>Ga0247841_10002971_pt1 | contig 32406 bp, 20 predicted proteins | sample LaCruzMarch2015__2_FD_192410 | JGI IMG/M metagenome (GOLD analysis project Ga0247841, IMG submission 192410) | Freshwater microbial communities from meromictic Lake La Cruz, Castile-La Mancha, Spain - LaCruzMarch2015_18m | ecosystem: Environmental > Aquatic > Freshwater > Lake | place: Spain...
CCCGCATCCGCATTTTATCACCTGATTGAATTTAACTGTTTCTTGTGCCATAAGTTTAAAGTTTGCACAAAGTTAATATTCATTCACGGTTGGTATGCTTTAGTTTATGGATATTTCATAATATTATACTTCTTTTTCTTTATAAAAACAAATGTGCATTTTTTTCTGTTTCTTATATAACAGATGTTACGCATATTATATATTTGTTTGCTGGTGTCACTCAGAGCCGTCCCGCACATGCGGGACGTGTCGAAGAGTGACAATTCGGTCGACTTCGACACGCTTCTCCTTCCCTGCCTTATCGTACAGGCAGGACGCTATCATTTCAGGAGAATCGGCTCAGCCTGACCTCTATTCAGAAATCATTTATTATTCTTGCGTAACATCAGTTCATAATATTAAAATCCTGTAAAGTTCATACTCACGAGAAATTCGAATATTTTCTTTTTTGACTCAGGAATATATGTAGCGCGAACGCCCATATCCACAGGGAACAGAAAGCGTACAACATTCAAATCGGAAGTAAGTTCTATTCCGGTTGAACCATATTCCTTTTCTATTGTATTTGTTTTTCCTTTCGAATAATCATAAAATAAATTTGCCTTGAAACGCTTGAAATACAAGAGTGATCCAATCTTCAGATCGGGATATAACAAAGGTAATTTGTAATTCAGAGAAATGCTTTTTAATTCATCATTGAATTCATCTGTATAGCCGCGCGGATAAAAAAGCAAATCGGAAAAAGTGTATGTGCCCGGATATTTTTTCTGATAGCCTCCAAGTATCATCAGGCTGTGATGCTTGCCCAATCCCGGAAACAACAGGGATAATTCACCTGTAAAGATACTTCCGAAATCGCTGCCGCTTAAAGGAGTATTTTTGTATTCGAAATTAATTTCCTGCCCCCATCGCGGTCTCATATCCCGCTCAACTGACTTAATCTGGTTGAAAGCAGATATCTGATAGTCCATGGTTTGTATTTTATTAAGCACCATATATCCCGGAATTGATGGAATATCGGAGGCAATGATATAGTGCGTGCTTATAGCCGGCTCAACAGATTGAATATAATTTCCTTTTGTAAATGTGAACGGAAGCCTTGTCCCGAATTCCAGATCGGACGAATTCCAGATATACTTTTGTTTATTGCCTTCAGCATCGTAATTATAAATCGCTTCTTTTCCATAAGAGTATGTAAGATCAAACACAGGATACCAGCCGCGATAACTGATGTTAGCGTAATATTTACCAACCTGATCATTAATATTGTAATCGTATCCAAGTGTTGCAAATGTTGTGCTCAGCATATTCTGCGACATAATGGAAACTCCCGGATGAAACGTAAGATTGTTGCCATCAATAAATGCCGGCGCCCAACTGTGAGGATTGAACAGGTGCTGCCATTTGCGGTATTTCTCAGGCTTGTAATATTTTGTTGGAATATTTGCCGAATCAACAAGCCCTGTTTCCTGCGACAGAAGGCTTTTATAAAGTTGAGCGGAATTATTTGTTACCTGCTCAATTGGCTTCCACTGCGATGGATTGAAATCCGCTTCAACCACCTGGTAACCCGAAGGCGTATAATTGGAATAAATCATTTTTTTGCCATCGGGAGAAACATCAATATCGCTGGCGCCATAAAGCGCAGATGTAATCTGCCACATTTTTCCCGACAGTGTATCAAGTGCATAAATATTATCAATGCCGGAATAAACAGCGTTAAAAAACAAATAGTTCTTATACAGCAAAGGATTTGTTACTTCGTCAAATGATGGATTTAAAACGGTCTTCATCTGTCCCGTGAAAGGGTTGATAAACACAATACTTTTTCCTTTATTATCAAACATAACAACAACAATGGTTTTACCGTCATCAGAAACAGATGGGGTAAGGAATTGTATATTACCACCAGCTGTAATTTTTTTGATCACCCTGCCTGTCTCGCTGTTAATGATTACAAGCGAACATACATTGTCTCTTGTTACTTCAACAGCAACAATTCTTTGGGCATCAGGAAAAAAATAAGGCGCAAAATATCTCGACTTTTTTGTGATCTGTTTTGTCTTTCCGGTCCTGATGTCGTGGGTTATAATCACTGAATAATCTTGTGTGCTCCAGCGCTTGTCAAATTTACGTTCCGCCCATACCATGAAATCTTTCGATAACGAAAGGTTATCTGTGGTGTATGAATTGGGTCCATTCTTTTCGTTTTCCTGATTAGGTTCAATGGTCTTGGTAATGGAAAGATTTTCATAAGTATAAAAACCAGGAGTGTGAATAATCTTTTCTTTGCCATTTTTATTAATCTGAATAAAATGTGCAATATCATCCATACCTGATTTTTCAGCAATGAAAATACTGTCGTTCAGATAATGAGCAAATTTATAATCCGTATATATTTTTGCATTATCAGATGTAATGGGGACGAACTTTGTGTAAACCAGCTGATCGCGCTGTATCTTCCATAAGCTGTCGAGTTCACTGAAAATATTAGTATATAATTTTGTTTTTGAAAAGCCCGAAACTTTTTTAATCCCTTTGTTAAATGGAGTGATAAGGAAAGGGTATTTCGCGGTGTAATCCATTGCCGATTTCCATATTTCGGCCCCAAATTTCTTCCTTGCGCCGGCCACCATCTGGTAACCGAAATTGTATTGATCGGGTACATAATCTTTATATGACCCAAGTACAGCTTTGTCATAAGAATATTTTTTATATCCCAGAACCTGCGCCCTTACTTTCATTTCAGATGAAGAGATTCTTCCTCTACCCGATTTGCTTAAAGCAGTTTCAATACATACGGCATCACCTTCCATAAACCACATTGGGACAAACAAACCAAGTAGGGCTGTATTTACCTGCTGCCCGAAAAACCACCCGAGCGCTTTTGTAAATCCTTTATTCAACATATCCATTTGTGTAATATGCCTGTATTCATGTGTTGCGAGCTGTTCAAGCCAGTCCTGTGCATAATTGTTTTGAGGCGGACAGGTAAAAAATTCATTTCTTTTCGGCGACCACAACGAAAAAGCATTGGCAACCACCGTGCGATTGTGAAGAATAACCGTCAGTTGTTTTGGCTGATGACCGAGTGTTTTTGTACCATAAATCCTGACATATTGAAGCACGTTTGCCAGATGCTGCGCCTGTTGCGCAAAATCTTCAGGATAGATAATTTTAAAGTTTTCTGTTTTTATCTGCTGCCATTTTATGCTTGCAGGATCCTGCCCTATATTATAGTATTGCGCCTTAATGGACAATCCAGTAAAAGAAAAAATAATCAGAAAGATTATTCGAATAAAATGTGATTTATTCATGCTTATATGTAAATTTAAATTACCGACTTTATAGACAGATACTAAATAGCTTTTGTTAACCGGCAACAGAGACAAAATAATTCCACACAGCTTCATTTGGCGGAGGTGCAATTACAGATACTTTTTCTTTTTTTATCGGATGTATGAACTCGATTTTTCTTGCATGCAGATGTATGCTGGCATCAATGTTTGAGCGGGGGAATCCATATTTTAAATCTCCCTTAATTGCACAACCAATTTCTGCAAGCTGGGTACGAATCTGGTGATGACGGCCAGTATGCAGTTCCACTTCAAGAAGATAATAATTATCTGACTTGCCAATTACTTTGTATTCCAATTCTGCTTTCAGAGCGCCTTTTGCATCAGGTTTTACAGAATAAGATTTGTTTTGTTTTTCGTTTTTTAAAAGATAATGAATAATATGATCAGTATTTTTTGGTGGTTTGTTTTTTACCACAGCCCAATATATTTTTCTGATTTGCCTGTCGTGTATCAGCTTATTCATTCGTGAAAGCGCTTTATCAGTTTTTGCAAAAATCACGCAACCGCTAACTGGCCTGTCAACCCTGTGAACTACCCCGATATATACATTGCCTGGTTTGTTGTATTTTTCTCTCAGATATTCCTTTAATGTTTCGCTTAACGGAACATCACCTGTTTTATCGCCCTGAACGATTTCGGAAGGTTTTTTATTAATAATAACAAGGTGATTATCTTCGTAAAGAACTCTGTTTGCGATATCTTCGTGTATTTCCATTTAGCGTCATGTTAAAATCAATTGATAATCTTATAAATTCAACATTTATCATTTAACATTTTAATATTGTTCTCTTTCATTAGGAAAATCAACAGATTTCACATCACGAATATATTCTTCCACCGAATTTTTAATTTCTTCATACAGGTTATGATACCGCCTCAGATACCGTGGTGAAAATTCCGTAGTAATTCCAAGCATATCATGCAGTACTAATACCTGCCCGTCAACACCGCTGCCGGCGCCAATGCCAATGGTTGGAACTTTTATCTCTTTGGTAACCTGCATAGCAAGTTTTGCCGGAATTTTTTCGAGCACCAGTGCAAATATTCCGGCATTATCAATCAGGTGAGCATCCTCTACAAGGCGTTTGGCTTCAGCATCTTCGGTAGCTCTTACCACATAAGTTCCGAATTTATGAATGGATTGAGGAGTAAGTCCAAGATGACCCATTACAGGTATTCCTGCTGACAAGATCCTGTCGATTGATTCAATGACTTCCTTTCCTCCCTCCATTTTTACTGCATCCGCCCCTGATTCTTTCATAATACGAATGGCCGAACTAAGCGCCTCCTTTGAATTTCCCTGATAAGTTCCGAAAGGCATATCAACTACAACCAATGCTCTGGAAACAGCCCGGGCAACAGAGGATGCATGATATATCATTTCGTTCAGAGTAATGGGTAATGTGGTTTTATGACCTGCCACCACATTAGAAGCCGAATCTCCAACAAGGATAACATCTATCATCGCGCTATCCAGTATACGAGCTGTAGAATAATCATAAGCTGTAAGCATAGCGATCTTCTCACCCTGCAGTTTCATTTCTTTCAAAACATGTGTAGTTACTTTATTCACCACGCGAAGTGTATTCATAGCTATATTTTTCTTTAATAAATCACAAAACTACAAAAGTTAATATTAACAAAGGTGAAAATTGAATTTTGATATTATAAATTATTACTTTTGTTATCTGGTAAATATATTTTTCGTTCAATGAAAAAAATACTTTTTATTACTGTTACAGTTTTATTGTTGTATTCTTCTTGCAAAACCGATTTCGAGATCAATGCGGAATGGAAAGATATTACTGTTGTTTATGGACTGCTTAGCCAAAACGATAAAACGCAATTTATTAAAATTAACAAAGCTTTCTTAGGTGATGGGAATGCTTTGACAATGGCTACAAATCCCGATTCATGCACTTACCCTCCTGGCACCCTTGACGTTTGGATTGAAGAATGGCTGAATAATTCGCAAAGCAGACAATGGACACTTCATGACACAACTATTATCAATAAAGATCCAGGTACTTTTTATTATCCCAATCAAATATTATATACATTTTATGCCGACACACTTTATGAAAATGCCGAATACAGATTATATATAAAAAATAATACAAATGGCAAAGTCATTTCGTCAAAAACTCCACTTGTTCATAATTTTAGTGTTATACAACCCAGTGATCCGCAAGCAGCTGCATTCCATTCACCAAACCCTTACCAGGTTAAATGGTACTCTGCTGAAAATGGCAAATTATACCAAGTAACTATCCGTTTCAATTACTGGGAGAAGATTGTAGGGGCATCCGACAGCACAAGAAAATCCGTTGAATGGAACCTCGGTACGGTAAAATCGCAGGGAACGGAAGGAGGTAAAGTGATGATAACCGATTATTACGGTGACGCTTTTTTTCAATACCTTGGCAATCAGATTCAATACAACGCTAATATGATAAGGCGTGTAGCTGTTCCCAATGTTGAATTTATTTTTTCGGTAGCAGCCGATGATTTCAATACTTATATGGAAATTAATGCACCTTCTACAGGAATAAATCAGGAAAAACCCGAATACACTAATATTACCAATGGCATTGGAATATTTTCTTCACGTTTTCAGATTATTAAACCACATGCCATGCATACTCAATCTCTTTATTCTCTTAAAAACGGACAATACACAATAAACCTGAATTTCCAGTAATATTTCTGCCTTTTTGTCATCAGTTTTGCCAACAATCGTTTTTAATTTTAATTTTATTTATGTCATCTTTTCTTAAAAATTGATATTCCGTCATATGGCATAATCATTGACAAAATAATGCAGACTAATAAAAATTCAAAGCAAAATGGGCAAAATTATAGGAATAGACCTTGGAACCACCAACTCATGTGTGGCGGTTATGGAAGGCAGCGAACCAGTTGTAATCCCTAACAGCGAAGGAGGAAGAACAACTCCTTCGATGGTGGCATTTACTGACAGCAACGAAAGAAAAGTTGGTGAACCTGCAAAACGACAGGCCATCACCAATCCAAAGAAGACTATTTTCTCTATTAAACGGTTTATGGGCGAAACCTACGACAGAACCACCAAAGAGATTAACCGGGTTTCTTACGATGTAGTGCGGGGTGAAAACAATACTCCGAGAGTGAAGATCGATGACAGAATGTATTCTCCACAGGAAATATCTGCCATAATCCTTCAGAAAATGAAAAAGACTGCCGAAGATTATCTTGGGCAGGAAATCACCGAAGCCGTTATCACAGTACCTGCTTATTTCAGCGATTCACAGCGCCAGGCTACAAAGGAAGCCGGTGAAATTGCAGGACTTAAAGTAAAGAGGATAATAAACGAGCCTACGGCTGCTGCTTTAGCTTATGGACTTGATAAAAAACACAAGGACATAAAAGTAGCCGTATTTGATCTTGGAGGTGGAACATTCGATATTTCCATTCTTGAACTGGGCGAAGGTGTTTTTGAAGTGAAATCGACCAATGGCGATACTCACCTTGGCGGTGATGATTTTGACCATGAAATAATGAACTGGCTGGCTGAGGAATTTAAAACCGATTGGGGGGCTGATTTAAGAAAGGACCCTATGGCTCTTCAGCGGCTAAAAGAAGCAGCCGAAAAAGCTAAAATTGAATTATCAAGTGGCATTCAGACAGAGATCAATCTTCCTTACATAATGCCGGTAAACGGACAGGCACGGCACCTTGTCAGAACACTGACACGCGCCAAATTTGAACAGCTATGTGATAAACTTATCCAGTCTACCATAGAACCATGTAAAAAAGCAATGGCAGATGCAGGATTATCGGTATCGCAAATTGATGAAGTAATTCTTGTAGGTGGTTCTACTCGTATCCCTGCCGTACAGGCTCTTGTTGAAAATTTTTTCGGCAGATCACCATCCAAGGGAGTAAACCCTGACGAAGTTGTTGCTGTTGGAGCAGCTATACAGGGTGGCGTACTCACCGGTGAAGTGAAGGATGTTCTTCTGCTTGACATTACTCCTCTTTCGCTCGGTATAGAAACATTAGGCGGAGTATTTACCAAGCTTATTGAAGCAAATACTACGATCCCTACAAAAAAAGCTGAAACATTTTCCACTGCAAGCGACAACCAGACTTCCGTTGAAATACATGTATTGCAGGGCGAACGCCCAATGGCAGCACAAAACAGGACTATAGGCCGGTTCCATCTCGATGGCATTCCACTTGCTCCACGTGGCATCCCGCAAGTAGAAGTAGCCTTCGATATTGATGCAAACGGCATACTGAATGTTTCTGCTAAAGATAAAGCAACAGGAAAATCTCAGAACATCCGTATTGAGGCATCTTCCGGTTTGACTGAAGATGAAATAAAACGTATGAAGAATGAGGCCGAGGCAAATGCTGAATCCGACAGGAAAGCAAAAGAAGAAGTGGATAAAGTGAACAGTGCTGATGCTATGGTCTTCCAGACAGAAAAACAACTGAAAGAATACGGCGATAAGATACCTGCAGATAAAAAAGCGCCTATTGAAAGCGCTCTTGCAGAACTGAAAGAAGCTCATAAAAACAAAAATATTCCTGCTATCGACAGCGCTATGGCTAAAATAAATACGGCATGGCAGGCTGCCAGTGAAGAAATGTACAAAGCAACGCAAAACACACAGCAATCAAATACTACTGAACCAAATGCAAATGCCGAACAACCTAATACTGCCAGCAACCAGGAAGTAACAGATGTGGATTTTGAAGAGGTGAAAAGCTAATACCGATTGCAGCAGTAGTAAGGGATTGCGGGTTTAGTTTTTTTTATACAAACCATAAATCTCATGCCCTATATTCAGCTCAGGATTAATTCTGATTATTGAAAAGTGCTGGTAAATACTATAAACATAAGTAATCCATTTTGCTCTATTTTGAATATACCATTTGTATAGTATTTTTTTCTTTATTAATTCAGTATTTGAAATTTCTACAGCCTTTTCTTTTATGAATAAATCAGCATTTGTCCTTTTCGAAACAGGGCTCATTAATTTTTGATTTTTTTTCCATCCTCTTCCGCGCAAAGTGGTTTTTAATTTATAAGTGTAATAATCAACTGGGCTAAATCCTTTCTGAATTAATATTTTTTTAAGTCCTTTCCCGTCATAGTAATTTACATGATTAATAAGTAGTTCGGACACCGAATTAGTTAATATTGAAGTCAAATAATGCTTCCAAACATCCTCATGCCCATTGGGGGTGATAAAATGGAAATAACCATTGGGAGTTAAATACCGGTTTACATTTGATAAAACTTTTGATATATCAGTTACATGCTCAATAATATCTCTGGCAATCACCAGATCAAATTTACCAGCACATTCGACTACAAAATTGTCTGGAATTTCTTGTATTATTTTGTATTTGTGATGTTCCTGATTGAATTTAAGTACTTCCTTGTTAATATCCATCACGGTTATTTCGATATTGGGAAAAACAAATTGTAATCCCGCAGAAAAATAACCCGATCCAGGACCTAATTCTAATACGAAGCGAGGTGATTTTTTTTGCTTTTTAACGAATATCCAAAAACAACTCCCCGCCTGAAGTTTCTAACACAATTTTTTAATTGTTCTTCTTTACTTGTTCTCAAGGACTCCTCAATATAATAAGCGAAACAGCCTTTTGAAGTTTCTATATCGTTTAACATCGGGTCCAGTTGTATATGATTGCATTTGGGGCACTTAACAAGTCTTGATGTTTTAATGTCCCAATAATCTACAACAGCAATTTGTTTCCCGGTTTTTTCGTTACAAATTCTACAATTTTCTTCTCTCTCAATAAGTTTTCCCTCAATGACTACAGATAGTATTTTACTTAATAGATTTTTCAATTCTTTTCTAAAATTAAATCCAACGTTTCGGGTGCTTGCGGAGTGCGGGATTTAACCCATTTACCTGTCAGGTTGATACAAAAATAACAAATTGCATTGCTTATCAATATGCCCTGTATATATTACTCCTTAGTCAATTTACGCTGTACTGTCCAGTCAGTGCCCGTCAGCTTAATTATGTAAATCCCTTTCAACAAAGAACTAATGTCAATGTCATTTGTCCCATTAGTCAAATCGCTTTCAAACACACATTTTCCTATCATGTCATATAATTGCATTTTTGCATTTTCTGTCTCTGTGTAATTTATGTAAACTCTATCAATGGCGGGGTTGGGGTAAATTTGAATATTTTCATTTGGGAAAATGTTTTCAATGTTTGAAGAAAAATCCCACAAGCAACGGACACTGGCGCCCTTAAATTTGTTGTCGCAGCCACGGTCTACATCAGCGCTACTGTATAGCAAGCCACGGTCCCATGCATAGTTGACACTGCCCTCCGTAGCCGACCACCAGTGCCCGATGTTTCCAATGCTGCTGAATATACCACTGTTGGTGCGGCAACCACCGGGCAAAGCTGTAAAATCGCTTTCATTGGTCGCTCCAGTATTAGGATTTTGCCAATGGGTTGTAGTTGTTTCTTTTAGTTTTCCGCCGGCAACACTTTCGCCACCCAAATAGTCTGTAAGTATTGTCCACTCAGCATCGGTGGGTACATGCCAGCTGGTGGGGCATAAATTATGTAAGTCAACAACAGTATACCAATTGTAGAGTTCACCATAAGTTGCATTATTACTGGGTGTATTGTTATAATCACAATAAGCCCCTGATGTAAGATTGCTCCATGCAGTGTCATTAGTAATGTTAGGTATTAGTTCGCCATTGCGGTAATGTGTAACCTTTAAATTCTTCTGCATCCATACTTGTGTCCCTATGGTTATTGTATTGTAAACATTGCCATCATAATCCGTCACTGTAGTCTGTGCGTAAGGTTTAAATGCAAATAATGCAATCCCTAAAAAAAGTAAAAATGTGTGTTTCATAATCGTTGTTTTTTAGTTAATGTTTCTTGGGCTTATGTAATTGTCAAAAGAATGCTCTATTGTGCCATAACTATTGGCTTGCTCCTATATACTGATAATATGTTTTGATTGGCAATATTAATAAAATATACTGAATCTTGGCAGATTTGTAAAACAAAGATGCTTAGATTCAGTTATACTGAGCGAATGAGTTTGCATTTTGGATATTGAGCGTAGTCGAAATATTGCAAACTCATTCAGTCGAAGTATAATCCCTAATAATCAAATCTTTACCATATTATTTATCCAATTACAAACGACTACAAACGGATATTAAACGAATCTAAATAAGTAATAACCGAATCACGTTTTTCAGCTGCTGTTACTTTGCATCGTTAATTGAAATTTAGTTGACAAGGCATAAGTTACAAGGGAAAAGTTAAAAGGCATAAGATTAAAAAAAAATATAAACCAACAGTATATGAAAGTAAACTTTAAATATTCAATTCCCCTTATGCCTTGTACCTTATGCCTTGTACCTTATCAACTTGTAAACTTTAAAAAATGAAAACATATAGAAATTTAATAGTTTGGCAGAAAGCAATAACACTGGTAACCGATGTTTATTCAATTACTAAATTTTTTCCAAAAGAAGAATTGTTTGCACTTTCATCGCAGATAAAAAGAAGTGGAATTTCAATCCCTTCAAATATTTCGGAAGGTTATGGACGCCAGCATAGGCGTGAATATATCAGATTCTTACAAATAGCAAGAGGCTCATTATATGAGCCGCAAACACAACTGGAAATATCAGGAAACTTGAATTTTTTAAACCAAACGACACTTATATCATTATCAGAAAAATGTAATGAAATAGAACGAATGTTAAATAAACTAATAGGTGTATTAAAGCAAAACACTAAAAATATTTAATTTCTCTTATGTCTTTTGCCTTATGCCTTTTCAACTTGTAATCTTTTAAACAATCAATTAATTAATCAATAACTAAATTTAATCAACATGAAAACAACAAACAAAGTAGAACTGAACGGATTTATCGGGATCGAACCTGAAGTAAAAACATTAACCAACGGAAGTAAGCTTGTACGTTTCAGGCTTGCAACTAACGAAGACTACAAAAACAAAGACGGCGAATGGGTGAAAAACACTACATGGCACAACATTGTGATGTGGAACAAGATTGCCGAGAAAGCAGAAGAAACATTAAAAAAAGGTGCACGCGTTATGCTTGAAGGTAAACTAATAAACCGTCAATTCACCGATAAGCAGGGCATTAAAAGGAACATATCTGAAATTCTCGCCACAACATTCCAATTACCCGCAGTTGTTTAATTGTGTGTTTATTCAAAAAAAAGACAGCCGGGAACGGCTGCCTTTTTTTTGTTTTACTTCATTCACTCCTGCGCTTTAAGCCTGTTATTTATTACCAGAAAATAAAAATTGTCTTCCAGCGGCAAATAACCATATTCATAGCAAAAGAAATATGTTATTCCTTTTTGAGTTTTGTAAATACTCGTAAAATAATTGAAATTAAAACCATTTTCCAGCATTTTATCTTTATGCACCCTCGCTTTATCCTTAGGGTTCAATTCCTGTAATATCCTTCTGTTTTTGCGCAATATGTTGTTAATATTCCTTACCAAATTAGTGGGATCGCTGTTCATCTTATTATTGAAAACATTACGACATTGATCAGAACAGAATTTTTTGTCTGATCTGCCAATAATGACTTCTTTACATTCAAGGCATTTTCGCTTTTCCATAAATTCTTAATTTTAGATTTGTAAATCCTGCCTGCCGGACAGGCGGAATCAAAAATCTGAAATCTTAAATGAAATAAAAAATTGACTTTATAGACAAACACTAATTAAAGTGTTTGAGTTTGCTTTACCTGATCAAAGTAACATTACCTGTTCTTTTAATTTCTTCTCCGCTGTAATATATAGCTTTTACATGATATAAAAAAACAGCAGCAGATAGTTTGTTCCCTTTGTATGTGCCGTTCCAACCATCTGCAGGATTATTCCATTTGTCGCTTTCCCATACTTTTTCGCCCCAGCGGTCATAAACTACAAAATCAAGCTCTTTAATTCCTTTTCCACTGGCATATAACGTAGCATTCTGCCAGTAGCCATTGGGAGCAAAAGCAGTCGGTACAAAAACAGCCTCTACATTATCAACATCAACATTAATTGTATCCGTATCAGAACAGCCATTTGCATCGGTTACAAAAACGATATAGGAAATATCGGTTAAGGGTGTTGATATAGGATTTGAAACATTCGGGTCATCAAGATACGTTGAAGGCGACCACACGTATGAAGTTCCGCCTGTTGCCGCTAACTGCACTGAATTACCAATAAGAATCGTTGTATCATTACCTGCATTTGCAGTAGGCAGAGCCAATAAAATGATATTTGTGCCTGCTGTTGAGGAACAGCCATTTGCATCGGTTACAGTAACGATATAAGAAATATCGGTTAAGGGTGTGGATATAGGATTTGGAACATTCGGGTCATTAAGATACGTTGAAGGCGACCACACGTATGAAGTTCCGCCTGTTGCCGTCAATATCGTTAACGTTCCTGTACATATCAAGGTGTCGCCAGTTATCAATGCTGTTGGTAATGGGTTTATTGAAAGGTTTGTAGAAAAAATACTATCGCATCCTGTTAAAGCTGTTAATGTATCATTATAAATACCTGATGTAGTCTGCCAATTACCGGCAAGAAAAATACTATCACCCTGACAAATTGCTACTATATTCGAATATAAAAATATAGGATTTACAGTAACAGTTACACTATCCGATGCAGTACAGCCTCCGCTTGTCACAGCTACAGTATATGTAGCTGTTGATGCAGGAGTAAGTGTATATATAGCTGTTGCAGGACCGCCATTCCATTGATATGTTCCTCCACCACTTGCTGTTAATGTAACGCTATTTCCGGCACAAGTGACTTGCGGCAAACCTGCTTCAGGTATTGGTAACAAATTTACCGTTACATTTATAGAATTTGACTCAGAACATACTCCATCAGACACTGTTACCGAATAAGTTCCCGAACCAGAAAGATTAATGGGATTAATAACAGGGTTTTGTAAAGCGCTGGTAAAACCATTCGGGCCGCTCCAACTATAGCCTGTACCACCACTTGAAGTTAAGTTCAGGCTGCCGCCTACGCATACAGGGCTATTGCTTCCTGCTGTCGCTGTGAGATTGGCATTTACAGTAATGATAACATTGGTTGAAGTTCCGGCGCAACCACCTGCCATTGGCGTTATTGAATATGTTGCAGTTCCCGCTGTTGTTCCTGAATTTGTAAGTGTTTGTGCAATGCTGCTCCCTGAACCTGCTGTGGCGCCTGTTACTCCGCTTTGTGCCACTGTCCATGCAAAAGTAGTTCCCGAAACACTCCCTGTAAGTGAAATACCGGTGGCATCCCCACTACATATTGTCAGTGATGAAGGAGTTGCTATAGCATCGGGGAGCGGATTTACTGTAATTACGACATTGGTTGATGTTCCGGCACACGAACTTGCTGTGGGTGTTATTGTATATGTAACCGTTCCTGCTGTTGTGCCTGAATTTGTAAGTGTCTGCGCAATACTGCTTCCCGATCCTGCTGTGGCTCCTATAACTCCGCTTTGTGTTACTGTCCATGCAAAAGTAGTTCCTGAAATATTTGATGTTAATGTTATGCCGGTAGCGCTGCCACTGCATATCGTTTGTGATGATGGAGTTGCTGTAACATCTGGTAGCGGATTAATCGTTACTGTTACATCAAATCTTGTTGCACTTTCACAACCGCCCACCGTTTGGCTTGCGTAATAGTGTGTGTTATTTACCAAGGCTGTCGAAGTTGCTAATGCCGAACCACCGCTTGAAGCAGCATACCATTGAATAGCTGTTCCTGTTGCTGCTAAATCGGCTACTGTTCCGGAGTTACAAAAGGTTTGAGATGCAGCGCCTGTTGGAGCAGCCGGAGCATTAATGGTTACTGTTACATCAAATCTTGTTGCACTTTCACAACCGCTTACCGTCTGGCTTGCGTAATAGTGAGTGTTATTTACTAAAGCTGTTGAAGTTGCTAATGCTGAACCACCGCTTGAAGCAGCATACCATTGAATAGCTGTTCCTGTTGCTGTTAAATCGGCTACTGTTCCGGAGTTACAAAAGGTTTGAGATGCAGCGCCTGTTGGAGCAGCTATAGCACCAATGGTTACAGTTACATCAAATCTTGTTGCACTTTCACAACCGCCTACCGTCTGGCTTGCGTAATAGTGAGTGTTATTTACTAAGGCTGTTGAAGTTGCTAATGCTGAACCACCGCTTGAAGCAGCATACCATTGAATAGCTGTTCCTGTTGCTGTTAGATCGGCTACCGTTCCCGAACAAAAGGTTTGAGATGCAGTGCCTGTTGGAGCAGCCGGTATGGCATTTACCGTAACTGTTGCACTTGCACAAGTAGAGTTACCGCAGACGTTTTCCCAACGGGCATAGTATGTAGTAGTTGTTGCAGGAGAAGCAATCGTTAATGGATTACCTGTACCAATGTCGGTACTACCGCAACCTCCGGTGAACCATCTTAATGTAGTACCTGACCCTCCTGTTATACTCAGATTAATATTTCCGGCATCGTCGGCACAAAAATTATTTCTGTCAGATACTGCAGAAGTTGGCGCCACTGGCAAAGGAGAACATGTAGAAGTGGTTTTATATGCAAGCGTATAAGTACCGAAAGCGCCAGAGTACCCAAAAACTTTTACATAATAAGTCCCTGTTGATGAACACGTATAATCTATGTATGACTGCTCACTACCTGGTCCACAATCGTCGTTACTCATTTGAACCATAGCAGCGTTCCAAACTTCAACATACGTATCGAAATCAGCACTACCTCCTGATACGCCATCACCATGATCATGACCACAGGTAGCAAACAGGTAATGATTCCCCGCTGTCATATAAATTTTATAATAAAAACTCGAGGATGTGCCTGGCAATGCAAATGCTGGCGCCTGTTGCCAAACGGATGTGGGAAATAATTCCCTATTTAAGTAATATGTATTATGGGAAGATTCAGTACCTCCAAATATATGTGTAGTATGGTCCCATCCATCCGAAACCCACCATTCATAAGATGAAGCTGTGGGAACACCTGAAACACCTTCGTTTGCATTAACAGTGCAACCGGCAGGGGCGCAACTGGTGCCTGTAAGCTGGTTTGTAGAATATGTGCCGCTGGTAACGTAAAGTTTGTACTCAGGTGTCCCTCCCGACCATTCCCATGAATAATTATAATTCGACGCAAGGTAAGAGCCATTTGCGGGAGAAATTGGGGTTAATAAAGTTGCTACATCTATTATTTCAACTTCATCTACATATAAAGTCCACTTATTTGCAAGAGAATAACAATTAAATGCAAAATAGTATGTGCCGGTAGAGAGGCAAGTGTAATTTGCCGTTCTTGGTAAACAAGTTGAATTTGACAGGGGTGAAATATCCCACAAGGTAGTAGTCTGGGCAACAACAGTAGGACTCGTTCCAACTGTTACTTTTAAGTTTTCAGAGTACGTTGATGTTGTTCTCTCCTGAAATTGAATTTGATAAGTTACACCTGCTGTCAAAGTTACACCAGGAGTAAATGCCCAGACATCTGCTGCTAATGTGGGATCATAAGTGTAACTCATGCTCTTACCTGCACAGGATGTTTCATTTTGTACCCATTCGTTGCCTACGCCATCAACATTTACAAAAGTCCAACCTGTGGGCGGCCACGCTCCATCAAAAGTTTCATTTAAAAGCTGGCTATAAGAGGGTTTTATAATTATTATTGATAAGATAATAAATAATAATTTAACCTTAAATGGCGAAAAAAAACCCCCCTGTAACTTATTACAACCGGGTTTTTTAAAAAAAGATAATCGTGTTTTCATAGTATGCTTATTTTTATAATTAGTATTTCGGGAAAAGTGTTATTATTGTTTGCAAAGCAAAACGGATGTTGTAATAATTTTATACTTCAACTGGGTATAAATTGCGTTTTTAGCAACACATGAATTCTTTATTACCACCTAAAATCCGTAAGTCTCATTTTACTTCGCTTTAACTGCCACCTTTCGACTACGCTCAAAGTGACCGTCAATCTGAGCGAAGTCCCTGCTACTCTGACTGCCCTGCCTACCGGCAGGCAAGTTGTGAATTATTATTCGGATTTAATCTATAACAATCTTTTTTGTAATGCTGTTTTCTTTTGTAATAATTTGTAAAAAATAAATTCCTTTCGGAAAAGAAGATACGACCAAAGTCTTGTTGTAATTCCCATTATTAACAATATTTTCAGTGTATATTATTTGTCCGATTTGATTGGTTAATTTGAGTTGAGCATTAGTTGCCTCTTCTGTGCTAAGATTAATATAAAGTTGATTTTTTACCGGATTAGGATAAATAATCATATTATCCGTTAGTAAAGTATTATTTTCAATACCCGTCACTACAGGAGTTACAGTAATTACAACATTGATTGATGTTCCTGAACAGTTGTTTGCCGTTGGCGTTATTGTATATGTCGCAGTTCCTGCTGTTGTGCCTGAATTTGTAAGCGTCTGTGCAATGCTGCTTCCTGAACCTGCTGTGGCTCCTGTTACTCCACTTTGTGTTACCGTCCATGCAAAAGTAGTTCCCTGAACATTCCCTGTAAGTGAAATACCGGTGGCATCTCCACTATTTATCGTCTGTGATGAAGGAGTTGCTATAACATCGGGGAGCGGATTTACTGTAATTACTACATTGGTTGATGTTCCGGCACACGAACTTGCTGTGGGTGTTATTGTATATGTAACCGTTCCTGCTGTTGTACCTGAATTTGTAAGTGTCTGCGCAATGCTGCTTCCCGATCCTGCTGTGGCTCCTGTTACCCCACTTTGTGTTACTGTCCATGCAAAAGTAGTTCCTGAAACACCCCCTGTAAGTGAAATACCGGTGACAGCACCACTACATATTGTCTGTGATGAAGGAGTTGCTATAACATCGGGGAGCGGATTTACTGTAACTGCAGTACTTGCACAAGTAGAGTTACCGCAGACGTTTTCCCAACGGGCATAGTATGTAGTAGTTGTTGCAGGAGAGGCAATCGTTAATGGATTACCTGTACCAATGTCGGTACCGCCGCAACTTCCGGTGAACCATCTTAATGTAGTACCTGACCCTCCTGTTACACTCAGATTAATATTTCCGGCATCGTCGGCACAAAAATTATTTCTGTCAGATATTGCAGAAGTTGGCGCCACTGGCAAAGGAGAACATGCAGAAGTGGTTTTATATGCAAGCGCATAAGTACCGAAAGCGCCAGAGTACCCATAAACTTTTACATAATAAGTCTCTGTTGATGGACACGTATAATCTATGTATGACTGATTACCTCCTGATCCGCAATCGTCGTTAATTAATAGATTATTTTCAGCGGCGTCTACAACAGAAATCTCTGTATTGAAATCAGCACTACCTCCTGATACGCCATCACCATGATCATGACCACAGGTAGCAAACAGGTAATGATTACCGGCTGTCATATAAATTTTATAATAAAAACTCGAGGATGTGCCTGGCAATGTAAATGATGGAGCCTGTTGCCAGGTGGATGCGGGAGTTAATGTCCTATTTAAGTAATATGTATTATGGGAAGATTCAGTACCTCCAAATAAATGGGTAATAGGGTCCCATCCATCCGAAGCCCACCATTCATAAGATGAAGCTGTGGGAACATCTGAAACACCTTCGTTTGCATTAACATTGTAACTGGTGCCTGTAAGCTCACCTGAAACAAATGCACCACTGGTATTGTAAAATTTGTAATTCGGTGTACCTCCAGTCCATGTCCATGTATAAGTATAATTCGATGCAAGGTAAGAACCATCTGCGGGAGAAACTGGGGTTAATAAAGTTGCTACATCTACTATCCTAACTTCATCTACATATAAATTAAACTTATTTGCATCAGAATAACAATTAAATGCAACATTGTATGTGCCGCTACTGGTACAAGGATAATCTATTGTTCTTATTGTACAAGTTGTATTTGTCAGGCTTGCATTATTCCACAAGATAGTAGTCTGGGCGGTAACAGTCTGTCCCTGTCCAATTGTTACTTTTAGTTTTTCAGGATTCCCTGAAGTGGCAACTCTTTGATAAAATTCAATACGATAAGTTACACCTGCGGTCATAGACATATCAGGAGTAAATGCCCAGCAATCTGCAGCATTTGTGGAATGATAACCATACATCATGCTCCCGGCACCCGAACAAGTGGTTGCAGCCGATCGTGTCCATTGGTTACCCGAACCATTATTTACCAAAAGCCAACCTGTGGGCGGGAAGGTAGTTCCATCAAAAGTTTCATCTACAAGCTGGCTATAAGACGGGTTTATAATTATTACTGATAAAATAATAAATAATAATAATAATTTGACCTTAAATGGCGAAAAAAATACACCCTGTAACTTATTACAACTGGTTTTTTTTAAAAAAGATAATTGTGTTTTCATAGTATGTTTATTTTTATAATTAATATTTCAAAAAAGTGTTATTGTTGTTTTGCAAAGCAAAACGCATATTGTAATAATTTTATACTTCAACTGGGCATACCCGCCTACCGGCAGGCAAGTTATGAATTATTCGGGTTTAATCTATAACAATCTTTTTTGTAATGCTGTTTTCTTTTGTAATAATTTGTAAAAAATAAATTCCCTTCGGAAAAGAAGATACTGCCAGAGTTTTGTTGTAATTTCCATTAGTAACAATATTTTCAGTATATATTATTTGCCCGATTTGATTGGTTAATTTGAGTTGAGCTGTTGCCTCTTTTATGTTAAAGCCAATATAAAGTTGATTTTTTACCGGATTAGGATAAACAATTATATCATCAGTTAGTAAAGTTATATTTTCAACGTCCGTCGCTACAGGTTGAATAAATTTACCGACATAAATATCATCTCCATTAATTGTTGGGCTTTGCACATAAACATTTTTAAAATAAGCATTGCCATTAATAAAACCTGTAATAAAGATATCACCGGATAAACTAAGACATATATGATAAGCGAAGTCATTGCCAGTTCCTCCCGCCGTCTGCGCCCACTGTGCTTCTCCGTTCGCATTATATTTTGCGAGAAAAATATCTATGCTCATAGGGTTGTTGGGAGGGTAATAGTTCGTTATTGAAATAGTATCAAAATGAGCCAAACTGTAATAAGTACCTGTTATATAAACATTTCCGGTTATATCGGAAGCAATTGCATATCCCAGATCTCCAGAAGCCCCTCCTGCTCTTTTAACCCATTCAACGGTACCGTTTACATTGTATTTTGCAATACAAACATCGCTGTAGCCGGCACTTGTAACAAACAATGTGCCGAATTGGGCGGTGGCTTCAAAATCACCTATAATATATACGCCTCCTGAATTATCAGAGCATATTTCCTGCGCTTTATCGTATCCTGTACCACCAGCCCGCTTAGCCCATAAAATTGTACCTAAACTGTCGTATTTGGCAGTAAAAATATCAGAAGTACCACCTGCACTTGTTAACGAAATAGTATCAAAAATAGCGGTATTTGTAAATGCTCCTGTAATAAAGGCATTACCAGAAGGGTCGGTACAAACGGAATTTGCCCCATCATACCCACTTCCACCAGCTTTTCTGACCCACTGAAATGTTCCGGTGTTGTCGTATTTTGCCAGAAAGATATCCCTGCCGCCAGCATTGCTTGTAACGGTGGTGTCACCGAAAGTTGCTGTACCTTCAAAATATCCTGCAATAAATATGTTTCCTGAATCGTCAAGAGATAAGCCTCCGGCTACGTCTGTTCCGCTACCCCCAGCGGTTTTCACCCATTGCAGAATTCCGGAATTATTATATTTCGCTATAAAAATATCTGCGCCACCTGCGCCTGTAATGTAAGTAGTACTGTCAAAATATGCACTTCCATCAAAATATCCCGCTAAATATATATTACCTGCATCATCCAAACGGATTGATTTGCAAAGGTCGATTCCGGTTCCTCCAATTTGCTTAGCCCACTGAAATGTTCCATTGCTATTATATTTAACAAAGGAAATATCCCATAAGCCATAGCTGGTAAGAGTATCGCCTAATGAACCAAAACCAGCTTTCTCATAAAAATGTGCGGCTGAATATACATTCCCGCTATTGTCAACGCAAACGCCTCCATCGCCCTGATCTTCACCTGTTCCGCCAGACCTTTTAACCCACTGCCAGCTTTGGCTCTGAACTGTAAATGATAAAGATACAACCATGCTAATCAGAAGCACAAAGATTTTTTTGAATGATTTTTCTTTTTTCATAGCATAATTTTTTTTATGATTTTATTTTTAAAGAGCGAATCGAAATTATTCAGCAAATTCAAGCCATCCAACTCTGCCCTGCCGATTGGCAAGCAGGAATGCAGATAACGGTGATTATTATTTGCAAATATAGATAAAAAAAATATTTGGCGAGTAAAAGTTTATTTTTTTTCTTGGTCTATTGTTTTGCCTATCCGTCAAGTTAATGGATATTCTCCTCAGCTAATTAGTGCTTGTAAATATATTCAAAAGGTAAAATCAACCGTCTGTATTTTAAGGTGGAGTTCTGAAATATGAAATTTAAAATTTTACCAAACACCTAATAATACAGCGAGTTACACCTAACTTTTAAAATTTGAATTAATTCAAATTTTAGTAATATTATATATACAAACACTATATAAGAACAACTATCCTGAAATTTGCGAGTTGAAAAGAAAAAAAGAAAATTAATCTTTAATAATCCTATTATTGTAAGTGTTTTTATCCGTAGTAATTCTCAGAACATACATTCCCTTTGGAAGACTTTCAATATTAATTTCTTTATGATATTCACCCGAATAATAGCTCATAGCATCACGGTATAACAGCCGACCTAATGCATCAAATAGAGTTAGTAATATCTGTTCTGATTTACTTGCAGTAAAATCTAAATTGATCACACCTTTTGTCGGGTTTGGATAAAGAATGAAATTTGAAATATCAGAACATCCGGTCAATTCTGAATATGGATAATGTACCACAACAGTTGCGTAAGCAGTGTCATTTCCACAGTAATTTGAAACAATCAGCATCACAGTATATATTCCAGCATTTGTGAATATATGTGAGTCATCCTCACTATTTGAAAAATTGCTTGAAGATGTAAAATCACCGAAATTCCATTCAAAATTTGAGGAATGTAGAGAATAACTGTAAAAATCGAATATTAAGGCAGAATCTTTATCCACATAACTAATGTATGCATGGGGTAACGGGTCAACAGTCACAGTTTTCGGACCTGCAACAGCTTTGCAACCAAACGAATCAGTAATAGTAACATAATAATCACCTGTTTCGTACACTTCAATAGTAGGCACATTTATGGACCCGCTCGACCATTCAAATGTGTAATACGGATTGTTCAGATATAGTAAAACCGAATCCGGTTGACAAAAATATGTCGGACCATCAGCCAAAATGACAGGCGAAATCGGCGGATAAACCTGTATGCAGGCATCCGGAGAAACAGCGGTACAGCCATTTGCAGCAGTCACAGTAACATTAAAACATCCTGGTTGTGTAACTGTAATAATCTGCGTATTTTGAACAGGGGCGGTATTCCATGAATATGAAGTATAACCGGCACCTGCATTTAAAGTGGCATTAACTGAGGCAGTATCACAAAAACCAGTGTCTGATGAGGTGATCACAGGTAAAGTGAATGGGAGAACATTTAAAGTAACACTATCGACATTTATGCAACCGTTCGTATCAGTTACCGTCAAGAAATACACAATTGTGTCCGAAGGAGTTGCGAAAGGATTAGATATGTTCACCGGTGATGTCAGGTAATTTACAGGCGACCATGAATAGGTTCCATTTACACCGGCACCCGAACCATTCAACTGAACAGACGCCCATTGACATATAGTAGTATCATTTCCTGCATTGGCTGCAGGAAGAGGATTCACGGTTACAGTAATACTTGCAACAGAAGCATCCGTGCAGCCTGTCTGAGTAACAGTAACAGTATAGGTTGTTGCTGTATCAGGGCAAACCGTAATTACAGCTGAAGCAGGGCCGGAACCCCACTGATAACCATTTCCACCCGATGCAGTCAGGACTGAGCAACTACTATCACAGACCGGATTGGGATTAGCCGTTATACTTGCCAAAGGAGCTGTCATAACAACCACGGTTACGCTATCTATGGCATAACATCCGTTTTTCGTAACAGTTACTGTATAAGTAGTTGTTGTAACCGGGGTTACTGTTATCACGGAATCAGTACCTCCCGGAGGAATGCCCCATGTATAGGTTCCACCCCCTAAAGCAGTTAAGGTGGAAGAATTTCCGCTGCATATGATAGATGAAGGAAACGCCGAGATTAATGTATTTGGTAAAGGAATTACCGTAACTGTAACACTTGCTGTACCTGTGCATCCTGCTGTGATGCCGGTAACAGTGTAAGTGGTTGTGGAAGCCGGTGTAACTGTTACAGGATTTGCAGTGCCCAAACCTCCGCCCCATGAATAAGTGGTTGCTCCGCTAGCAGTTAAAGTCGTTGAAGTCCCTGCACAAATGGGGGTTGCCGATGCTGAAATGCTAATTGTTGGATTGGGATTTACAGTAACTGTGATACTTGCTGTACCTGTGCATCCTGTTGCAGTGCCGGTAACAGTGTAAGTGGTTGTGGAAGCAGGTGTCACTGTTACAGGGTTTGCAGTGCCCAAACCATTGCTCCATGAATAATTTGAAGCTCCGCTAGCAGTTAAAGTCGTTGAAGTCCCTGCACAAATGGGATTTTCCGATGCTGAAATAGAAACTGTAAGATTGTTCACTGTTATGGTAATGCTCGCTGTAGCTGTACAACCTGCTGTAGTACCTGTAACAGTGTAGATGGTTGTGGAAGCTGGTGTAACTGTTACAGGGTTTGTTGTTCCCAAGCCATCACTCCATGAATAATTTGAAGCTCCGCTTGCAGTCAAAATCGTTGAAGTCCCTGCACAAATGGGGTTTACCGATGCTGAAATACTAACTGTTGGATTGGGATTCGCGGTAACTGTCACTTTCTTGGTTTTGGTACAGCCTGTTGATGCTATATATACCAATGCATAATAATCAGTATTTACTGTAGGGCAAACATTCACTGTAAGTGAATCACCCAAGGTGGAACTAAGTATAGTACCGCCGACAAAATCTTGATACCAGATAAGCCCATCACCGGAAGATGTAAATGCAGTTAAATCAGCGCAATCTCCTATACAAATAATCCCGATAGAAGGATCGGTCAAGGTAAACAGGTTTGGAAGTGGATTAACCGTAATAATTATCGTATCAGTAATTGTAGTGGGTGTTGCGTCTGTAACATGATACACTACCGTATAAGTTCCGGGGGTAATAGCTGTAAATGTAGTAGTATCTTCATTCGTAGGGGAAAGTTGTCCTACACCACCTCCTGTCCATTGATGTGTATATGACAATGTACCACCGGCAGGATTACCTTTTATAATAGACCAATCTCCAACACAAAGACTATACGTGCTATATGAAATATTATTAATCTTAATATCACAGGTGAGCGCTTGCGCTATAAGAAAGTTCGGGATTAAACTAATTAGCAAAATGAATAGAAATTTCTTCATTTGACAGAATATTTTATATCGTGCTTTTTAACAAATGAGTGTGGTTAAATCGTTAAATATATAATTGACGATAAAACAGGATTAAGAATTGCTTTATTTTTTTTATTATACTGCTTTTTATAGTTTTTTGTTACATAATTTCAATTCAAGGCTCTGTATATGAAGCACTAATTTCCTGAAAGAACAAAGATATAGGTTTAGTTATAAAAATAATTGTATCTATTTTTTAAAAATCAGATACTTTTTAACAATTTCATATTGAAAAAAAAACGAACTTTGCAATTCAATAAAAAAATATTATGAAAAAAATCGTACTTACTGCATTGTGCATTCTTCCATTTCTCACTTTTGCACAGGACACTTTAGTAAAGTGGACATTCCCGAACAACCCTGATGACTCCATTGCCGATGGTGGCATTCCTGCTAACACAGGAATGATGATCTCCGCGCAGGGAGGAACAAGCGCCATGACTTTCCCAACCGGAGCAACAACTTGTTCTGCTTCTGCAAGCAAATGGGATGCGGGAAACGAAACAAAATACTGGCAAATAAAAGTTGTTACGTTGGGCTATAATAATTTGAAAATTTCATCTAAGCAAAAAAGTTCCAGCACCGGCCCCAGGGATTTTAAAGTTCAATATAAGAATGGTTTTGCCGGCACATGGACTGATGTCCCAGGTGCCACAGTGCTTGATTCGAATGATTGGATACATGGAGTGCTCACTGATATAACTCTTCCAACTGCATGCAACAACCAGGATACAGTATATGTAAGATGGATCATGACATCCAACACTTCCGCTATTGATGGCGTTGTCGGAACTGCCGGCACATCAAGGATTGATGATATCTATTTTACAGGAATACCTTTGAATGATCTCACCCCTCCTACTGTTTTCGGAGCATATGCAACAAGCCTTTCTTCAGTTAATATTCGGTTTAGTGAAGCTGTAAACACAACTGCTGAAAACATTGCAAACTATACCGGGCTTACTTCAATTTCTTCTGCTGTGCGCAATGCCACGCTCGATACCGTAACATTATCACTTACAACGCCTCTTCAAAGCGGGATTCCGGATACTTTAACGATTTCGAATGTTCAGGACACCAGCAGCAATCCGATGACAATTCCCCAAAGTTTTCAGGTTATATTTGGCGCTATAGCTGATACTACTCATCCGACCGTGTTGACAGCTTATGCAACGGGGTTTACACAAGTAAAAGTTAAATTCAGTGAAGCTGTAAATATCACGGCAGAATACACATTCAATTATACAGGTCTTGGCGCAATTTCTTCCGCCATCCGTTCTGTATCGCTTGATACAGTTACATTGACCTTGTCAACTCCTCTTTCATCCGGTACGATTGATTCATTAACTGTTGCAAACATTCATGACACTTCAGGCAATTCTATGTACTCATCACAAAAGTTCCAGATATATTGGGGTAACCCAAACAACCAAAATATTGTGATTTCAGAAATCATGTATAATCCTCCTGAGTCAGGTGTTGATTCACTTGAATTTATTGAATTATATAACAATGGCAGTTCAGCTGTAGCGCTGAAAGATTTTTATTTTTCTGCCGGTGTAACATATACATTCCATCATGATACCATTCAGCCAAATAGTTTTTACCTGATTGCCATTGATTCAGCCAAATTCCATCATTTTTTCAATCAGACAGCCCATAAATGGACAAGCGGAAGCTTAAGTAATTCAGGAGAAGCAATTGTAATTAAAGACAATTTCGGTATAAGTGTGGATTCTGTCAACTACTTGCCAACAGCGCCATGGCCAACCTCTCCAAATGGAAATGGTCCTTCATTAACTTTATGCGACCCTAACCTGGATAATTCTATTGCTGCTAACTGGCAGGCTTCTGCAGAGTTTGCAGGAGATTCAGTAAATCACATAGCAGTATACGCTACCCCGGGAACGGGATGTATCACGACTAATATTGAAGATCATTCGGTAAATAATTATTCCGTTAACTACTTCCCTAATCCTGTTAGTGAAACTCTGACGCTCACTTTGAATGGCGGTCTTGCTGAAGAAATAGCTATTTATGATATTCTGGGTAACTTGGTTTATAAAACCACTAAACCATCTTCTGTGACAAGGATCAATACGGATAAACTTGATAATGGCATTTATATCATAAAAGTGATCTTTAACAACAATACTATCGCAACAAAAAGAATCTCTGTCATTTAGCGAGATGATTTTATTCTCGCGGTAAGATAAAAAAGCAGTCGATATCAACTGCTTTTTTTATTTTTCTATATATTTGCTTTTGGATAAATATATGAGAACAGCATTTAAACTTTTTGCGGTAATATTATTTTTTTTCTTTCCGGTTATCTTTTCTTCTGCACAGAATGACAAACCTCTTCGTGTTGAGATAGAAGCAAAATCAAATTCCGATTCATACGTGATTATTCCATTCGGTGAAAAAGGAGTTATTCTATTTTTTCAGAGTAATGAAAATGCTGACCTGCCTACCGGCAAGGCAGGCGGACAGACAGGCAAAACAAGCAACAAATGGTATTTCACTTTATATGACACGAATTTTAAGGAAGTATGGACAAAAGAGCATCCTGTTCGGAAAGATCAGAAATTTATGTATTTTGATTACAACAGCGAGTTTTTATATTTATATTTAGAAAACAACACATCTAGATATGCAAAAGGGGATTTTCATGTTTTAAAGGTTGATGTGGACAAAGCATCTATTCAAACATATAAGGCCATAATACCTGTAAAATCTATTGTTTCCGAATTCAAGGTAATCAATGATGTGGTAATGCTTGCGGGCAGAACTATTCCGACCAGAGCCAGTTATTGGGCGCAAACATTTCTTTCTTTCACCTTATTACCATGGATCACAGGGTTAAATGTAAATAAATACCAACCTTTTCTTTTTACCTTTAATCTTTCGAGTGGTGCAACCAAAATGGTTTCCGATCCTTTTCATGGCCAGGCGTATATTGAAAATCTTACTGTTGACGACACAAATAAAACCTTTACTGCTACTATAAAAAATCACATTCCCAGGAAAACCAATGCCATGTACATTGAAAAATTCAATACCGATGGTTCAAAAATATATTCCTTAAAACTGGGAACAAATAATGATAAAAGAAAATTGAATACAGGTAAAATCGTTTCAGTAAATGAAACCGATAAAATTTTGATTGGCACGTATAACAATATTACCAAAGGAAACCGGGCTAATCCGGCATTTGCAGGATTTTCAGAAGGTTCATCAGGAATATATTTCACCAGGATAATAAATGGCGAACAGAAATTTATCACGTTCTATAATTTTTCGCAGTTTAAAAATTTCTATTCATATATCAGCGAACGCCGCGCTGCAAAAATGGTTAAGAAAGCCAGAAAGGAAGAACTGCAAGGGAAAGAATTTTCTTTTGACTATAAGCTGCTTGTAAATGATATCATTAAAAAGGACTCGTCCTACATCATGGTGGCGGAGGCCTACTATCCTGAATATCAAACAATCTATTATACCACATACGATTCGTATGGGCGGCCGATGACTGTTTCTTATACTGTATTTGAAGGATATAGATATACAAATGCGATCATTGCCTGTTTCAATAATAAAGGCGAATTACTTTGGGACAACAGTTTTGAGATATGGAACATTCTTACCTTTAACTTACGCGAACGCGTGAAAGTGCTTATTGACGGGGATGATATTGTGCTTGCATACAGCAACGAAGGAAACATCGCATCAAAAATCATACGGGGCGATAAAGTGATTGAAGGAAAACAATACACAAAGATTGAGACCAATTACGACAACGATAAATTAATTTCCGACTATAACAGCGATATGGACTACTGGTATGGAAATTATTTTATTTCTTACGGCTACCAAAAGATTAAGAACATTAACCAAAACAAGACTAAGCGTACAGTTTTTTATTTTAACAAAATAGCATTTCAATAAAATCGCGCGTATGAAAAGTTTGAATTCGGGAAACAAATCATTCAGGCAATCCCTCGGATTATTTAGCGCCATTACGATAGTGGTAGGTTCCATGATAGGCTCAGGTATTTTTATCGTTAGTGCCGACATAGCAAGAACAGTAGGTTCGCCTTTTTATCTTTTGCTTACCTGGGCGATAACAGGTGTGATCACAATCATTGCGGCTCTTAGCTACGGGGAACTGGCAGCTATGATGCCTAAAGCAGGAGGGCAATACGTTTATTTAAAAGAAGCGTACAACCCATTGATTGGGTTTCTTTATGGCTGGACACTTTTCCTTGTAATACAAACCGGTACTATTGCAGCCGTTGCAGTAGCATTTGCGAAATTCACAGGAGTATTGCTGCCATTTTTAAATGAAAAAAACATATTATTTACTATTCCCGGTTTCAAGATATCAGCAGCACAACTGCTTGCCATTACCAGCTTAATAGTTCTCACCTTTATCAATTACAGAGGTATCAAAAATGGAAAAATATTACAGGTAACATTTACAATTACAAAGACTGTTGCTTTAGCAGGGCTGATTATTCTGGGTTTTGTTGTTGCTTCAGATTTCAGTTATTGGTCAGCGAACTTCAGCAATATGTGGAGCGCGACGACTACCGTAATTGACAAGGATAACAACATCATTAATATCCATGAAATAAGCGGGTTTGCTATTTTTGCTGCAATTGGGGTGGCAATGGTAGGTTCGGTTTTTTCAAGTGACGCATGGAATAATGTAACTTTTATTTCAGGTGAAATAAAAAACCCAAAGCGCAACATTCCGCTCAGTCTTTTCTGGGGTGTATTGATAGTTACAGTTATATATATTTTAGCCAATATTGCATATTTGTGTTTGCTGCCTATACAGGGAAGCCCCGAAGCCACCGATGTTGTGGGAAGAGGAATACAGTTTGCAACATCCGACAGAGTGGGTGTTGCTGCAGCCAATAGAATTTTTGGAGACTCTGCAGCTATAATAATGGCGGTACTCATTATGATATCCACATTCGGTTGCAATAACGGGCTTATCTTATCAGGGGCGAGGGTATATTATGCAATGGCAAACGACGGACTTTTTTTCAAGCAAGTTTCCAGAATGAATAAATATGCTGTACCGGGCATTGCGCTTATCTTTCAGTGTATATGGGCGAGTATTCTTTGTCTCTCCGGCAAATATGGCGACCTTTTAGATTACGTAGTATTTGCTGTTATGCTTTTTTATATTCTCACTATCGCAGGCATTTTCATTCTCAGAAAAACCAGGCCGGATGCAGAAAGGCCTTACAAAGCATTCGGGTATCCTGTTTTGCCTGCTCTTTACATTATTCTTGCTCTGGCTTTGTGCATCGACCTTCTGATCTATAAACCCAACTATACATGGCCGGGTATCATCATTGTTTTGATCGGCATTCCCGCATATTTTATTATGAAAAGAACCGAACGGGCAGCTAAGTAATCGTATCTTTAGCTTTGAAAAAAATAACGCTTTGAAAAGAACATTTGTCATTTTTTTAATTGTAGGTCTTTTATGTATTCATACAAATAAAGGACATGCAATTTCCTTTTCGCATGATAACTGTGCCGATACAAATAAATCATTCTCTTACTCAGAAAGCACAAACCCTTCAATTAAAGGTTTTATTATTCCAACATTTACTTGGTTACATTTTTCAATAGCAGCAGAATATCCATTAAAAAATAACTATACTTTTCAAATAACATACAATTACTCAGATTATATAATGTTTGGCAGCGAAAGCGAGAATGGAAAAGAGATAAACAAATGGAATTCAATAATGCCGGAAGTAAGATATTATATGATAAATATAAAAAAGAAAAAAATAAGCAATTCCTATTTTTTTGCTTTTCCAAGAATTTCTATTAACAAAAATACAAATCCTCGTCCTCTTCATACCGAAATACAATATGGAGGCGGATTGGGCATTGGAAGAAAATTTTTTACCGGAAAACATTTTTGTTTTGATGCGAATATTGGTTGCTTCTATTTTAATACTATAACAAAATATAAAAGGGAACATCGGATTTATCAATTCTGTTCGCCCAAAATGAGCATACACTTATGTTATATGTTTAATAAAAAAAATAAAACGTAAAATTATTATTAGTTTCACTGATAATATTCAGCTTCTTTTCAACAATTTTAATTCTGAAATTAAGTTACTTATCTTTGCAAAAACATTTCGTCTTGAAAAAAATTCTCATTATCAGGTTCAGTTCCATCGGTGATATTGTTTTGACAACCCCGGTGATTCGTTGTGTAAAACAACAAGTAAAGGATGTAGAGTTGCATTATCTTACTAAAGAATCGCATTTGCCTATCCTTAAGAAAAATCCCTATATTGATAAGATTTATACTATTAAAAAGAATGTGCTTACAATTATGCCGGAGCTAAGGAGAGAACGTTACGATTTTATCATTGATCTTCACAACAGCATACGATCCACGTCTACAATCCTGCATCTTTGCAGGCCTTTCAATGCCTTAAAAAAGCTCAACATCAGGAAAGAACTTTATGTTGCCACAAAGATTAATCTTCTCCCTGATATCCATGTTGTTGACCGTTATTTCAGGGTTGTAGAATCACTTGGCGTTGTCAATGACGGGAAAGGACTGGATTATTTTATTTCTGAAGATGAAGAAGTAGATGTTTCAGGGTTCCCTGAAACCCATCGTAATGGATATATCGCTTTTGCTATTGGAGGCAAACATGCTACAAAGCGCATGCCCGACAACAAAGTCATTTCGCTTTGCACAAAGATTGATAAACCGATAATTCTTTTAGGCGGCCCGGAAAACAGAGACACCGGTGAAATAATTAAAAACGTGGTTGGAGAAAAGGTTTACAATGCCTGCGGAATTTATTCTTTAAATCAGTCGGCTTCTATTGTAAAACAATCCAAACAACTTATTTCAAATGATACAGGATTGATGCATATTGCAGCAGCTTTTAACAAACCAGTCATTTCTATCTGGGGAAATACGGTTCCTGCTTTCGGTATGTATCCTTATTTTCCCGAAGGATCGGGAAATAAGTCCAGAATAATTGAAGTTAACGGTCTTTCATGCCGGCCATGTTCTAAATTAGGTTTCGAGAAATGCCCAAAGGAGCATTTTAAATGCATGAACCTCATTGATGAAAAAGAAGTATTGAATAGTATTGTGTGGGAGTAAGTATCTGTTACGAAATAAACTTTAAAAGGAGGTTTTATGAAAACAAAAAGGTTAGTTATTAGCACTTTATTAGGAGTAGTATTTGGTTTTGTATGTTACTATCTTGCATCAAACGGACAAAATGAAGTATCAACTATTTTAGCCCTGAACATAATTCTTGGCAGAACACTTATTGGCGTAGCCATCGGAATAAGTCGTTTTCCCTGTAAACATTGGACTTTACACGGAATAATAATGGGTTTGATTTTTAGTTTACCCACTGCTTTTGGTGCAATGTTAGGACCGGAAAATCCTGAGTTTAATCATACAATGCTATTTGTTTCGACATTAGTGATGGGTGTGATTTATGGTTTTTTAATTGAATTAATAACGTCTGTTTTATTTAAAGCAAAGCAATAACAATTTGTTATGAAAACATTACGGGAACAAATGATTCAGCAACCAGTAAGAAAAGGATTATAATATTTTTCGTGCTTGATTGTTGTAAACGATCCATGCCCCGGGTAAACCAATGTGCTTTCCGGTAAAACAAGCAATTTATTTTTAATACCTTCAATAAGGATATTATAATTTCCGGTAGGCAAATCAGTTCTGCCTATGCTTCCATTAAACAGAACATCTCCAACAATAACAAATTTTTCTTTTTCAGCATAAAAACTTATGCTTCCATCAGCATGACCGGGAGTATAGAGAACTTTTAATTCGGAATGTCCAAATTTTATCGTATCTCCGTCATCAATAAATGCTGATGGTTCAATGGTTTCAAGATCGTCAAAACCAAATGCTGATGCATGTTCCTTTGCTGAGCGTATAAATGAAAGCGATTTTTTATGGACATCCAACCCGATTTTATATTTTTCGGCCACGAACTTATTTCCTGCAATATGGTCGATATGTGCATGAGTATTGAACAAGCGGACAGGTCGTAATTTTTGGGTTTCTATGAATTCCGAAAGGTGTTTTTCTTCATACTCTTCCATACATGCCGGGTCAATAATAATACATTCTTTGGTTTCGTCAAAAAGCAAATATGTATTAACCCGAAAAGGATTAAAGATAAAGGTCTTTACCGTAATCATAAGCTCAAATTTTAAAAAAACAAAAGTATTAATAACTGATGTTACGCAGATTGTCCCGATAGGGACAACCGCTTGGTAAAAAAATGGGAACTCTATAAAACTAAATGTGCCGTAGGCACTACCGCTTGTTAAATTTATGTCTATATCTATATGC
>Ga0247841_10002972_pt1 | contig 32390 bp, 31 predicted proteins | sample LaCruzMarch2015__2_FD_192410 | JGI IMG/M metagenome (GOLD analysis project Ga0247841, IMG submission 192410) | Freshwater microbial communities from meromictic Lake La Cruz, Castile-La Mancha, Spain - LaCruzMarch2015_18m | ecosystem: Environmental > Aquatic > Freshwater > Lake | place: Spain...
TGAGGACAACGTTGTTATTCATCTCCGGGCTTAAGTTTCCGGGAAATCAAACAGATTGACCTGCTCACTCGTGGTTTTGATGCCCAAGTGCTTGTACCCCTTGAAGGTAACTTTGCGTCCCTGCATGGTGCGTTCCAGAAATCCTTGCTGCACGAGGTATGGCTCAAAGATTTCTTCAATCGTGCCGGGGTCTTCTCCAATCGCGGCTGCCAGCGTTTTGATGCCGACCGGACCGCCTCTGTAGTTCTCAATTATCGTGTGCAGAATGCGTTTATCCATTTCATCCAGACCGGCATGGTCAACCTGCAGCATTTCCAGAGCCAGCTTGGCAATCTCGCCGGTAATGATGCCGTCACCCATGATTTGAGCATAGTCACGCACCCGGCGTAACAGCCGATTGGCAATTCTGGGCGTTCCACGTGAGCGGGAAGCCAGTTCTTTGACGCCTTGAGGCTCTATGGGCATGTCAAAAAGTCCGGCACTGCGGCAGATTATCTTTTCAATCGATTCGATGTCATAATAGTCCAGCCGCAAAACGATGCCAAATCTGTCTCTCAAAGGAGGGGTCAAAAGCCCTGCCCGGGTGGTAGCGCCAATTAAAGTAAAAGGTTCGAGGTCAATCTTGAGGGTTCTGGCGCTGGGTCCGCTGTCCAGGATTATTTCCATGCTAAAGTCTTCCATGGCTGGATAAATGTATTCCTCAATCACATGACTCATACGGTGAATTTCATCGATAAAAAGGACTTCGTGCCTTTGCAGATTGGTCAGAATCCCTGCCAAATCCGAAGGCTTTTCCAAAACAGGACCGCTGCTCACAGTGATTTCGACGTTCAGTTCACGGGCTATGATACTGGCAAGGGTGGTTTTTCCCAAGCCGGGAGGTCCGTAAAAAAGCACATGGTCGAGTGGTTCGTGTCTGAGTTTGGCAGCTCTGATGGATATGTCCAAAAGCTGTTTGATGTGGTTTTGTCCCACAAATTCATGCAGGGTTTTGGGTCTGAGCGCACGGTCAAACTCCACTTCTTCCACTTGCGTGACGGGCGAATTGATTCTTTCCAGCATAAAACTATCTCATTTCCTTTCAGGCTTTTCCAAGCTATAAAGCTTCACTTACTTTGAGATTTTGATTGCCACCTGATAAAAATTATTCACAGCAGCAATCAGCTCATATTTAATATAGAATGATTTAACGAAGGTATTGAAGGCGTAGAACTCGTGATTGGGCACGTTAAATTCATCAAAAAGCATGATATCGCCCTCTTTTAAGTATGGGGCTAAACTGGTCAGAACAAACAAGGTGGAACTGAATAAATCTGCATCCAGATGCAGAATCAGTCTGTTTTGCGAGATATCATGCTCCTTTAGAAAATCATTGAGCGTGTCCTGAAACAAGCCTTGAACAAACCCATGCCGCAAACCATCTATCTTTGGCATGTTTGCAGTCATTTCTCCCTTTTTGAAAGTGCCCCAGCTTTCGGGTAATCCTTCAAATGTGTCAAATCCATAGAAGCGTGACTTTTCGTTCTTATTGCCATCGACCCACCAGCGAAAAGAATAACCGCCGCATACACCAAATTCCAGATAGGTGATGGGCGCTTCTCTGAGTTTCTCTCTATCAAGGATATTTTCATAGAGTTTATACCGATTGGCATAGTTTCGGATGGGAAGGTAGAAATCGTTCAAAATGTCTTTACGATTGTGTTTACAGATCCAGCGGCTTAGCTGAATCAGGTTGGAAATGAACAGGCAGGGTTGAGACAAAAAGGACAGGAATAGCCCCGGTCTGATAAAAAGCACAAACCCCTTCAGCCATGAATTTACACCGATGAATACAGATATCAGCTTCAAATCACTTCTCCTGAATTAGTCTTTTCCTTATTCAAAATGGGTCTAAGCATAAAGAACTCCTTATTTGTCAGACTTTACCAAGATATTTGGCAGCAAAAATTCTGTCTATCAAAATCACAAACAAAAAGGCGTTGCAGTTTTTACCACAACGCCCACGGGTCTTTTCTTTTCAGGGGAAATCTATTTAGTTCTTTCGTTAAAATCCGTCCTGCCATCTTCATAATGACCCTCGAGTTTGATGGCTTTGCCGTCTTTAACAATTATTTTCAAGCGGAAATAACTGACATCTTTGAACCAGAAATAGTCCTCTGTCAAAGGAATCATCCTGAGTTTATCTCTCCCTTCTCTCTGATAATACAAATCTCCGTTTTCCAGAGTGATGGTTCTGATGCCATAAACTCCGGTGTAAGATTTCATCAGCTTTTCACTGATTACGACAGGTGCGTCAGCGGCTTTCAAACCATCAATTGCCCACTGATAACCAAGCTTGAACTGCTCATCCTTTTCGTTGACCAAAAGCTTTTCCAGAGCCATCTTGTATGCAGTGTCCAAAGCTTGATTGCTGGTTACTTTAACATCCGGTTCAACGCCTGTGCCTTCCCAGTTGGTTTTGGAAATCGGGTTTACCGCTCTGCCAAAGGGAATGGAAGCACCGAAATTATCGTTAAGCGCATAGAAACTAACAGGATGTGCTCCGCCACCGGTTACTTCACCAACAATTGTTCCCCGTTTCAGGTTTTTGAGGTCATAGGAAAATTCTTCCGCACACGAGAACGTCATATTACTGGTCAAAACATACACATTCAGGTCAGGCATTCTGGTTCCCGGGCAATATGGCATCACCCAATACTGCTGATAGTCATTGGTCTTACGGACATAGAAATCGTTAAAATGCACATCCTCTCCCTCATTGTAAAGATAAGAAAGCAGCAGTTGCACCATGCGAGGGTCGCCACCCCCGTTTTCTCTGAGGTCAAAAATCAAAGCATCGCAATGAGACAAAAATGCCATTGTTCCGATTGCAGTTTTGAAACCTTCGTCGGTTCCGTCAAAACTGTCCAATTTCAAATACCCGATATTACCCGGCATTATCTTTACTTCTTTGAAGCCGTAATTTGCCAGTCTTGAACGGCGTTCAATGGCTTTTTGTGTTTCTTTGTCATCTTTTCCGGCTTCCGATGCCTGTTTTGTCTTTGACGGTTGATAAAACACTCTCAGATGCTTGTCATTATTAATGGAAGCAATATCCTGAGTTAGTTGCTCAGCCAATTGCATAGCACTATTGATTTTGGCATAGACGCCTTTCTTGAGATTATCTCTGAGCAGGACAGCTATTTTACCGCCAATATCTGCAAAGACATAATTGTCAGCCATCTTGGTTGCCAGTGAATCAACAATCTGCGCTTTTTCCGCCGTTGAAACAACAGGCTGCTCAGCCTGTGCATACAAAAAACCTGCTGAACAGATAAAAAGCAACAGCAACATAATTATGCCTTTGATGCTGCTATGCAGCGAAAATGCGGGTGAAGTTAATGCTAATCTTGTCATTTGATATTCCTCTTTTGTACTATATTTAGTCCTGATGTTATTCTTTGTGAAGCGATTATTTTATTGTCTGTCTTCATGTTATAAACTCTTTAACTCATTTCGGTATCAGGTCCTCAGCCAATAAACTGTTTATCTTTTGCAAAACCTTATCTTTCTGTTGTTGAAGGTCAGCTAAGTCTCTGACATAAGAAAAAGCCTTGATTTCTTGATAAATTTCCACAGGTAAATCATGGCTCAGATATCTGCAGCCGAACGACCATCTGGCAGGGTCATATTTGATTCGAAGCAATTCCACGAGCGACCTGAGCAACAGGTTGTAATAAAGGTCAAAAGCATCCATTGCGCGGTTGCGTTTGATTTCTTTATCAATAAAGAGGTGGAACATCTTGCTGACATATTCAATGCGTTTGATTCTGATCGGAAGGATTTTGGTTAGCTCTTCTGTATCAATATGTTCCTTACCCAGTCTGCCCGTCTTGTCAAAAAAGATGTGGGGAGTGCCGTGCAATTCGACTTCAGTAAAGTAACTCGGACTGCTTTCTTTCATAATCAGCACGTCCATAAGCAGATAGGGGGAAATGTCTTTGAGCTTGTAGAAACCCTGCCAGTGTCCGTGCCAGGTCGGAGCGGGCAGGATAAAACTTTCCTCAATCGGAGCAACGCTTTGCATGGCTTTTTCCAAAATCTGAACAGCTTGTTCGACAAAATCATCCTTAACCACAATCTGCAAATCAATATCCGACCATTCATCGTCTCTGCCAAAAGCAGCCGAACCGCCTTCATAACAGCCCAGAAACTCCTGATGCTCCAAAAACTCTTTGACCAGAGTCGTTTTAATATTCTCTCTCATTTCCAACCTCATCTTACTTTCACTATATCATATCTATATAATGGTTCATCATGCTGATATATCAAAAAGCCTGCTAAAACCTGCCTTGATAAGCTGTAACCCTTTATCCATACAAGCATTGTCTTTATGTAAAAAAGCTCTTTGATATTCAAAGCACGTTGCATATATTGCGGTTTTTGTTCCAATTCCTAATTAATTCCTGCTTATGAAAAATATTGGGAGCAACTATCCAGCCCCAAGGTCAAGCGTAAATCAAGCGTAATAAAATTACGCTTGATTTACGCTTGACCTTGGGGAAAAAATAGGATAATTGACAGATTATCAATAGAAATTAATCTTGGCTTAGTCTTAATCGGGAGTTTGAAATGGTTACAACAACTGTCTTAATAATAATCCTCACAGTAGTTTGCGTTCTGGAATGGCTCATAGTCAAATTAATCAGTGGTCAGAAATTGCAGAAAGCTGAAACACGTTGTCAGATAGCAGAACTCAAAAACACAGAGCAGTCTGCCAAACTGGAAGAGCAAAAGCAACAAATAGACAAGCTGAATAATGCATTGAAAGAGCAGGATTTGAATGCTCGCTTGGGGCAGGAAAAATCTATTCAAACCATCACTGAACTGCAGACCAGATTATCTGAACAAGCTCTGAAATTCAAGGAATTGCAGGAAAATATCACCACTACGAAAGACCAAATGAAACTGGAATTTGAAAGTCTGGCGCAGAAAATCTTTGAAGAAAAAGGCGCTAAATTTGCAGAACAGAACAAGGAAAACCTCAGCACAATCCTCTCTCCCTTAAAAGAACAAATCAAAGATTTCAAGACCAAAGTGGAAGAAGTTTATGACAAAGAAGGCAAGGAACGCTTTAGTCTCAAAGAACAAGTGGAAAAGATGCATATTGCCTATGAATCTCTCAGTTTGGAAGCCAATAATCTGGTCAAAGCGCTCAAAGCAGATACCAAAACCCAGGGTGACTGGGGTGAAATCAATCTTAAACGCATTTTGGAATTTACAGGGTTGAAAGAAGGTCTGCACTATTTTGCCCAACCCAATTACCAAAACGAGGAAGGTGAAAACCTGCGCCCCGATATCGTGGTAAATTTACCGGATAACAGGCAGATTATCATCGATTCCAAAGTTTCCCTGACCGGTTACGAACGCTATTTTAATTCGACTGATGAAGCTGAAAAAGAACAGGGCATCAAAGACCACCTTCGCTCTGTGCGCAAGCATATTCAGGAGCTGGCAGACAAAAAATATGAAAACCTCAAGGGCATAAATACTCTGGATTTTGTGCTGATGTTTATTCCAGTCGAAGCTGCCTATTTTGTTGCTCTGGATAATGATACGGAACTTTATCAGATGGCGTCATCCCGAAAAGTCCTGCTGGTTTGTCCCTCAACTTTGCTGATTACGTTGCAATTAGTTGGCAGCTTGTGGAGAATCGACACTCAGAGCAAAAATGTTATTAAAATTGCCGACCAGGGAGCAAAACTATATGATAAGTTCGTTACTTTTGCCGAGAAATTCGTTGAAATAAAGGCAAGTTTAGATAAAGCTACTTCTTCTTATGATAAAGCTCATGGATTGCTTTCCACCGGCAATGGGAATTTGATTACCCAAGCTCAGAAACTCAAAGAACTGGGCGTCAAATCCAAGAAAAACCTTCCTGATAAGCTGCTTTTGGAGGCAGATGCTGAGGAAACAATTTCAGAAGAAAGCGAAACAGACGAGGAAACTTTAATGGACTTAAAAGAGCCTGAAGTCGGATAATTATTACTTGACAGAATATTTTAATCCGATTATTTGTATCTAGAACAGTAATTATTATCTGAGGTATTATGTTTGAAAGAAAGATTGTTTCCACCATTTTTAGCAAGATAGAAACGCCTGAAATCCTTTTAATAACAGGTGCCAGGCAGACCGGCAAGACTACTGCCCTGAAGCAAATCCATGACAAACTCAGAGAAACAGGTAAAGACGTCTTTTATCTTACTCTGGAAGACCCGGAATATCTCAGGCTTTTAAATGAGCATCCAGACCGCATCTGGCAGATTATCCCCCGCAATGACCAAGCCAGGCTGATAGTTTTAATAGATGAAATCCAGTATTTAGCCAATCCGTCTCACTTTCTCAAATACCACTATGATATAAACTTAGATAGGCTCAAATTGATTGTCACCGGTTCGTCTGCTTTCTATCTGGACAAGCAATTCAATGATTCCTTAGCCGGTAGAAAGAGAATATTCCATTTGCCAACCCTTGGCATAAAAGAGTTTCTTACTTTCAAAGAACGGCAGGATTTGGCAGAAGCAATGAACACTCTTAACCCTGAAGAGCATGACCTGCAAAAACTTACAATTAAGCAAAGCAGAGATATCATCTCTCTTTCCAATGAATACCTGATTTATGGTGGCTATCCGGCTGTCGTTTTGGCTCCCACGCTTGCAGACAAACAAGAAATTCTCTATGACCTCTTTACCTCATATCTGAAGCGGGACTTTCTGGAAAGCGGTATCACACAAACGGATAAAGCTTATCATCTACTCAAACTACTTGCCTTTCAAATCGGTAGCGAACTCAATAAAAACAAACTGGCAACCGAAATAGGGATAGCTAAACCACTTTTAGAGAATATGTTGAACACCTTTCAAACCACCTTCCATCTCAATCTAATCAGACCTTTTTACAACGGTCACCCCAAAGAGCTGCGTAAAATGCCGAAAGTCTATCTGATGGATTTGGGCTTGCGCAATGCTATTCTCAAGAACTATAGTCCCCTCCCCGACCGTGACGATATCGGCAAACTCTATGAGAATTATATTTACCGCTATTTTATTGACACATTTCCTCAGTCCGACATCAACTATTGGCGCACTCAATCAGGACAGGAAGTTGATTTTATTCTCGATGGCAAAAGAGCTTATGAAGTAAAATGGAATGGCAGGCAAATAGCGGACAGCAAGTATCAGAAGTTTCGTGAAAGCTACCCTGATATATTGTTATATTACATTATGAGACTTAACCCTTCCCAACAAAGCCTCTTATTATAGAAGAACTGTACCAAAAAATAACTAAAGGAATTCATGGTTAATACAAATAACAGCACAGTTATGTAATTGAATGTAATTTGTTTTAGTGGTCATTCTGAATATTGTGTTAGACAATCGAAGTCCTTGTTATCTCGAGAAATCACTGCTAGAACATCTACTTTTCTTTTTATTCTATTATCAATATCACAATTACTACTCAAAGAGTAACCATTTTGGAGTAGATACCAGATTTTTGCAATTTTTTCTGATACTTCTTTCATCTCAACTGCATTAACAACGCAAATAGAAATACATGGGGTTCCTATATTGTGCAGTATTTGTTTTATTTCTGCATTCTGGGCTTGGTAGATAGCCTCACCACCCCACGAGTAGAATAGTTTACAAAATCCACTACCTTCTTTCAATCTGGAACTGCAATGATTCATTGATACACTACCAACTCTGTTTATGCAAGTATATTGACTTTTGGAGAAAATGAGATTTACAGCATCCTCATCTAATAATTTCTTCCCCCTTAGCATTAGTAGCTTCTGATAAACAAGATCTTGGCTTAATGGCTTAAGTCCCTCAGTGATAATGTTATTAATTTCCTCTTGAATCAATCTCGAACCGTGAATACCAATAAAAGTATGATTTATAATCATTGTGTCAATATGATGCAAAATCTCAAAATATGGTCTTTTGTAAGGATTTTCTGGGGGAGAACGTCTAATCTCAATATCTACTCGCCCTAAGAATTCTACTCTTTCTTCTTCTTTCAAATATAAAGATATAACTTCCTTGTTGCTATACATAAGATTTACCAAATTCTGTGGCCATGTTTCAACTAAATCAAGGACAATGTGGTTATTTGTGTATTTTAATAAATCGTTCACTTTAAGTTCCAAGTGTTCAATTACTAATTAGCCCTACAGAGACGGAATCCGAAGATACTAATACTATAGTACGGAAAGCTGCCGAGGTAGTCGCGACTAGATACACGGCAATCGTCCGCACTGTCGCTCCAATAACCACCACGAAGCAAACGATTGCTGCCGCTGCCGGGACCGGTAGGATTACTGGAAGGACTGGAGCTATAATAACTATAACTATACCAATCCCAGCACCATTCATAAACATTTCCACTCATATCATAAATACCCAAACCGTTGGCAGCTTTGCCACCAACAGGTTTGGTGCCAAAGGGTGTGTCATTGCCACTATACCATGCCACGGCATTGATATCATCACTGCCTGAGTAAAGATAATCAGGAGTTGTTGTTCCGCTACGAGCTGCATATTCCCATTCCGCTTCAGTCGGCAATCTATAGCCATTGGCAGACCAATTGCAGATAGCTGCATTCCAGGTGGCATTTGATGCGGTTGGCACGCTACCCCAATCTGCAGGATTGGTTGAACTGCTAATTGCATAGACCGGCGTTAAACCCTCTGCCATGCTGCGTAGGTTGCAGTATTTGAGAATATCGTACCAGGAAACATAATAAACCGGATAACTTTCACCCACACCATCATCATGGGCAGGATTGAATTCCATAGTTGCCTGCCATTCGCTCTGCGTAACTTCATATTTGCCAATGTAAAAAGCTGATAATGTCACTGAGTGCGTCGGCAATTCCTCTGAATCTCCACCTCCGAGTGTGTTACCCATGGTGAATGTCCCACCCGGCACCAGTATCATTTCCGGTGTAGGAATTGTAACGTTGTAATTTGCAGAAACTATAAGACTTGGATTCCATGTATCTCTATATGCTTTTGCTTTTACGGTAACTTGTCCACTTTGCAATATCTCGAATGACTCTGTAAATATTGTCGAATTTATAGTCGGTCCATCACCATTTAGTGTATAACGGATTTGGGCTCCAGGTGTTGAACATTCTATAGAGACTTGAGACCCAATAACAATATTACCTGCTTGCGGGGATATAACAGGTGTAGCAACAGTGTTAGCATAAGTAACAGAATAGGTTGCAGTTTTTGTTGGACTGGGCTCAAATCCCTCTTTGTAGGCTTTGGCTTTAACTGTGCCGGTGTTTGTGTTACTTGGGAAGATAGTCGGAATAATGAGGGGTGTAATGAAAAGAGTTGATTCTGAACTTGGTTCGCTTCCATCGATAGTATATCTTATTTCAACCCCACCGGTAGGGCATGTGATAGTGATTGACTGACCAATCTCATAAGTGCCCCCTGAGGGAGAGAATACAGGCGTCTTTACTATGTTGCTATTCGGTTCAGTCGTTTTCTTCGAGCAACTTTCTATAAATGATATGAGCAAAATAACAATAACAATGACGAGTAACTTTCTTCTAAACACTGTGCACCTCTTTCTAAGAATTCTAAATCTAACTACCAAAATCAATCAAATCTAATCAATAATTATCAATATCTTGTTTGTGATTAACGAAGCCAGAATAAGTCTTTTCATAGTATTTGCCTCCATTTGTTTATTTGCCCTGATTAATAATTACACACCCTAAATTAAATGTATTTGAACCAAAGACATCTGTCAAGCTAAAAACTGGAATATCCTCATTAAGGAATTTCCTTGCCCAATTTAGCACTTCATATTTTGTTTTCTCCAGATGGAAAAAGCCAAGAAAACTGAGCAGCGTGAGCCTGAAATTCTCACTCCCATCAAGTTTCTGAAGGGGATTGGAGAGATGCGTTCACGTTGGTTGGCAAAGCTGGGCGTAAAAACTGTGCTTGACCTGATGGAGTTTTTCCCGCGGGCTTATATCCAAAGGGCGATGGATACCCCCATGGCATTATTCCAGGTGGGACAGCAAGTGGCTTTCACGGCTCAGATTTGCTGGGTGGATAAGCGCATGACCAAGAAAAACCAGCCGCAAATCAATATCGGTATTTCGGATGGCAAAACCGCCATGGTCTGCACCTGGTTCAAGTTTTATCCCGGGTTGGAAGAAACTTTGAAGCCGGGCGGAACAGCCTGGTTTAATGGCACTGTGAGTGAATATCAGAGCATGCTGCAGCTCATTCATCCCGATTTTGAAATATTGGATGTGGATACGGAATTGGGCTTTTGGAAAGAAAGACCCGTTCTGCCCGTCTATCCGCTTTCGGGAAATCTTACTCAAAAAGTAATCCGCAATGCAGTCTTGCAGGCTTTTTCCCAATATGCCAATCACATCTCCGAAAACCTGCCGGCTGAGATTATTGCAAAGCATCATTTTGAAGCGCGCAAATCCGCTTTGCAAATGATGCATTTCACCACCAATCCCGATAAAATTGATGCCATCAGATACCGTTTTGTCTATGAGGAATTCTTTTACCAGCAGTTGATGTGGGCACGTCACAACCGCTTTCACATGGAAGAAGTGCACGGCATCGCCTTTGAAAATAAGAAGCTGCTTACCCGCAAGATGTATGACACTTTGCCGTTTCAACTGACCTCTGCTCAGAAACGCCTTTTGAAAGAAATCTTTGCAGATATGACCTCAGCCAAGCAGATGAACCGTCTGATTCAGGGCGATGTGGGCAGCGGCAAGACCATTGTCACTTTGTTTGCCATGCTGCTGGCGATAGAAAACGGTTATCAGGCAGTACTGATGGCACCGACGGAAATCCTTGCAGAGCAGCATTATGGAAATATCAGCAGGTTTCTGGGGATAGACACTTCCTGCGCTCCGTGTCATCCTGAGCCCGTCGAAGGACGCAGGAAGGTAAATATCCCACTAAAACAAAATGGGACTATTTCTCAAAGTCCCGTCCTTCGACAGGCTCAGGATGACACGAGCGGGACTTGTGCTCAGGGTGACACGAGCGGGACTTTGAGGAATGACGAGGTCAAAGTCTGCCTGCTCAAAGGCGGTCAGTATAAAGGCAAAAAGGAAATGAAGGAGCAGATTGCATCCGGAGAAATCAATCTGATTATCGGCACGCATGCTCTTTTGCAGGAAGATGTGATTTTCAAAGCTTTGGGCTTTATTTGCGTGGACGAACAGCATCGTTTTGGCGTGGAACAAAGAGCCAAACTGGCAAAACGAGATACACGTCCCGACATGTTGTATCTGAGCGCCACCCCGATTCCCCGTTCACTTGCCATGACTGTTTACGGCGATTTGGAAGTGAGTATTCTGGATGAACTTCCGCCTAACCGCAAGCCCGTCAGCACTTTCGTCCGCAGTTCCGGTAAGCTGGATATCGTTTACTCAGAAATCCGCAAAGAGCTGACCAAAGGCAGGCAGGTCTATATCGTTTGCCCTCTGATTGAGGAATCCGAAAAGCTGGATTTGCTGTCTGCCGAAACGTTGTTCAAGCACATTCACACTAAAGTTTTTCCCGAATTTACTTCAGCTCTGTTGCACGGCAGAATGAAATCTGCTGATAAAGATGCTATTATGCACAGCTTTAAGCAGGCTGAAATCAAAATCCTCGTTTCCACCACCGTGATTGAGGTCGGAGTCGATGTGCCCAATGCGACGATTATGCTGATTGAACACGCAGAACGCTTTGGCTTGGCGCAGCTACATCAGCTTAGAGGCAGGGTGGGCAGAGGCGCAGATCAGGCATATTGTTTCCTGATTGAACACTTTCCGATTTCTGCTGTCGGCAGGGAAAGACTGGCAACCATGACCGGCACTACGGATGGCTTTGTCATTGCGGAAAAGGATTTGGAATTGCGAGGTCCGGGAGAGTTTTTTGGCACAGAGCAAAGCGGGATGCCGAAGTTCAGATTTGCCAATCTTATCCGTGACCAACATGTACTCAGGCTTGCCCGGAATGATGCCTTTGACCTGATTGGAGACGACTTTGCTTTTGCCAAACCGGAACATCAGATGGTGCAGCAAAACTTCCAACAGCTCTATGCCAAACGCGAAACTCTGATGTTATATTAGGAAAATCAATATGAATAAATATCTGGAACTGAAGTCCGAGCAGGACACGATTGACCTGGCGGCATATATCGCACCACTGTTGAAAGCCGGTGATGTGCTGTGCTTATATGGAGATTTGGGCAGCGGCAAGACCTTTTTTACCAAGCAGATTGGCAAAATGTTGCACATAACAGACGAAATCAGCAGCCCTTCTTTCGTCCTGCTCAATGAATATAGAAGCGGAAAATTCCCCCTTTATCACATAGATTTATTCCGGCTGAGGGAAGAGAGCGAACTGCTGGATTTGGGTCTCATGGACATGATTGAAACAGGAATTACGGTGATAGAATGGCCTGAGCTGGCAGAAGGAATCCTGACCTATCGCACTTTTAGCCTTTACTTTCAGTTTGACGGCAGGAAACGCTCGGTCAATATCATCCCCGACTCAGCTTACGCAGAATTCTTCGTCTGAAACTGATAATCCGAAAAATAACATTTGCTTTGGCTTGCTCTTTGCATTAGCTTATAGATACCCCCTATGGGTATAATTAAAGAGGTAAAACAGAATGATAAAACACTGTTGCACAAACGAAAGCCGCACAGCGCATCACACAAATGAATTCAAGACTGATTTGGTCAAAAGACTGAACCGGATTGAAGGTCAGGTCAGAGGAATTCAAAATATGATTGACGGCGATATCTATTGTGACGATGTGCTCACACAGATAACGGCAGTGCGCAATGCCTTGTCCTCAGTGTCCAAAATCCTGTTTGAGGCGCATCTGAGAAGCTGCGTAACCGAGCAGATTCAATCCGGCAAAACCGAAGTTTTGGACGAATTGCTGGAAACAATCAGACGCATGCTAAAATAAACATAATAAAAACTGGAGGAACAATGAAAAAACTCACTCTTGCCTTGTTAATCATCGCCATCATGCTGCCGTTTGCAGTGTGGGCACAATGCGGCTCCAGCGCAACCCAAAGCTCTTGCGCATCCGGAAGCATGGGAAATGACGGTAAAGCCGTTGTCAAACTACTTGCAGGTTACAACAAAGCAAACTGGGTCAATAACAGCTACTATTTTACCTATAATTTTGATAAGAAGCCCAAACTGGGAAACTCTATTCTCAAAGTTAAGCTCTATAACAAAGCCAAGAAACTCAACAATGATTTTGAAGTCTTTGCTGTGGCGGATATGCCTTCGATGAAAGGAATGCATGCCAGCGGTGACTTGAAACTGAAACCCAATAAAAAAGGTGAACTGCTGGTTCCGCTCAATTTTGTGATGCCGGGAGTCTGGCAGGTTGAGCTGAAATTCATGAAAGACGGCAAGCCGGTTTATAATGGCTGTTTCGATCTGAAGATATAAGCGAAACACAATTTTAAGCTCTCAAGGGCTTACAAAACAGGGAGTTCAATCATGAAAAGCAAAAGCAACTATGTTAAGCATGGTTTGCTTGCTCTGGCTTTGTTCACAAACTGTGTGATAGCCTCGGCTCAGAACGGATTGTTCTTTACCGAGATGCAGGGAATTTACGGCTATAGCTCTGCTTTGGAACAGCCTATCATCTATAACTTTATGGCAAAAGATGCCATGCAAAAGCCTTCTATGGGTTTTGACTGGCTGCAGAGGTTTTCCAATTCTGAAAGAGACTTTGCCATTATGTCAGTGCAGTTTCGGCTGGCTTATAACATATCTGAGCAAACTCCCTTTGAACCGCAATTGTATAATGCCTGGCTGAAGTATAAATCCTCACTGGGAGATATCGCAGTCGGGCATCTGAAACCGGCTTCCGGTCTGTCTTACACCCTGGATAATCACGCCTTGATTTTACCGGACATGACGATGTATAACCTTACTTATGACCGTGATTGGGGTGCACTTTTTTCCAAAGATACGCCCTGGGGTAATCTGTCTGCCTCGGCAACCAACGCCTCCGGGATGAATATCTACAACAAAGACGGCAATTATCTGCTGGCTGCCCGCGCTGCTTATGGTGTTTTGAGTGAAGATAATTATTCCATCGGAGTGACAGCGCAAAAAGGCGTAAATCTGGTCGCCATGGGCTACCATTACCATAAAACTCCTGTGCATTTGTCCCCCGGGTCGTTAGATCCGGGACACCCAAAACCCAAATTGCATCCTCAGATGCTGGCAGGTATCGACGGGCAGGTCAGATATTACAATCTTGAGTCCGCAGTGGATGTTTATGCCGGCGAATTTCTAAATACCGATGCCTATAGTCTGCTCTGGCGCAATGGGATAAACCTGCTGCCCGAAGAGAAACTGAAGCTCGAGGGTCAGGGTATCTGGAGACTGTTTGAAGGAAAACACTATGTGGATTATTCGGCAGGACTGACCTTTAAGCTGACTTCCGACCTGGCATTGCGCGCTATGTATGACTGGCAGGATATGACTGCCGGTGACGATAACTACAAGGTTGTCGGGCAAATATATTATTATAAGCAGTTATTCTAACGTGAGAAACTAATGAAACAAGCCCTCTTAATCCTGCTCTTGCTGCTTGCTCTGGCAGGCAATGCCTTTGCTGCGGTCGGGTGTGATTTGAACGACCCTGACCGTGATGTAAAAAGGCTTTTCCCCAATTCTACCGGCTACAAAGCCTACTATGTTTCGATTCAACAAAAAGGCGGCAAAGCCTTGCTGGCAAAAGTTGAACAACGCCTGGGCGATAAATTCACCGGGCTATATGAAACAGCAGATGTGCCCTACACGGTGTATGAGATTTTCAAAGCCAAACAAACAGTGGGCTACATCCACGGAGTAAATCAAAAAGGACAGTATGGAGGGATTCAGGTCTTTCTGGCTTTGGATACAAAAGGCAATATCCTAAACCTGTATTTTCAGAAAATGACCAATCAGGCTGCCAAATCTTTCCGGAGTGCCAGCTTTTCCAAACAGTTTATCGGACTGTCTATGAATGACTTTCAAGCTTATGATCCTGTCACGGGAAAGCTAAACGGAAAGCTGTTGCAAATCAAAAACCCAGCCCCCAAAGCGGATAATGACTTCAAAGCTGCATTGCGGGGCGTGAAGAAAAACCTTATTTTCATGCAGGAATTCGGCTACATCAAGTAGAACCGAAAGGAGCCACAAATGCCATCCCTATTTGGAATTGCCTGGAAAAACATCAGACGCAAACGCTTGCGCAGCCTGTTAACCATTATCGGCATAGCACTCTCAACCTGGGTGCTGGTCAGTCTGCTCGGATTTAATCAGGGTTATGAAAACTCACTCAATAAAGATATAGACAATCTGGGGTTTCAGGTTTTGCTCACTGCCAAAGGTTGTCCCTATGAAGCCGCCACTCTGATGCTCAAAGGCGGAACGGGTTTGAAATATATGCCGCAAAGCATTGTGGATTCCGTTGTTGCCAATCCGCAGGTCGATAAAGTCACTCCCATGCTCATGCACGCAGTCTTTGACCCCAATAAAGGTGAAAGCGGAGGCATTACGGCTTTCCTGGGTATAGACCCCACCACCTATCCCAAAATGAAGACCTATCTGGAATTTCAACAAGGCAAATGGTTTGACAAGCCGGAAGCTCTGGAAGCTGTCTTCGGTTACGAAGCTGCTGAACTGGAGCAACGCGAAATCGGAAATCTATACCTTCTGCCGGAAGCCAATGTTGAAGTCAAAGTGGCGGGAATTCTCAAACGCAGCGGAACTCAGGATGACGGCACCATCTTCTTGCCCATCAAGACCTTGCAGAATGTTTATAAAGTTAATGACAAGCTGACTTCCATCGGTATCAAGGTCAAGAAAGATACAAACCTGGCAGCCTATGAAGAGCAGCTATACAAGCTTTCCGATGTGCAGGTGGTTTCCATGGCACAGGTGAAACAGACCATTTCCAATTTGGTGGCTACAGCCCGTGTGATGGTGATGTCGATTGCCATTATTGCGATTCTGATTGCCATGGTGGGTGTGATGAACACAGTGCTGATGTCCGTGTTGGAACGCTGGCAGGAGATTGGCATCATGAAATCCATGGGGGCTATGACCTCGCATATCTTCAAGCTAATCTGGTTTGAGACAATTCTTTTAACCTTCGTTGGTGGCGTAATCGGTTCAGGTATGTCTTGGATACTGGCTGAAGTTACGGATAGGCTGATTCGCAGTGTTTTGCCCTATTCGCCGACCAGTGCGCTGGTGCAGATAGATTTTCTGCTGGTGACAAAAGCCATCGGTATCATCATGCTGATTGGTTTAATTAGCGGGATTTACCCTGCCTGGAAAGCTGCCAAAATCAGACCCATAGAAGCAATTCGCAGCACGGATGGTGAGTTATGAACAAGAGTAAAAATCCAATAATCCAGGCTGTTGACTTGAAGAAGGTCTATATCCGGGGTTCCGAACATATTCCGGCTGTCGATGGCATCACCATTGAGATTAAGCTGGGCGATTACTTTGCCTTTGTCGGTCCTTCCGGCTCGGGGAAAACTACGCTTTTACACCTATTGGGCTGTCTGGATAATCCTACCGACGGCACACTTAAAGTGGCGAACAGAACTGTCTATGACAAGAATAAAGTCATGAATGAAAGAGAACTGACTAAGCTGCGCAGAGAGCTGTTTGGCTATGTCTTCCAGAAATTCTACCTGATTCCGACCCTGACGGTTAGAGAGAATATCCTCTTACCTTTTGCCTTTTATCAGAAAGAAGAATCGGATAAAACAGCCAACCGCCTGGCAGATTTGCTTGGCATCGGGCATCGGCTAAATCATTTACCCAAAGAACTTTCCGGTGGTGAAATGCAACGTGTAGCCGTTGCCAGAGCTTTGATAAACAAGCCCCAAATCCTGCTGGCTGACGAACCTACCGGCAATTTGGACAGCAAGCGCAGTAAGGAAATCTCCGGTATCTTTAAGCAACTGAATCAGGACGAAGGCATCACCATCATCCTGGTTACTCACAACCCGCTAATGGCAGCTTCCGCAGGTAAAATGGTCGAGCTCAAGGACGGTAAGCTGGTATAAACTATTTTCACCACAAAGGCACAAAGACACAAAGAAACTCAAAGATTTGCATGAAAGAAATATAAGCTTCCTTGATGTCCAAGTTCTACGTGCTTTTCGAGTGTTCCGTGGTTATATCTTATCTCAGATGAACCGCTTTCTGAACTGACTGAGCCCCTTCTGACGAAAGTCTGATTAAGTACATTCCGGCTGGAAGTGCTTTATCAGAGCTGTTTCTACCATTCCAGTTCCATTGGTTAATCCCTGCTTTGCCATTAAGCTGCTCTGATTTTACAGCTCTGCCTTTAGTATCATAAACACTAACTTTCACCGGCTGGTTCGCTTTAGTGCTGAAAACCAGCGAAGTCTTTTCTCTGAACGGATTGGGATAGAGAGTGATTATGCGTAAATCAGTCTGCACCATCGTCTGGTCATTGTTTCCAACCGAGCTGACATCAACCTGCCAGATAGTAGTCCAGGTGAGGTCTGCATCAGTGTTTACGCACTTGACTGTGTGCATCCCATTGGATGTAAAAAAAGGCTCCATAATAATATCCGTGAACTGAGGCTGCAAAACATCGTCAATATACCAGGCAAACTGCACATTGGCATACAGCCCGTAAGCCTCAACCACAAAAGGAAATGGGCTCGTAGTATCAAACACAACAACTGAGTCTGTAGCCGGTGAAACTGTATTTATCACCATATTCAGTATCTTGAGGCTGTCGATATTGACATTGCTAATCGGGTGGTCATTGTCGTCCGTAGCCACCTGACCGATATTCATCACCACATCCAATCCCTGAAAGACTTTACCAAAAACAGCATATCCACCATCTAACCAGGGAGTGGGAGCCAAAGTGATGTAATACTGAGAGCCGGCAGAATTGGGTGCACTGGTGCGTGCCATTGCCAAAACACCTGCGCTGTCATGGATTAAAAGCGGACTGAATTCATCCTGGATAGTATAGCCCGGACCACCGTAACCTGTACCCTGAGGACAGCCATCCTGAATCATAAAGCCTGAAATCACCCGATGAAAATGCAGACCATTGTAGAAACCCGAATTGGTCAAATCAATAAAGTTATTAGCCGTTATGGGCACAATCTCATCTCTCAAATCAGATGTAAAACTCCCCAAGGTTGTCCACCATCTGGCAAAATGCCTTGCGGAGAGCGACATGGGGATACATATCAGGATTATGGCGATGAGGTAAATAGACTTTTTGAGCTTGAACATATAGTCTCCTTTAAACTAAATTAAGAATTAAGAATTAAGAATTAAGAATTAAGAATTAAGTTTCTTTTTTAAATATCTCGTTGTTCTTTTTCGTAGTGATAATAACTGCAGATATGATTCGAAGTAGCTCATCTACAGAATTCAAATATGAAGTACAATCCTGAATTTTGCTTGCGGTTATTAATCTTAACCAGTATTTTGTTTCTCGTGCTTCCTTGTGAGCAATGATAATCTTTGAAAGAAAGTCCGCCGTGCTATGTCCAGCCATAGCTTCCTCTGCATTTGCTCCTATTGATGTAGCCGATTTTAATAACTGGCGTGATAATACATATTCCTTATTAGTTTGTTGTAATTGTTGGGCTAGTTTGACAATATCAACGGCAAAAGTAAATGTCTTTTCCAGCAGCACATTTTGTTTCATAATGAATCTCTCTTTAATTCTTAATTCTTAATTTTTAATTCTTAATTCTTAATTCAAATCTATTTCCACCCAGACCGGACAATGATCACTCCCATATATGTCTTGTTTTATCCCCGCAGCTTTGACAATAGGCAGATGTTCTTTATCCACAAAGAAATAGTCTATCCGCCAGCCCACATTATTCTTGCGAGCATCCCGCAGATATGACCACCAGGAATACTGTTTTGGGGAAGGGTCAAACTGCCTGAAAGTATCCACCCAGCCGTGTTCCACAATCTTGTCTAACCAGGCTCTTTCGATGGGTAGGAAGCCGGAATAATTCTCATTTGCTTTGGGATGAGCCAGGTCAATCGGCTTATGCGCAGTATTGTAATCCCCCGTCACCAGGACAGCTTTACCTTTTTTACGGTAGGTTTGCATCACATCCAGGCAAGTGTCATAAAAAGCCAGCTTATAGTTCAAGCGGTCATCATTCATCTGTCCGTTCGGGAAGTAGATATTGATGAGGAAAAACTGTTCATACTCAGCAATGATGATTCTGCCTTCACTGTCAAAGTGTGGCACGTCAAAGCCATACTTTACAGACAGAGGATGTGGCTTGGTCAGCAGGCAAACTCCCGAATAGCCTTTGCGCTGCGCATGCGACCAAAACTTGTGGTAGTGTTTGACCTCATGCAATTGAGCCGGGATTTGCTCTTCCTGCAGTTTGGTTTCCTGCAAGCCAATAATATCCGGCTTTTCTCTTTCCAGCGTTTCGAGAAAGCCTTTGTTCATAACTGCGCGTAGTCCGTTAACGTTCCAAGACCAGATTTTTAGCATACGAAATGCACTCCCTGTTTGACTTGCAATTCTGTCAGTTTATCTCTGTAGAGTTCATAAGTATCTTGGTCAAAGCAAACCAGCCAAACTTCCATCTGGTTTTCCTGCAAAAAGAGCAGAACTTCTTTGATAGCGATGCCCACGGCTCTATCTTTTGGGAAACCGAAAACACCGGTTGAGATAGAGGGGAAAGCTATAGAATTGAGCTTAAATTCTTTTGCCAGACACAAACTGTTATGATAACAACAGGCAAGTAAACTGTCTTCACCATAACTGCCATCCCGCCAGATGGGACCGACTGTATGGATAACGTATTTTGCTTTAAGATTATAGCCATCTGTTATCTTTGCCTGTCCTGTGACACATCCTTTCAGAGTACGGCATTCTGCCAGAAGTTCTATTCCGGCAGCACGATGAATTGCGCCATCCACTCCGCCTCCACCCAAAAGAGAATTATTAGCAGCATTAACTATGGCATCTGTTTCCATATCTGTAATATTGCCCAAGTGTAAATGTATCAAAAGAGTAACCTCCTGCTATTTATTTTCTACCCACAGAGACACAGAGAAAAGAGAGAAGCAATCGAGCAGCCGTCATTCCAGCGAAGGCTGGAATCCAGTTCTTTTTCATTCTGCGGTAGGATTACTGCACTACATCGTTATTCCTGCGTTGCTTTGTACCGTCATTCCAGCGAAGGCTGGAATCCAGGTCTTTTAACTAATAACAAAATCCTTTTTCTCAGTTAGATCTTCCCAATCGGGATTCATTTCCTCAATCAACCTCATTTTCCATTTTCGTTGCCATGTTTTCAGTTGTTTTTCTCTTGTCACGGCAATATCAAATGTCTCATGCCTTTCTATGTAAACAAGTTTAGTAACGTCGTATGTTTCAGTAAATCCTTTCCTTAAGTGCTCTTTGTGTTCCGTAATGCGTCTTTGCCAGTTACTGGTCATACCAATATACAGAGTTCCATTGCGTTGACTGGCAAGCATATACACATAAAAGTGCTTAGGCATTATTTCCTTTTAGAAAAGACAAAAGACCTGGATTCCAGCCTGCGCTGGAATGACGGCTGTGCGTGTGTTTCATTTTTTCCGCCAAACTTTAATTTATAATTTCGATTTATCATATTCAAAGACTTTCAGCCTATAAACTGCGCTTTCCACAGCAAGTTTGATGCTTTCCTTATTGATTTTCTGCACGTCCGGATTGTCGTCATCGCCTTCAATCTGGATGCCGTGTTCGCCTGCCAAAGCCACAACAGAGATATTCTGTGCGCAGGTGCCCAGATACTTATAGAGTTCAGTTAGTTTGCACATACCGGAATCCCTGTCTCCCAGAATGAAAGCAACCGGACGTGTTTCTTTCGCTAAATCGGGATAGTAGCTATTGCCTTCTTCAGCCTTGGACAAGATTGGAGTCAGCAAAATGCAGCCCTTCAGCTCTTTGTGCTCCTGAAAGGCATAATAAGCCAGCAGAGAACCCATAGACTTTCCTGCTATATAAATCCGCGTGCTGTCAATCCCGGGGTTTTGCTTCGCCAATTTGATGATGTTTTCTATGTCGGTAAGTTCTTTATTTCCATCTTCTGAAGGCTTGCCTTTGGCAGTGAAATAACTCCAGTTGAAGCGCACTGCGGCAAATCCGCTTTGCTCTGCCAAATCTGCAAATTCCTTAATCAGAGGCAGGTCTTTGTGATATCCTTGCCCGGAACAGATAATTACGCAAGGCACTTTTCCTTTATTAGCAGGGATTTGCAGGTTATAGTCAAGGGCTAAGTCCGATTTACTGCCGGGCTTCTGAACAGCGCAAAGCACTCCAGCCTGCAAGGCAAATATCAGGATTAGCATTATCAGCATTATTTGTAGCATAAGCAATTCTCCTCATGAAAATCAATCTCATTTAGACTAAAGACAATAAGATAATGCGGGGATATACCGTCAAACTTTTTTCTCAATTACTGCTTTCTGTCTTTAGACATCATAGATAGCTTTTCTTTTTAACGCAAAGACGCAGAGGTAACTTTTGTCAATAATTTGTAATTCATAATTTAGACTCTGTGGAAAAAAGTCTAATTCATAATTTCTAAGGTTCACCTTAGACGACTCCCCTTCGCCTGTGTCACCCCACCGTTCAAAATGTGCCGCCCGGGCGTCACATTTCAGCTGGAGGCATAGCACCTATATACCGGATTCAAGCGTGCAGAAATAGTGAGCAAGCACATATCCGTCACACCTTTTCACTGTAATCTCCAACCGATGGAATAAAGCATAAATGAAGAATAAACATAAGACATTTATTGACAAAATACAACACAATTTATATATAGAAAATATTCTATGTCACTTTATTTGAACAATATGATAACTAAGGATAGCAGATGAACGAAAGCGAATGGCTCACTCGCAAGACACGGATTGATAAGCAGTTAAGGTCGTTGAATCCGCCTTGGGTTATCATTCCTTTTGCCAAAGTCACAGAGACCACTATATTATTAAACCATGCTGTGGAAGAATATCCCACCGATAATGGTCCGGCGGACTATGCTCTCTTTGTGGATGGCGTCTTGCTGGGCATATTGGAAGCAAAAAGAGTCTCGACCGACCCGCAGAATGTGCTTGAGCAGGCAAAGCGTTATGCCAATGGTTTGCCTGATACAATAGGTGAATGGAACACATATAAAGCGCCTTTCCTCTATTCTTCCAATGGAGAAAATATCTGGTTTGCTGACATTCGTGATGCTGAATATTATCAAAGGGAAATCAATGCTTATCATTCTCCCGCTGCTTTACAGGAAATGTTTAGTAAGCACCTGGTAGAATTTAAGCACTGGACACAGGACAATCCCAATGATAGCACTTTCATGCGTCCCTATCAAAAAGAGGCTATTTCAGCAGTTGAGCTGGGTATTTTGGACAGAAAACGCAAAATGATGCTGGCAATGGCAACCGGGACGGGTAAGACCTTTACCACAGTTTCCATGATTTACCGCATGATAAAATCAGGTTATGCCAAGCGCATTCTGTTCCTGGTGGATAGACGTGCCCTTGCTGCACAGGCAGCAACTGCTTTTTCTGCTTATCTGACGCCCAGCGGAAATAAATTTAATCAGGAATATGAAGTCTATAGCCAACGCTTTCAAAAAGAAGATTTTGACGAAGATGATAAATTTGATATTCAGGTTTTACCCAATGCCTATCTGACCGCTCCCAATGAATCACACACCTTTGTTTATATCTGCACCATCCAGCGCATGGCAATCAATTTGTTTGGCAGGGAAAATTCTTTTGTGCAGGACTCCAGCGAGCCGGATATTGAAGAGGATGCCGACCTGCTGCAAATACCCAATCATGCCTTTGATGTCATTATTGCAGATGAATGTCACCGTGGTTACACAGCCAAGGACACCAGTGTCTGGCGCAAGACTCTGAGCCATTTTGACGCTGTAAAAATCGGACTTACTGCCACACCAGCCGCGCACACCGTTGCCTATTTCGGTCGCCCGGTTTACAAGTATTCCATTGAGCAAGCCGTTTTGGATGGCTTTCTGGTTGATTATGAAGCCGTGAGAATCAAGTCCGACGTGCGCATCAATGGCATCTTTCTCAAAGAAGGTGAAAAGGTTGGCTTGAAAGACACCGACACCGGCAGGGAAATGATTGATGAGCTGGAAGACGAAAGAGAATTTGCTACTCAGGATATAGAGCGGAAAATCACCTCCACCGATAGCAACCGCAAAATCATCGAAGAGATTGCCGGGTATGCTTTGGAGCATGAAGCCAAGACAGGGCACTTTCCCAAAACCTTGATTTTTGCAGTGAATGATATCTCGCATATTTCCCATGCTGACCAGTTGGTACAGATTTGCCGGGAGGTCTTTGGCAGAGGTGACGAATTTGTCCAAAAGATTACAGGCAGTCCCTCGGTTGACCGTCCTCTGGAAAAAATCAGACGCTTTAGAAACAGACCCGAACCCTCTGTTGTGGTTACGGTTGATATGCTCTCCACCGGGGTTGACATCCCGGCTCTGGAGTATATTGTTTTTCTCAGACCCGTAAAATCACGTATTCTCTGGACTCAGATGCTGGGACGTGGCACCCGCAAATGCAGTGATATTAATAAAGAGTTTTTTACTATCTTTGATTGCTTTGACGGCTCCCTGATAGAATACTTCAAAGACACTACGGACTTTGAAATTGTCTTTGATGAACAAGGTGAGACTGTTACGATTGAAGAGATTATCGAGAACCTCTGGAACAATATCGAGCCGGCTTATAATGCCAATCGACTGCTCAAAAGACTGCGTAGAATAGCTGATACCATGAGTGGCAAAGCCAGAGAAGATTTCTCTGCTTTTATCCCGAATGGAGACATGACCGCTTTTGCTGATAAGCTCAAAGATAACCTCAAAACCAAATTTATGGAAACAATGGATATCCTGCGCAATAAAGACTTTCAAGACCTGCTGCACAATTACGACCGTGGCAAAGCACCTTTTTATGTAGCCTATGGCACTCAGGACACGGTTGAATCGGAATATATCTTCAGAATCGGTGATAATCAGTTGCGTCCTCAGGATTATCTGGAAGCTTTTACTCAGTTTATCCATACCAATAAGACTAAGATTGAAGCCCTGTCTATTTTGCTCAATAACCCGGGTAAATGGAACAAACAGGTCTTGATTGAAATCAGGGCAGAGCTAACAAAACACAGCTTTGACGAAATAAAAGTGCAAAAAGCACATGCCATGAGCGGACATAAAGCCCTGGCAGACATCATTTCCATGATTAAGAATGCGGATGATTTTCAGAACCCACTCTATACCGCAGAGGAAAGAGTAAACAAAGTCATGGCTGAGGTGCGTGCTAAACATAGCTTTAATGACGAGCAGATAAAATGGCTGGATTATATCAAACAGCACCTGATAGTCAATCTTGCCATAGACAAGGAAACCTTTGATATGATGCCAATCCTGGAACATAATGGCGGTCTTGCCAGAGCCAGAAAGGTCTTTGGTGCTGAACTGGAAAGCCTGATTACAGAAATAAACTATAAGCTTACGGCTTAGGAGCATAAATGTCTGATATCGTTAATAAACTTTGGGGAATGTGCCATACCATGCGCCATGACGGCATTGACTATGGCGATTATATAGAACAGCTCACCTATCTGCTTTTTCTCAAAATGGCAGATGAAAAGGATGTTGTACTACCCAAAGATTGTGACTGGGATACCTTGAAAAGCAAGAACGGAATAGAACTTACCGACCTCTATATGGAGCTATTGCGTAAACTACGTAATGAACCCGGCTTGCTGGGTGATATCTTTGCTCAGTCTATGCCCAAGTTTAACAATCCCGTTTCTCTCAAGAAGATTATTAACATGATAGATGCCGAGGAATGGTCTGCCATGGGCGTGGATGTAAAAGCAGAAGCCTTTGAAGGCTTGCTGGAAAAAGCAGCCAGTGAAGGCAAGAAAGGAGCAGGGCAATACTTTACTCCCCGAGTGCTGATTCATACCATGGTTAAACTCATGCAGCCTGACCCCTTGAAACAACCAGGTATCAAGATTAGTGACCCGGCTTGCGGGACAGGTGGCTTTCTGGTAGCCAGTTACGAGTGGCTCTTGGATAAATATAACAAGACTTTCCCAGATGTAAAGGTTAAGGCTATCAAAGAATCAACCTATTACGGACAGGATTTGGTTGCACGTCCCCGCCGTCTGGCTCTGATGAATCTCTATTTGCATAACCTTAAACCAACTATTTATCTGGGTGATACCATCTATGAGCCGGATAGGGGTGAACGCTATGACGTGGTACTCACCAATCCGCCCTTTGGCACAAAAGGCGCAGGTGAAGCACCAGTTAGAGACGACTTTACTATCAGTACTTCTAATAAACAACTCAATTTTGTGCAGCATGTACTCACTGTTCTCAATAAAGGCGGCAGGGCTGCCATCGTTTTACCGGATAACTGCATGTTTGCAGATCAGGCAGGCGATATATTTGAAATAGTGATGAAAGACTGCAATGTGCATACCATCCTCAGGCTGCCGAGAGGCACATTTATCCCTTATGCCAATGCCCAGGCAAACGTAATCTTCTTGCAAAAGGGATTACCTACCGAAAAGGTCTGGATATTTGACTGCCGTTCCAATATCCCAAGCTGCACCAAGAAAGACAGACCTCTAACGGAAGAGATGTTCAAAGACTTTGAAGCCTGTTACGGCTCAGACCCCAATGGCAACAGCAAAAGAACTGACCAGGGTGAGTCTGGTCGTTTTCGTTCTTTCTCTATCAAAGAAATCAAAGAACGCAACTATAACCTTGATATCAAATGGCTCAAAGACGATTCATTGGATGACCCGGATAATCTGCCCGAACCTGCTGACCTGATAAGTGAAGCTGTTACAGAACTGGAAGCGGTTTTAGATGAATTAAACGAAATAACAGCAATGATTGGTTAGTAAATGGGAAATGAACACTGGCGTAAAACTACTTTATTAGAAATTGTTAAGCATCCTCAGTATGGTTGGACATCAAAAGCAGATATCAAAGGAAAGTACAAATATTTTAGAACAACAGATATCAAAACTCCGGTAAATTGGGATAGTGTACCTTATTGTTTTGTCTTGCCACAAGACCCTGATAAATACACTTTAAAAAAAAATGATTTGCTTGTTTCTCGGGCTGGTTCAGTCGGTCTGAGCATAAGAATTAATGAAGACTATCCTAATGTGATTTTTGCATCATATCTTATTAGAATAAGACCTCTTGAATGTGTTTTGCCTAAAATATTGGAGTATTACTTTCAATCTCATGAGTATTGGTCTTATATTAGCAAAACACAAACAGGTATTGCTGTTCCAAATGTAAACGCTACTAAATTATCAGAACTTCCTTTTCTGTTGCCTCCAATTGAAGAACAACAGCAGATAGTCGAAAAACTTGATGCTATTCTACCTAAAGTTAAGATAGTAAAAGAACGATTGGATAAGATACCTGTTTTGCTCAAGAAATTCCGCCAAAGTATCCTCAGTTCTGCCTGCTCAGGAAAATTCACAGAGGATTGGAGAGAGAAGAACTCGATTGAGTTCAAATGGGAAAAGAGCACTTTAAAAGAAGCTTCGTATAAAATCTCGACAGGTCCTTTCGGGACAATGCTTCATAATAGTGACTACATTAACAATGGTGTACCTGTTATAAACCCAATTAATATAAAGAATAACCAGATTATACCGGATTATAACTTTTGTGTCAGTGAAGATATGGCTAACGGTCTATCTAAGTACAAATTAGAAAAGAACGATATCATATTAGCAAGGCGAGGAGATTTGAGTAAATGTGGTATTGTGTCTGATACTGAAATAAACTGGATTGCTGGAACAGGGACATTTTTCTTGAGGACACACATGAATCCATTCTATTTTAGAATGAACTACCAAAGCAGTAATACTCAAAATATTCTAAATCATAATTCCATAGGTTCCACAATGCCTAATCTCAATCAGGGTATATTGGGTAAGATAGAAATCTTGCTACCGTCTTTAAAAGAACAAAACGAAATAGTAACCAGAGTAGATAAGCTATTCGCTCTGGCTGATTCCCTGGAAGCCAAATACAAAAAAGCCATGGAACGCATAGAAAAGATAGAGCAATCCATTCTTGCCAAAGCCTTTCGGGGAGAGCTGGTAGATGCTCCCAAATAAAGAACCAGCAGAGAATGTCCTAAAATGAGTATTATAGGTAACCGAGCCTCAGTCTTGGATAAAGAATCTTGACAATCTATGAGATGCTATAAATTGAAATACACTCTCTCAAGAAAGGAGAATTTATGGAAAACAGGTTAAAATTAAAATCAGTAAATATCAAAGGGTATAAATCTATCTCATCGAAAGGGCAAACCATAGAATTTGGAGACATAAATGTCTTAATCGGTGCCAATAGTGCAGGGAAAAGCAACCTTGTGTCCTTCTTCAAAATGCTTAATTATATGATGACCGGAGGATTGCAGACATTCATTGGAGAGCAAGGTTATGCTAATTCTTTATTACATTTTGGGGCAGAAAACACTCCTCAGATTAAAGCAGAATTAGTATTTATGAACAATGAAGAATGTAAGGATACCTATAGTTTTAAACTCTCTCATGCAAGTGGTGATACTTTAATATTTACTGAAGAGAATGTATTTTGGTGCGACCCCAAAAAAAAGAACATTCCTTACCAAGAAAAACTTGGAGCAGGTCATTCAGAGAGCAAATTGTATGAAGGATATAAAGTTGGTAATGAAACAATTAGCTTTATCAGAACGTTATTAAAGAATTGCACAGTATTTCAGTTTCACGACACATCATCTACATCAAGAATTAGAAATTCAGGGTATCTATATGATAGCGATTTTCTTTATCTCAATGGTGGAAACTTGGCTGCATATTTATATGCACTCAAAAATAACAAAGAATGGAATTATGATTATCAAAGAATCATTCGACGCATTCAGACAGTCGTCCCCAAATTTAAGGATTTTATTCTTAACCCAACATCATTAAATGATAACATGATTAGATTGGATTGGCAGGAACAAAGCAGCGATTACAGATTTGGACCACATCAATTGTCTGACGGTGCGTTGCGTTTCATGGCTTTATCGACGCTACTTCTTCAACCTGTTAAAAAACTACCCAAAGTTATCATAATTGACGAACCTGAACTTGGATTACATCCGGCTGCTATAACTGCTTTAGCTGCTATGATTAGATCAGCATCATTAAATTGCCAAATTATTCTTGCTACCCAGTCACCCAGGTTTTTAGATGAGTTTGATCCAGAGGAAGTTATTATAGTAGAAAAAGATGAGATTAGCGATAGCAGTGTTTTTAAGAAATTGTCTGCAGAACATCTTGAAACTTGGAAGGATGAGTATAATCTCAGCGAATTATGGGAAAAGAACATGATTGGAGGACGCCCATGATTCGGTTACATGTTATTGGAGAAGGTCAATCAGAGGTTAGATTTGTTAAAAAAGTATTGTCGAGTCATTTATCCAATCGTCAAGTGTACCCTGATGCAAGAGCGGTTTTTACAGGTTATGATAAAAAACTCCATAAGCCTTATCGGGGTGGTTTTATTGGCAAACATCCCTATCAAAAAGCGAAAAAGGACATTACTGACTGGTTAAAACAGGATAAGTCAAAGGATTGCAGATTTACTACTATGTTTGATTTGTACGCATTACCGGAAGACTTCCCGGGACATTCTACCTCGAGGGATATAGCAGATATTTATCAAAAAGTAGAGCATATCGAACTGGAATTAGCAAACGACATCAATGATCCAAGGTTTATTCCATATATTCAATTGCATGAATTTGAAACGTTGCTCTATTCTGATTTGACCATACTAAAGATGGAATATCTTCAATACGAAAGACAAATAAATCATATGATAACTAATATGAATGGTATCAATCCTGAAACGATAAATGAAAGTCCAATAACTGCGCCGTCAAAAAGATTGATTAAGATTATTCCTGAATATGAGTTTGATAAGGCAACTGTTGGGCCACTTCTATTAGAACTTATTGGGCTTGATGTAATGCGTAAGAAATGCAGACATTTTAATGATTGGGTAACAACATTGGAAAGCTTAAACAACGTGACATAATAGCTCAAGGTCTTTACTATTTATAATTTATAAGCTGGTTATTAAATGCCGACACTATTGATACTACTGATTGGCGCAGAATCCAGCTATTAGGTGACATCAGAAATAAATGTGACCATGCCAGCAAAGCTGAGCCCAAGGAAGAAGAAGTATCAGAGTTAATCGAAGGTGTGAGGAAAGTAATAAAAACACTGTTTTAGAACTTATGATGGAAAAGATGAAACGAACCTCAAAGAAATGCCCTCATTGTGGCTCTTCCGATTTAGTTAAGATAGTTTATGGATTACCGGATGTAACAGCCGGGGAAGCTGCTGCCAGAGGTGAAATTATCTTGGGCGGTTGTTGTGTGACAGATAATGACCCCACTCACCATTGTAATGATTGTGAGAAGGTGTTTCTGGTAAAGAGATTTTCAGAAAGATAAAATAGGTTGCCCTTCGACAAGCTCAGGGTGACAAATTATGGGTCATGGTGAGCCAGTCGAACCATGATGAGCTATCCATCCTTCGACAAGCTCAGGATGACAGCCTTTCTTCAAAGGGATGATGTATCTGTTTAGCTGTATTTAAGTCTGCTTCTGTGTGTTCTGCCCTTTCCGTGTATTCTGTGATCAAGTCACACCTACGTTTTAAGCTTGACTGCAAAGCGGTGCCTATTATTTTGATATATCATGGGAAAACTGAATTATTCTGACACAGGTAAACTATGAAGCGTAGCTTGCTACTGGGGCTGATGCTTTGTGTGGCGCTGTCTCTGACGGCTAAGCTGAACCAAAGCATCCAAAGCGCTGATTCGCTCAATCTGGGCAGCCGGTTTTATCTGTCGCTGTCTTCCCAATACGATTTGGAAGATGCGATTGTGCCCGATACGCTGACCAAGTTTGCTGTGCTCCAATTGGAAAAACAAATTGCCAAAGGCAAACCGGTTGGCTTGAAGCTGACCATTGTGCCTCTGGACACAGGCGCTCACACCTTTCCGGCAATCATTGTCCGGCTGGCAAAACCGGTTGCCGACACTTTGTATACGAGACCTTTCACCCTGAATATCAAAGAAATCCGTTCCCCCAAAGATACAACTCTGGTGGATATTGCCGGCACAGAAAAACTCAAAGGCGAATTGCCCTATTGGGCATACTTCGTGATAGCCGGTGTTTTATTGCTAGCACTGCTGACCGCAATCATCCTGCTTATCCGCAAGTACCGCAAAAAGCAAGAAATCTTCCAGCCTACCGCACCCGAACTCCGGGATGAGAGGACACATATTCAGCGGGCTTTGGATGCTTTATACGACCTGAAACAGGAAAATCTGCCTCGCCGGGGTGAACTGATAGCCTTTCATTTCAGGCTTTCAGAAATTATGAAGCTATATCTGGAAGCAGAGCACGGCTTTTCCGCCAATGAAATGACGACCCGGGAAATTAAACTGCACTTCAGAAAGCAAAACAGCCTCAATGTAGAGCAGCATGCCGATTCTGCTAAAGAGGTAGCGCAGCATTCCAATGCTGCTGAAGAGGTAGAGCAGAACGCCGATTCTGCTAAAACCAAAGAAAAGAGCGGGGATTTCCTCTTTCGAGGGAATGACTGTGCAGAGCAAAAAGACGTCATCAATTGGCTGAAACGCTGCGATAAGGTCAAATTTGCCAAGCATATACCGGATGTTCAGGCTTGTGATGACAAACTGGACTGGATGGTGAACTGGCTTTTGAACAAGAACAAAACTCCCGTACCTGCCCAGCCGGAGGTCAGCCTTGACGCTTGATTTCTATAGTCCATGGTGGCTGCTGGGTCTGGTTTTGGTGCCTCTTTTTCTTTACTATGAATTGAAATTCAAGGGCAAAAAGCGGATGCAATTGCCGTTCAGCCGCTTTTCACTGCTGAGCAGATTCAAGCCCAGATACTCAGTCTGGAAATATCTTTATCCTGCTCTCAGAGCATTAGTTATCCTCTGTTTAGTGATAGCCATTGCCAGACCGCGTTTTGGCAAAGGCAGAGAAGATATTCAGGGTGAAGGCGTGGATATCGTCATTGCGCTGGATGTGAGCGGTTCGATGCTGGCAGTTGACTTTATGCCTGAGAACCGTTTGGGCGCTTCCAAGAAAGTGGCGAAAGAATTCATTCTGCAAAGAGAACGAGACCGCATCGGGTTAGTCTCTTTTTCCGAATATGCCCTCACCCGCTGTCCTTTGACGCATGACCACGGCTCATTAACGCAATTGCTTTCACAAGTGGAAGTCAATAAAGAGGCTTCCTCCACTGCCATCGGTCTTGGTCTGGCAACCGCTGTGGCACGCTTAAGAAATTCCACTACCAAGTCCAAAGTCATCATTCTGATTACAGATGGCGTCAATAATACCGGCGAGGTTGACCCCTTTTCCGCTGTTGAAATGGCAAAGACTTTTGGCATCAAGGTTTATCCTGTGGGAGTGGGAAGCAATGGCATGGTGGACTTTCCCGTCTCAGACCCCATCTTCGGCACGAGATACCAGAAAGTGCTGATTGAAATGGATATGGAAACTTTGAATAAAATCGCTGCCACTACAGGCACGAATCAAGCCGCTCTGGCAACCAGCACGCAGCAATTGAAAGCTATTCTGGATAATATCGACAAGCTGGAAAAGAGCCGTTACAAAATCCGTTATTACTATGATTACAAGGAAATCTTTCCCTTCTTTCTGTGGCTGGCTTTGTGCCTGATGCTGATAGAATTGACCCTGAAACTGGCTTTGGTCAGGATAATGCCGGAGTAAATGTTGAATAATAGCTTGTGCTCAAGCAGGTTCGGCGACCTGCTCTACACCTACACGCCGGAGTAAGTGATGAATATAGTAAACCCAAAACTTCTATTCCTGTTGCTTATCCTGCTGCCGTTAGTCGGGCTGATAATCATCATCCGCAAGCGGTATATCAAGCGGTTTGGCAAATTTGCCGACCCCGGACTTTGGGATTACTACTTCAAAGACTGGTCCTTCTTCTTCTTCAGACTGAAAGCGGTCTTGCTGGTTCTGGCTCTGGCATTTATCATCTTGGCTTTGGTGCGTCCGCAATGGGACAGGGAAACTCAGGATATCAAACGCAGCGGACTGGATATCGCCCTCTGCATTGATGCCAGTAAAAGCATGGATGCCAAGATATAG
>Ga0247841_10002975_pt1 | contig 32374 bp, 34 predicted proteins | sample LaCruzMarch2015__2_FD_192410 | JGI IMG/M metagenome (GOLD analysis project Ga0247841, IMG submission 192410) | Freshwater microbial communities from meromictic Lake La Cruz, Castile-La Mancha, Spain - LaCruzMarch2015_18m | ecosystem: Environmental > Aquatic > Freshwater > Lake | place: Spain...
AATTCACATGGCTTGCAACGAAAAAATTTTGATTTGGAAATTTCTTCAAGAAATGAGGGACAGTTGGGGCATTTTCTTAATTTTTTTTCTGATGATTTTGAAATGAATGTTTCTTCATAACCAGTGCAGCGCGGACATTTTAATAAAATTTTTGAAGACTCTTCAGCCATTTTTCCACAGTTTTTGCATTTTACTCCGACGTAATCTTTTAAATTTGTAAAATCGGAGACGGTGTCTTTTATGAAATCGTAAAGTATCGGACCGGATAAATGATTTAGATATTTTACAATTGCGCGAGGCCATTCGGGAAACATGTCAGAGGTTTTATGGCCCAAGGCCTCTTGAGGAAATGCGACGGAAGGAACAATAATATGAAATCCTTTGCTTCCGGAATATTTTATTCCGTAATGTTTTACGCCGGAAAATTCCAGGACTTTTAAAATTGAAAGTGCGGCTTTTTTTGAATAGTCAAACCATTTGCAGTCAATATCAATAACTAAATCCCAGCCTTTTCTCATTGCGTTTAATTTTTCTGCGTCTAGACCGGTTTCTAAAGTTAAAGGATCGTTCCATAATTCTTCAGAGCAGTGAAATGAAGTTGCGCCGCGTTCAACAAACGAAACGACGTCGGACGGATAAGTTAATGTGTCTGGGCGTTTTCCAAATCCTTCAAAGAAACGAGGAGAAACTTCTCTGTCTTGAGAAAATTTTACGAGCGCATCTTGAATATCTTTGCGAAAATAATAAGATTTAACGACTTTGCGAATTCGCTCTTCTTTCAGCGTTTTTTCTTTTTGTTCACTCTCTTCGGCCATGAGAGAGAAGAGCACAGGAATTATTTAAAGATATATGTAATTGCGAAGATGTTAGTTCTGAAGAATATAAATGCTTAAAAATGGTCATTTTCTAGAGAGAAGATGAAGGTGAAACTTAACAATCCTCAATTGCTTGCCAATGTTATTACTATTATTTCGGAAATGGTCGCACAGGTCAGGCTGAAATTCAAGGACGAGTATATGGAGCTGACGGCGATTGATCCGGCGAACGTGGCTCTGACGCATTTGATTATTCCTAAGACTTCTTTTGTGGAATATCAAGCGACGGACGAAACTTTGGGAGTTAACCTGGATAATTTTAAGAACGTTTTGAGAAGATGCAAAATCGGAAGCAAGTTGACTATGGAAAGCGAAGACAATCTCCTGAAGATGGACATTGAAGACAAGGTAAAAAGAAGTTTTACTCTCGCGCTGATTGATATTGACCATGAAGAAAAGCAAATGCCGAATTTATCTTTCAAAGCGGAAGTTGAAGTTGACAGCCAGACTTTTGTTGAATCGATTGAAGACTGTTATATCGTCGCGGATTCGGCGTCGCTGGAAGCGGGAAACGACAAATTTATTATTGAGGCGAAAAGTCTGAATTCCGCGCGAAGTGAGTTTTCTTCTGATGAAGCGAGAATACAAGCGGTTGAAAGATGCAAATCGAAATATTCTCTTGAATATCTACAAAAATTTCTTAAGGCGGCGAAATTTTCTGAAAAAATTTATTTGAGTTTTGGAAACGAATATCCTTTGAGAATGGATTTTAGAAATAATGTTTTCGAGTTGAGTTTTATTCTTGCGCCGAGAGTTGAGACTGAGTAAGAAAAACCTAACGGTTTTTCCTACAACTTTTTCCCTTGAGGTTCCGCTTAAGGAGTTATTACAAACCTAACGGTTTTTCCTACAACTTTTTCCCTTGAGGTTCCGCTTAAGGAGTTATTACAAACCTAACGGTTTTTCCTACAACTTTTTCCCTTTTTATCAAATGATTTATAAAGTCTTTTGCCGATAATAAATTATGAATAAGAGAGGGCAGTTTTACCTGATTGGAGCGCTGATTATAATTATCGTAGTAATCAGTTTGCTGGCAGTAAATAATTATGCGCGGACGAAGCCCAGCGATTCAAATGTTTACGATATTTCTAACGACATCAGCCGAGAGTCGAAAGATGTTATTGATTACGGTGTTTATAACACGGGCACGGGAGATATAAATGCATTAATGAGTAATTTTACAAACAGCTATGTTAAATCGGAGCCGGCGAAAAAATGGTTTTTTGTTTTCGGCAATGTGAATAATGTTACGATTATAGCATATAAAGTTTCTGATAGTGTGATTAATATAGACGTTGGGGGAAGTGATACCAGAACTACAATTACTAGCTCTACTAAACCTTTTCAAACTAACATAGAACCAACTGGTTTAGAGAGACATGTAAATATTACCATCGACGCGGCCAAATACAGATTTGATTTGAAACCGGGGCAGAATTTTTATTTTATAATCTCGGAAAAAACTTCAAGTGGAGAGGATATTATTTCACATGGTCAGTAAAAAAGGAATGAGCGAAGTGATAGGATATGTTTTGCTAATTTTGATAGCGATAGCATTGAGCGGAATTGTTTTTGTTTTTATGCAGAAGTCTGTTCCGAAAGATGTTGAGGAATGTCCCGAAGGCGTTTCATTTATTATTTCGGATTATTATTGCGCGAATGGAGATTTGACGATAATTCTGAGTAATCGGGGGCTTTACACAATAACTGGATTTAAAATAAAAGCGGAACCTGATGAAACTCTTTTGCCGACGAAGAATATGGAATTTATCTGGGGAGGGAATATAACGACCGAACCGGGGAAAAAATTAAATGCGTCGATTATAACCAATGGAATTGTTGAATGCAAAACAGGAAATAATTTGTCAATTTCTATATTGCCGTTTGTTATGAAAGAGGGCGGTTATGGTGTAGTTTATTGTGATAGAGCTTTAGTAAATCAGAGAATAAAATTAAAATGAAATTAAATAAGAAAGGTATGTCTGCAGTTATCGAGGGGATTTTGATAGTTTTAATTGTTATCGGGGTTGCTTCAATAATTTTTGCTTTTTCAAAAGGAATGCTGGAAAGCCTGACTTCAAATCCTCCGACGAATGATTGTGATAATTTAAAAATTAAGGTAAGCGCGAACGATACAAGTTTCAGTCTAAACAATGTTGGAAATGAAATCGTTTATGGGGTCGCGGTTCAAAAAATATCGGGAAATGATTCGGTAGATATAATAAAAATAAATGAAAAGGTTTATCCTGGAGATGGACTTTTGAAAAATGATTTGGACTTAAGAACTATTCCTGTTGAGGGACATAATGAAAGGGCGTATAAAATAAAAGTGGTGCCGATGATATTGAAAGAGCCAAATGATGAAAGTTCTTATAAAGAATGTAATTTTGAAAAATATGGAGTTGACTATGTATTCAAAAATTAAGAGAATTCTGCAAAATTCTCAGAAAAAAAGTTTGAAAGACTATTTAATGATTCAAACTTTTTCTAGAAAATCACAGATATGGGTTGAAACTATGATTTATTTGTTGATTGGACTGGCGATAATAACTTTAGTTTTGGCTTTCGCATTGCCTAAAATAAATCAAATGAAAGATAAGACAATTGTTGACCAAAGCATTAATATGATGAACAGTCTCGACGCGAAAATCGTCGAGGTGCAGGAAAGAGGGGTTGGAAACGTTAGAAATATTGATTTAAATCTTAATAACGGGAAGGTTGTGATTGATTATAAGGAAAGTACGATAACCTATAATCTCGACGAGAGCAGTTACAAATACAGCGAGCCGAATCTTCCTGTAATGATTGATAGAATGCAAGTTTTGACGACGCCGTTAACGGAAAAAGTTTATAGAGTAAGCATAATGTTAAATTACAGCAGTTCTGCAAACCTAACTGGAAATGGATATTCTTTGGTTTTGGAAAAGGCGCCGACGCCATATAAGCTGAAAGTAAATAATTACAACATTACGAGTGAAGGAAGATACATGATTAGTGTATTGAATGAGTAATATTTAAATAAAGAAAAACTATTAACTAATATGGAACAAAAAGAGGACACAACGGGAATTTATATAAATCTGACGCCGCAGATTCCGCCGCTGCCGGATTTTAAAGATAAAAAGCAGGTTGATATTAGATATGCTCTTATCGACCCGTATGCAAATGTTCACATTCATTGGAATCAGGAAGTCGGGGAATTGCGTTACGAAGTTGAAGAGCCTGTTCTTAACGAGCAGGATAAAAAGTATTTAGAAAGCATAGAAATTGCTATGGAAGATTTGATAAATATTAATATTGTCGTCGAAAAAGAAAAAGATGCTATGATAAAATATCTTGATAAAACGGCGAAGTTAATTATTGCTGAGCTTAATCTTCCAGTTACCGAAGATAGTTACCGAAAAATGTTTTATTATTTGTTCAGGGATTTTATTGGATTTGATATTATCGAAGCGCTGATGAGAGATTATTTTATTGAAGATATTGACTGCAACGGAATCAACACTCCGATTTACATAATTCATAGAGTTTACAAAAATATGAAAACAAATATTCAGTTTACAAACATGGAAAAGCTCGCGTCGTTCGTTGAAAAACTTGCGCAGCGTTCTGGGAGATATGTTTCTTATGCGAATCCGATTCTCGACGGAAGTCTGCCTGATGGAAGCAGAGTTAATGCGACCTATACAAAAGATATTTCCAGCAGAGGACCGACGTTTACAATAAGAAAATTCACAAAAATTCCGTGGACGCCGACGCAATTGGTTGAGAAAAAAACTTTGAGTCCCGAGATGATGGCTTATCTTTGGTTGTTGATACAATACAAATGCAACATATTAATTTCGGGAGAGACGGCGTCGGGAAAAACTACTTTGTTGAACGCGATTGCTTTTTTTATTCCGCCGGAGGCGAGAGTTGTTTCAATTGAAGATACAAGAGAATTGAATTTGTCTAGAGAGAATTGGCTGCCGAGTGTTTCGAGAAATGCTTTGAATGCGGGGGGAGTTGGAGAGGTTGATTTATTTAGTTTGTTGAAAGCTTCGTTCAGACAGAATCCAGATTATGTTATTGTTGGTGAAGTCAGAGGAAAGGAGGCGTTCGTTATGTTTCAGGGAATGGCGTCGGGACACTCTTCATTAAGCACAATGCACGCCGACTCGGTTGATACTGTAATAAAAAGACTTGAAACTCCGCCGATAAGTTTGCCTCCGACACTGGTTAACACGCTCGACGCGGTTTGCATTATGAGTCATGTAATCGTAAACAAAAAAGAGTCGAGAAGATTGAGAAGTATTGTTGAAGTAATGAATGTTGATTTGAACGGAATTGCGACGACGAACACGCCGTCAATATGGAATCCGGCACAAGATAAATTCTTTTTCAAGAGACAAAGTGTTGTGTTCCAAAAGATTTCGAATAGGCAAGGAGTTTCAATGCAAGAACTTTACAAAGAATTTAATTTACGGGCGAAATTATTATATACTTTGACACAAAAGAAAATTTTTGATTTCAATAAAGTTCAGAAAATTATTTCGGATTATTATCGCGCTCCGGAAGAAGTTTTGAAACGATACGGTGTTACAGTGTAAAAAATTTAGATATTCTTAGAAATACTCCATAAATATTCAAAATATCCTCGGAAACTGTCAGAAAGTCCTTCACTTTTTATTCGAATAGAAGTTAATGGTTTTGCTCCGAAAAGAACAATTAGAACGGTGTCTCCGTAAATCCAAAAACTGACTGGGCTCTGAGATTTGCTAGTCAAATATTTTAAACTGCCAATAACATATTTATGATAAGAATGTTTTCTATTTTCTAAATCTAGAATCGCACGGCATTTTATTTTCATTTTCTTTTTTAATTTTTGCGAATATTTATAGAATGCTTCACCAAGGGTATCTTGTATCTCGCCGCCTCTTCCTTGAAAGAGATATTCAGAATTTGTTTTTTTACAAGAATCATAAACTTCTAAAAATAATGTTTTGAAAGATTCTGTCCCGTAGAATACATCAACTTCTTGCGCAGAAGAAGTTTTCAATCTATTAAATTCTGAAAATAATTTTTCTAAATTTTTTTCTTCAGATTCAATAGTTTTCTTTTTTTGCTCAAAAATATTTGAAAATATCTTTTCTCCAGAAATTTTGTAATATCTTTTTCCATCCTTGTCGATAAAAGAGATAAAACCTTTCTTCGCTAAATTATTTAGAACGTTGTATACTGTGCCGCGATGCAGGCCAGAGGATTTTATTACGTTGCCTATTGAAGTTTCTCCTATCCTGGCTAACTCAAGGTAAACTTTTGCTTCGGTTTTTGTTAATCCGGCGTCAATTAGCGGCTGAATTTCCATGAAGATTAATAGATATTCAACTATAAAAAGTTGATGTTTTTGTCGCCGCCAATCACGGTGGCTTTTGTTTTTATAACGGAATGTATTGAATTAAACATGGAAACAAAAATTTGGAGAGATGAAAAATTTGTAAGAGAAAAAGATTTTCGGCCAGGATTGGAAATTGGAGAAAAAACTCAAGAAGTTAGATTAGTGAAAGGAGGTCAAGAAAAAAATGAATATTCGAAAAACGATAGCTATGTTGGTCGTCGGTACAGGAGTTCTTATGGGTTCAAGTGAATTGGCGAGAGCACAAGCTCCGTATATTGTACCCAATAATTCAAAGCCGAGCGTAAGCACTTTGCCGTATGTTCCGGGAAGAAGTTCTTCATGTATTGGACCTTTATGTGTTGATTCAAAAGCCGGAGTGCCTTATCAAGTAAGAGCACAAATGCCTTATCCGCCAAACACTCAGTGTATGGCTAGATGGGGAACAGACTCCGGAAATCCTATCGGACATGTTAATCTAGAATGCAGAGTTGGCGGAGCTAAATTGTTTGATAAACATATATATCCTTCACAAGTTGGAACTGTTGGGATGATTGGTAACGCTGTTGCGGGACATTACTCTCAAATGGAACTTGTTAGAAGAGGAATGAATCAATGTAATAACGAAAGTTTAGTTCCATGTAATCGACCAGCACTTTATTCAAATATGAATAAGCTGAATTATAGATAAAAGTATATTTTATTTTTCTCCTCGTTTTTGAGGAGAACATATTTTTTTAATTTTTGTTTCTTAATTTATTTCGTTTCCCAAAACTTAAAAACTGCTTATTCTTCGATTCGTTATGAGACACTTTGTTTATTTTTCAGCGAAAGCGAGAACGACGGGAAATTTTGATACGAGTAAATTGATGGACGCAGGAAGGATGGATATTGCGATACATTGCATCATAAATGCGTTTTTTATTTCAAATAAATTGCGAGACAATGTGAAAGTTCATTTGATTTTTTACGGAGCGCCCGACCCGCCGAAACATATTGAAATGAAGCCAACGGACAAGAGATTTTCTACGGAAGATACGGAAGGACATTGGGATTTAAGCAAAAAAGACGTCGCGGGACTGATAAAAAGAATTTTATTCAAATACAAACCCGGGAAAAAAGTTGAAGCTTATTCAGGATATTTTGTTGAGAAAAAAAGTTTGCTAAAAGTTATTGAAGAACTGCACGAAAGCGGAAAGAAAATTTATATTTTAGATAAAAAAGGCGACGACATTCGCGAGGTTAAATTTGAAGAAAGCGAGGACCAGGTTTTTTTGCTCGGAGATCACGAGGGTTTGCCGCAGAAAGAATTGAAAAGATTAAAAGAAATTTTTACACCGATAACTGTCGGCCCGCAAATGTATCTTGCGTCGCAGGTCGTTACGATTGTAAATAATGAACTTGATCGACGAGGACTTTAGTCATAAATATTTTTTCTGTTCCCAACTTTTAAAATTAAAATTATCAGCTCTTCGTTTTTAATTTGATAGATTATACGATAATCTCCAACTCTTAGCTTCCATAATCCAGAAAGATTTCCAACCAAAGGAATTCCGAAGTGAGGATTTAATTTTAACTCTTCTAATTTTTTTATTATTCTTGATTGTATATCTCGAGGTAATTTTTTAAAATCTCTTTCGGCAGAAGATTGAAAGATTATCTGATACATTTTATAATTTTAATTCTCTCTTAATTTCTTCAAGAGTTTTTCCTCTTTTTCCTGATTGAAATTCTTCCAGTGACTGAGCAATTTCTCTCATCTCTTCTGGGTCAGAAAGAGTTGCTATTGTTTCAATAAGTGATTCATTTGAAAAATTTTTCGGATTACAATTGGATAAAATACGTTTGATTAGCTCGTTGTAACTTTCTCTTGGATGAACTTTGAATGAATCCAAAACATTTTTTGTCTTATTGTCAATTTGAATTGTAGTTATCATTTTCTATACTTAGCTATAGATTGCTATAGTTTATAAATCTTTTGATTGAGATATGATAAATTTTTAAATAAGATTATTTTTGATTAAATGTATTAAATTTGAGAGATAAAAATGATAATCACAAATTCTGACGGGGGAGCGAGAGGAAACCCTGGGCCGGGGGCGATTGGAGTAATCGTGAGAAATGATGAAAGAATTCTTACGAGATTCAGTCAGAGAATTGGAAAATACACGACGAATAATATCGCAGAATATGAGGCGTTGATAAAAGCGCTTGAAATTGCTAAGCCGTTAACTAAAGAATTAACTTGTTTTCTTGATTCGGAATTAGTTGTAAATCAGCTGCTCGGTAAATATAGAGTTAAAGATATGAAACTTATGCCGTTATTTTTGAGAGTGCAAAAACTTCAGGAAAATTTCACGAGTGTAAAATATTTTCACGTTCCACGCGAGGATAAATTTCAGAGTATGGCCGACGAGTTGGTTAATCTGGAACTCGACGGAAAAATTGGGTATTGCTGATAAATAGATTAATTTGTATAAAGTAATAAAAAGATAATTTGTTCATAAAGAATAAGATTCTTCTACATAAGTTAAACCGTCAGATTTTCTGAATAGGGTTAAATTATCCACGCAGGATTCTAAATTAATTCTTGTCCCACAAACAAAATCATAGATATCTGAAAGTTTTTCTCTTGCTTCTTTTCCGACGAGAGTTATATGGTGCTTTTTTTCAGGAGTATCATATTCATCTCTTTCAAAATAAATACTATCTAAAAGCCGTCTATGGAAACAGACTAATCTTTGCGAGGGACATACTGAAAGATAAACTGCTTTTCCCGGAAAAAATCCCAGCTCATTGATTGAAAAATTAAGGTTTTTTGTAAGAGGAAGACAAAATTTTAGGAATCTTTCCAAAAAAGATTTTATCTCCTCTGGAGAATTGGATCCAAATGGAGACTTGAGAGTTATATGGGGTGTTCTTTCTTGTTTGACCATTGATTCCCCAAATCTTTTTGAAATTCTTTCTACAAGCGAACGATGAAGTTCTATCACTTCTGGTTTCAGAGTACAACCGAGGTAATATCTCATTTATTTGATTAAAGAAATTAGTATAAATATATTTATGTAAGGGAACATATATTTTATAAATCCGATATTTCTTAATATGTTATGGGACGAGAGGACGAAATTATTAAAGAGCGAATGAAGAAGCTGGACGAGATGCGCAAGAAAGGAATTAATCCTTATCCGCATAAGTTCGAAAAGAAAAATGAGATTGCAGAATGTTTGGGTTTGAAACTTGAAACGAAAGTTAAAACTGCCGGAAGATTGATGACGAAAAGAGATATCGGAAAAATTGCTTTCTGTGATATGCAAGATGGTTCGGGAAAAATTCAGATAGTTTTTCAAGACGGAGAGACGCCGAAAGAAGTTTTTGATTTTTTCAAGAGTTATGTTGATGCGGGGGATTTTGTCGGAGTTGAAGGGAAAATAATAAAAACAAAAACCGGACAGATTTCTGTTTTAGTTAAAAAAATTGAAATGCTTTCTAAATCAATTCTGCCTTTGCCGTCGGCGTGGTACGGTTTGCAAGACAAAGAAGAAAGATACAGAAAAAGATATTTGGATATGATAATGAATCCTTCGGTTAAGGAAATTTTTGAGAAGAGAGAGATTATTATTGAAGCGATTCGAGAAGTTTTGAAGAAAAAAGGATTTCATGAAGTTGAAACTCCATATTTGCAGACAATTTACGGCGGAGCGGAAGCGAGGCCGTTTGAAACTTATCTTAACGCGCTGAACATAAAATTATATCTGGCGATTTCTCCGGAATTATATTTGAAAAGATTAATCGTCGGCGGATTCGACAGAGTTTTTACAATCGCGAGAAATTTCAGAAATGAAGGAATTGACAAATGGCATAATCCGGAATTTTCGATGATGGAAATTTATTGGGCTTACGCAGATTATAACGACATGATGGATTTGTTTGAAGAGATTTATGAGTTTGCTTGCAAGAAAGTTAACGGGACGACGAAGATAAAAGTTCAAGGACAGGAAATTGATTTTAAACGACCGTGGAAAAAGATGACGATGGCCGAGGCGATAAAAAAATTCGCTGACATTGATGTGATGAAACTTTCTGACAAAGCGTTAAAAAAAATAATTGTTGATAAAAGAATTGAAAGCAAGGGCGAGTCGTGGGGAAGTTATGTTTGCGCGTTGTTTGAGCATTATTGCGAGGATAAAATTATTCAGCCGACATTTATTATTGACCATCCAGCGGATTCGACGCCGTTGTGCAAACTGCATAGAAATGATAAGACTTGCAAATTAATTGAAAGGTTTGAGCCGTTTTGTTTGGGCGCGGAGTTGGGAAATGCGTATTCTGAACTGAACGACCCAGTTAGGCAGAGAAAACTTTTGGAAGAACAGCAGGAAAAACTTAACAAAGGAAATAAAGAAGCAAATCCTCTCGATGAAGATTTTATCAACGCGATTGAACATGGAATGCCACCGACGGGCGGATTGGGTATGGGGATTGACAGAATGATGATTTTACTTTTGGGCCAGGAATCGATAAGAGATGTTATTGCGTTTCCGTTTATGAAACCTATGAGCGAAACGAAGAAATCTTCTGAAGAAAATGGAGAAATTGTGAATAAGAAAGTTGATGAAAAGAACGTTTCTTTAGGAAAGAAGCGTAAGTAAGAAAACTAAAAAAAAGTTCTAAGAAGAAATAAAATTATTTAGGATAAGAATGTCTTTGCCTGAAAGCAATTAGTTCTGTCTGAGGAATCTTGCTAAAATTAAATTCTTTTGGAACATTGGTAAACAGTAGGCCTTGCGCGCTATTCACTTTTCTATAATCTGCCTCATTAAACCATCCTTCTCTTAATCCTTCGTCATAGTATGCTATTCCCGGGACCATAAAAAACTCATTCCAAGAAACAACATCAAGATCCCTAAGACCATTAACGATTCTTTCATCCTCAGATAATTCTTCGGAAGTTTGCCCAGGAAACGAATACATCATATATACTTCTGTTTTCATCCCATGTTCGTGTATGGCCGAGAACAAATTGCCTAACCCTGCTGACGTAATCTGTTCAAAGTTTATTTTTTTGCAATATTTCGGATTAAAAGATTCTACTGCCACAGTCATGATATTGAATCCTGCTTGCGAATAAAGCTTGACCAAGTTCTCATCTAATCTTCCATCTTTAAAAAATAGTCTTGCAAAAAAAGCATTTGGATTGTTTATAACGACCGCAGGATGATCTTGCCGGTAATCTTTCATCATCTCGAGAAATTTTTTATCTTCAGGGTGCAGACCAAATGTATCTGCTTGATTATGAAAAACATTTATTCCGTACTTTTGATGTAGATTAATCACATCTTCAAACATTCTTTGATGGCCCATATGCCGTATTTGATGCCCATCAACTGGCGATGCCGTGCAATGGTCACATGCCTGCGGACAGCCTCTTGAGTAGTACAAAATACCGTCTTTAATTTCTTGATCGTCTAGCTTATGACTAAAAAACTTATGCCGAACATCTTTATCATAACGCATCTTACCATTATTAATAAAAACGGTTTCAAGTGCCCATCTTCGGTTAATATCTCGCATTCGTTCTCTTGGTGGCGTTCTCTCAATTTTCCCGTTTCGGACATAAGCAAGCCCGTTAATATTTTGAGGGTTATTTAAATTTGATAATAACTCGGGCAAGGTATCTTCTCCTTCGCCGCAAACAACATAGTCTACATTTCCGGTTTCAAGTATCCATTCGGGTTTTATTGTCGCGTGTCTTCCACCAATGATTATTGGAAGTGTGGGATAAGCTTGTTTTACTTTTTCAGTTAGGGGGTCGATTGAGAAAGGTTGCTCGGTAGTAAACATTGAACCAATCAATAACGCCGAAGGTTTTGTATCTGCAATTCTTTGAACAACCGCTTCATCGGGTAGACCGACTCGCGTAAGATATTTATTTATCCTTCTTTGTTTCTCATACCCGTCGGCAGATAAATCCATAAAGTCTGTTTCAAAACCTTTTTCTTCTAAACTTCCTAAAATTGTAAGTCCTGCTAAAGAAACATTTTTACGATTCGCTAATTGCAAGCCTCCGTTTTCATCAACAGGATAAATTCTTGCAGGTTCAACGAAGAGAACTTTTTTCATCTTAGAATTTTTCCTCGGTATTTAAAACCCTTTGAAGAAAATCATTCCATTTTGGATCTCGTGCGGGACAAAACCCGTCAATATTGTCAAATAATCTTTTTGAGATAACTCTTTGTGTCTTTACTATCTCGGAAAAAGGTGTTGTTCGCACATTTCCAAACATACTTCCGACTTCGTAGCCACAGTGTGCGTCGAATAAAACATTTCCCTCGTACCCGATACTAACGCCGTAAAAACAAGTTCCGCAGACTTCTTTTCCGGTTTCTCGAGCAGAACCGTGAGAATGAATTATTGAGTTATGACCAAGTCTGTTTGGAACTTCTACTAAAGGAACAGACTTGCCATCCAGAGTAATTGATTCTCCTAATTTCATCTCGGGATGATTTAAAGCGCAGCCCAATTGAGCAAGAGGAGCGATACTAAAGAAAATATTGTTATGGTTACAAAAGTCTCGTAGGTCTACGGTATCTTGAATATTATCTTTTTGTAAAGTTGTATGGATTGCGAGCCGGTATACTTCGAATCCATTAGTTTTCTCCATTGTTCCACGATAAACTTTAGTTGCTTCTTCTAAATTTTTCATCTTGCGTTCAAAACTACCGAGCCCACAAGTATCGTTATCGACTTCATATTTTTTCGGATCTAATGAATGATGACTAAAAACCAGAGTCACGTTTGAATCTTTATACAAAGCGATTTGCTCAGGAGTCAGACTATGGCCGTTGGTTATTAAGGTAGTTAAATATCCCAATTTATTTGCATGGGAAATCAATTGAGGCAGGTTTTTGTTTAGAGTTGGTTCTCCTTCACCAGATAATTCTAAACATTGAGCGCCATATTCTCTAGCGTCTTCTAATACTTTTTTGGATTCGTCTAAGGTAAGAGCGTCTTTGTTGCCGAGAGTTCTTCTCTCAGAAGGCATAAAACATCTTCTACAGTGAGCATCGCATATTGGCGGTTGATTAAGAAGAATAAACGAGAGTTTTCCAGTTCTTGCTCTGTCGCTCAAATCCATTCCCAAAACATCTTCTAAGTAATACGATGACGCTTTCAATATTTTTGTTGGTGTTTGAATTATCATGTTTATTTATCACGTATTTAGGTTAACTCCATAGTGACTACAATAGCAGACCATATTTATATTTTCTTTCCCTACTAAAGGAGTAAAGTTTAAATAAGAACTTTACCAAGGGGTATTATGGACTTGAAGATCTTAGAAGAGCTTGGGTTGACGAAGACCGAGATAAAGATTTATCTAGCTTTGCTGAAGTTTGGGGAGACGACTACGACGCAGATCATAAGAGAATCTGAAATAAATCCTGCGAAAGTTTATGAATTTTTGGATAAGCTGATAAAGAAAGGTTTGGTTTCTTATAGTATAAAATCAAACAAAAAATATTTTATTGCTTCGTCTCCGGAATCACTTGGTCAGATCTTGGAAGAGAGAAAAGAAAAAATCTCAGAACAGGAAGATGAACTTGCAAAGTTAATTCCTTCGCTGAATTCGTTCGTCAAGGAAGGTGAGGATAAAGTTCGCTTTGAAGTTTATGAAGGATTCAAGGGAATCAAAAGTGTTTATGAAAAGAATTTGAGTTTGCTAAACAAAGGAGAGACGCATTATATTATTGGAGCGCCGAGAATAGGAAATGAAATTTTTGAGGGATATCTTTTGGACTGGCATAAGAGAAGAATAAAGAAAGGCATCAAGTGCAAATATATTTATGACCACGACGCGAAAGATTATGGAAAGGTTCGGGAAAAAATGGCCCTCACGGAAGTAAGATATTTGCCGAAAGAAATAAATTCTCCTATGTGGATAGAGATATTTGGAAATCACGTCGGAATCGGACACATAAAAAAAAGTAACGCGGTTATTTTTCTGATTCACGACAAAGAAATCGCAAAAGGGTATTTGGATTATTTTAATTTGATTTGGAAAGCGTCAAGCAGGTAGAAATTTATTTTATTCACCCTTTCCAAAAGAGTACTTAGGCTTTTATATCCGAAAGATTTGTTTATTTTATGGAAGAGAATGATGGGAGGTATTTTAAAAATTTGAAGAGGGGTTTGCGCGTAGAAATTCTTACCCGAGGTAAAAAGGTCATCAAAGGAGTAATCGAAGACTTGGGTTCTAGAAAAGATTTTCACGAGGGCGGAATTATGGTTATGCTAACTAACGGAGAATTTGGCCGGGTTAAAAAAATTCTTTCGGATAAAATTGTTAGTGAAGTCGAAAATTTAATCAAAAAAGGCGAGAGTGATAAGGTCGAGTTTAAGTCGGACGCTCTGTGGAGCATTAATAAAACCGAACAGGAAATTAAAGATAGCAAGTCATATGATTTGCACACGTTCAGGCAGAAAGCGTCGAAAGTAATTATTGCAAAATCGATTTGCGCTTTGATGAATACCGAGGGTGGAAATTTAGTTCTTGGAGTTAGGGAGAAAAAAGATTCTGGAAAATTTGAAGTCGCCGGAATCGAGCCGGACTTGGTGAGATTAAAGTCCCTCGGAAAAAACTCAGATAACGACAGCTACAAAAGAATGATTATTGATGACATTATACGACCGTATTTTCCGTCGAAGATTTACAACCAGCTTAATCAGTATCTGACGATTTCGTTTGAAGAGTTAAATGAAAAAACGGTCTGCAATATAAAAATAAAAAGAAGCGGTCAAAAAGTTTTTTTGAATCTTGAAGGAAGAAAAATTTTTATGATAAGAACTGAGACCGAAACGAGGCAAATCGTCGACGAAGAGCTTGTTGACTATTGCATGCAGAGATTTTGCAAATAAACAAATTTTTAAACTTGAAATATCTGAATTAGTTATGGGTTTAATAATAAAATCAAACATACGAAAGGTTGTGAAAGACCTCGATAAGGAAAATAAAATTTCTAGCGTCGCGGATGAAGTGGAAGTCGAGATGGAAAGAAAAGTTGAAGAAATGCTTTTGAATGCGATAAAACGCGCGGCGTTGAATAACCGAAGAACCATACAGGCGAGGGACTTGTAAAATTTACTTCTTGGGAAAAGGTATATCTTAGATTGTTTGAAACCAAGAAAGGAAAATCATGAGCACTATTGTCAAAAGACTAAAGAATACTAAAATCCAGGTTAACCTAACCAAAGTACTGTTAATCGTCTCACTTTTCCATGCGGAAATAATAGGCAGCGCATTTGGACCGAGACGATAAGTGTAATTGTTGTCCCTTGATTCTTTTAATAGAACTTTTTGAGAAATTAATTCTTTTCTATCTGTCTCCGAAAGTATAACATTTTCCACTAAATCTTTTCTATATCGATAATTTGGAAACCCTCGAAACATATCCAAAAATAATTCTTTGATTTTGTTTACTTCCTGCTTTTTTTCGGAGAGATTTTGTTCTTTCTTTTTTCTTAATCCTAAAAGGGCTACGAGGACAAATGCCCACCCAATAAATGTGAACAAAACAGAAAGACGACCATAGGTGATAGTTACCTTATTGTTTAGTGGTATTAAACCGTTAAGTTCTGTCCCAACTAACGTTTTGTTATAAACAAGTTGCATTTCTGCCCGAAAAATCGCAATATCGTTTTGATTTGCTCCTGCTTGATTAGCAACAGACATAAACATGACTGAAAGTGTTATACACAAACCGGCCAAGGTCACCATAACTATTGAAAACGTATTTTCTGCCATATTTTTACTAAATGAAGAGGTATTTAATCTTTTTCTTATGACTGCTCAGCATAACTCAAAGCCATAACCCAAACTCAATTAATTCAAAACCAAGAAAAGAAAATCTGAATGTTAAAAATAAATAGATGAATTGAGCTATCTTCTTAACTTTTTGTGAAGCTTTTCATATTCAGAAATATCTCCCATCAAGTACATATGGACTTTGTATATTTCACAATAATCATTGCCCCGAACAGGCTGAAATTTTTGATTATATTGCTTAAAATAAACTTTTTCCTTCGGAATAAGCATTTCTCTTCCACTGCTCGTTTTTACTATAAAGAATTTATCTGCATCTTTACTATCCCACTTTTTCCATAATCTAAATTTTCCTTTATGCCATCGACCATTATATTTAATTCTGACAATTCTTTTAAAATAATAAGCCCCTTCTGGATTTCTGTAAGGTATCAAACCAGACTTTATCCAGTCCTCGTGCCCCACAACAAGATATAACTCTTCGTAATTAAGATGTTTCGAATGTTCCAGACCAAATAGCCAACTTAAGAATGCCATGAATGGTCAAGAAAAAGCAACTTTTTAATTCTTTTGAAAATCCGGGAATTAAACAAATCTTTATATAATATTTCTATTACAAATCTATATACAAAAAGAGAAAACAAAAAATGGCAAACAAACATAAAGGGTCGAATGCGGAAAGAGAGCTGCTTGGAATTTTTACGGAAAATAATTTTCGCGCGGTTAGAGTAGCGGGCTCGGGAGTTAACGATAATTCTCCGTGTGATTTGATTGCGGGAAAGCCGGGGAAAAAATACGGCGTTGAATGCAAGACGACGAAAAAAAATGTTCAGTATATTTCTAAAGAGCAGACGAACGACTTTCTTGTTTTCTGTGAGATAATGGGGCTCGAGCCGGTTTTCGCAATTCGTTTTAATCGTCAGGGCTGGATTTTTCTGAAACCGTCACAGATGAACGAGACGGATAAAAATTGGGGGATTAAACTTGATGAGGCAAAGGAAAAGGGCAAAAAATTCCATCAATTTTTTGGTGATGATAAAACAATAAATTTGAAAATAAAAAAAGAAGCGAAAAAGAAAAAACAAATGATGCACGATGAAGAAATTTTAGATGAAATTGGGCAGGAAAATGTTTTTGAGGATAAAATAGAGGAGAGTTGCGAGGATGAAAAGAAGCACTAAACTTTTATTTTTGCTGTTGACATTAATTCTATTTGCAATTTTTATAAATCTAAAGACGCCGGAAATTATCGGAAAAGTAAGTCAGGAAAACTTTGTTTATGCAAATGTTACACGAATTGTCGACGGAGATACAATTGACAGCTCAATTGGAAAAATAAGGTTTCTTGGAATAAATACGCCAGAAAAAAGTGAATCTTTGTATAGTAATGCAAAAAATCTTACGATTGGACTGATTGATAAAAAAGAAATTAAAGTTATTTTTGGTGAGGAGAAAACAGATATGTACGGAAGAAGTTTGGGATTTATTTTTATAGGAAATATTTTTGTTAATGCTGAACTTGTTAGAAATGGTTTTGCGAGTACATTTTATATGGAAAGTTTGCCTTCGGAATTTAGAAATAAATTGAAAAGTGCTGAAGACGAGGCAAGAAGTAATGGGCGCGGAATTTGGGAAAAATCTGAAAATTCTTGTATTGTTGTGAAAAAATTAAGCTATATTGAAGATAAGAAAGATTTAATGAGTGAATATATTTTGTTCGAGAATGATTGCAATTATGATATTGATTTAAACGGATGGAAAATAAAAGATGAGGCGACGCACATTTACATTTTTAAGAATTTTATTTTTATAAAAAACTCTGAGATGAAATTTGTGACGGGAAATTGTGCGGATAGTTCGTCTCAGATTTGCTGGAACCAAAAAACTCCAATATGGAATGATGCTGGAGACCAGATGTTTTTGAAAGACGCCAGCGGAAAGCTGGCGGCGTATTATGATTATAGAAAAATATAAAATGGCGAAATTTCTTTAGAGTTTATGAAATGGGCATTGTTGCTTATCGGAGTTATATTGGCGAGTGCATATTTTGTTTCCGGTTTAAGAATAAATGAAATTAATCCGTATGGAAATGAGTATATTGAAATTTATAACGACGGTGGAAGTGTTGATTTAAGCTCTTGGAAAATATCCGACAATTCGGGACAAACAGATACAGTAAAATGCGGTGATGGCTGTGTGACTAGTGAAAAATATTTTTTAATTGTCGGGGGTTCAGCTGACTTATCAAAATTTTCGGGTAAAGTTTTTTTGGTTGATGACCAGAGAATTGGAAATGGGTTGAATGATGATGGAGATAAAGCGGGTATAGAAACAGGCGGAGAAAAACTATCTGTAGAATATGGAAAAATTTCTTCTGGAAAAAGCTGGAATTTTTGTGATGGGAAATTATCTGAGGGCGAACCAACGGTGAATTCAGAAAATGGATGTTCTGTGACAGAGGATGCTACGAAATATGATAAAAAGGATGAAGAGATTAGTTTGAATGATGATTCTGAAGATGAAAGTCTAAATGAAGTAAAATTCATAACGGGAAATGCTGTTTCAGAAAATGGGCATGAGAAAACTATAAGTATTGAATCTCAAACGGATGAAACAAAAGAAATTATCAAATTGGGCGCTCAAAATGCAGAACAACAAACTATAAAAACCGAAGTTTATGAATCAAATATATCTAAAATAAGCAAATATTCTGTCTGGGTTTTTGTCGCGTTGAGCGTCGGAATTTTTGCGGTTTATATAATGAGGCGAATAAAATATGGATAATAAAAAAATTAGGGCGATGATAGTTCTGGAGATACTTGGAAGACCGGCAGAGTATATAGTTGAGGCTCTGGATAAATTAGTAGAGCAGCTCGGAAATGAGAAAGGAATTAAGGTTATTAACAAAGAAATTCATAAGCCGAAAATTGTAGAACAAAAAAAAGATGAAAAAGAGAACAAAGAACAAAAAAACGAAAATGTGATGAAAGTTGAGGCGGAACTCTATACAACTTTTGCGAGCGTTGAAGTTGAGGTGGATGAAATTATAACGATGATGGGAATTATTTTCAGATATATGCCGTCGCATGTGGAAATTATTTCTCCGGAAAATTTGATGCTTTCCAATTCGGATTTTGGAACTATGCTGAACGAAATGACAACAAAACTACATCGATATGATGAAATAACGAAGACGGTTATGGGAGAAAAAGAGATTTTGGAAAATCAGCTTAAAATTATTTTTGAAAGAATAAAAGCGGCCCAGGAAGAAAGAAATAGAATGAATATTCCGTCGATGAAAGTTACGACTAATGCGAAAGAATCGTCCGGAAGTTCTGAGAAAGTTTTTGGGGAGAAAGAGAATTCTGAATCTGGAAAAGAGATAAAAGAAAAGAATGGCAAAAGAAAGAAGTAAATTTATAAATCTCCTTGCCGATGATATTTTATGATAAGAAGAGGGTTGGGCAGGGATATTATTTCTGGGAAAAAATCTCAGATGGCTATATTTATAATTCTTGGAATTATACTTGTTTTGGTAATAGTTTTGTTTTTTGTTTTCAGAACAAAATTAGTGCCGCAGCAAATTTCTACAACTTCAGAAAGTCCGGCGTCTTTTATTGATTCTTGTATTAATCCAATTATAAAAGAAAGTGTTGAAAAAATCTCCCCGCAAGGAGGATATCTTAATCCAGAGATTTATTACTCATTTGACGGAATAAAGAGAGCTTACATTTGCTATAATGCAAATTATTATTATCCGTGCGTAACGCAGGAGCCGATGTATATAAAACATTTAGAAAGCGAGATTAAACAATATTCTAAAGATAGAGTGAAAAAATGTTTTGACGATTTGAAAATTAATCTGGAAAGGAAAGGTTACAGCGTCAATTTGAAATATAATGACTTTCAAATTTCTCTTGTTCCGGGAAGAGTTTTAGTTAACGCCGACGCGGAAATAAGTTATTCTAGAGGTGATGAGAAGAAAAATAAAAAGGGTTTTGAAACGGAAGTTCCGAGCATGATTTACGACGTCGGAGTTGTTGTTCAAGAAATTGCGTCACAGGAGGCAAAATTTTGCAATTTTGAATATGTAGGATTTATGATGTACTATCCAAAATTTAATATTGACAAATATGTTACGGGAGAAGATATAAAAATTTATTCTGTTGAACATCGGGAAACAAAAGAAAAAATAGTTTTTGCAATAAGAAGCTGTGTGCTGCCACCGGGATTTTAAAATGGTTGCGGGTAAAATAGAAACGAGTGTAGTATTTTTCTGTTTGTTTTTTGTTTTGGTTACGTTGGGTGTTTCAATGACTTCTTCTGCAGGGGTTGATCAATGTTGCCTGAAAATGAAAAACGGGGCAATATGCCAAGATATTCCTTATGAAAATTGCGGAGATTGTTCTGATGACTGCGAACCATACAAATGCGAGCAATCAGCGTCGTGCAAAATAGGTTGCTGTTTTAATCCAGTCGATGGAATTTGCGCTGCGAATTCTCCACAGGTTGAATGTGAAGAGAAAGGCGGAAACTGGAGTTCAGACAATAGTTGCAATATAGCATCGTGCTCGGTTGGATGTTGTATTTTAGAAAATGAAGGACAGATAACTACGCAGGCGAGATGCAATTTTTTTGCCAAAGAAAGGGGAATAAATGCAGATTATAAAAAAAATATTAAAAATTTATATGAATGCCAAATTAACGCAGAGAATTCTAGTTCTCTCGGCGCGTGTGTTATAGAAAACGGCGGAATAAAAAGTTGTAAGATTGTGACCGACAAGGATTGTTTGAGATTAACAAAAAGCAATAGCAGTTTTTACAGTAGAATGCTTTGTTCAAATCCGACGATAAGAGCGTTGGATATAAATTGTCAGGCGCAGTTTAAAACAGGATGTGTTGACGGAAAAGATGAAGTTTATTGGTTTGATTCTTGCGGGAATAAAGAAAATATTTATGATGCTGATAAAACAAAATCATGGAATAATGGATTTATATTGGATGAAAAAAAATCGTGTGAGTTAAAGGGTGATTTTTCCAACTCGGACAAATGCGGGAATTGTGATTCTGCAAAAGGTTCGATTTGTGCAGACTATAAAACTGGAAGAGATATAAAAAAACCTTCCACCGGAAATAAAATTTGCATAAATTTAAATTGCGAATTCCGAGGTAAAAAATATTTGAACGGAGAGAGCTGGTGTGTTTATGATTCTCCGACGGATAATGGAGAAAGTATTGTTGGCTCGCGACACTGGAAATATTCCTGTGTTAATGGCGAAGTAAAATCTGAAGGATGTGGAGATTACAAAAATAATATTTGTGTTTCGAGCGAAAAAAAAGATAATGAAACTGGAATAAAGAAGCTGAATGCAGAATGCATTTCAAACGGCTGGAGAGTCTGCCTTGATGCGAATGGCCAGAGTGAAGAAAACGAAGATGTTGAAAAAAACTGTCCTGTCGAGGGAGGATATTGCGAGGTAACTAAAGTTGATGTTGCTGACCAGTTTAAATTTGACACATGCACGCCGTTATTTCCGGGAGGATTTCAGACAGGAGACTTTAATTCTAATGGGCAGTTCAGTACGCCTTCAAGTAGTTCTGAAGACGGCTCCGGAGGAAAAAATCCTGCGGAAGATTATTGCGGTTTAGCGACGCAAACTTGCAAAATGTATTATGTAAAAGAATGCAGCGCTACATTTTCATGTGAATGGATTTGCAAAGTTAATTGTGGTTGTGAAGATAGGGAAAATTTTGATGAACAGATGGGTAATTTATGTAAAAGGTTAGGTGACTGCAGTACAAGCGAGAATATTGCAGAATATTTTTCTGATTATAGAAGTGAACAAATCATTGAATCAAAGAGATTTAATTTGGAAGAATCAGATTTAGAAAATGGTGTTGCCCTTGAAAATAATATTGGTGGGAAAAGGCCGAAATTAAATAAATATATAGAAATTGCAAAAATGTGGATATCAACCCAATCTTTAATGTTCTCATTTCTTAATGCTGGAAAAATAAAGGTCGTCGAGGTGGAATATGAGTGCACACCATATGAGATTCCGGAGGGCGGCGCTAACTGCAAAAAATGCAATGAGGATCCACTTAGACCGTGCTCGGAATATAAATGCAAAAGTTTAGGGGCTGCTTGTGAATTTAGGGCTGAGAATTTGAAAAATCCCCTGTGTGTTGCATCAGAAGACAATCCGAAAAAAGAACCGACGATAAAATTCTGGAACGGCGGACTGAGCTCGGGATATAAATATGTTGACGATAAAAGAGACGTTAGCTTGAAAACCAGCGACGGAAATTGTGTTTCGGAATTTACGCAAATAAATTATGGTATCACTACGGAGGTTAAGACTAATTGTAAATATTCTCTTTTCCCGGATCAGAGCTATAAAAATATGTCCGGGTTTGTTGAAAACGCTGAATACAAAAATACCCATCAAGGAATGATTTCATTGCCGAGTTTGTCAAGTCGGCATCATGTGATAAATACAAGTTATGAACCAAATCTTAACGGAAGTATTAATGTAAGTTTCTTTCAGCAATGGCTCAACGGAGATTATAAAATTTATTTAAAATGCAAAGATATTTTTGGGAATCTAAATAAAAACGATTATGTAATAAATCTTTGTGTAAATAAAGGAAGTGATTTAACGCCGCCAAAAGTTCTGGAAACAATTCCTGCAAAGGAGAGTTATATGAAGTCAAATAAAAGTTCTGAGAAAGTTTCATTTTTCTTGAACGAGCCGGCGGAATGTAAATACGATTATGAAAATCGGCCGTATAATGCGATGAGATATGAACTTAGTTGTGATAATGAGCTGTCTGATTTCACGCCATTGGGTTGGCCGTGCAACGGAACGATACAAAATGTTACGTCGCTGATTTATGTGAAATGCAAAGACCAGCCGTGGGAAGTTGAGGGAAAAAGAAATGTGAATTCAAATGCTTATGAATATAAATTATTTGGTTCGGGCGGGGAATTAAAAATAAAAAGCGTGAGTCCTGAAAATGGTGAGGAAATAATTTCAGGGAGCGAGCCGTTCAGCGTCGAATTAAAGGCCGAAACTTCTGGGGGAGTTGATGGAACGGCAGAGTGTAAATATTTGTTAAATGAAGGAAATGAATATTATTTTTATGAAACAGGGAAAAAATTGCATGTGCAAAAGTTCAGCGCGATAATGGCGGGAAATTATAATGTTGAAATAAACTGCAAAGATGTCGCGGGAAATGAAGCAAACGCGTCGACAAATTTCAATTTAAAGTTAGATTCGGAAAGTCCGGAGATTGTTAGAAGTTTCATAACGGGAAGTCAGTTGACTATTTTAACTAATGAACCAGCGTCGTGCAAAACGAGCACAATCGGGTGCGGATTTGAATTTGAAAATGTCAGCTCAATGTCTTCAGGATATTCAAAAAAACAAAACATTGAATCTTCACCGGGCTTAACTTATTATATTCGGTGCGAGGATATTTTTGGAAATGCGAATTTCGGATGTTATATGATAAAGGTTGATAGTCCCATTAAGAAACCTTAAACTTTTAAAGTTGTTTTTATTGAATATTGCATGATAAACAGAGGTGAAAAATTTCGGGTTGAGCTAATCTTAATTCTAGTTGTTTTCCAAATTTTTATTTTAGTTAATTCATCTCCTGCGAATAGTTATATTATTCGGCAGCAAACTTCTATTTTGGACGAGACAATAGTTGAAAAGAAAAAAGATTTTTTTAATTTAGATGAATTTGGCGGACTGATTTTAAATTTTTTCAGCATTGCGCAAATTGGAATTGTTTCTGCTGAAGAATCGACGGGATTTTTATGTTGTGCAAAAGCAAAAGATAATTCTACCTGTCAGGAATTTCCAGCTTCAGTTTGTGATGAAAAATGCTCTTCTGGATGTGAAAGAACTTCTTGCACAGAATCAGGAAACTGCAAATTAGGCTGTTGTTTCGACGATAAAAAGGGAACTTGCGCGCCAAGTTCCGGAAGACAGAAATGCGCGGATGAAGATGGAAAATGGTTTGATGAAAAAATGTGCAACATTCAAGAATGTAAATTAGGATGCTGTATTTTGGGTGGGGAAACGCTTTTTCTAACTGAAAAAAAATGCGAGTTGTATTCGGGATTTTATGGATTTTTAAAAAACTTCAGAGCTGACATTGATATGGAATTTAGTTGTTATATGATGAAAGAAGTAAAATCAAAAGAGCTCGGGGCGTGTGTAATTTCTGGCGGAAAAGAATCTGGAAACACTTGCAAAATTTTACCGGAAGATGAATGTAGAACAAAAACGAAAAGCACGAATACTTTTTACAAAGGAATGCTCTGTTCTAATCCAACTATAAGAGCATTAGATATAAACTGTCAGGCGCAGTTTAAAACTGCATGTGTCGACGGAAGCGACGAAGTTTATTGGTTTGATTCTTGCGGGAATAAAGAAAATATTTATGATGCTGATAAAGTAAAATCTTTCAATAATGGAATGTTGTTGGAAAAAGAAAAATCCTGTACTTTGGCCAACGATTTTTCAAATGTTGATAAATGCGGAAATTGCAATAGATATGAATCTTCAACATGCGCGAGTTATGATATTAAATATGGAAAGAAACCAATTTATGGAAATTCAGTTTGTAAAAAACTTTTGTGTGTGTATAAAGGCACAACTAGAAAGAATGGAGAGTCTTGGTGCATTTACGACGGATATATTGGGGATGGGAGAGATGTTGTTGGTTCGAGACATTGGAAATATTCATGCGTCGACGGAGAAATAAAAGTTGAAGGATGTTCGGATTATAGAAATGGTGTTTGCGCTTATTCTCCTGAAACTAAAACTGCGTCGTGCAGAATTAATATGTGGAGAGACTGTATGTCTAGTGTAAATGCCGACGGAAGTTGTTCTGATGATGCGGGAGATGATTGTGAGACCAGAACGATAGAAGTTGGAAAATTAGAATTTAGTTCATGCACTCCAAAATATCCACCAGGATTTATGCAAAAAGTTACTGATGCTGAAGATAATTTTCACAAAGAAACTGGGGAAGTAATTTGCGCGCAAGCAAATAGAAAGTTTATAGTATATTATGAGAAAAAAATGAGCGGATGGGATTGTATTTATAATTGTGGAATTGAAAACGAAGAATTTACGCAACAGATGAATGATTATTGTGTTTCATTAGGAGATTGTGGGGGTTATGTAAATATTGCAGGAAAAATTACGAAAAATTATGAAGTTGAGGGAGCGGATGATATTGATTTGGAACAGTACGCTGAATTTGCGACGCCCGTCGACGGACAGTATGCAAGTATGATTGATGTTGATGCGATTGGTGCGATGATGGGATATTCAAAAAATAAAGAAAAAGTTCCAAAACCACAACAACCAAAGGAGCCAGGATATTTAGGATTGCAGACAGGAGTTCAAATTTTTGGAGGAGTTACGGGAGCAACGGGAATGATTGCAGGATTGATGACGGCAAAACCTGTTACAACGACTATAGCTACTGCGGGGCAGGGGTGGGTTGGTCAATCTACGGGAGTTACGATTCCTCCGGGAAGCACAGTTACTGCGGGTCAGGGAGGTGGAAGCGTTTCTTATTTTACAAATACTCCTGATGGGGGATTTACTACTTCACAAACATTAGCGGCGGGAGAACCAATGAAAATTCCATTAGATGTTACTGACGTAGCAGTTACAGGGCCAACAGATGTTACGGTTAGCTCGCCAGCATCACCATCTTTCGCGCAAGGATTTGGAAATGCAATGGGGAGTATTGGAGCTGCTTCGATTGCAGCGACGGTTTTAAGTTTTGCTTTTGGATTGAAAGCCGAGGCTGCGTTGGCGATGTCAATTGCAGGAATAGGTGTTGGGGCCGGGGCGGCAGGTCTTGGTTATGCTCTTGCAGGAACAAAGGGGTTGTCTGGTTGTGCTTTTGTTTGGTGGGCATTTTTAATTTGCCTTGGAATTTTATTAATTATCGCAATAATTTTGAAATCGATGAAAATAGGTGAAACAAAACAAGTTGAAGTTTCTTTTAGATGTATGACTTGGGAGCCTCCTGCGGGAGGAGAGGATTGCAAATTTTGTAATAAAGACGAGCCGCTGAAACAATGCACGAAATACCGATGTGAAAGTTTAGGACAGACTTGTTCGTTCAATAAAACAACAATGCTCTGTTATAATTCTGAATCAAATGACCGAAAAGAGCCAACGATAAAACCACTTGAAAAAGTTTTGACTGGCGGATATAAATACAAAGAAGTTGCTGATGGTTTGGAAATAAGAACAAGCAAAGGCGAGTGCATTCCGCAAATGAATTTATTAAACTGGGGAATTTCTACAAATGAAAATACGCAATGTAAAATGGATGTGAATTCAAATGTGCCGTACGAAAAAATGGGAAATTTTTTCGGCGGGAAAAATAGATACATAAAAGAGCATCCAAATTCTTTCTTTATGCCGTCGCTGAATTTAATTTTGAAGACATACGGATTTGATTTTGGAAACGGGACGAGCGAACCGAACCTAACCGAGATGAACGGAATGATAAACTTGAGCAAATTTAATTCCTTAGATTTATATGTAAAATGTATGGACCAATCTGGAAATATAAATAAAAAAGATTATAGGGTTAATTTTTGTAGTTCGCAGTCGACAGATAATTCTTCTGTTGAGGTTGTTCTGACAAAACCTGAAAAGGCAAGTTCGTTAAAATTTGGGGAGAAATCTTCAGAAGTTATATTTTATTTATCCGAGCCGGCAGAATGCAGATACGACTATTCTCCGAAACTTTACAAAGAAATGAATTTCAATTTAAGTTGTAAAAATGATATAATGGACTGGACTGAATTTGGTTGGCCGTGCAACGGAACGATACAAAATGTTACTTCGCTGATTTATCTAAAATGCAAGGACCAGCCGTGGGAAGTTGAAGGAAAAAGAAATGTGAATTCAAATGCTTATGAATATTTTTTAACGGCGACGGAAAAACCGCTTAAGATTGAAAGTATTTCTCCTCCGGCCGGAACGATTTTAAGAACTGGATTTCAATATGCTTCCGTTAATCTAGAGGTGAAAACTTCCGGCGGCGCGGAAAAAGGAACTGCGAGATGTAGTTATAATTTTGATGAGCTTGGAGATGTTGCATTTTCAAAATCTTTTTCTAACGCGCATGAACAAAGTTTTGGGATGCTGCCGGCGGGAAATTATAATCTTGAAATAAACTGCAAAGATTCTGTTGGAAATGCGGCTAACTCATCAACAAATTTCAAAATTGATGTTGATAGTTATTCTCCTTCGGTTGTAAGATATTTTAATGAAAATGGAATTCTCGTTGTAGCAACGGATGAAAAGGCAAAATGTTCCTTTAGTTTTGAAAATTGCAACTTTGATATTGGCTCGGGAAATATTTCGCAGGGCGGAAATATGGACTTGTTATTTTCCAAGACGCATAAAGCGGTTGTAACAGAGCAAATGCTTAAAGATTTTACGACGGGAAAAACTATATTTTATATTAAATGTATGGACGAGCTTGGAAATAAGAACCCGAGCTGCATGAGAATAGGGGCGTACTAATTTATAAATTTAAAAAAATTGAGTTTAACATGAATTGGCTTAAAAAATTTTTGAGGAAACGGGCGCAAATGACGATTTTTATACTGCTTGCACTGATAATTTTGTTTGTAGTTTTGCTTATCATTTATTTCTGGAGAAAAAGTGTTTCGGGATAGAGAATTTTAATAGGAACTGATTCAAACTTATCTGAAGAAGAGTTTTTAAATGCGGAAATGCTTGTTGTAGTATGAGTAGTTTAGAAAAAAGAGATGGGTTTTTTAGGCTTGAAAAAGCAAGACGTTCACAGCTAACGATTTTTATTATAGTTGCATTAGCAATAATCGCGATAATACTTCTTCTCGTTGTTGTCGTACCAAAAGTTCAGAGCGGAGATTTGTTTAGAACTCAATCGCCGGCGGAATATTATGATGCTTGCATGAAAAATACGTTGAAAGATAATATGGAAAAAGTTGCGCTTGGAGGAGGATATTTGGAGACGCAAAATTATTATCAGTATAAAGGTGTGAAATATAATTATTTATGTTATACAAATGAATATTACAAACAGTGCGTTATGCAACAGCCGATGATTTTTCAGCAGTTTAATTCTGAATTGAAGAGATTGACTCTGCCGAAGGCGCAAGAATGTTTGAACAGCATGAAAGAAAATTATGCGAGAAAGGGTTATACTGTTACTATGCAGAGTGCGCCGCAAATAAATATGAGCCTCGAAGAAAATAATCTTCTTGTAGATACGAACGTTGAAATAAAATTCCAGAAAGAGGACACGAAAAATTATGGGATTATTTCTGAAAGATATCCGACGCAGATGTATGAACTTATTTCTATCGCGACGAGTATTTTGAATTTTGAGGCGAGACTTGGTGGAAGTGAGAGCACGGTCTACATGGCTTATTATCCGAATGTGAGGGTTGAAAAAACGAAATTGAGCGACGGAACGACGTTGTATAGTTTAAGCAACAGGAAAACCGGAGAGACATTCAGATTCGCGACGAGAAGTGTGGCATGGCCGCCGGGAGTGGACAAGTGAAAAATAAATTTTTGATTTTAGTTTTGTGTATGGGAATTTTTTTATCTGTGATGTCGTTTGTTTCAGCTGCGACGTTGGTTCCTGATAATGGAACATATTTAAGGCCTGAAGAAAAATTATTAAATCCTGTTCAGGTTGCGCAAATTTCTTTTTGTTGTGAGAAAACTACCGACGGAGTTTGGTGCCAGAATAATCCTGAGGCAAATTGCGACAGCGGATTTAGAAAAAATGCAGCGTCATGCGAGGCGACTTCATTTTGCAAATTAGGATGTTGTTTTGATTCTACGCAGGGAGTTTGCATGGAAAACACGCCGGAAAAAACTTGTGTCAGCAACGGAGGAAACTGGGCTGACTCAGCGAGTTGTGATATTCCGCAATGCAAACCGGGATGTTGTATCATTGGAGATCAGGCGGCGTTTGTTACTTTGACGAGATGTAAAAAATTATCTTCTTTTTATGGATTGGAATTAAATTTTAAAAAAAATGTTAATAATGAATTAAGTTGTATCTCTTTGGCACAGACGAAAGATGAAGGGGCGTGTGTTTATGCGAAAGAAGAAGAATTTGGATTTCAATGCAAGTATACGACGAGAGGAGATTGTGCGAAGATTGTTGGAAACAGCGCGAGTTCAAACCAGACGACAAATAAATCGGTGATTGGATTTCATAAAGATTATTTATGCAGTGCGGAAGAATTTGGAACGAACTGCGCGAAGACAAGAAAAACAACCTGCGTCGACAAATTAGATGGAGTTTATTTTGTTGATTCGTGCGGGAATGTCGCAAATATTTATGACGCGTCGAAAGTTGATGACAGAGAATACTGGACAAAAAAAGTTGAGGTGAAAAATTCCTGTAAGTATGGTGTGAATAATGCAAATTCACAAACCTGCGGAAATTGTAATTATATTCAGGGAAGTATTTGTGCGGAATATAATAGAAAAAGGGATAAAGTTGCTCCGTCGATGGGAGATAATATTTGCAGAGATTTAAATTGTCCGGCGACTGTAACTTCCGACGGAAAAGCGCATAAACATGGAGAGTCGTGGTGTTCGGGTTCTGATGGGGGAGATATGCCTGGAGCGAGATATTTCAGACATTTATGTATACAGGGAGAGGAAATGATTGAACCGTGCGCAGATTATCGTCAGGAAATTTGCATACAGAATACTCGTTCTGGATTTACTGAGGCTGGGTGTAGAGTTAACAGATGGCAGGATTGTTGGGGACAGACTACTATTGAAGATTGTGAAAATACTGATAAGAGAGATTGCAGATGGATTGAGGGGGGAGTTCAAGGATTAATTATCGGCGGGGGAAATACTGGAATTGCACAACAGGCTGCGGCTCCGACGGGAACGAGCGCGACGCCAACGACTGGAGAGACAGCAAACCAAGGAAGAAGAACTTGGGATGAAGAAGATGGAGAGCCAGGAGTTTGTGTTCCTATGAATCCGCCAGGATATGAATTTTGGAACGGTGGTGGCTCGACGGAATGTGGACAGGCGAGCGTAACGTGCACGGTGAAATATAAAGAAGAAACGGTTAGCGGATTGTTCAGCAAAAGCAAATCAAAAAAATGTACTGAAAATTGTGAATGTGATAATGAGGAGGAATGGGTTGGGAAGTTGCACGAAATTTGCGTGTCATTAGGAGATTGCGGAGAGAAAGTTAATTATGTTGGGCGAGAGGGATTCGTAAGTAAAGACACAAATAAAGATGGTTCGCCGAGTGTTGCGAGTTCGGGAAGTTTAGCGGGAAGCAAAAATATATTTCAAAGTTCTTCTGGAAGTAACTTTTATAGTTCAGCGAGTTCGCCAACAGCGGCGAATTCAGGAAGTTCGGCAGTTACAAGCGGAGGAAATTCAACAGCATGAATGAAAAAATAAGGGATAAAATAAATGAATCAAAAGAGGAATTGAAACGCGCGAAAAGATTTTTTGGAAACGGAGAATATTCAGAATTTATTTTTTATTCACAACAGGTAATTGAAAAATCTTTGAAAGCGCTTTACATGTTTAGAATTCGCGAAATTGCAAGGGGCGATAGCATCGGGTTGGCGCAAAGAATGAAAATAGAAAACGAGCTGATGCTTGAAATAAAAGAGTTAAGCCCGGAATATTTATTTATGAAATATCCCGACGTGAAAATGGGAATCCCGAAAGAATTTGCGGAGATGCACACGAATACTGCGGAAAAAGTTTTGAATTTGGTTTTGAAAGAAATTAAATTTGAAGATAATGAAAATGTGGAAATGGAGAATGAAATTAAAATTGAGGTGATGGAGAATGAATAAAGAAAAAATGAAAAATATAGAACAAAAAATAAAAAAAATATTGAAAAGTCATGGAGTAAAAAGGGCAGGAATTTTTGGCAGCTATGCTCGAGGAGAACAAAAGAAAAACAGTGATGTTGATATTTTGGTAGAGATAAGCAATAGTTATAGTTTGCTTTATCTGGTCAGATTAAAAATATTATTAGAAAAAAACTTGGGGAAAAAAGTGGACTTAGTTGAGTATTCTACTTTGCATCCATTAATTAAAAAGCAAGCACTAAAAGAAGAGGTAAGAATAATATGAAAGATTTGCTTTACTTATCAAATATTTTAGAATCTATTGAGATGATTGAGGATTATCTGAGGGATAAATCTTTTAGTGATTTAGAAAAATCAACTTTGTTAAGAGATGCCGTTTGTAAAAGGATAGAAGAGGTTGGAGAAAATATGAGAAAAATTTCTCCGAAACTAATTAAAAGTAATCCACAAATCGAGTGGCAGGCTTTCATTGAAACTAGAAACTTTCTAACTCATGTTTATCAGATGGTTAATTTGCAAAAGTTATGGAATATATTAAAACAAGATTTACTTGTTTTGAAAAAACAAATTCGGGATTTAATTAAACAGGTGGAGAAAAAATGATAATTAACAAGAGAAGAATTTTTTCGAGAAAGGCATCAGTATCATTCACACAAATATTTATTTTGGTCGTCGCTGTTTTCGCGTTCTGCTGGATGATTTCCGAAATTGATAAAAATGTTGGGGGGGCGAGGGCGATGGATTTTACGTTTAAAGCTAATGAGTGGTCTAAAATGAATGATGGTACTTACGATTATTCTGGTTCTGATTCTTCATTTAGCGAAATGACTTTAAGCCGAGGTAGATATGAACAATTAGTTAGCGATTCAGAAAAATACAAATTCACTCCCGGAAAGTCAGTTAGTATTCAGGATGATTATTTTTATAAATATCCGGATAGAGCACCAGAAAGCTGGATTCAGAAAAATATGGCTAATGGTTACGATATAGGCGGGCCAGCTTCTGCAACACCATCCGCTTTACCGACAGGAGTTAGCGCAGCAGCTTCAGCAGTAAAACCTACGTTTCGACCGTTTAATCAAATAGAATTTGACACTTCTGCGGGAGCAAAATTTGTAGATAATGCAGGAGATGTTTGGACATATCAGGGAAATAAAGGTGAAAACGCTGGGGCATGGAAAAATCCAAGTGGAGAAATAGTTAAACCTACCGATTTACCGACGGACTTAACACTGGCACCCGCATCGAAAGTTGAAGCGGCTCCAACATTTTGGGGAATGAGTCCAGGATATTTTTGGGGAAATTTACTTCAAGGATTGCAGTGGGCGGGTTTAATTACGGGAGCATTGATGTTAATTGGTTCTTTCGTCGGAGAAAAATAT
>Ga0247841_10002976_pt1 | contig 32371 bp, 25 predicted proteins | sample LaCruzMarch2015__2_FD_192410 | JGI IMG/M metagenome (GOLD analysis project Ga0247841, IMG submission 192410) | Freshwater microbial communities from meromictic Lake La Cruz, Castile-La Mancha, Spain - LaCruzMarch2015_18m | ecosystem: Environmental > Aquatic > Freshwater > Lake | place: Spain...
AAAACGGGGAAAAAAAGAGGACCAGGGCGCTGGCGACCAGGGAATGATGTTTGGCTATGCCTGCAACGAAATGGACAACCTGATGCCCATGTCGATCGAACTGGCCCACATCATGTTACAGGAATTGGCTGCCATCCGGCGCGAAGGCAAACAGATGAAATACCTGCGCCCCGACAGCAAATCGCAGGTAACGATCGAATACGACGACAACGGGAAACCCTTGCGCATCGATACCATTGTGATCAGTACCCAGCACGACGATTTCGTCCAGCCAAAAGATGGTTCGGCCAAAGCCGATAAGGTTGCTGAAAAGGCGATGCAGGATAAAATCAAGGAAGACGTTCAAAAAATTCTGATACCCCGGGTAAAGAAAACCCTCCCCTCCCGGATCCAGAAACTATTCACGGGAGATTACAAGCTTCACGTCAACCCGACCGGAAAGTTCGTGATTGGCGGCCCTCATGGCGATACCGGCCTCACCGGGCGTAAGATCATCGTTGACACTTATGGTGGTCACGGGGCACACGGCGGCGGCGCTTTCTCCGGAAAAGACCCTTCCAAAGTTGACCGTTCGGCAGCCTATGCAGCCCGTCACATTGCCAAGAATATGGTCGCAGCAGGAGTTGCCGACCAGGTGATGATCCAGGTCGCCTATGCCATTGGCGTTGCCCAACCCGTTGGACTGTATGTAAACACCTATGGCACCTCGAAGGTAAAAGATAAAAAAGGCGCACTCCTCTCCGATGGCGCCATCGCAGAGCACATCAACAAAGTTTTCGACATGCGCCCCTATGCCATCGTTGAACGTTTCGGGTTGAAGAACCCCATCTTTGTCGCGACTGCCTCTTATGGCCATTTTGGCCGCGACCCGTATTCTAAGGAAGTCGAAGTCTTTTATCCGGTAAAAAACGCGAAGAAAAATGGGACCAATGGAAACGGAAAAGAGATCTATATGAAAAAAGTCGATTTCTTTGCCTGGGAAAAACTCGATTATGTCGATAAAATAAAAAAAGAATTTGGCCTGAAATAACCCTTAACCAAAAACCGTGCAAATTTTTCGGTACCTGATCATCATCTTCCTGATAACCGGGCCTGGCCAGGTTTTCGCACAGATTAACCTGCACCGTTACACCTCTGAAACCGACACTTTTTACTGGAAAAAATATATCCATTTCGCAGAGCCTAAAAAACTCAGCCTGAAACCTTTTACCGTAAAGAGAGCAAAAAAAATCACCGAACAATTTTTGGCAGAAAACCTGGCGCTGTTCCCTCAATTCACCAGCGATTCTGCCTCCCGGTTTGGGATTGATGACCTGAAAAAAAGCCTCTTTCCGGTGGACATCAATGGCGACCAGAACCCCGACGTGGTTTTCAGCGGTTATAGTGGTGGAGAATCCGATATGGTGAAAATCTTTGTAAACCAGGGCGGCCATTTTGAACTTGTGTTCGAAGATTATCAGTATATCACCCGGTTCGATTATGTGGACGGGAAACTCGACAGGCTACAAACGGCCGACCTGGGGTGTTGTGACGCTTATCTGTGGTTTACGCGCGATTATAAGATACTTCAGGAAGTCCCTGCTCCCGCTTTTATCAAGGGCAAGCAAACGGTTATCTACAAATACACAGAGGAGCCCCGGGCTTTTTTACCCGTACCGGAACCTTTCCGGACAAGAACGGATTCGTTGATGGTCAGAGCCTCTGCTGCAAGGCTTAATGAACCTTTTAACCCACACCTCGATACCTTTGGGAACATCGTTGCCCGATACCGGGCCAAAGCCTCCGGTGTTGTATTGGCAATTAAAAATGATGATAAGGGAAACGCATGGTGTTTCGTGGAAATATTTCCGGATACCAAACCTTCGGCATCGATTTTATACGATACCGAAAAAATCCCCACCTTTATCCGGGGATGGGTATCGATTTTGGGAATTGAGCTTAATTAATGGACAACCATCATTTTTTGGGTCCCAACCATTTTCCCTTCAACCAACAGGGAACAGAAATAAATTCCACCGGGAAGACCGGCGGTTGGCAGGGTGATTTTCCCTTCAGTTGCAGGCAAAACAACATCCTTCAGGGCAGAACCCACCAGGTTCCGTATGACCAGGGTCCCCTGGGAACCGGTTGTCACTTTATAATGAAACGTTACGTTTTCGTTGGCCGGGTTGGGAAAACCGGATGACAGGGATCCCTGAAAAGCAATGGGTTTTTCGATGCCCAGCGGATAGGTGGTATATTTAACCGTAACGCTTACCGAATCATTTTCATCGCCATTGACAAAAAAAGTCCAACGCACCACGCTCTCACCGGAGGGTATTGGTTCCCAATCGGCACGGTTGTAATGTCCTGAAAAATCGGTAATGGAATCATCAGGCTCAATGGGGTCCGAAGGGTCCGAAACATAGGTAGTATAAAAATAACAGATACCGCCAAAACAAAAGGTGACTTCGGTATCCTCCATCAGGCTTAACTCCGTTTTTTTACATACAATCCGCACAGCGCGGTTCCCGGAGTTTATAACATTCAGATAGGTTACCAGTTCGGTACTGTCGGGGGTGCCTGCCTGTACAATGGTCGAATTGGGTTCAATGGGGCCCGATGCATTTGAAAGGGACAAACTCTGCGAATATCCAAAAAATGCCAGAAATGAAAACAGATAAAAAAAGAGTATTGATTTTTTCATAAACAGGGTTTTAGGGTGAACACTTTTTCTTTTGCAAAAATACATTTTTTCACCATACGAAAGCGTTTGACCATAGCATTTAATAAGAGGGTCCTGAAAAAAAGTTCCCGCGATCCGGTTATCGTCCGGTGGGATCAATGGATGTTCGGACAATAACTTCTATGGATGGTTATGGGGAATTCTGACTTCGATGGCGCCGACCCCATATTTTGACAGCGGCGCATCAAAAAAATCCAGGCCTGGATAGTTTCCCATTTCGTTGATCAGTTCCTTCTTCAACACTCCGTTTCCAGTGCCATGAATAAAAATAACTTTCAGAAAATGGTTGGATATGGCACTGTTGAGACATCGCCTGAAATAGGATTTTTGAAAATCCAGGATTTCCCCTTTTTCCATATTTACCGGATCATCCACAAGTTCATGAATATGGAGGTCCACTTCGGCTTCCCTTGGCGCAACTAAATATCGCCCGATCAGTTCATCTTTTTCCGTGGCAGGCGTGCTTTCGGGAGCCTCCGGTCCCGGTTCCACCTTGTCTTCCCGATGAAAATACCCGGTAAGCGAAAGTACCCGGACCACCAATCCTTTGGATTGAATAACCGGATGGTAACGATAATTGGCCTCTTTAAAAAACCGTTTCCCGTCAACACTGAAATCCGAATTAAACGGAGGGAGTACCGCATCGACTTTCTGGCGGTGAAAAAGAAATTGGATGGAACCTTCGGTCCATTGTGTCAATTCCTCACGGTTGATGGTGGTTATCAGCAGTTTGGCATCGGGGAACAAGCTCCCGTAATCTTTTCCCTCATAGTGCCCATATTGGTTTAACGAAAAGATGTTGTATAAAACATCGTACGAACTGTTGTTAAGAAGATAGATGTCGATTAATCCCGTTATCAGCCATTTCTGGTCCTGTGGCACATAGGCAAGGAAAATTTCTTCCGATTTACGTTCCCGTACCATCGAATCCGGTAGCGGGCGCATCCGGTCATCTTCCGGAATCCCTTCATCGATGACTTTTTCCGGTAAAGCCACATCATAGTGCGGTTCAAAAAAACGGCCCGCAGGGGTGGAAGGTTCAATTTTAATCAATTCACTGGCCAGGGTAGGAATTTCAAACCCGTCTTCCATCTTCACCTGAACCATCCGGCTGTCGATCACTTTCGAAACGATGCCTCCCCCGGTTGCGTCCAGGAATTTAACTTTATCTCCAACTGTTAACATAGGAATGGTTGTTTTAACCGGTCAATAACAAACAAGCCTGCAAAGATAACAGTTCTGCAATATTAAGCAGCGGACTGGGGCAAACATGAAATATTTCGAATATTAAAAATATTCGTAAATTGCGCCCAGTATTAACCAAAAACAATTCATTATGAGGAGAATTACATTCCTGTTGTTATTATTATTCGTAACAGCAACCATGTCGTTTGGCGGAGGTTACCAGGTAGGTTTGCACAGCATGCGGAACATTGGCATGGGACTTATCGGGACATCGCTCTCGTACGATGCCAGCAGTATGTTTTATAATCCCGGAGGAGCGGCTTTTGTCAATGAAAAATGGAGTTTTTCCGGTGGTGTCAGCTTTCTGATGGCACGGACCACTTTTCAGCCCAAGGATGTTATGGAACAATATCACCTGGAGCATCAGATCAACACCCCTTTATACTTTTATGCGGCTTACAAACCCACCGAGAACCTGAGTGTCGGTTTGGCGGTTAATACCCCTTACGGAAACGGGTTGTCGTGGGGCGATACCTGGCAGGGGCGCTATCTGATCCAAAATCTGAAGTTCAGCGCATTTACTTTTCAGCCTACCGTTTCCTATAAATTTAAAGACATTATCGGTGTCGGGATTGGCCTCGTTTATGCATATGGAAATGTCAACCTGAACAAGGCAATTCCCTTGCAGGGTTCTACGGGCGATGGCTCTATGAACATTGATGGCTCGACCGGAAACTGGGGCTTTAACGCAGGGATCATGGTACATCCCTTCGAAGGGTTCAGCATCGGGGTTGATTACCGTTCAAAAATTGAAATGAAACTCAAAGGCGCCTCGGCTACTTTTTCGGTACCCACCTCCCTGAAATCGCAATTTCCCGACAATAAGGTGGACGCCATGCTCCCGCTTCCTGCAAACCTCGATTTCGGGGCATCGTACGAATTTGGCAAAGATAAACAGTGGATGGTCGGCATCAACCTCTGTTATGTTTTCTGGAACACGTACGACTCGCTGATTTTCGATTTTGAAACAAAGACTTCGGCGGTCAACAGGACCGCCACTCCCACCCTGTATGAAAGCAAACTCATCCCCCGCATCGGGGTCCAGTATAAAATGAACGAGCTTCTTACCCTTCGTCTTGGCGGATATTACGACCCTTCACCGGTACCGAACGATTACCTGAATCCCCAAACGCCCAGCAGCAACCAGATCGGGATGACCTGTGGCTTATCGGTTTACCCTGTTAAAGGGCTTAGCATCGATGCGGCATTCCTCTATATCATGGGTTCAGAAAGGACCGGGAGCTATAGTCCCGACAACTTTGCCGGCACCTATAACAATGCCGTTTACAGCCCCGGAATTGGCCTGACTTATAATTTTTAACCTTAAAACATGAACATTATGAAAAAAATATTTTTCATCCTTTTTTCTATTGCCCTTTTCACCGGTTGCGAGCGAAAAGTTAACGAATTTTCCCCATCGGCAAACGGCGTTGATTTTTCAAAATTTGTCGCTGTAGGAAACTCAATGGTTGGAGGATTTTCCGATGCCGCTTTATATTTATCCGGACAACAAAATTCGATACCGAACATTATGGCCACCCAGTTTCAAACTGTCGGGGGGGGATCTTTTAGCCAGCCTTTGATCGGGACCGAAAACGGGGTTGGGTTCAATGTTACCCCGGGAGGGCTTTATTTTAACACCAAAATGGTATTGAAAATCGTCCCCGACAAAGATTGTGCCGGAGACCCCACAGGGACTGCATCGCTTAAACCCGCTTATGCGGTTGAAAATCCGGACCAGGGCGAACTCCAGCAACAATTGTTTGCCCCTCCAACCGTAGCCGGCCCCTATAACAACATGGGGGTCCCCGGACTGACCTTACAGGCTGCCTTTATGCCAGGCTATGCCGCTTACAATCCTTTTTATGCGCGTTTCGCCAGTTCCGCCGCTACTTCGTCGGTCATTGTTGAAGCCGCAAGCCAACAATCTACCTTCTTCCTCGTATGGCTGGGCGACAACGATGTACTGACCTCTGCCATGGCCGGTACCGATGCCTTGATGACCCCTGTGGATACCTTTGCCAAATATTATCCAATGGCCACCGGCGCGCTGATTGCTTCCGGAAAAAACCCAAAAGGGGTTGTGGCAACCATTCCCGATATCACCAGCATCCCTTTCTTTACAACCATCTCCAAACAACTTCCCTGGAACGGTGTTACACTCACAGAAGAACAGGCAATAGGGTTAAACCAGCTCTACACAATTTACGGTCATGGCGATATTATATGGAAAGAGGGTCAAAATCCATTTGTTTACATCAGAAACGACGGTGCTTGGGTACAGATGGAGGCAGGTGACCTTTTCCTGCTCACCCTCCCAACCGATTCCATCAAATGCCGGGGCATGGGCATTGCCGACCCGGTTGCTTTGAAACCTTACCCAATCAATGGTAAATACGTACTCAGTGTTGCTGAACAGAACAACATCAAAACACGGGTTGACCTGTTCAACGAGATTATTGAAAATACGGCCACTGAACAAAACCTTGCCCTCGCCGATATGAACGCCTATCTGAAATTGTTTGCCAGCGGAATGATTTTCGATGGGATCAAACTGAGCACCACCTTCGTAACCGGAGGATTGTTTTCGACCGACGGCATTCATCTAAACCCCCGGGGAAGCTCTATGGCCGCAAACTACCTGATCCAGGCCATCAATTCAAAATATGGAAGCAACATACCCCAGGCCAATATGACCAATTACCCGGGCCTGGTATTTCCGTAAATCCGGGGACAAAATCTGTAAACACCTGTCAACATCCTGAAAAATGAAGGGATGACATACATTGGACAGAAAAAAAACCATTCCAGGAACCCCTGGAATGGTTTTTTTTTGCAGGTGGGGCTTATTTACCGGCTCCCCCATCCTGAAAAAATTTCATCATCTTTGTAATTGCCCTTCCCCGGTGACTGATCCCATTCTTTACATCAGCTGGCATTTCAGCAAAAGTCTGGTGATAACCCCTGGGCAGAAACACCGGATCATAACCAAATCCCCCTTTTCCCTTTCGTTTATCGGTAATGACCCCTTCGACCCTTCCTTCAAAAAAAAGTTCCTTCCCTTGAAAGATCAGGCATACCACACAGCGGAAACGGGCAGTCCGGAGCGAAGACCCGGAAAGTTCCAGTAAAATTTTATCGATATTGTCATCGAAGCTACAACCCTCACCGGCATATCTTGCCGAATAGACTCCAGGCCGGCCATCGAGCGCATCGATTTCCAACCCTGTATCATCAGAAAAACAGTCCATCCCTGTTTTTTCAAAAATGAACCGTGCCTTTTGTGCCGCATTTCCCTCTATGCTGTCGCAGGTTTCCGGAACCTCGTCCCGGAAATGGATTTCCCGTAAGCTGACTACCCTGAATTCATTTTTAATGATTTCCTGGGCCTCCTGAAGTTTGTGCAGGTTGTTGGTAGCAAAGAGAAGGTCGGACATGGGCAAGACGAATTGAGAATTATTTATTATGGATTAGCGTTTGCAAAGCGCTGATATTTGTTGGGCAGTCCCCGATATCTACTTGTTTTTCAACTCCTCCTCAATAATTTTTGTGATCAGTTCGGTAAAACTCCAGCCATAGGCGCGGGCCATTTTTGGGACAATGCTGGCGGCAGTCATTCCGGGGACCGTATTGACCTCGAGAAAGAAAAATCGTGTACCGTCGTAAATATAATCGAAGCGGACGATCCCTTTACAGTTCAATTTTTCATAAAGGGACCCGGAAATCTCCTGACATTGCTTCGACACAGCGTCGGGTACCCTGGCCGGTGTTATTTCCTCCGACATATTTTTCCGATACTTGGCTTCGTAATCAAAATATTCCTTCTTAGAAATGATTTCAGTGACCGGAAAGGCAATAATCCGCCCCCCCGACTTCATCACCCCGCAGGTTAATTCCCTCCCCAGAATAGATTCTTCAACCAAAATTTCGTCATCTTCACGAAAGGCCAATTCCAGGGCCGACTTTAAACCCTCTTTGTGGCTGACTTTCGACATGCCCACACTCGAACCGCCACTGTTGGGCTTGACAAATACCGGAAATGCAAGCTCATTGCCAATGTCCGTCACCGGATCGGTATCGGTTTTGAAAACATGTACCGACCGGGCAACTCCAATACCATGGGAAGCAACAACCTTTTTGCAAAAATTTTTATTCATGGCCAGGGAAGAGGTTGCCACACCGCTCGATGTATATGGGATCCCAACCATGTCGAGGTAACCCTGTAACCTGCCATTTTCCCCGGGCGTGCCATGAATGGCATTGAATACAATATCAAAACGGACTTTTCTACGCCCGATGGTCAAACTAAAATCATTTTTATCTATGGGAAAAAATTTTCGCCCGATGCGGTAACCCCATTTTACCCCTTTAACGATGATCAGATAAGGAGAAAATAAATCCTTATCTATATGTAATTCCACCTGTTTCCCACTCTTCACCGAAATCGGGAATTCACCGGAATCGCCACCGGCAACCACTGCAACATTCAACATATACGATGTTATATTGAAGGCAAAATTAATTTTTTTTCTGTAAATTTGTCCGATAGCTAACAAAGTACAATAAAACAGCCATTTTCAGGTTAATAACTAAAACGAAAAATGGATTTTTTTCAATTCCTGTTTTCGAAAAAATTTTTCAAACATCTGCTGATTGCCACAGGAATCACGATCGTATTGATCCTGCTCACCCTAAAATCGCTTTCCTGGTACACCAAACACGATGAATACATCATTGTTCCCGATTTCCGGGGCACCTATCTGCAGGAAGTGGTAGGAAACCCCGATAACCAAGATTATCAATTTTCGGTAGTTGATTCCATTTTTGACCCTAAGGCTCCGTTGGGGACAGTCCTTAGCCAGGACCCTTCTCCGGGATCGAAAGTTAAAAGAAACCGGAACATATACCTTACCATCACCTCGTTTGTTCCCGAAAAGACAAAGATGCCCGATCTGCGCGACCTTACATTACGCCAGTCCCAATCCATTCTTGAATCGGCAGGGCTTCGTCTGGGAAAACTTTTTTATATCCGTTCTTTTGACGAAGATGCGGTTCAAAACCAACTCTTTGAAGGAAGGCCGATTCAAGCGGGGACAATGATCGATAAAGGATCGGTTATCGACCTTACCGTCGGGATGGGCTCCCGGGGCACGGAGATAATACAATCCCACGCCATGACAACAGATAGTGTCGAATGACCCGGATTAAAAAAACCATAAACCATTCATTGTAAATACAGATTGATGCGCCTTCATATAATCTTTTTTCTATTGTTTCTTTCAGGGTTTCCTGCCTTCTCACAGGAAATTCTATCGGGATTGCAGTTCAATCCTGTGGTTCAAAACAAGGCCGAAGCCTTACATAAACTAAAATCCTCCCCAACCGGTACCGATACCATTCCGGTCATGCTCCCATTTTTCGATGATTTTTCTTCCAATGGCGTGTTTCCTTCTACCCAACGCTGGATTGACCGTTTTGCGTTTGAAAACACCGATTATCCGGTTTTTCCGGTCAACCTTGGCGCTGTGACCCTGGATGCCATCAACGATTCGGGCAGAATTTACAGTAACGCCGTCCCTGGCCCGGCAGCCTTTATTGCCGATCATCTCACATCGCGGTACATCCGTCTGGATTCTGTTTTTACCCCCCTGCCCCACTCCCTTGGGCCGGCCGATTCGGTTTATCTGAGCTTCTATTATCAACCCCAGGGAAGGGGCCGCCCGCCCCAATCCATGGATTCCCTGGTCCTGCAATTGCTGGTCGTTCCGGCCCACGACAGCATTACCCCTACCGACACTTTTGAAATTCCCGACCTATGGCAAAAGACCTGGTTTTCAAAAGGGATGTCGCTCGATACCTTTTATCTGCAAAAAAATCAATATTTCCAACAGGTGATGGTCCCGATCACCGACCCGCGGTTTTTTACAAAAAAATTCCGTTTCCGTTTTTTTAATTATGTCAGCCTTGCAAGTTCGGCCGAACCCAGCTGGCAAAGCAATACCGACCAATGGAACCTCGATAACGTTTATCTCAATATCGGAAGGGGTTGCTTCGATACCATCTATCCTGAAATCCGTTTTATACAACGCCCCCCTTCCATGCTAAAACGATATGAGGCAATGCCCTATCCGCAATACTGCAACGATCCCACCAACGAGATCAGTGATACCATCGATATGCTGATCAGCAACCGCGACCTCAATCCCCACATGTCGTCCTATCAATACTTTATCACCGCTCCAGGATCCTCTTTTTCGGAAACATACAACGGCGGCAACTATAACATACGTACCTTTTATTATAATGGTTATGTAAGTTATCAGCCTTTTGCCCATCCGGAAATCGACTGGCTTTTTCCCATCAGTTCGGCCGACACAGCTTCCTTTCTTATGAAACATGTGGTGAAAGATATTAACCCAGCCGTGATGATGGGCGACTCGATGCAAGCCTGGCAAAAATTCGGCAACCATTATGCTTACGACGACGGGACCCCGGAAGAGGGCTACGGGCTTACACCGGCAGGCTCAAAACTGGCGTACCGTTTTCACCTGAATAAATCGCCCGATACCCTGAGGGCCATCCAGATGTATTTCAACCGGACCCTGGGCAATGCCAGCCAACAATGGTTTTATCTTTGCGTGTGGAACGACAATGCCGGGGTACCCGGTGATACCATATTTTCCGACCTGGTATTCCCCTATTATACCGATTCCTTAAACAAATTTGTCACCTATCACATTTACCCCCCGTTACGGCTTACCGGATCGTTCTATGTCGGGTGGATTCAAACCACAAACGACAACCTGAACATCGGTTTCGACCGGTACAACAACAGTCAGGACGAAATTTTTTATAATACCATGGGTCAATGGAACAACTCCTATTTCTCAGGGTCTTTGCTGATGCGGCCGGTGGTTGGAAAACCAATTCCACTCTCGTCTGGCGAAATCGTCCCACAAAACGGGTCTTTTCAAATCTACCCAAACCCCTGTAGTGACCATATGTTGCATGTTGGCCTTTCCGGGAACAAATTCACTTCGGCCGAATTGGCGCCTCTCGCCCTAACCGTTTATAACCTGTTTGGCCAACCGGTTTTAACCACCCGGTTTAACGATGTGATCGACGTTGGGACACTGAAAAGCGGCATCTATTTTATTGCCCTCACCGATGGTACAGGAATCCGGCTGGGGGTTAAAAAACTGATCATCTCCCGGTAACTTTCCTTTCCCTGCCTTTTATGACCGATCAGTCCGAACACATCGACGAACAAAACGAACTTTACGAACATTTCAGGTTTGTTGTTGATAAAGGGCAGGCCCGGTTGCGCATCGATAAATACCTGATGGCCAAAATCGAAAACGCCTCCCGAAACCGGATCCAGAATTCTGCCCATGCCGGAAATATCCTGGTAAACAACAAAATAATACAGCCCAATTACTTAGTTAAACCAAACGATATCATCTCCATTGTTTTGGCATATCCACCCAGGGACACGGAGATCTATCCGGAAAACATCCCCATTCAGGTCGTGTATGAAGACAACGATATCGTGGTTGTAAACAAAGCTCCGGGAATGGTGGTTCATCCCGGACATGGAAACTTTACAGGAACTCTTCAAAATGCGCTCCTTTATCACCTTCAAAACACCCCGGGGGGCCATCCAGAGGCAAAACCTTATTTAGTCCATCGGATTGACAAAGATACCAGCGGCATTTTGCTGGTCGCAAAAAACGAACTTGCCCAAACCCGGTTGGCAAAACAGTTTTTTGATCATACCATCGACCGTTCTTATATTGCCCTGGTATGGGGAACCCTGAAAAACGAGTCGGGCACCATTGTGGGAAATATTGGCCGCGACCCGCGGAACCGGCTCACCCAAACTGTATTCGATACGGAAGAAAAGGGCCGCCATGCCATTACCCATTACCGGGTTTTAGAACGTTTCGGTTATGTGACCTTAGTTGAATGCCGGTTGGAAACCGGCCGTACACACCAGATCAGGATCCATTTCAAACACATCGGCCATCCACTGTTCAACGATGCAGCTTATGGCGGCGCCGAAATATTAAAAGGAACAACCTTTGCCAAATACCGGCAATTTGTCCAGAATTGCTTTAAACTGTTGCCCCGACAGGCGCTACATGCAAAATCCCTTGGATTTGTCCATCCGGGAACGAGGCAATTTGTTAACTTCGATTCGGAATATCCCGAAGATTTAAGATCGGTGATCGAAAAATGGCGAAATTACAGCACCGGGAAAAATCCGGATATGGAATAAAAGACAGATCATGAAAAAGTTCTTCCGCTTTATGGCCTCTGTGTACTTCTGGTTTGAACTCTTCGCCATTTCAGCCATCCTGTTCCCAATCTCCTTTTTAATCTATTTTTTTACGGCCCTGTTCGATAAACGCCTCTTTATCCTGCATAAATTCACCTGCCTGTGGTCATTCATCGTACTTTCAATTAACCCGCTCTGGCGGATTAAAGTTTCGGGCCGGGAAAAAATCAACCCCAAAGAGGTCTATATCATGGTTTCCAACCATCAGTCGGGGGCCGATATCATTGTCCTTTTTCTGCTGTGGGCACATTTCAAATGGGTAGCAAAAAAATCGCTTTTTCGTTATCCTTTTATCGGGTGGACCATGTTCCTGAACCGGTATATAGCACTGGAACGGGGCAAAGGCAGCAGCATGCGCAAAATGATGACAGATGCGGCCCGAACGTTGGCCGAGGGAAACTCGATTATGATCTTCCCCGAAGGGACACGGTCGAAAAACGGACAGATCCAACCTTTTAAAACCGGGGCCTTTCATCTTGCCATCGATAACCAAATACCGGTTTTACCCATCGCTATCCAAGGAACTTCCCAGGCAATACGCAAAGGGGGCTTTTTGATCAACAAAAATTTTGATATCCATGCAAAGGTACTCGACCCCATTCCGTATGAATCCATGAAAGGGAAGAGCCTGAAAGAACTTGCCTCCTACATTCACAATATCATTGAGGATTCACTCAAAAATGGTTAAAAAGCAGGACCAAATCCAAGCTTAACCTTCCGAAACGGCACGATAAAACGAATCCCGCTCTACCGGAATGCGTTTCGAAGCGAGGATGAGCTCTTTCATCTCCGATACGGTCATTACAGGATTCTGGTCTTCGGCACCGGCTAAGGAATAAATCCGGGTTGAATCAAGAATGGTGCCATCAAGATCGTCCACGCCAAAAGCCAGCGAAATCTGCGCAAGTTTACGGCCCACCGCAGGCCAGTATGCTTTGATGTGAGGAAAATTATCGAGATAAATCCGCGAAATGGCATACATCTTCATGTCCTCAACCACCGATACTTCCGGTACATCCGACATTCGGTTGTTGCTGTTCCTGAACTTCAGGGGAATAAACGCATTAAACCCCGACGTACGGTCCTGCAATTGACGTAACCGTTCCAAATGGTCCATCCGGTGCACAGGTTTTTCCAAATGGCCATAAAGCATGGTCGCATTGGATGGAATGCCCAAAAGGTGCGCATTTTCATGGATATTGAGCCAGGTCGAAGCGGAAGATTTTGTCCCACAGAGTTTTTTTCGAAGGGTTTCATCAAAAATTTCAGCACCGCCACCGGGAATGGAATCAAGTCCGCACGATTTGAGAAAGGCCAAACCTTCGGATATCCCCAAACGTGCTTTGTTAATCATATAATCCAACTCAACCGCCGAATATGCTTTAAGGTGCAGATCCGGACGAACGGCTTTAATTTTTTTTAATAATTCGCCATAATAATACAAATCGCGGTTGGGATGAACAGCCCCGGTTATGTGAAGCTCCCGGATGGAATGATCTGTTTTTTCAACCTTCCCGACCATCTCCTCTACGGTCAATTCCCATTTTTCGGGACTGTTGTGATGAGAAAAGGAGCAAAAAAGACAATTGTTGACACAAAAATTCGTGGGTTCAATATGGAAATTCCGGATATAATAAGCAACATCGCCATTCTTCCGCTTCCGGATTTCATCGGCAAGCATTCCCAGCAAACCCGGTTCTCCATGTTCAAAGAGCCGCAACCCTTCCTCCTGGGATATCCGTTTCCCATCCATTGCTTTGAAAGCAATGGCCTTTATGGTGGAATTACCTGACAACCGGTCAATAAACGCCAGCCGGGAATTGCCCCCTACCTTGTTCATAACCGTACGATTTTTATAACTTTTTTCACCTCGCCATCACTGAGTATCAGAAAATAAATTCCGGGTGACAATGTCGATACGTCTATGGTCTTTTCTGTTTCCGACAGGGGGCTCCATTGATCATCCCATACTATTTTCCCCCACAAATCAGAAATCCTGACCTGAACCATCCCATTCATCCGGAATTTATTGAACCTCATGGTCAATTTATCTTTAACCGGATTTGGGAAAAGGGTTACCGATGGGCCCGGTTCCATTCCATCCATGCCCAGTGCCCAGCCGTTGCAGTTCATCACGTTTGAATTGATGGGGTCGAGCCAGTATTTCAGTACACTGGCCGAATCGGTGCCGTTACGGTCCCAGTGGTAATAAAACATTCCATAATAATCGGGCAGTGCAAGATGGGCAGAATCGCAGGAAGAATCCCCGCCGGTCAGGGTTCCGATTAATAGGCCCTGGTCATCATAAATGGGAGAACCCGACGACCCCCCTTCGGTAGTCCCATGTCCGTTGGCGGTAGCTGCCCATACAACCTTCCAGTGGGTATAGGCCAGGTAGCTGTTCCAATGGGAAGGGATGAGCGGTTGGGTATAAGTGGAAATCTTCTTGATATCGCCCTGGGGATGATGAATGCCTACGCCAGAGCGGCTTGCAACGGTATCGCGGCTCCAACCGTTAAAATAAACGTTGAAAGAATCGGGAATGGCCGAAATCATCCGCGCTAAAAAAAAATCCGATCCGGTACTGCCACTGTTGCCGCCATGGGCAACCAACTTCACACCGGTCATTGTCATCGGTTCAGGTTCAAGGGCAGGATTTGGACACGCCGTGCCCTGATAGTTAAAATATACCAACCATTGGCTCAGGTCCTGGGGCGAAGATAAATTCCCGCAATGATCGGCCGTCAGCAGATAGGGAGTCCCATCGTTGCGGGTATTGTTGACCAGTGAACCGGAACACCATACCGAAGAACTCCCCCGTTTGACCTCCACCCTTGCAACACTCCGAATTTGATTCTGCCAGTGGTCCCCTTCGCTGCATTTGACATTAACCTGACATTCTCCGGCAGACCCGAACCCAGTCCTGTCCCCGGCAAAGTCCGAAACGCCCCGGTAAGCATAGGCAACCTCCGAGAGATGCAATTGGGGCAACCTGGTTCCCGCCGGTGCATTGTATTCAAGGGTAACCTGGTCGCCACCGACCAATGCCGTGGCAAACGTGTTTGCTTCATTGTTGTTATGAGTGGTAAAGGCGCCCAATAAACGGCCTCTGGAAGGTGGATAAACGAAAAATTTTCCATCCGGGGGCAAATGAAACCGGTCGAAATAAAGGGTCAGTGCCAGGGCACCGGGAGCATGAATGGTAATCCGCCATACGGAAGCCCCGTTTCCGGCCTTGTCCCATTTTCCCGATCTTTCAATGTCAACATCAACCGGAAGGTTCACGGCAAATCGATAGGGAACGGGGGCAATTTCATCTTCCTGCCGGACAACATCCATCGAAGGAGGAGAAACACGGATTACATGCAAGGTATCGGGCACCATCGCATAGGTATAACTATACGGCACCCCTCCCTGGTTTAATTGCCCTTTAACAAATCCGGGGAGAAACAATATGAACAGACAAAAAAGAAAAGAAGAAATTTTCATCCGAAACCGTTTGGTAAATAAACTAATTTACGATTGCGACTTTATAAAAAGTTTGCACCCTTCCCCAGGCAATTCGAACAACATAAATTCCAGGGGAAACTCCACGTATTGGGAATGTTACCATCGACAAATTGCCAGGTCCATGCCAGTCGCAGATGGTTGTACCTGTAGAATTAATCAATTGAACCGAAAAAGGGCCCGGTGGTTCATCACCAAAATTCAGCGTTATTTTGTCTTTTGCCGGATTCGGAAAGATTACCAGATTGTTCCCACTTTTGTCTTCAGGAATACCCACGGCCGAAGAAATCGATATATCATCGATCATAAAAATAAAACTGTCATCTGTAACACATTGAATGGCAACATAAACTGTTTGATTGGCATAATCCGACAGGCTGTATGATTTCTGTGTCCACAGAACGGGGGCCGATTCGGGGGGTTCAGTGAGCGAAATAAAACTATCGGGGTTCAAATCGGTCGTAGAAACCAGCACACGATAGCGTTCTTCCCCATACTCCGGATTATAGGTCTGAACCCAAAAGGATATTTGGGGGTCGTTGCCCAAAGTCATCTTTGGGGAAATTAACCATTTGTTGTTGGGGTTATAAGGAGGTTCGGAGGAGAAGGAACATCCCAGTTTTTCCCCCGAATGGGCAGCCATGGTAGTCAGGGGCGGGGAGGTATGCGACGGGTTAAAACAGATATAAGCCATGGGCGCAAACTGGTGCGGATAAGAAGCCCCATTGATCCCATACGTGTTACCGCCACCTACATCGAGGGTAGTCCAGGGTTCAAAAACAAGGGTAAAATCTTCCAGCGATTCAAAATCCAGGGTTAGGTTGGAAGGATATCCGGTCACGGTGATATACCCTTCTTTTGTCAGGGTATCGCCGTTCACGCCATTACCGGCAATCAGCGTCACGGGATAACTGCCCGGCGTATGATATTGAATTCCTTCCGGGTTTTGAACCGTCGAAAACGCAGGGGCAGCCCCGGGAAAATTCCATGCCCACAAGGTTGGCATTCCGGTTGACTGATCAAAAAAATTAACATTTTCACCGACAGAAACCGTTGTTTTATCAGCCATAAAACCAGCTACAATGGTATCGGATGATTGGGCCTGTATTTCAAGATCGTCAATCATCATCAGAAAATTGTCGTTAGAAACACATTGGACCGCAACATACACCTTTTGGTTGGCGAATTTTGCAAGACTGAAACTTTTCCGGGTCCAAACCAGGGAAGTCTGAAGGGAATCGGAACCGGAAATTGGTGAAAAACTTGCCGGATCGCTCCCGGTAGTTGATACCAGTACCTTGTACCGGTCAAGCCCGTATAAATCGCTATACGATTTGACCCAGAAAGAAAACACGCCGTTAACCCCAAGCTGGACTTGTGGGGAGATAAACCAGTCGTTGTTTGAAGGCGGATTGGCCGAAAAACAAGCGCCGAAGCGTTGTCCGCCATGGGGTTGGATATTCTGGTCGGAAGCCATGGACGGTACAACCAAAGCCGGGTTAAAACAGATAAAAGCCATGGCCTCCATTTGATGCGGAAAAGTATGGTCAATAATCCCGTACGTGTCATGCTGATCAACATCATGGACAATCCAGTCACCGAAAGTCAGCGAAAAATCGGGAATGGACTCAAAATCCATTCGCCAGGTACTATCGGACGGGATGATGCCATTGGTTTTTGTATCCGTCATAGCGAATGATTTCAAAAAACCAAAGCCCGCCAATGCCATCAAACCAACATAGAAAAAAATTTTTGGTTTCATGAAAATGTTGTTTGCAGTTTTTTTAAAAATTCAAATTTGAGATACGGATCAATCTCTTTTATTGGGCAATTCCAGTCCATACCCTTTTTTCCGGTCTTCAATCCGTAGCAAAAAGCCCAGGAAAATGGCCGCAACGCCAAGACTGGAAAAGACAAGCATGGGAACGGTATAATCATAAACCGCGCTGATATCCCCTGCCTGTATGGATTCAGACACACCGGGATTGACCATTTCAATAACAACGCCGATCAGCCAGGGGAAAAACATCAATCCGATATTTTGTATCCAGAAAACAAGCGCATACGCTGAACCGAGATAACGTTCTTCTACGATTTTAGGAACCGATGGCCACATGGATGCGGGCACCAGAGAGAAGGCGATCCCTAAAACAATGATGGCAATTATAGCAATGGCAATGCTGTTGGGCATAAATGCAAAGGTGAGATGGGCCAAAGTAAGCAGGATGGCGCCAAAGATCATAATGGTTGCGCCTTTTCCTTTTCTATCCAGAAAAAATCCGATGACGGGCGTAAGAAGAATGGTGCCAATAGGCAGCAATCCTGATATTTTTCCGGCAATGTGGGCATCCACCCCAAGTTTCGACTGCATCATGTGGACGGCATACTTGAGAAAGGGAAATACGCCGGAATAAAACAATACACAAAGCAGGGAGATCAGAAGAAACCCACGGTTGGTAATAATTTTTTTAAGGTCTTTGACATGGAATTCCTCGGTAGGATCAGCGCCCGGGCCCGCATTGCCGGTCTGCTTGTCCAATTTTTTATCCATGAAGGTGTACATTAAAAAGGTCAGGAACCCGATGCTGACCAGTGCAACGCCAAGATAGACCGGATTCAGGAGATTCCCGGTACGGATACCATCCACCACTTTTTCGCCGGCAATATCGGCTGAAAAGAAAAAAGCTACCGAAGCCCCCAAACGGGCGGTGGCAAGCTGCATGCCCATGGCCAGGGCCAGCTCCTTGCCTTTAAACCATTTTACGACCGTACGGGAAGTAGTGATCCCCGCCATTTCAACCCCAATGCCAAATATCCCGTACCCAATGGCAGCGAGTTTCGCCGTTGCCGGCATCGATGTCCAGAAAGAATTAAAAAAGGCATATCCAAATCCCCCTTCGGCAAAATAGGGGGTTAAGGCATATAACTTTATCAAACCTCCCCCAAGCATGACAATGGTTGCCAAAAGACCGGTAAACCGAATTCCCATCTTATCGAGAATAATCCCCGATATGATTAAAAACCCAAGTACGTTCAGCATGTATTCGGATCCCGAGAAAAACCCGTAATTGCTTGGGGTCCATGCATAAGGCTTCAACTCTAACAACGATGCCAGCGGGGCTATCATATCCACAAAATAATAGGCCGATAACATCGTAAAGGATATCAGCCCAAGGGCAGTCCATCGGGCAGCTTTGGAATTGCTTAAAATCTGTTGCATTTTTTCTGTCATGGGTCAAAATATTAAAGGTGGGGCAATGAAAATGAGCAACAAAGCTAAGAATTATTTGGTTTCATCCCCTATCCTTCCTGTTTTTGAAAAGAAAAACGTATTTTTGTGAAAAAGCGCCAGGAATGCATTGCCTAATCGTTGCAGCAACCACTTTTGAAGTCAGCCCCTTGATCAAAAGCATGCCCTTGGTTGAACAATTCAACGATCGGCTTTCCCGATATCAGTTAACAGACACAACCATCGACCTGCTCATCGCTGGAATTGGGATGGTCCCGACCGCATTTCACCTTGGCCGGCAGTTGGCCCTTCAGCATTATGACCTTGCCATCAATGCTGGAATCGCAGGAGCATTTAAAAACAACCTGCCATTAGGGACCGTAGTAAACGTGACAAAAGATGGTTTCTCAGAACCCGGTGCCTGGGATAAGCAATCGTTTATTTCCATTTTCGGTCTCGGGCTTATCGATCCGGATACCTTCCCATACCAAAAAGGGTATTTGGTCAACAACCCTGATAATCTATCAGCAAAAAATATGGGATTTGGGAAGGCAGGTATTGCGTTGATCGAAACTTTGCCCCGGGCACAGGCAATCACTGTCAATACAATCAACGGGAAATTGAAAGCGGTTGAAAACAACGGTGAACGTACCGGCCCCGATATTGAAACCATGGAAGGCGCTGCTTTTCTTTATTGCTGCCAGATTGGCCATATCCCTTGTGTCCAGCTCCGGTCCATTTCCAATGTCGTTGAAGAACGCGATAAATCCAAATGGGAGACCGACCTGGCAATCACCAACCTCAACCGGTTTTTAATTCAGTTCGTAAAAACGTTGGCTTCTCCCGTCAACGCATAACAAAGGGAAGACCATCAACAATGTAAATTCTTCAGAAATGGGCGTAAAAATCAATCTGGCAATTTCGCCTTGTCCCAACGACACCTTTATTTTTGAACCCATCATTCATCAACGGGTCGATTGTGAAGGGCTTTCGTTCGATGTCGAATTTCATGACGTGGAAACCCTCAACAGGATGGCTTTGAAGAAAAAAGCCGAAATGGTCAAGGTAAGTTATCATGCCTGGCTATTCCTTCGTGAACACTATTTTCTTCTTGACTCGGGAAGCGCCATGGGCGAAGGAAACGGACCGCTCCTGATCAGCCGGGAGCCATGGTCAATCAACGATATACCGAACCTGACCGTAGCGGTTCCCGGTGAATATACCACGGCACACCTGCTCCTACGCCTAATGGCCCCAAACCCGGCAAAAAAGGTCTTTATGGTCTTTTCCGATATTGAAACAGCCGTGCTTTCAGGAAAAACCGATGCCGGGGTCATCATCCATGAAAACCGTTTCACCTACAAACAGAAAGGGTTGTTAAAAATCGCCGACCTGGGCGGACATTGGGAAGCCCTCACCCAATCGCCCATCCCCTTAGGTGGCATTGTTGTAAATAAAACACTGGGCAACGACAACCATCAAAAACTCAACCGCGTTATGCACCGCAGCGTCCGTTATTCCTTACAACATCCCGAAATACCCATGCCATTTGTCCGCAAACATGCCCAGGAAATGGAAGAATCGGTGATGAAACAACACATCGGGCTCTATGTCAACCACTATACACTAAACCTCGGGGAACATGGAAAGAGAGCTATAAATCTCCTGGTTGAAAAAGCAGAAAAGTCCGGGTTGCTTTCACAGGTTATCCGGTAATTCATTTTTACACCAATGCCAGGACCTAAAAAACAGCAATGAAAACCCAAAAAACTGCGGTACCTTCGAATACAAACATCGAACGAACATTAAAAAATGCCATTTCCGGGAACCTGATCCGACGCGAGGATACCGCCCTGATTTTTTATGACCTGGATTTTCTGCAATCCCGGGTCCGGGAGCTGATTTCAGTTTTTCCGTCAGGCACCTTGCATGCCCTGGCCATCAAAGCCAATCCATTGGTTCGTATCTTGCATTTTACAAAAAATATACACCCCCGCATCGGAGTAGAGGCCGCTTCGCCGGGCGAAGTAAACCTGGCGCTTAAATCTGGGTACCTCCCCGGTCAAATTGTATATGACTCCCCGGTCAAGACCCGCTACGACCTTGAATTTGCCTTGAAGGCCGGTGTACATATCAATGCGGACAGTCTTTCTGAAATCAGCCGGATCGATGGGTTGTTTCAGGAAATGGGCCGCAGGCCTGAACTTTTTCCTTCGGGTGAGCCTAAAGCCATCGCTCCTTCCTTCCCGGGCTCCATAGGGATCCGGATCAACCCCCAGGTAGGAATCGGGACCATTGTCGAATCGAGCGTAGCCGGGGAATACTCCAAATTTGGCGTACCGATAAAACATCAAAGAGCGTTGCTGGAAATTGCATTTTTAAAACATGAATGGCTTACCGGAATGCACCTTCATGTTGGATCGCAGGGATGCAACATCCAAATGTTGGTCGATGGAATTGGAATAGTATATGATTTCATGAAAGAGATCAACGAAAAACGGATACAGAAAGGATTTCGGCCCATTTCAATTTTCGATATCGGAGGGGGGGTGCCCATTTCTTATCGCCATGATGAAGAACCCCCATCCATGGAAGCCTATGTTGCTGCCATCCGGGACAGGGCGCCTGGGCTGTTTGGCATGGAAGCCATCATCCAAAGTAAAACAGACCATGGCCTGTATCCAGAAAAAAAGAGGGCTTTAGTTTTACAACAGTCCGGCCAACCAACTGGCATATCAACCGACGCACCCACCCTCATTACCGAATTTGGCCGTTGGGTATATACCCATGCCGGCTGGACTGTAAGCCGTGTCGAATATGTTAAACACGATCCCGATATCGATACGGCCATGCTGCACGTTGGGGCCGATCTGTTTTTACGCGAATGCCTTAACCCCAAAGACTGGAATCATGAGTACAGCGTATTCGGCCCAAACGGAAATTTAAAAACAGGCAGAAACGAAAAGCCTTACAACCTGGCAGGCCCGTTGTGTTTTTCGGGGGATATCCTGGCCCGCGAAGTTTCCCTTCCCACGATAGAAGAGGGCGACTATCTCGTGATCAGGGACAGTGGAGGTTATACTTTCAGCATGTGGTCGCGGTACAACAGCCGGCAAACCCCACGCATTGCAGGTTATTTCAATGATGGAAAAAAATTTGAAATATTAAAAGAGCGGGAAGAACTGAACGACATCGTTGATTTCTGGCAATAAAATCAAACCATGAGCCGGGTGTCCGGTTATTAAACAACCCGGCAAGAAACCTGATTTCGACCGGTAGGGCAATCAACGGTTGAAAATAAATTCCTCGTCGCGGTACCCTTCAAGGGGCTGAAACCAATCGTAATACGATGACCCCGAAGAAAGGCTCCAGGGGACAAATTTCAGGTACCCTTTGATGATGGGCTTTTTCTCATACGGATAATCAAATTTATCAATCACATTAAAAGCCCAGGGCAGGTTGTTTGTGGTAACATAATATCGTCCCATCCCAGGGTTGCTGTTGTCCTCTGCGGTCCCGAACAGGGATAAATCTGCAAGGTCGGTGGGGGCATGGTTGATAAGATGGACCTCCCTTCCCCGGGTTTTATTCACAATGATAAATGGGTTGTAGGGGGGCATGCCCATCTCGTTTAAAGCCACAGGGGCAGTCAGGGCTATATTGACAGTAAGGGTATCGGGCGTAACATAGATACAGCCCGGTGACGTGTTCACCCCGGTAAAAGGGTCGTTGTTTGGATGGGGAAGCAGCGTATAGCCATTGTCGAATACAATGATGGTAGCCATGGATTGGCCTGCTTCGGTTCCATTGGCTGCATTCGCAATGTACCCTTCGGTGAGGTGACTGCCCGAAACCCCCGAAACGGCAGCGGGCAAAACCGGCAACTGAATCCCGAACCCATTTCTATATCCCGCTCCCATAGCCCTAAGCACGAATTTTCCTTCAATTTGAACAACCTTGTTTTCCCCATTGGTCACCTGGTTAATGATATAATCGACCACAATGTCGTTCATATCGTAATCCCCCTGCTCAGGCCATAAATCCTCAAAAGCCAGGGTACCACTTTTATCCTGTGACGGATAGTAATTGTTGAACGCCTTTGCAGGATCATCAGGATAATCATCAAAAGCATTTGAAATTCCATCGCCATCCGCATCGGTCTGGGTATATTCCGGCAATGGAATATTTTCGACAACAACCGATTGAATGGGATCGGCGGTCACATAAAAGATAGCATCGTTAAAATCGTTGTCACTGGAACCGCTCCGTGCAATATCTTCAAAACTCAGAAGAAATTTCCCCCGACCAATATCGTTGCATAAAATGGTATGTTGTTTTTTGGTTCCATCCGTTTCCGGGTTGAATTCCTTATCGGAATAAAAAAACCAGTTGCCATTGGTTATGTTGCCATTTCTAAAACCATCTGCAATCAGAACCCACCCGATGGTTATGCCGGGGGCAAAGGTCCCCAGATGGACCCTGTTTCCGGAAAACAAGCCGCCTCCGCTCCCTGCAAAAGAAACGTTTGGGAAAATGACATGGATTGAATCTATCTCTGATACGGATGCCGGTGGATTATTCGTGTTGTAAGCATAATAACCCAGCGTGTTTTTATAACCAGCGCCTTCGTGGACAAAAGTTACCCAAACATTGCAAGCCTCCTCTAAAACAATGTTGTGTTCATTGCTTGTTACAAAATACTGGGGATGCCCGACAGGGGCGCTGATCCGCTCTGGCAAAGTGGCATTGATGTCCTGTAGGATGTCGGCATCGATCACATCGTTGGTTGCCTCTAAATAGGAAGGGACCCCCAAACTATTATACGGGCCCATCGGAACAACAGCGCTGTTGACACTTTTAAAAAAACCCGCTTCAGTGCCCTTCGTCTCAGGGAGAGGGAGGGTTCCTCCAAGGATACAATGGACCTTTCCCCCGGAAACATCCACTTTTTGCATATTCACAAATCCAATGGCCGTAGTGACAACCGCGACGCTTTTCAGGTAAACCGGGATTTGATAATCCGACTCAAAAACGCCCTGGGCATTGGTAATTCCAGCAATCATTTTCGACCCGCCATTATCAGGATCGTCGGTATATACCTCAACGCGCATCCCTCCTACCGGGTCCCCGGTGTTGTCAAGCATTTGTAACTCAATGTTGACATCCTGATCGGTACGAAAAGTAAAAGAAGGGTCCACCACCAGCTCGGACATTTCGGTAACCGTTACCTGAGGGGGGACTTCAGCCTCCTCTTTTTTGCACGAAGCCAGCAAAAGGACGATGCCAGACAAAGCCGGCAAAAAATAGGAAGAAATCAATATTTGTGTTTTCATTTTTTCAGGAATATAATGATTGTACCAATGTACAAAATTAATGTCTGCAAAGCAACCCTAAAAACACCAATTCGTATTTGTCAGAAAAAAATTTGTAACCGATTGAAAAAGGAGAACAATTCGTATAAATTTCACTTTCATTGCCGGAGAAGATGCGCATCGATCCTGTCAAGGATTCCTTTGTCAACATCGATGTCAAATTTTCGTGCGAAAAACATCCCCGAAGTGACAATGGTTGAAAAATCGCCCATCGTTAATATTTTCGGATGGGAATTCTCTTTGATCCGTTCCCATTCCATAAACCTGAAATTATTGTTGACCACGTCATTCCTAAAACGTGAGTTCATGATCACCGACTGAAAGAAAATCTCATCGGGGAAGATGGTTTTTTTCATAAAACTGACAAAGCCCCTGTTCCTTTCAATATAATCAAGAATATAGACAATACAAGCCCTTGAAAGGGTCCACCATGCCGATCCGCCATACGGTTTCATTCCCCGGTAAAAGGAGCGCTTGACGCCTGAACCATCCAGGAAAAAAGTTACCAAACGGCCAACAGCTCTAAAATATGGATTTTCATAAGAGTGAAAATAAAACCGTTCAAACCGTACCCTGGCCTTTTCCCATCCCTGGCTGTCGAGTGTGACATGGCCTATCAGTTCTTTTCCTTCGAATTTTTTCAGGGAGGTCAATATTGCATCGGGGGTCATGATCGGATAATCCTGCCCACTGATATAGGTCACATAATCAAAATGGCCCTCCCTTTCCAAAATTTCCCTGAGCGCCTTGAGGGTTGACTCTACCTGACTATAGCCACTCCAGGAAACCTCAATGGGGTTGCTGATCACCCTTGCCTGTGGAAGCAGATCGCCCGCACGAAAGATCGACTTCCGGTCGATGTGCACATAGATGGCAATGTCAGGATGGGCCAACGAACGGATCAACCGGTTGACCTGATCCTGGTTCTTGTGGACGGCAATAAATACAACTAATTTCATTTTCGGGTTCCAGTTCCTGCAAAATCACCGGAATCAAAATTCGGATAAAAAAGGATATCCCTGCCATCCCTTGAAAAATTTTTTTATTCTGTACCTTTGCATATCAAAAAATCAAACATTTTATGATTATTGTCACAGGCGCGGCCGGTTTTATTGGAAGTTGTATGGTTGCAAAACTGAACAACAAAGGGCACAAAAACATTGTTTTGGTGGACGATTTTTCAAAAACCATGAAATCGCCCAACACAGAAAACAAACGGTTTCAGGAAAAAGTGGAAAGAGGCCGGTTTTTCGAATGGCTGTCAAACCATGCAAGCGAAGTTGATTATATTTTTCACCTTGGCGCCCGTACCGATACCACGGAATCGAACATGGCCATTTTCGATGAACTCAACCTGAACTATAGTAAAAAACTCTGGGCGATATGTACACAAAAAGAGATCCCGTTGGTTTACGCTTCCTCCGCCGCTACGTATGGCGATGGCAGCTTTGGTTATGACGACCACGACCCGGAACTTTCCTATCGCCTGAAACCATTAAACCCCTATGGCATATCGAAGAATGAATTTGACAAATGGGCCTTGCGGCAAACTGAAATGCCCCCCAGCTGGTTTGGTTTGAAATTTTTCAATGTTTTCGGGCCCAATGAATACCACAAAGGAAGGATGGCTTCGGTTGTTTTTCATGCCTGGCGTCAAATAATGGACAAACAGGAAATGGATGGGACAAGACCAAATGCAGGGGCCCAAAAACCAGGGTCGGTCCGGTTGTTCCGTTCCCACAACCCCCGGTACCAGGACGGGAAACAACTCCGCGATTTCATCTATGTCAAAGATGTTACCGATGTACTGTATTTCCTGATGGAACAAACCAAAAAAGAACTGCCATCGATCCGGAATTTTCAGGAAAAGTCATTACCGTCCACGATTTTTCCGGCCAACCCATCGGCCCAATTGCCTTCAACAATTAACCATTCGGGCATTTACAACTTAGGGACTGGTAAGGCGCGTACCTTTCTTGATCTGGTGACCGCTGTTTTTGCAGCAGTGAATAAACCGCCAATCATCGAATTTATCGACACCCCCCTCGATATCCGCGATAAATATCAGTACTTTACGGAAGCAAATATGCAAAAACTCCGCTCCATCGGTTACACCAAACCTTTTTATACTTTGGAAACCGGCATTGAAGAATACGTTCAGGGATACCTGGTCCCAAAAACCGGCTATTGAACTCCCTGATTTTCCGTACGTTACCCTTTCCCTGAAACCATAAACTGAACTCCCTGTCCCAGCACCTCAAAAAAAGGCACAGCCGCAAACCCGGTTTCGTCCTGTATCACAAAAATAATTTCGTAAATTTGTTAAGCGTCGAATGCCCCACCCTCAATAATTCGTTCTGGTTATGAAAAACACCTCTTTTTTTTTACTTTCCATCCTCTTTTTTCTTTACCAGATACTGGACCCCTATCCCCTGTTTTCGCGCGATGCCCCAATTACCACAGCAGGCAGCACAAGTTCATGCCAGGGGGGCAGTATCAATATCCCGGTTACCGTCGATAATTTTTTAAATGTTACAGCCATAACCCTCCGTCTCGAATACGATTCGATCCTGCTGCAATATGATACCAATACAACCAATCCCCAATTGAGCGGTATGCTCGTAAATGTGGTAAGGGTCAGCCCCACCTCCCGGTTTTATAAAGTCCTCGTGGTTTGGTCAAACCCTACACCAGCCACTTTGCCCAACGGAAGCCCGCTGCTGACGCTCACTTTTACCTATCTGACCGGCAATGATTCCATCCGGTTTAACAATACTGTGGGTGGTGGGGGCGCCTGTGAGTATGCCGATGAAAATGGCAATCCAATGAACGACCTGCCAACTTCCACATTCTATCACAACGGTGCAATCATCGATGCCGGGCCAGGTGCAGCCGGCGCCCTTACAGGCCCAAACGCCGTATGCCAGGGATCGACGGGCATTGCTTACGCAGTGCCACTGGTTACCAATGCAACCGGTTATTTCTGGACATTGCCCCCGGGCGCTTCCATTGCTTCCGGTGAAAACAGCAATGCCATTACCGTCGATTTTGCGCCCGATGCCAGTTCAGGGATTATCTTAGTATATGGAACCAACGAATGCGGGAACGGAATTTCTTCCATCCCATTTCCTGTTACGCTCAACCCATTGCCCACCGCAGCCCTTTCTGGTTCAACCACGTTGTGTATGGGCGATGCAGCCCTCCTGCAGGTTGACCTCACCGGAACCCCGCCCTGGAACATTACCTATACCGATGGCGCTACCCCGGTTAACATCGAAGGGATAAATACCACCCCACATAACTTCTATGTTTCACCGCCCTTCACAACAACCTATTGGCTGACGATGGTGTCTGACGGAAATTTGTGTACCGGCACAGGAACAGGAAATGCAGTGATCACGGTGAATTCCCTTCCCACCGCCACCATTACCGGCTTAACCACCATCTGTGCAGGAAGCGCCGCCCCCATTCAGATCGACCTTACCGGATTGCCTCCATGGGACATTGTGTACACGGATGGGACAACTCCCGTTAGTATTGACGGCATTGCTTCGTCGCCCTATACTTTTTCCGTTTCGCCGGAAACCACCTCAACCTATCTGATAACCACCGTATCCGATGGGAACTCCTGTGCCAACACCGGTTTGGGCAGCGCAACCGTTACGGTTAACCCGATCCCCGCAACACCGGTAATAACCGCCAATGGGAATCTTTTAACAAGCAGTGCCCCAATGGGCAACCAATGGTATTACGAAGGGACCGGTTTGATCCCCGGTGCAACTGGCCAAACCTATACCGTGACCAACAACACTGGATATTATTGGTGCACCATTACCCTTGAAGGCTGTACCTCCCCCGCTTCTAATTGGGAATGGGTCGTTGTTACCGCTACTGCCAGCACAGACCCTGAAATACCCTTTTCCCTCTATCCGGTACCAAACAGAGGCACATTCAACATCCGCTTCCCTTCGTCCAACAATGTAACCTTGACAATCCGGGTTTTCGACCTTACGGGTTCTGAAATCCGCTCCATGAAAAACCTGTTACTCCCCCAGGGAAAAAACACAACAACGGTTAACCTGGGTCAGGTCCCCGATGGGATTTATACCGTTATCCTACAAGATGGGCAACAACAGATGGTAAGAAAAATGCTGATATTAAAATAGATCTATCAGAATGGTTTAATTTTCTGCTCAAACGTTCCAACTTCAGGATACTCTTTTCGAAATCTGGAGACAGTGGAAATAGCGGCAGTTAAATCAGATTGCGGTTGCTGAATTCTTCAACCCGTTCCTTATCTTTAAAAAACTGACTGTTGGTGATTATTTTTCTGAAATATTGATCTGCCGGTTTGAGTTGACGAAAGTAATACTGTACGGTGAGGCGATAACCGCTATCGTTGAAAAATATCAGTGACCCTTCCCGGTCGGTGATATAGAAATCAGATTCGAAAATACCCGCTTTAAAATGATATTTCGCCTGAAGCATCCCCCTAACATTGTCTAATATCGTTTTATTATAGGACTGAAACTGAAATTCCCCTAAAAAAAACTGGTCATCGGTAAAAAAAAAGTTGATTTTAACTCCCCGTTCCAGGATTTTGTCACGATAACCGAAGACTTTCACCAGTTTTTCACCCACCCATTCATAGGAGGCGGTTTCGGGTTTTCCTTTTATTTTATGAAGATGTTTAACAGATATTCCATAAAAGCAACCATCAAATTGGACCGGATCGGGTGTTATATAAACCGGAAGGCCTTTTTTCCGGAAACAAAGTTTATCGAGATGAAGGATGACTTCGTTGTTGATACAGTTTGTAAAGTCGCCGGAAAAGGTTGGATAAATTTTTCTGAACCGTTTGATGGCAAAGAAATACCGGGAGGACAAAGTCCCGTAAAACAAGCGTAAAAAAATCAAATGGAGATAATAAAAAACAAAAGCCATTCTAAAAAATATCTGGTCAAATATACAAATTCATTGATAATAGGATGTTTACCAATTGTTAAATAATTATTAATTCCCGTTGTTGGTGGAATTTCATTAGAAAAAAGAGGACCGGTTGGGATCCGGCTATTTTCCCGATTTGCTTTTCAGTTCAAATTTATGGAAAATATTGTACCAGAAAAAGCCGTTCTGAAAGGCAAAAAAGTAGGCTACTTTGCCATCGGGCAGTGAATCGCCGATATAATAGGTGCCATAAAAAATGATGGGCGAAACCAGCAAGGCCATCCAGAAGGAAAGGCCTTTCCATCCCAGGGCAAAGGTTTGGAATATATTTACGGTTGTCCGACCTGCCTCCTTCTGTTCTTTCAGGTTTTCGAAAAGCTGATTGAAGAACATGCCCACCACCATGGCAACAAACACCATGACCGGGCGGACCCATCCCCCGGTCAGAAATTCCGGAAACAGTGGATTTTTTTCTTCCACTACCGATGCAGTGTCGGTTAAAAGAGAATCACTAAGAATGCTAAGGGCTGATCCTGTAATCAAAAACAGGACAAATACCAGGTACCTCCATGGCTGTATGGTTTGAAATTTTGTCATAAAAATGTAATGTTGGTTTACAAATAAGACAGATGAAAAGGCAAAAAGTTGCATACAAAAAAACAACCACCACGGTTATTGAATAGCCACTGTTCGCTCAAAGGCAACGAAGGGGCCCAAATTGGGGACCAGATTCCGGTTGGGAACCATGAAAGGGAGGCACGGAAAAAAATGTTTGGAAGAAAAAAAAATTATATCTACTTTTGCACACCCAAAATGAAATCAGGCCCGTTCGTCTAGGGGTTAGGACGTCAGGTTTTCATCCTGGTAACAGGGGTTCGATTCCCCTACGGGCTACCCAAAATCAAAACAAAACCCTGTAAATCAACGATTTACGGGGTTTTTTTTATGACTTGGCAAAACATTCTCCCTTCAAATGAATATCGTTATCGGCATTCAGGGTAATCTTGTAATCCGTGATACCAACCGATAAATGCTCCCCGGTGCAGTATGCACAAAAAACATTCCCGCTAACGATTTCCCTGAAGTCCCGGTAAACTATAATACTCCCCAAAATTCAGACCACGGGTTAAGTTGAAAAAAACGACTACTTTTAACCGTGGAAATATGAAAGCAAATAGGAAAAAACACACAGCGGCTTTTAAAGCCCAAGTGGCCATTGAAGCGCTCCGGGAGCGTGAGACGTTGGCCGAAAAGCTGGAGTTCCGGTCCCGGGGAACATCAAGGGGGAACAAATTTATTGCAATGCACAGATCACGGCCAAAACAGTGCACAGATTTTGTGCTCTGGATGAACCCTGCAACCTGCTTCTTAAAACAGCCATGGAGAAACTCGGGCTATCGGCCAGAGCCTTCGACAGGATATTGAAAGTGTCAAGAACGATTGCCGACCTGGATGCCGCAGCCGATATCCGGCCCGAACACCTGGCCGAATCGATCAATTACCGTTCGCTCGACCGGGAGAATTGGGGGAATTAGACGGAGGAGTGTTCATTTCTATCTATTCAAGAGAACTTTCCCTTACCAGCGGGTGGTGAGAACATCGGAAGCCTCCGCCCCAGCTGGCTACCTTATCATATGGGATTTCAATGACAACCTCACCCCTTTTCTTTAGTTCCTCTCCGATTCGATGGTGTTGTTTGTCAATGATAACCGTATTATCATCCAGAATCATGATGTTTGCTGCTAACCTTTTCGCTTCTTCCGCAGAGACATCTATAAAATCCCAATTCCGGATCGATTCAGGCAACTCACCTGCGAAGGCATCCGGGCAACGAACGCCCAATCCGGGACGAACAAGAGAAAGCACGCAATCAAGGTGTTGAAATTCACCCGTCATTTTTACAATGTGTACCCTGTACGTTGGCCCGAGGTATTGCCGTAACCATGCGACTCCTTCTGGGGTGCTTGCGTTCCCCGAGATTCCGACATAAATGTCATACCCATTCAGCAAAACATCCCCTCCTTCAAGAAAGATTTGATCTCTGTTGAAAACCGGAGAGGGTGCTGGCATGGCAGCATATTTCGCATTGCTTCCGGGTAGGCGTTGCAGTAAGATAGGACGGATGGCATACCGTACCTTTTCACCGAAAGGAAGGCTAATCGCTGTTTCAATAACATTCGTATCGATGACAAGAACCAGATCGCGCGCATATAAAAACACACTCCCTTTCTGGACGTATTCAAGATATTTCATCTCTTCCGGGGCCAACCGATGACTCCGGTGAACGATGATACCAAGACTGTCTAAAACCCTGGCCAGATTATCAATCTGTGCTTTGGCTTCCTGCACTCCTTCCGGATCAATTTCGCTGGCGTCAACGCCACCATACAGTTTCATGCCTTCAATGTGTTCAGGCTCATAGAAAAAAGAGACAGCTTCATTGTAACTTGGATAAGCAAGGTCATCACCAATGCCCACGATGACCTCTTTCAATTTGCCCCACTCGTGATGTACACCGATTAATTTGTTTGTATCTCCTGGAACAAGGGGTGAACCCAAAACTGTAAAACAGAATGAAATAAACATTGAGAATAATACGAATCTCATAGGTACCTCCTTTTTTAATTATGATAAAATGGTGACCTGATTACCCGCTGGATTGGATCAAGCGGCAGATTGTTTTCCATGTGGTTCATGGTAGCAGGATCATTGACTCAAGCAAAAATAGGAAATACTTACTTATTCTAAAGCAGTTATGCAAAGCTTTGCATAAGTTTTTCAGAACCCTGAAAAGCGACCTGAAAATGCGGCCGGTATTCCACAAGACCGATGAAAACTCCGTTGCACACCTGAACCTGGCAGTATTGGCATATCAGATGGCCCACACCATCAGGTACCAGTTAAAAGCCAAAGGCATCAACCATGACTGGTCACATATTGTACGCATCATGAATACGCAGAAAGCAGCAACGGTAACCGTGAAAGATAAAAACGAACAAAAGATATTC
>Ga0247841_10002977_pt1 | contig 32367 bp, 23 predicted proteins | sample LaCruzMarch2015__2_FD_192410 | JGI IMG/M metagenome (GOLD analysis project Ga0247841, IMG submission 192410) | Freshwater microbial communities from meromictic Lake La Cruz, Castile-La Mancha, Spain - LaCruzMarch2015_18m | ecosystem: Environmental > Aquatic > Freshwater > Lake | place: Spain...
TCGACAAAATGTTCCAGTAACGATATTAGAGTGATGGCATCAAATTTTTCCGATCCAAAATCCGCAGCATGAAAATCGCCTACTACGACCTTTATCCCGCTATTTTTCATTGCTACACCGGCTAGATACTCCGAGATCTCGATACCGACACAGGTAAACCTTTGCCGCGCAAGTAGTAGAAAGCTCCCTCCGCCGCACCCCACATCGAGAACTTTTGATCCGGGAGCGATATATTTACATAGTTTATTATAAAATATACCGCCCTTATCGCGTTTCAGTATCTTATTACTAACCTGTTTTAAAGCTCTTGAAAACCGCCTTAATACGGTGAGCTTCTTCGTGTCTCTGCCCACTACAGCTTCTTCGCTATAGAGATCCGGTCTTTTCGCTGGTTCCGGGATAGGAATGATCCTGGCAAAGCGGCAGGACAAGCATTCGCAGATATCCCACTCGTTTATCTTATAAGCTATACGCCACTCTAGGCTCCCGCATACGGGGCAAACGAGCGCGCTCCCTTTTATCATTATAGTTCCCATTATTTAACACCGATATTTTTAAACTTTGCGGATGGCCAATCGCAGGGGTTACAAAATCCGTAATCATTACACTGGAAATAATCATCGGGAATACTTACCTTAGAAGATCCGGAAAAGATGTTCCCGTAAGAATCGCCGCTGCCGCTATAAATTTTATAGTGGCAATTGTAGATCGTCCCGTCCGGGGCGAATAAAACCTTGTCCATCTTGCATAAAATCTTTCTTCTGTCAGCCAATGCGCAGCCCCTGGCATATTCACCGTAATCTTTTATATTATCTTTAAATTCAAATTCATCTTCATTGCCGCTGAATGGATAGAACTTCTCTTTATAAAACCCGCCATAGCGCTGCTTCTCCAAAAACAGGCCATTCTCTTTAAAGACTCTGGAATACTCCTGAAAACGCCCCAGATCATCCGGCGGCCAGCACACGGTAAATATCCGGTTTACCGGTAATCCCACCCGCTTTAATTCATGCACTCGCCTTATGAATTCTTTCGCACCGACAGGACCCTCATGAAACGACGAATTGATCCTGAATTTCCTGCGGCGTTTCAGTTTCTTTGCAAAACCCGGAATATCGTTAAACACCGGCGAGCATAGATTGCTTGTGATAGTAATATTCCAATCATAATCCAGACCGTTAACGATCTCAAAAAAATCGGGATGCATGGTAGGCTCACCGCCTATCAGGGCTATCTTCTTCGCTTTATTCAGGAACAAGTATTTTTTCTTACGCCTATTAGCGATCGAATTTAATGCATTTACCCAATCCCTGCCCGAGGCAAGTTTATATTCAGCGACTTTGCCCGCGGTCTTCTGAATGCAGAATGGGCAATTGAAGTTACATTTTAGCGTCAGGAAGACGCTCCAGTAACTGTAGAAATCGCAGGGGATTGTTATTTTAGACATGCGCCTCTTTATCAGCTCTTCTCGTATTGGGCCTGATACATATCCTGGACTGAAGGTATCCCGGCAAACCCCTTTTCCGTAGGGATAACTACATAAGTGTTATTTACTAGTATCCTCTCAACTTTTCCTGTGATCTTATTAACCAGGACTTTCTCACTACCAAGGCGGACTTCTTTATATCTAATTCTTTCGAATAGATTTAAAGCATATGAAGGCGTGGCTATTATGGATAATAGTAGCAGCAGAATTATAATCTTCTTCGATCTCATTATTTCTTGATCCAGACCTTATAAACCGGTTTTGCCATGCAGGCTATCATAAGTATCGCAAGAATAGCATAGTTTATATTTAATAGCTGCGGGAATATCTTAACAATAATGATGGTGGCAAATACGACTGACCATTTAACCAGCCCCATATCCCATACCGTCAACGTCTTTATTCTTTCATTCAAATATTTGAACATTGTAAACCTCCTCGCATGTAATCCTTTTGTCTACCTATATATCTCTCGCCTATGTCCTATGTCAAATACATATACCGTTAGCATCCTGCCATCTATTGAGTATATTATACGATAAACACCTACCCTGTAGGACCATTTATCCTTAAGCGCAAGTTTTAACGGTTTGCCTTGGCGCGGATCCTCCGCTATGGAGTATAGCGCTTTCCTTATCCTGACAAATATAGCATTATTATGCTTATAAAGGTGCTGATACTCTTTCTCGGCTGTCTTCGTAAGAACTATCTTATACAATACCGAGCTCCTTCTCAATATCCTTCAGCGCCTTTATACGGCCGGCTGCCATATCTGCTTCAGCCACTTTTATATTCTTAGCTAGATGTGTATTAGATAACACATCCAACGTCTCCAAAAGACTTTCATAATCGTCTACCGATATCATAAGCGCCACCGGTTTCCCACGCTTCGTAATTACAAACCGATCCATCTTAGCATCTATCTCGTCTATTATCTGCGGCAATCTCGGCCTCAGGGCCTTTAGCGTTACACTCTTTGTCATCGTCCCCACCTCCTGACATAAGTATACACTATAATGTATACTTTGTCAATCGCTTGAAAAAGCCTCCCTTTCTGTCTTTACTATGCCCCCATATATAAGACGGAAAAAGAGGCTATTTTATTGCAGAATTCGGATTTTAACAAAGCAAAATCCGAATTAGCTACAGACTTAAGGTCCTGGAATTTCCTCTGTGAAATTCCAGGGCAAAAATCTTTATTATATTGCATGAAACTACTCTGGTAGGGTGCCCCTAAATAGGACGTCTGTTATACTGTGCTGGTAGTGCTGGTAGGGTGTACCTAAATAGGACGTCTGTTATGCCCCATTTTTTGACCTCCTACGTGAGTGTCTATAAATATATCATATTTCCGTCGAAAGTCAATTAGTGCATAGAAAAAAATGCCACATTAATTCGTGGCAAAAAAAGTATTCGAGATGTAAAAAGAACGGGCTTAGTTATTCTTGAGACTCAATATATAATCTTTTGCTGATTTTACGTCATTCAAGCGTTCATAATATTGCGGGTTAGCACCTTGCGGTCTGTTTGGAAGCTGAGCATCTGCCTCAAGTGCTTTCTGTGCATGCTCTATCGCAAAGTCATATTCACCATTAGCCGCATATCTTAAATACAACAATCTTTCATCTTCAGCCGTTCTCCACTTATCTCCTTTTGGTATAACAAAAGTTGCAATAATTTTATCTAACAAATCTGCGGCAGTTTTATAGTCACGTGCTTTCTCGTAGGCATCAACCAATCCTCTGCGAGCAAAATCTAAAGCAGATGTCTTTTTGCCTCTTTTTAATACGGTAGTAAATTCTGCTATTGCTTCTTGTGTTTTACCTTTTTTAAGATACATATTACCCCTATCTATATAATCATGCTCTGTAGATATATATTCGAGTTCTTTTTGCAAGCCAGCGGCTTGCCCTTTAGGAAACCCGACTAATAAATACGCACGCTGTTGTTGCTTCTTTATTTCGATAGTTCTATAGGTTATCCCTAATGCAATAATAACTATTACAATAAGAGATATAACCATAACTTTCAGAATTATTTTATTATTCATATCGCACCTTCCCTAAATCAACTACGTATAATTTTAATGTGTCGTTATAGGTAACTGCTCCTATTTGTTTCTGTGTATTTAAAAATGTATCTAAATCTGCTTTGTTATTTGCAAGACGTGTAGTTTCAGCTGTAAACCTTGCCGCTTCTACCGTTAATGGGTCTGGATTAGGGTTGTTAGGGTCGTAAGAATAATTAAAATGGTCTATACCGTTAAGTATGATTTTATAACTATTAATCGGATTTGCACTTCCCTGAAAATCTTGGAAAGGCACGCCTCCGCCCGCCTGACATACCCAATCTTGACTACCACCAATCATTATAACTAGAAAAAAGGTGCCATCCTACAAAGGGACACCCTAATGTTTCATATTTTAAGCTCTTTATCCACTATTCCCTCATAGGGACGTTCCTGTATAATATAATCAACATATAACTTCATGCGTTCCGTAGTATCCGATGCCAGTTCTTTATACAGAGGATTAGTTGTAATTATATCATCTATTTTACCTCTGGCATAGAAATTATAGCTTGAAAAATAGTACTGCCCTATATCAGTTACCATACGGGCTCTTAACGGGTTTCTTTCAATATACCGGCCGCACTCCAGGAGATACGTGTCTTTATCAATATATAAGCTTTTATACCTGCCCTGGAATAGATTCCCAATCAATTTATACATTCTCCTATAATGTTTTGCGTATTTCTGGGTTATGCCCTGCATAAGGTGGGGCAGATCCTGCCCCTTAGATATCCGAAGTAAAAGATGTATGTGATTAGGCATAAGACAATAATGGAACAGCTCAAAGCTGAACTTAATCTTGTAGCTCCGTATCACTTCCTTATATTCCTTATAATCATTTAACCCGCGAAATAATTTATACCTATTATGCCCCCTATTTATTATGTGATAGACTCCTCCATCTATAAGCACCCTACCTTTTCTACCCATAAAAAACCTCCTTTTCTGTCTTTATTATGTCTCCATATATAAGACGGAAAAAGAGGCTACTTTATTGCAAATATTTTAGTTATGTGGGGTGTCCCCCTGTAGGATGGCACCGGTTTTCTTCAAGCGGAGTGCCCCTTTTTGACACATCTCCTATTTTCCTCGTCCCTTATTTTCCTCAATTGCTTCATTCGCTTTATCACGAATATAATTTTCACGTGTATTTTTACTTATTTCTATTAGTATTGGCAATGTTTCTGGTCTATCAGGATAATTTTTTATCATATCAATAACATAAGAGTTATGCTTACCCTCATTCTTCATTTCTAATATCATAGGGTATGCCCCTTCATAATGCATTTTTGAGAGCGTATCAAGTGCTACTAGATAATCTTTATCTTTTTGTTTTCTGCTTACAATTCTCATCAGGGGTTCTATTGCACGCTCATCATTAATTTTTGCGAGGGCATACATTGCTTCTTGCCTATAAAAACTTTTTTTAGAATTTAGGAATTTAAGCATTACAGGGACAGCTTTTTTCTCTTTTCTTTCAGCAAGTACATTCAGAATAAGGTATGGGTTATAAAATGGGTCAATATAGCGAATGTTAAGCATCATAATCAAAGACTCTGAAGAATGTTTGCCTAAATCGCTCTTCATTCTATCTTGTATTTGCGGACTATTGCCTACAGCGATGACAAAGTGAAAAACAAAGAAAATCACATGCCATAATATAACTATACCAATTAATATACCTACGGTTTTACCTACCTTCAATCTGTTAATACTAAGCATTATGGTTCTTCTCCCTTCAAAAACTTGTCATACACATATTTTAAGGTTACTTGTTCTAACAATCTACCATTATACATAACGTTATATTTTGCATTAGGATTTAGAGCTCCCTCAAAAGCAACCATATGATTTTCTATAATGTCAAGATCCCGGTCTATACCTGGTCCACTAATAATTCTCATATACGTGTATTTATTAGGAGTTTTACTATAGTCATGATATGCAGTGTTAATACTACTTAAAGCATAACCTAAATCTCTTGGTATGATAATACCCGGGTTAATCATATCTGTCAAACTTATATCGACGTAATCTGCCGGCCTATAAGGAAGATCCCTTGCAGTGTCAACAACCAAGATTTTATCTCGTGCATACCCCATTTGATCAATCCAATTCTCAACATCAGTTCGTTTCTCTTGCGGTGACGTTATTATAGCCATTTTCGGTTTTAACCCTGACAGTATAAAGCTCGATATACCAGCACTATGAGTGATCGCAAAAGACTCTACTGCACTAGGAGCCAATAGTTTAGTAAGATTATCAAGCCTAATACCTGTGTCATTTATACCAGAAAATGATATTCCCTTGATACTTCCGTTTTGTATATAGCTTTGTAAATAGCTGCTTTTCGTTCCTGCATCAATAGAAGCCATATCCCATCTTATATTACCAAACCTACCTGCTGTTATAAAATCCATAAAACCGGACAGTGGTTGCTGCACTATGTTGGCATAGTTCAAGTCAGGATCAACTCTTATAGTTTTAGTATCGGAATCTATTGGTGAAATATAGGTATCCGGCGGTGTAAGACAGAAGAAATAATCTCTCTCCCTTATAAACTCCTGCCCAATATCAGACACCCAAAATTGATCGGTAAGATAACTGGCGGGATTTAATGTGAGGGAGGCCAAATCTTGCATATTATCAAATATCAAGTTCCTATTATTCCACGTAAGTTCCGCCATCAACTTTATCCCCTCCCAGAAATTCTTTGCTCCAATCTGCTCTATAATGGTGCCTGCCCCTGGATTACCTAAGGCTGCCGATGAAAGCTGCTCAAATAGGCTATATCCGTTAAATGTTTCTGCGGCTTGACTATTCAGTTGCTCACGGAACGTCTCGTTACCAAATAGGTTCATCAACATTTCTGTTCCAGGAGCAAGCATCGGACTTATCGAGTCTGCAAAAAGTGAGGCTGCAGTATTTGCCCAATCACCCATAGAACCAGACGTAGAATATATACTCTGCCAGGTAGAAGCTGACGCAAGGTTAGCGAGGTCTACAGATTGCCCAGAATTGATTCTATTGATAGCAAGATTTGCTATCCCTGTTAAGGGAGATGTTATGTTTTCAGCGGCCTCAGCTATGCCAACTAACCCCTGCCACGTGGATTGTTTAATCAGCTTATCTATAACAACCATCCCATTCTCAACCGCACTGAACAAGAGACCGCTAAAATCCTGACCAGACATAGTAAGGCTTGTAGTTTCAGCACTCTGCCCTATCGTAATGTTATCGGGAGTGCCGTTAACAATATCTAATTTCATATCGCTAATAGCGCTCAGTACGCTTGCTCTTACATAGTCGCCGTATGAATCATAAACATTATAATGCCCACCCTCAGTCGGTTCGATGACAAGAAGCGTGTTTCCCTCCGAATCTTTCAATTCAGCGTAAGTTTGCTCGCCACTTTCAATCCTCTGAAATTGAATATCTGAGTAAAATGGTAGACGTCCTATTTTGGGACACCCTACTTGATTTTAAAGGAATCATCGATAATACGTTCATATAGTCTATCTTCTAAAACATACTGTTTATATGCTTTCTGGATTTCGTTAATATCCACTCCCAGCGTAGCATATGCCGGATTTTCTGTAATTATAGCATCTTTACGGCCGTTGGCATAAAAATCGTAGCTTGTCCATTTATATAGAGACAGATCATCAACTATGCTTGCTCTAAGTGGATTTCGCTCTATGTAACGTGCGCATTCCAACAAATAACCGTTTTTATCAATTAACTTGCTCTTATATCTACCCTGAAATAGGTACCCGCTATAATGATACTTCTTTTTGTAGTAGAAACGAAATGATTGGAATACACCTTGCATCAATTTAGACATTTCATTTCCACAGGCTATTTTTATTAAAAAATGCAGGTGATTTGACATAAGGCAGTAATTGTATATATCGAACTTATACTTAATCTTGTAATCTCTGAAGATGGATAAAAACTTATAATAATCATCCTCTTCCCTAAAGATCTTCTGCCTGTTATTCCCTCTTTGGATTATGTGACATATGGCGCCATTATATACGAGTCTTCCTGCAGTAGGCATAATTGCCCTCCAATTCTGTCTTTATCTGCCCTCACATATAAGACGGAAAAAGAGGCTAAATTGTTGCAAAAATCTTTATTATATTGCATGAAACTACTCTGGTAGGGTGCCCCTAAATAGGACGTCTGTTATGCCCTAATATTTCATTGTCACTTTGCCATTTTTTACTTCATATACAACTTTATCTGTTGCAACTATAGAAACACCAGATTCCAGATCTCTAAGTCTTCTCTCTGCGGTGTCATAATTAGCGGTGCTTCCTGGATACTTATATTTATTCACTGCGGCTCTGTACACTTCCTTTGCTTTTTCAATATTTCCCATTGCTAAATATGTATCACCAATATAAATATCGGCTAACGAAGAAGAGATCGGATCAGGAAATTCTTTTTTCATTTTTTCATATATTTCTAATGCTTTTTTATAATCTTTTATCACGATTTTATATATTTTAGCTATTTTTATATAAACATCCCGGAAGATATTCTCTCGAGCATATATAGTTACTTCCTTCGCATCTGGTAATAATAGTAGCGTCTTCTCGTGTGCCTCTATGCCTCTTTTGTATTCTCCAACAGCCGTATAACATGAGGCTATAGACTCTTGAATATTAACAAAATATCTCAATTCTTCGGTCAGCGCCTGTTTATCTGTCAGACCCTCCCTCTCCCGATATGTCTTATTTCTGAAATACCTACTATTGAATACTTCTAATTCCCTTTCATACCAACCCCTTGCTTCATTAAACTTTTTCAAATAAAAATAAGAGTCGCCGATTCGCCCTAAAACGTCAATATCTTCTAATGCCTCTTTTGAATAAACCTTGGTCAGATATAAATTTGCTCGTAAGGATTCCTTCCAGGCATTTTTAGAAAATAAAGCACTAACAGCTTTTCCAAAGGTTGGGGCAAAGAATATTATATCCTCTTGTTCCTGTGCTTTATTAAACAAGCTCTTCGCATGGTCTTTCTGTTCTTTATATGTAGCATATTTCGGCATATGAGATAAAACCATGCTCAATCCTATGATTGAAACTATTATAATACTGCATGCTATGATTGTTTTTTTCATCCTAAAATCCTTTTAGTTTGTAAAAACACCATTCTCTTCCACAATAGTCAATATTTTAGGGTCTTTCCACATAGCGCCGTGAGGAACAGTTGTTGAAACATCTCGAATATTTGAAAACAAATATTTTAGCTCCCCCGAAACAGGCTTAGACCCGAACAATCTATTACTTAGCACGTCTCTTATTTCTGGATCGTCAGTTAACGCGAATAAAGCTACTGTTTGCACTATATTCAAAGCATCATATTTATTATATATGTTAACAACATTTGCCACATTAGAAAAAGCGCTGGAATCGTATGTCGCTTTGCCATTTTGGATGAAAAATCCTAACGGAGACCCCATCATATAAACATTACGAATTTTAATATCCGGACGTTCGCTCTTAAGCTCTCGTATGGCTTCATAGCCTGAAACAGTGCCTAAACTATGCAATGCGACATCAAAAGGAATACCTTGCGCCAGGGCTTGTTGCCATCCTGTTTTTATATCTTGCTTAGCACTTTCTATTATATATCTTCGCTTATCGCCACCTTGCCAATATTCTGTTAAACCATCTCCTTCGATATAATCAGCACTTCCTTTCTTATTCCAACTATTAGCTGTCAGAATAAAATTTTGTCCATTAACTTTGATATCATTAAGATTATCGGCCCATCCGTCTTCATGGGGTGACATTCCATGAATAGCCGTCAGTGCAAACCCATATTGACTACCAGGCGGACTTTTTAATGCCGCCCATATGGCAAGCTCATCTTCCGTAGCTATATCAAAATAGTCGTAAGAATGCAGCAGAGAATCATATTTTAAAAGTATGCAATCCTGAAACGATTTTTTATCTTCTGATGATAGCGTATTTGTCAACCCTATCAATTCACCTCCATATTTTACATTAAACTTCGTCGATGTCAACATAATGGCTTTCATGGCTACTTCCCACGACGACGCACCAAATATTGCATCACCCGTAAATACCCTACCAATATCTTCAAACATGCTGTCCGTATAATTAATAGCATTTTCAATATTTGTTTTATTTGGGTCGAAAACATATGTTGGCATACTATCCATTTCGTCCGTAGCAACATCCAATAAAGAAAATTTTAGTTCGCCGTTCTCGAGATAGAAATTCATGCCGAAAGTATCTTTTATTTTCGCATCCACATACTCCCCGTACGAGTTATAATAGTTATAGTCCCCATCCTGGGTAGGTTCGATGGCGAGGAGTATTTTACCCTGAGAATCTATCATCTCGGCATATATCTGCTGACCGTCCTTAATAACCTGATGCAGAGTATAGGTTCCATGGTCTTCATATATTTCGGCATCTAAGAAAGCAAGCCTACCGTATGAGTCTTTTCCTGGCTTACCTATAATCCTAATATCCCCTTCTTCCTTGCCTATAAGGGACCATGAATCATCTGTGTTGCGCTTGAACTTGGCAGAGCCCTTTACATTACCGTCTTTATCTATAATAGGGATATCGACTACCTCTTGGTCTGGAGCAACTAACTGCAACTTATCCGAAAAGTACTTCCCTATAGTCTGGCCGGACTGCACGATAGCTCCTATAGCTGTGGAATTGAAGAAACTTACGCCGTAGGTATTGAGGGCTTCTACGAGGCCTTTTTGCCTGGCGATATCGCTAAAGTCTAATATGTTTGCCTTATAACTTGCCTCTAGCCAGAGGTAGTTAGGATCACCCGGGTCACCATAACCTAAGAACGTCAAGGCATTATCCATATACGTATCAAAGAAAGATCCAAATACGTCCTGACTTCCACCAGTGGCCGCTTGTATGCCTGCATTAATTGAGCTGGCGATAGCTGAGAAACCTATGTTGGCCAAGAGTGGATTTAACCCTAGTTCTTCTGTAGCGTAATTTATTCCGATTGAGGTAACGCCTTGCAGAAGGCCGCCCATAGCGGTTTGGAAGATATCATTCGTGTTATAACCTCTGAAGCCGGCGGATATAGTTGAACGGATACCGATGCCCGCAAGCTGACTTACGATCGAATCGACCCCTATCATCTCTCCCAACTGATTTATACCGTAGTAGGCGAGCTCTGAGGCTACGTTGGGCAGGACCGTGGTCTTGATTGTATAGGATATAGCGTCGAGGCCCTTTAAAGGCTGGAGAATACCCTTACTGTCGTAATATGATACTCCACCAAGTCCTGCTGATACTATCGTAGCGGCGCTCATGCCTATTATTCCGGTAATGGTCGAATCTAAACCCAATTCTCTGCCCGCGTAACGGACACCTTCCATCGTAAGAGATGTAAAGCCACCGGTTAATGAGAATGTCTGGTCTACTCCCATAAATCCGCCTGACAAGAAAGCCGATGTTATTCCGGCTAGGTCAGAGTTTAGTCCGAATGTAGTAAGGGCTTTGTTATAGGACATGTTGAGACAAATGCCTGAGACAGCTTTTGAGAGTACTGCAGCAACGCCTGACGCAAACCCTTTGAGCCCTTGAGTAAAAAGCGATGTTAAAGACTTAGTGGTTAACTCCAGGGTATTGCCTATATTCTGTATTCCTGTAGCAAAACCCCGTATTATTTTGTCGAAGCTTGAGACTATGCTCAATACCCCGGTAACAAGCGACACTATCGCGAATACCTTAGAGAGCATCTGACATATTTCATTATCTATAAACGAGAGAACTGTCGAGGCAATAGCAAAGATAACGCTTATTATCGCGAATATTGTGAATGGGTCGCTTCCTCTTATAAGGCGGGCTTCGGCAGCCGACAATGTTTTAGAGATACTGTCATTAACCGGCTGCTTCTGGATAATGGCATATCCGTCCCAAGAGTCGAGAAAATCCTTCTTACTCAGAGTCGTATTCTCGCCTGACGCACCTTTGGATGACTCATAATAGCTTACCGTGCCATCAGCTGCTATCGAAGTCACTACAACAAGATGATTTCCCGACACCATCACTATTGCTTTTTTACCACCCAATATAGCGTCTTGTAAAGCGGCTAGGTCTTTGTTATTTAGTTTCGTATTATAAAGAGTGATGTTGTATTTAATAGCGGCATACTTTGATAGAGCAAACATCGATATCTTAAGCTCACCGTTGGTAATGGAGGTTATAGACCCTGAGAATATATCTATCAGAATAACCTTAGTAGCTAGATCCTTAAGATCCTGGGCGCTGACAGTCTTGCCGTTATTTTTAATAATCTCGGCAAGCGCTGTAAACGCGCTCTTACCGAAGTGTTTATTATTGGACAATAGGTACTTCAGAATGGCGTCAAAATCGGAGGCGGAGTAACAGATATCTTTTATATCAGTAAGGCCTAATGCGCTTAGTGCCGCAGTCTTCTGGGCATCGGTCATCGTCCTGAAACTTGCCAAAAAGTTTGCTGTCGCCGTATTTACGTCATTAATAAATGAATTGTTACTAGCAGCTTCATCTATATATATCGGATTTGTATAAAGTTCTGTCCTCACCAAAGAAACATCGAACGCTTTCCTGTTTATTGGGTCAAGACATCCCTGAACCTGCGCTTTGGTAATCCAACCGCTTATCTCATCGGAAGAAACGTTTCTGCCCAGCACCTCCTTATAGTAGGTATCGGTTACTTCTATTACTTCCTGCTTCAGCGTCTCCGCTATTGCAGTATTCTCCTGGACGCTTATCGCCTGGAGGCTTGCGTTAAACTGCGTTTGAATATCGACTTTCGCCTTATTTATATTAATATCGATCTGGGCATACATCTCGGTTGCCTTGGCGAGGAGGCTTGATATAGTCTGGTCAACCTGGCCTATGGCATTCTCAAGGGCATGCATGGCCTCTTTCTTTTGGGATTTTTCGCCCCACTGCCACCAATGATAACTTCTTCCATTCCAATTATTCCACTGAGCCTGGAGACTAGCCCTTGTCGCGTAAGCCGTATCTAATGCTGGCTGTATCGTATCGCTAACATACTGAATGGCATAACCCTTGGCTTCGGCAATCTGTTTTATGGTGTCGTCTGCCTGCTGCTGGGCCTGCATTCGCGCGTCATCCATCGCCTTTCTGATAGTATCCCGCGTTCCCGAATAATCGATCTCAGTAAGGTCACCGTTTGCATCGTATTTGTATTCGACTAATGTCGCATCATTCTTGTCAGTAATCTTTATGAGTTTTCCGTCCGTTTTATAATATTCAACCCTGGAATTTCCTTTTAAGACGCTTTTGATGGGGCCGTCAGGATAATACTCTGTGGCCATATTGAAACTTGAGTCTTTAAAGTAGGTCGGCAGACTCTGTTTGGCGAGTCTTATCTGTGGACCAAGGCTCTCTTCATAGGTTAGTTTCAGGTTCTTACTTGCAGCATAATTTTTAAGGGCATTGATGTCGAGTAAATACACGCCTGTGGCCTGATTCAATATGTCTACGGATGTGGCGTTTTGGACATAAAAATCGCCTTTATACGTCAGCACAGAACCTTTGTTGCATGATATCTTTAAGCCTATATTAACGATCTTTGTAGAATCAAAATTGGGCGAGGTCTTGGAATTACCCTCCTCTATCTCCCCTATCTGCGGCGTGAGGGTTACCGTAATCCACTGCCCCTCCTGTATGATCTGGACGTTCTTACCGTACTGATAGTCATAATTCTCATCCTTTACGAATACTTGCACCCATATAGGGTTACTTGCACTGTTACTTGCCGCCAAAAATCCTGCAGGTGCTTTTACTTTAAAGGTGAGTGTCTTCCCTGTTAAGTCAAGCGGACCTGACCATGTGTATCCCGGAATGTCATAACGCAGGTCTATATACATTTCGCCGTCGTTTTTGATCTGGTCGCCTGCTGTTAGATTTAATCCTAATATCCACTGGTTATTGGCTTCATCTCTGGTCACAGTCTCTAGGCCTTGGGAATACGCGTAGTTCTGGGCTCTCCAGGTTCCTTTATTAAGATCGATCTGGCCGTTATTACCGGTGTTATTGTTGGCGAGAAATAACGCGGGTATATCAGCCCAACTTATATAGTTTGGATTACCCGTAACCTGGTCGGCGGGAATTGCTCCGACATACGGCTTTATAGAGTTCTTATTAACAAAGAACGGGAAATCTATGACTTTTTCGCCGGCTGGAATAGTCTGGTGATTCGCATCCTTCACATATATCTGGCCATTGTAAGTAAAGTTAGCGGCTGTAGATATAATTCTTAATCCAACAAGTCTGATCTGCGAGGGATTGAATGAAGGATCTTTAAGCCCGAAGATTGGCGTCATAGTAGATATATCAAGATCTACCTTACACCATACGCCGGCCTGCGTTATAGTAATTTGCGTGGAATACTCCGTATTCCAGCTGGCGTCTTTGGCGAATGCCTGTACCGTAAGACTTCCGCCTGTAGGGATTGTTCCATCCTGTAATTTTACGTAAAAACTCATAGTCTTGCCGTTAAGATCATACGGATTAGTTATGGTGTGCCCTATATTGTCAATCGTCAAATCAAGGAATGCTTCTCCCTGGGTGTGGCCGGCCGTGTTATTTATATCGGCTTGCATAATTATCATATCGCTTCCCGTCGATACGGAAGATATACCTAGCATATTAGAGTAGGTCTGCGCCTGCCAGGTTCTATTACCCGGAACAAACGTATTTGGGACCGGTTCCTCTTTTATAACACCATAATCCTTTAGAAGTTTTTGCCTCATATAGTCGGTCATTTCGCCATCCACTAAAACTATATTATCGAGCGCCGAAGGATCATCGGTAATATCGACATTGATATATGAGGGGATCTTTACAGAGGTGTCGAACATAAATAAGTGGTGGTTGGAGTTAACAGCTACCAGATGGCCGTTACCAGTCACGGGATCATCTTTATAGATTAATTTAGCATCGGAAGTATTTATCTCCGACCAGCCGTTGTCATAGACTGTGCATCTGCGGCTTTCACCAGTGGGTAGAATAACGGTAAAGCTTTTAAGTTTTCCATCTGAATCAAAGACAGCTTCTTTTAATACGGTCATTTTGCCATCAGCGCCTATTGTCTCTACCCTATCCACATCACCGCTACTATAGTAGATGGTTATGCCGCTGCCTTTATCCCATCTTGTAAGCTCCGAGACAAGGGTGCTATTTTCGGTCATGTGGTATTCGTAAACGTAACCCTCCGGCGTATACATGAATTTAATATTGCCGTTTGTGCCATATTCTTTTTTATTTTGGGTTATATCGGTAACTAAAGTCTTATCGGCTAGATACTGATAGCTGTATGATCCTATAATCACGCCGTTTTTTGTCTGACTGATAGTTAAAATGCGTCTATCGCCTGATGTCTCATAGGCATATTTGGAGATTATCCCGGATGGTGAGACCTGTTCGATTAAAAGGCCGTCTTTATCATAGATCCTCACTGTAATATTGGCGGAATCGTTTTCTTTCGCGATAGTTACTTTGACGCTTCCGTCTGTAAGGGGAGCATCGTAATGATAAACAAATACGGCGCCATTATCGTAGGTAACTTTGGTTATACGGCCCTGGGAATCGGATTCATAGATAGCGCCCTCTTTCTTGTCATAAAGTTCTGCTATGCGGCCACCCGTATACAGGACCCTTGTACCGTCCTCGGATTGAATCTCACTGATCTGACCGTTATTAAAATATACGTCCGTGTTATCTAAAGTAGTTATCTTCTTAAGGCCGCCTTTTTCATCGTAGTATGTTTTATAGCTGCCATTGTCGAAGCTGAATGTTCCGCCGGCATCGATATTTATCTTACTATCAAGGCCGGTTATGCCCTGTAGGATACCATTTGCCGAGCTAAGCGTAGTCCCGTCCGCGAGAACGGTGCTTGTGATATTCTTCGAAGCGTCATACAAGACCTTTACGGGAATGGAGTCTCCGGTTATAGCTGTGGTGAGAGTAGAGGACGAATTCGAACCGGTAGTAATGGTGTATAAATATCGGCGGCCATTTGAGTCGGTTATACGTTTTAGGTAGCCGCTATCGTATTCGGTAATAGAACCGTCTGATTTTTCGAAGCGGATCGGCAGGCCGTTTGCGTCGTAGCTGCAAACAGCATTCTTATTGATCGTGGTGATCGAAATTACATTATGGTTTACATCTTCCGTATAGTAGTAACGGGTATAGCCTATTGCCTTGGAATAATCAAATGCTTTACGGTTATCCCTGTATCTTGAGATCGTTCCGTCAGAAAATATGGTCTCGATTATCGAATTATTGCGGACTATATCTACAGAACCATCGGCGTGTACCACATGAGCGTTCTTGAGATTACCGCTTACATCAAGCTCTATGGCTGTAATGAATGCTTTATCGGTTTCACGCGTAATCGAAACCATCTTATCGTTCTTATATTTTATGACATCCCCTAGGGCTGTCGTAAGGGAAAGAAGGTCCGGACCATCCTGCGAAGTTTCCAAGTCAGCAGACTTGTATATATAGGTATAGACTGCGTTGCCCTGGGCGTCATATATTGTAAAACTTCCGTCAGCCGAGTATTCATTTCTATCCAGAATTGAGCCGTCGGCATTATAATGATATTCCGTAGAGATGCCATCAGGCCTTAATACTCTTAAAAGTTTCAAATCGGAGGAATACTCTTTTATGGTTCCGTCCTTCAATACCTCCCTTAATAGTTTATTCTGGTTATCACGAGCAGATATCGTGCCGCCCGTTTCCGTGGCCTGTTCTAATATATTGCCTGACTGATCGAAGATCTGGTACGTGCCGTCAAAGCTGGATTTCTTTCTTATGCTTCCATTATCATTATAAGAGGTGATCGTGGTAAGGGCACCGGTTGAATCATAATCCTTCTTCATAACAAGGATGCCGGATGCTAAGAAACTTGTAACACTCTTAATGATAAACGCATTGTCGTAATACGTATAAACGATGTAAGAGTTATCTGAAAATGTTTCTTTTGTCAGCCGTCCGGTTCCGTCTTTATAAAATGCAAGATCTTCGAATTCACGGCTGGCGCCGTTAGTCCAGGTTTCGGCTTTTATCCTGCCGGAGGTATAATAAGAATACGTGGCTCTGGAACCTGAGAAGTAATCGCGAATGGTCGTGTAATCTACGGGGCCGATCGTGTAGCCGGACTGATCCTGCCAGAATAGCCCGGCTGAATAACCGCTTGTTTTTACTGTGCCCAGTTTTGATAAAACTTGAGTAGGCTGAAGCTCTCCTACTATAACAGGCTTATCAAGACCGAGAGAATCCACCGAATAATTGAGCGGCAGGCTGGACTCGAAATTATCATAGTAATGATATTGATAGATATCCAATCCCATGCCCGTCCAGTATTTGAGCATCCAATCGCGCCTGGCACTGCCGACTGTAACTTTAGCTTGCGATGATTTAGAATGGATCAGATCTGTGAAGTCCGATATAAATGACTGTGTATCAGAGATCGCAACAGCCCCCGCGAATTCAGGCTCATTCATTATGTCCCACGCATAGACAGAGTTATTGCCCGCATAAATATCAAAGAAAGTTCCAAAAAGACTTAATAGTTTCTGTTTCTTTGAAGCATCTGTTATAAGGTCGGGATGCTCACCTATGAACGAACCGGACTTACCGTCGGCTATCATATAGTCAAATAGTACGGGTATGAGTTTTATGTCAAAGGCCTTGGCCGCGGCCAGAAGCGCATTCATGTCATTGGTAACGCCTGTCTTAAAACTGAGAGGGTTACCCGAAGCATCAAAATTTATACCGCTGCGAAGATCGGCGAATAAAAATATACGAACGATACTTCCTTTCCATTTATCCAGTTGAGTATAAAGAGTGGGAAGATTACCCGTAATTCCGCCTCCCATATCATAGCCGTAGTTTATCCACGGAAGGTTCACGCCTTGCATAAAATTAGAATCGGGAACTCTTTTTTCGGTCAACTTATTGCCAGCGTCATATACTTTAGCAGTACCGTCTGAGAGAGTTTTTGTGCGCCCTGTCACATTGCCGCTCACGTCGTAACCCCAGGAGACAAGAGCGTCATTTAGCGAAAAGGAATTTACCAGCCATTTACCGTTGATATATTTAAAGGTAGCTATCTCGCCGGAAGGGTTGGTTGCTACACGAAAACTCGATGACAGATACTGCCAGTCGGCATAATAGGAGGCCATCGTATAATCGGATATTGCCCCTGAATCAAGCTTTTTTGTAAATGCCATTCCATCGGAATCGTATTGAATAAATATAACATCGCCTGCTGTTCCCGGATTAGCATCCGCAATCCATTGAAAGTTCATAGTCTTGCCGTCTTCATAGTATTCGACGGTCTTCTGCCAGACGCCGCTCGGATCAGTAAAAGAGTGACGGAACACAATAGAGGTATCTCCATAATATTCAAAGGCCTCTGAGCGGCCATCCCCATACACAATCCTGGTAACACTATTCAAGCCTAAGCTGTCGATATCGCCGTACTCTTCATAGATCTGTTTTATTTCATCGCGGCTGGCCATCGTTTCGCTCATGTTATTTAGGAAGTTTAGATCATAAATATGGAGCGTGTTTAATAAAACTTCGAGTCGATTATTTGCAGTTTTCAATACGGCATCTTCTTGCGGAAATATAGATGATACGGAGAGTAATGTATTAAGTTCGGCGAACCGCGAATCGACAGATACCTTTGCTGCGGCTTCGGCGCCCTTTGCGTTATTAAGATCGGCTACGGCCTTATCATATGCTGTTTTAACCATGAAATAAGCCATAAGCGCAGAATTAGCCGCTATCAGCTTAGTATCCTTTGCAGCCTGGGCATCTGAAAGACTCCTAATCGCATCCTGTAATTCGGTATTATCTTGATCCTTTATGGCGTTCTTTAACACGAGAGTATCAGTGGCTACGCTAAATGCGGAACTCTTAGCAATTCTGTCTTGCACGGCATCGTTATATGCGATCTGCTTTGCGGTGAAGTCTGCCAGGGCTTGATTATATTCAGATTGAGCAGCTGCTTCCTCATTTAGTGCGCCATTGAGATCATACTGAGTTTGGGCAAGTTGAGTTTTGAGACTAGCTATTTCGGCATTGAGATTATTAATGGCGGTCTGGATCGCTTGTATAGCGATTGCCTTATTATTTAAGGTTACTTGCTTAGCGGCAAGCGTATTTTGCGCAATCGCAAGATCCTGGCCTGTCTGAGCTTCCAATGACTTCGCATTATTTAGATCTGTATTTGCTAAATCGTATGCGGTCTGGGCTGTACTCACGCCAATGTTTGTACTATTTAAGTTTTTCACAAGTTGATTACGAGCCGAGATCTGATTCCATTCGGTTGAGCCCTGGTTAATAGTCCTTACTTGCGAAGCATAATTTATGGATACGTTCGATACAGTAGCGGCACCTGAATATATTGAATAGTAAGGCCGAGCCGCTGTCCAGTCGGTCACGGTATAGGCATATGAAGGACTTATCGGCCTTGAACCGGAGCTTTCCCATAAATATATGTTTATGCTTTGAGCCTTTATCTGCAGTTCAATCGTGTAATTTGTATTGGCCTTCGCGGTTGAGACCAGGATCTTGGGCATACTTGTGCCGAAGCCGGATACCGTTTGAACATATATCCTGCCGCTTTGCATAATAACGCCGACTCTTCGATACGCGCGGGACGAGGTATAGCCGTCCACGGCAGCGATAAATTTACCTGAAGTGGAAGTTACCTTGAAATCAGATCTTACCACAACATCATTTGCCCTGGTAAATGACTGGTTTGAATAAAACGTCGCGTTGTAATTGGATCCGGTGCCTTTTAACGTTGCGATACCGCTACTTATTGCCACAAGCGAGTCTGCTGGCTTATACCATAAGCCCTGGGTTGATAGAGTATAGGGTGAGTCTAAATATTTTTTATAATCTGAAACCGTTATCTTGTCAGCAGAATACGAATAAACCGAAACGCTGCCGTTCTGATATGTGTCTTTTACCAGTTGCGAGGTGGAATCATAGGTTGAGTTATAGTTAGGCCCCTTCAGAGCTGTATAGTCGATAGTAGCGGTGCCTGAATATACTGAATAATATGGTCTTATTGCATTCCAGTCAGTTGTAGTGTAGGTGTACGATGGATTAACTGGTTTCTGCGCGGTGCTCGCCCAGAGATATACTTTTATATTTTGCCCGGTGACTTCAAATTCGAGATTATAGTTCGTATTGACTTTGGCGCTGGATATAAGTGTAGCTTTATTACTGGTAGTGCTGCCCGCTACAGTTTGGAGATAGATCCTACCGCTATATACATAAATACCAACCCTCCTATAAGTGCCTGTTTGGGTATATCCATCGAGGGCGGCTACAAATTTTCCGGATGTTGAGCTCACCTTGAATGTTGTGGATAGCGTAGGCTTATCGACTCTATTATAAGATTGGTTTGTATAAAGAAGAGCGTTATAGTTTATGCCTGTACCTTTTAAAATAGCGCTGCCACTGCCTATGGTTGCAAGAGTATCCGCGGGTTTATGCCATACAGAGGGATCATATGAATTAAACTGGTCATTTATGAAACTTTTGTACTGATTCAATACTGTCGAAGCCGGAAGATATGCATAAGAAGAAACAACATAGGTACCGCTGGAGAGAGCATTTTCAGCTGAAGTTTTTGCCTGCTGGGCGATAGTAAGATTTGCAGCGGCGGCGTTGAATATGGCTTCTTTTGCCTGTATACCTTGTGCGGCATCATCATATGCGGCTTGTTTCGCGTTAACGTCATCTTGAGCGTTATTATAGTCGGACCGGGCAGCGGACTCATCAGCGAGCGCTTGACTTAAATCCTGCTGGGCCTTAGTTAGACTTGTTTGATCGGCTAGTATTTGATTATTAAAATTAGTGATCGTGGCCTGAACCGCCTGTCTGGCGGCTATCGTATTATTTAGAATAGTCCTTTTTGTAACGAGCGTACTTTGTGTATTCGTACGATCCTGGAAGGCTTGAGCTTCCAGCGCTTTAGCATCATTTAGAGCTGTGTATGCCGACCAATATGAAACTTGAGCCGCTAAATAGTCATTATAAGCGGCATCATATGCGGTTTGTTTTGTATCTTTGATGGCTTGGGCATTGTTTAGGTCCTGAATTGAATTATTGAGATCTGTAACAGCAATATCTTTTGCGGTTGTTTTTACCGCCAGGGCGGAACTTGTATTATTAAGGTTGGTCTGACAAGTTATGGCCTCCTGTTGCTTTTGCCTGTAAAGCGCAACGGCTGCATCATAATCCGCCTGGGCATGGATAATAGTTTCAGCGGTTATGGTTCCGCCGTCCTTTGTTACGGCTACTAATGCGCCTTCCTTATTATAGGCAGCAACTACACCGTTCTTCTCTACTGTAACCGCCGTTAAGACACCGCCTTCATCAACCGTATACTTATATATAGTGCCGTCCGGGGCTATATACCGGGCAATGTTAGACGTAGGGGTACCGTCAAGATTGGTCTTTATATCGAATATATACAGGCTTAGGTCAGCCTCTGTGATCTTAGATATCACACCGCCTGTATATTCAATAATCTTTCCATCATTAAAGACGACTTTTTTAAGCCTATTATCAGCGTCATAATATAAAATTTTCTCCGGATCCGTAATAACCGTTACGAGATTACCATCGTCCGTATCCACCACCCCATATGAAAATGTAACGGTCTTGCCGTCCGGATAAAGAATGGAGTCTATTTTTTCGTCATCGTTATAGCTAAATATCGTGCCGTCCGGCTTGGTTATGGTAGAGACTTTGCTATTAGTCACTATAAGCAGCGTGCCATCAGGGTAAGTTATCTCCGCTTCAAGCAGGCCGCCGTCAACTCCGAAATACAGGTCCCGCAGGATTGAACCATCCTGGCGCTCGATATAATCTATAGAGCTTCCTCTATAATGTATTACATCACCTTCCTGAGTTGTTATCGACAGGATAGCGTCATCGCTTGGTACAGCCGGAACTCCTCCATCTTCAGAGGATTGGACATAAGAGGTATTATTTATAACAACCTGACCAGACGAACTTCCGATAGGCCCTTTCAAATCCAGCGTTTCCTCTTGGGGCGGCTCGATATTGCCCGATGTAGTAAGGGCGGCCTGATTTATACCAAATTCTTCGATCGCCTGTTTCTGGTCTACAATGTCTTCGTGGAGGGTCTCTTGTTTTTGAAGATAATCCGGGGCAAATGTCTGGGCCTGACTGTCGTTCAGATTATCCAGGGCGTTAACAGCGATATCGCCAGCCCACACTATCTGGTTCCAGAAAAATATGACGGCTACAAACGCGGATGTGATCTTAAAGAAATTGATCTTCTTAAAAAACTTTACTAAAATGAAAAAGCCCAAACATCTTGTTTGGGCCCTGCTCGTCTTACATCCGTCCAGGCTGCGAGGCTTAATTTCTTCCATAGCCCCTTACCTTTCCGCCAAGCTTTTTAAGTGTATCATATTTTCCGTCGAACGCAATGGCTGCCTATAGTACTTTTTTATCCTTAACATCGCGTCTATTGTTTACAAAGCAAGTATATCATACTTTCGTCTTTTGTCAAGAAGAATTTGATTTTTTATCAAATTATGTGTTTTGCCACATCGGCAGCCTATACTTGATTTCAGACGGTATCTATGGTATATTTACAGTCCCTATGAAGGACAATTCCGCAGCCTCAAATAGAAAAGCCAGGTTCACATATACGATACTAGAGAGCCTTGAGGCGGGCATAGAACTTAAAGGTACTGAAGTAAAGAGTCTACGGAATGGCCAGGCGAGTCTTGCCGACAGTTTTGCGAGAAATGAGGGCGGGGAATTATACCTGTACAACATGCACATCCCCCCTTACGCTTTCGGGAATAGGGCTAATGTAGAGCCGACGAGGGCTAGAAAGCTCCTCTTACATAGAAGTCAGATACGAAGACTATCGGAAGAGGTATCCTTAAGGAAACTGACTCTCGTTCCGCTAAAGGTTTACTTCAAGAACGGCATTGCCAAGGTGGAACTGGCCCTGGCAAAGCCTAAGAAATTGTACGATAAGCGCGAAGATATAAAGAAACGCGACAGCGACAGAGAACTGCGCCGCCGCATGATCGGTTAGTTCGTTCTTTAACATCAGTCGAAGATACGTTCCTATTTTAGGGGGTGAAAGGCTTCGACCCAGGTAAGCAAAGTAAAAGACGCATGTAGAGGATGCTTGGAGGCCTCTTTAAAAACCAGGCAAAACATCAAATGCTGACAAATACAACGTGCCAGCGACGGTAAATGAGCTGCTCAACACCATGCAAGTGGTGCCGAGTGCTTACGTACCGGCAGCGTTAGCTATATAAGCTAACCCGTCAGCCGGTTATGCCCGCGCAACCGGGTCTGACGACGATAGCGGGCTGGTCCTATTGCCACCTCCTTTTGGTAATAGGATAAGAGCACAATAGGATACCTTCGCAGGATTTCGCCTGTTAAAGCCTGCGCGGGGAAACCAAAGATCAGGATAAACATGTAGTGGCTCTTACTCTGATGTCTGGGGACGGCGGTTCGAATCCGCCCACCTCCACCAAATTTTACTTATAGGTATTACTTTTCAGATTGCTGTATCTTATCGAGGCCGGTGATGCGGGAGTTGGCGACTTTTGCGAGCTCTTTGAACTTGTCGCCGCAGAGGGTTATTGACGTATCGTACTCTTTTCTAGCTCTAGCAAAATCTTTCATCTTTATATATACATCCCCTATACGCACATGCAGGAGCGCAACGTCCTGAACGTTCTTTGAACGGGCTAGCGCTCTATTGTATTCCCCTATAGCCGAATCGTGTTTCTGCATAAACTCATAAGTGGCTCCGAGATTTAGATACGCGTTTACGAATGTCGGATCTATAGCTATGGAATTCTCAAACTCCTTTATCGCTTCATCATATTTTTTAATACTGCCGTAAGAGACACCTAGCAGATTCAGCGTCTCCAGATTCCTGGGATCCGATTTAAGCGACTCTTTCAAAAGATTTATGGCCTCTTCGTACTTCCCGGACCTGATGTAGCAAAAACCCAGCGCCGTCTTAGGCGCCGAGTAGTCCCTGGAAAGCGCCAGAGCTTTTTTAAGCGCTTTTTCGGCAGCGGCGTACTTTTCGTCTCCCAGATATGCGGATCCCAGACATGTATATCCCCACGGGTTCTGCGGCGATACCCTTATTATGGACTTCGCCAGAAGGATTGGATCCTTCCAATCTTCGTTGCGTATCACCGTAAAAAGGCCGTAGATTATGACTATCGACACGGCAGCAGCCATCGCTATCGTCTTCTTCTGTTTCCTAAGCACCATCGCCAGGATCACACAGAACCCTATCGACGGTATATACAGAAACCTATCTGCCATCAAAGCTCGTATCGGCACAATATTAGCGACGGGCAGTATCGTTATAAAAAACCAGCATATAAAGAATGACGCATGCTTGGAACGCTTAAAGACAAGCGGTATCGACGCTAGCGACACCGCCAAAAGTGAAAGGCCCAGGAGAACCTTCGGATGGAAGACTGTAGTATACACATTCGTTATATAGAAAGCACATTGATCCACAGGTAATATAAGGACCTTGAGATAATCGAGAAAAGAGACCGACATTGAAAGGAATGTATGATATGGGCTGTTTCCCCACCATCCGCACTGGCTTATGCGCTTTAAGACGAATATTCTGATTAAAATAAATCCCAGGACCATAAGAAAATACGGTACATATCTGTATACCTTGCGTTTAAGGGGTTCTATTTTAGGAAAATGTATATCATATGCTACTAGCAGGATCGGCAGCGTAACAGCCATCTCTTTAGAAAATAGCGAAACGGCAAAAAGAGCCAGCGAGGGCAATATCTTCCCGCGTATATACAGTAAAAGCGCTGAAAGATAAAAGAATAGGAACAACACGCTGGACCGGCCGGATATCCATGCAACCACCTCGGTCTCTACAGGATGGAGCGCAAAGAAGAGACTTGCGAAGGCCGCTATCCATATATCGCCGAATAGAGCATACAGGAATATGCATAGAAGTATGGCATTCAGCGAATGGAAGAAGACGTTTACAAGATGATACCCCAGAGTATTTAATTTCCAGAAGAAATAGTCAATGGCATAGGATAGGGTGGTTACAGGCCTGTAGACGTCCAGCGACAGATCCGCAAAAGCCACCGCCGAACGATTGGAAATGAAATCCGGAATATTCTTAAGAGATTTTATATTTACGTTCTTAACTACAAAATATTCATCGTCGCTTACAAACTCCCCGCCCAGCGAATTCGAGTAGACGACGAGCGTCAAAAAGAATATCAGGAGTATCGCTTTAGTCCTGTCGCTCACGCCGTCACCAGGTCCCCGTATCTGGAAAGCGATATTCCGTTATCGGCTATGGCTTTTTTCGCCTTCGCTCCGGTAAGGGCATAAAGCTCCTCTTCACAATTTATGTGAAACCTGTAGCTGTAGAAAACCTCCGGATCGAGGAAGCCCGGATGAACGACAAGCTCGGTTACACCCTCCCTGATGCCTTCTATCATCCTTAAAAGGACATCTTCGCGTATTGCACCGGAATCAAGAAATCCGAGAAAATTATCAGCTGTACTTAGAACCGCTCTCTTTAGCAATTTTTCCATACCGGGATAGAAATAGCCTGCCACGGCGGACTTGAATATTTTCTTCAAGGAAAACGGAGGCATCATAGCCTCTTTTTTAGGAACTCTTATGTAGCGAACTCCGTACTCTTTGGCTAAATCCACAAGGACCTTGAATATTTCAGGTATCATATGGAGATGCTCGTGGCTTGATAGATTAGTTATCCTAGCGCCGGAGTGGGCCGCCTTATCGATCTGGCTCTTTAATTCTATCTTAACGTGCTCGATATCAATACGTCCGGAAAATAATCTCATAAGGAATTCAACGCGCGATCCGGGGAATGACCCGTCTTCATCGATTATGCTGGATATGAGCCTGGTACTTGTGACCGGGTGTGTCTCTGTCAGGGCAAAGTGAACGCCTATCTCCGGAATCTTGTCATATTTTATCATTGCAATGGCTTCGTTTGAGGCATCACCGGTGGGGATCAGATTAATATTGGTGACGATACCCTCTTTGGCTGAGACGAGTATGCCTTCGTTAATGCTATGCGTCAGCCCGAAATCATCCGCCGTTATGATGAGTTTCTTCATTTTGAGAACTTGTACGCGAACATATCCCGAAAAGTGCGCGCAACCACACTCATCCGGGATATGCGAGAGTGCCCTTTCGTCCTTAAGTCAAATACCAGCCCATACTGGCGTATCTTAGCGCCGCGCTTCGAGGCCTCGGAAAATATTTCCACATCTATGAACGGACTTTTCGACTTAAGCGCCATGCCGTCGAGAATCTTACGCCTGTAAACTTTTAATCCCGAATTTATATCCCGAAGCGACAACCCGAATAAGAGCTCAACCAGAAAATTATATACTTTGGACATCACAATGCGCTTAAAGCTAGCGTCCTTTATGACGAGACTGTAAGCCGTTACTATATCAGCGCCGTCCAATAGCTCTATCGCCTTCCGTATATCCTCTTCTTTGGCCGGCAGATCCGAATCCGTATAAACTACTATATCTTTCGTGGCTGCCATAAGCCCTGCATTAAGAGCACCTCCGAAATTAGAGTTCTTTGCGAGCCGCACAAGCCTTATCCGGGCGTCCTTTGCCGCAAGGCTTTCGACTATACCGGCGCTCCCGTCGGTAGAGGCGTCGTCAGAAACCACTATCTCGTAAGAGCCGCATATCGCTCCGGCAAGTCTGGAGACGCGTTCGAGAGTATTGGCAATATTTTCGGCCTCATTGAACATAGGCAGTACAAAAGATACGTTGATTTCTTTGCCGGTCATTTGGTCTTGCCTCTCTTTTCGATATACTTTCCATCCGATGGCAGGATATTCGTCAATATTGCCCTCTTCCCGAACTTATATACCACGTAAATATCCAGTGCGTTAAACTGCATGTAATTCTTTTCCTTCAATACGCACCATACGCGGTCCTTTGAACCCAGAAAATCCACCATATCATCGTATTTACCCAGGTCCCGGGGAATGTGATCGGTATAGAACGTAAGGCCTTCTATATAACGGTCTTCCGAACCTATTTTTTCATCGGGGGACATCAGGGTATTCAGTTTCACCGCTATGGCCTTACTGGTTTCGAGCTCTTCTATCTTCGGGACAACAAGCCTCGAGAACGGATATAAAAACAGCAACACCGCGTAGGCTATAAGCATGAATGTCCATAGTTTCTTTCTGTTAAGGATAGCTACGAGTGACATCAAAATACCAAATAGAAGCATAGAGTACGGTATTATTAAACTTTTAAGTACCAGCGGATAGTGTCCGCTTAGATATATCGAGACGCCGGCAATGCCTAGCACAACTATGGCGGCGAGCGCATAACAAGCGCCTTTAACCCATTTATTTGCTTGTTCCGATGGCGGATCTTTCAGAAAATCGTCCCAGGATGCGGCAGCAATAAGCGCGGCAGATACAAAGCAAGGAAATATGTATGTGGGCAATTTCGTGCTGGAAACGGTAAAGAAGAGGAATATTGAGAAAAACCATACCAGTATGAATATCATGCCATTCCGCCGGCGCGGATCTTCCTGCCTGGCGTCGAAAGCTTTTTTAAACGCATACCATAGACCAAAAGGCAGAAACACACTCCACGGGAAGAATCCGCCTAGAATTATCGGTATATTGTAATAGATCTCGGAGCCTGTCTTGTGTTCGGGCTGTATAAATCTTGTAATATTTTGGAATCCGAAGAATGCGTCGATAAAAACGTTCCCGTGGATCTTGTACATAACCAGGTACCATGGCAGAGCAACGGCCGCGAATACTGCCGCCATTCCTAAGAATGGGATCTTCGCTAGCGACTTCCAATCTTTTGTGAATACAAAATATAGGACAAATGCCAGCGCGGGTAACATCACGGCTACCGGCCCTTTAGTCAATACCGCAAGTGCAAAAAATGCCGCAGAGATAAGATACGCATACCTCCGGTCCTTCAGGTGGCCGTAAAAGAAGAAAAGAACACCCAGGAGCATCAGAGAAAATAGTGTCATATCGGTGACACAGGCCCTTGCCAGGATGATGTATTCTACACATGTTGCCAACATCGCAGCAGCCAATAGCCCTGTTCTCTTGTTGAGCAGAAGGCCCCCCAAAAGGTATGTCGCTATTATGCCGATCGTACCGAATATCGCCGAAGGCAGGCGCGCAGCCATCTCATTTGTGCCGAAAGCCTTAAAAGAAAGCTCCACCAGCCAGTAAAAAAAGATCGGTTTTTCGAACTGAGGTTTTCCGAAGATATGAGGGGTTAGCCATTCATTTCTGGCGAGCATCTCTTTCGCGGTCTGGGCATAAAAAGTTTCGTCGGGGTCAGTAAGGCTCATACCATCAAGCCTGAAGAAGAATAGATACCAGGAGAGTGCCAAAAATATTACTAATGGCAGAATCGGCCCTTTAATCAGCTTGTCCATGATTAAACTGATTATATGTTAATGGCCTGTAGGTGTCAATCCTAGAATTCCAGGCGGGCGCCGGACTTTATCCACCTGCCCGGCATTTCAACGCCGGCAACTTCTGAATACGGTGTATTGAATAAGTTTGATACCTCAAAAAAAGCATCCAACTTCACTCCCTTGTTGTAAAAGATGCTCTTGGTTACCCTCATATCCGCTATGACCACGGACTGGCCCCTTACTCTCTTCTTCCAGTTAAGAACCCAGGAATTACTGAAACCCGGCAATTCAAACAAGACCCCCGCCGATATCTGCTGCTTAAGGTAGTCAAGAGCGTATTTGGATGTGTAAGCATGCTTGGAGTACACATCGAGACAGGTGTAGTTTATAAAGAACTTGTCCAGGCCTAGCGAGACTTCGGCGCCGTTAGTGGAAGTCGTGCCTATGTTCAACGCTTGCCAAGGGGCTGTAGACGAATATCTTATCCAATCTATCGTGTCATGCGAATCCCTGTGAAAATATGTAAAGCCGGCCTTAAGCTTATCCCGGAAATAGTCCACGCCGGTTTCATACGTCCAGGAACTCTCGGGTTTTAAACTCGAATTGCCTATATTAGCTTTATCGACATAATATAACTCTGTAAAAGTCGGTATCCTGTATGCCCTTCCGGCTGCTCCCCGCAGTGACAGCCCATCATATACCCTGTAACTTGCCGATACCGACGGTGAAGTTTCCCATCCGAAACCATCAAAGTGGTCGCCGCGCAGTCCTAAGTTTATATATAGATTTTGAGATATTTTCGGTGCGGCCTCTACGTATATACCTTCGGAATAACGCTGGTGGATCTTCATGTTGGTGGAGTCTATCGTGTCACGGGCCACTTCGAAGCCATACGAGACATCCGCAAGATCATGGGTAAAGTTAAAAGTCGATCCACCGCCATAGCTATAGACCGTAGAGTAGTTCGTCTGCCATCCGGGACGATTTATATCGAGCCGAAACTTATCCCAGTGGCGGCGTAAGAATAGGCTCGGGCGCACCGTCAGGTCTCCGGCTTCTGCCTGCCCTCCTATATTAAAAAATCTCGTGTCGGTTTCCTCGGCCTCATTCGGATACAGATTTGAATAAAAGTTACTTGCGCCGTAATCTTTCTTCGTATAACCAAAAAGAAGATCATAATTTCCCAGGAAAGTCTTGATGGATGAGAAATTGGCCAGCGAGAATATATTGAAGTTTGTATCGGACATGAAGCCTGTAGACCGGCTATCTTGTATCGAGAAACGGTTATCTACAGGCCCGAAAGGCGTCGTACATGATAAAGCGGCTTTTGAGTAATCAAAGTCACCGCCTTCGGCGTCGAATACTATCTTTTTACCTTCCGGCTTCTTCGTTATTATATTTATGACGCCGCCGAAAGCATTAGGGCCGTATAGACTTGAGCCCGGGCCTTTCATTATCTCTACCCTATCGATATCTTCAGGGGTCACGGGCAAGTCCATGGTGTAGTGCCCCGTCTGCGGGTCGTTTATCCGTATGCCGTCTATAAGAACGGAATTCTCTTCGAAGGTCGTGCCGCGTATACTGACATCGGCCTGTACGTTCTCCGGCCCTCTGCGCCTTATATCGATACCGCCGATATTGCCTATCATATCCGGCGTGGCGTCATAGACCGACATTCTAGATACAGTTTTATCCAGGATCGTTATTGACCGCGCGGAATTTGAGGACGCTATGCGGGACGGTGTTACGACGAGCCTTCCGAGGGACGCCTCGTCCTCACACCGGGACTCGGTGGTAAGGAAGAGTGCGAATATAACGGCCATCAAAATCGATTTTAAGCGCGCCATATACACACATTAATTTAAAAAGGCGCTATTGTCAACCATAAAATTTTAAATGGTTTACAATAAAACTTACTCTTTTAGGCTTTACGCGGATTTAAAAATATATCGGCTATCTTATGCAGGGATATTTTGACTTCTTCGCTCAGCGGCGCACCTATACCGGTGGATTTCGGCTGGACTGATATTACAAATATATTCATATCTTCCTTCCCTGTCTTCAAAAGATCCGTAAATAAGCGCGGGGACGGATTATGGGTGGAAAAGCTGACCCTGGATATTTTATCCAGGTCGAATACCGCAACGGCGCCGGGTTCCCTCCCGATATCAGCGGCATCTACGAGCATCAGCGTGTCACAGGACGTCGATAATATCGGAAATATGTAGTTCTCCGGCGCCGTACCGCAATCGAATAAAGACGCCTCCGGAAGCCCTCCGCGGCTTTTAAGTATCTCTATGAGTTTTGGTCCCAGGCCATCATCCCCTCTTATTATATTTCCTATGCCGACTATGGCGAGCTTTCCTTTTAGACGGCCGGATATCGCGACGGATAATTCCGAATCCAGCTCCTTCGGAGGATTAGTATTTTTCAATCGTAGCGGCCCTTCTGCACTTGGCACATAATACTTTTATCCTGTCGGACCTGAGGACGTAGTCTTTGGCCGCCGATACTACATCATCGGCAAACCCCAGCGACTTGAGGGAGGCTATGAATAGCGTGGGATTGGAAAAAGCCAGCGGCCCAAGTCTCTTGGCCAGCCACTCCAGGTGGGCTTTCGCGGTTATTACGTCACCGCAAACCTCACACAGCGCGAGTTCTTTCTCATCCGTCTCGGATACCATCTTGTGCCTGTTAAAACCGGCCAGATCAAACTCCGTAGTATGCTTTATTCCTGGCGGCGAATCGGTTTTTGTCGTGCATAGTGCGCTGCATTGCCCGCAATAATGGCACTCATCGAGATGCAGGATCATTTTGCGCACCGCCTTTTTACGATCAACGGTATCATTAACCTCTATCGCCCGCGCCGGACAGACGAGCGCACATGCTGCGCACGCAATACAGCCTTTATTAGAATAGACGGGCTTCCCCCTGAATCTCTTGGCCGGTGAATGCGGCTTGAAAGGGTACTTGGTGGTACACGGCCCTTTTATCATTGCCGTGACCGCTTCCTTTAATTCCCGTAATTTAGGATATCTCATATCGTTAGATAGTTAGAATAATTTCACCACGTTTGACGAATGCCTGGCCAGGTTTCCGGTGAAGTCCAGCATATCGAAGTACATGTTTGCGCCCAGCGGCGTACCGATGCCCTGCACCAGCCTGTCGGCATGTTCTTTTCTGTACCGCTCCACCAGCTCCTTTACCTTGAAACCGTTATCTACAACGCTCTGTTTTATCGCGGAATCACGGTGTTTCAAAAAATCGCGCATCATCTCGACCGACTTCCTCATAACGCCGTAAGTCTCCATGAACTGATTGACGCTCGTCTCGTCAAAAAGCAGCTTCTCCGTCACTTTGACCTCTATCCGCTCGATGATGCTTGAAGCTTCATCTCCCATGCGTTCAAGAGCCGCAACTGCCTGAGCGAGAGTCGACAGCTCTTTTTTGCTGCCGGCCGCTTTCGAGAGATCCAGGATGTTCCTGGTTAACGATTTTTCCGTTTCGTTTAAAGCTTCTTCTTTCGTCATCGCTTCGGATAAATATGAGTCTTTATTTTCCATAAAACCTTTTTCTACAAGGCCGAGGATGTCATTCACGGTGTCGGCCATGCTGAAAGCTTTAACTCTTATATCGCCGATATCCATTTTCACCTCACTTTATATTTTTAATATCTTCCCCATACTCATCAATGACCGTTTCCGGACACGGTTTGATGCCCGACCGGTATGCTCCCCTGGCCAGCGCATGCGCAGAAACGGGGGCGGTAAGTATTATAAATAATAGGCACAAAAGCGCTTTGATCCCGATAGCCGTAAAACCCTTTATGAAAAACAGTCCCAATAGTATTCCGCAGGTTCCGAGCGTTATACATTTAGCCGAGGCCTGCAGTCTGTTATAAACATCCGGAAGCCGTATAAGCCCCAGACATCCGAAGAAATCGAAGAATAGCCCCACCAATACCAGCGCATATCCTATATTCTCAATCATCGAAGTCCTTGCCTTCCATTGATTTCGACAGCGCCATTATCCCGATAAAACTCTGGAGCGCCCAGGCTATACCTATATCTATATACCAGTCACGCCCTGTGGCAATACTAAGAAGAGCGCATAACCCCACTATAAGTATGCCGAGCATATCTATAGCAACGGCCCTATCGGGCGCGGTCGGGCCGCGCAGCACCCTCCACAGGCAAAGGCCGGCCGATATTATTAGCCAGAGAAATGCCCTGGCCAGGAAAGGCATTTGCCAGCGA
>Ga0247841_10002978_pt1 | contig 32365 bp, 33 predicted proteins | sample LaCruzMarch2015__2_FD_192410 | JGI IMG/M metagenome (GOLD analysis project Ga0247841, IMG submission 192410) | Freshwater microbial communities from meromictic Lake La Cruz, Castile-La Mancha, Spain - LaCruzMarch2015_18m | ecosystem: Environmental > Aquatic > Freshwater > Lake | place: Spain...
TCCTTTGCGATCTTAGCGTACTCTGCGAGAGGAAAGAATTTCTCGCAACGCTCGCAACGAGCGCAATGATAAAAATATATTAAAGATCCTTTGCGATCTTAGCGTACTCTGCGAGAGGTCTTAAAATTCACCCCGTGGAATAGCGCTTATCAAATGTCGTAGCCTGTCTAAAAAGATTTATTCCACCGGGTAAAATTCGCGGACTAAAAAAATGACTTTTGAAGAAAAATATATCGTACTAAAAAAAATATTCTGGGACTATCATACTGAAAAGTTGCCGCTGGAAAAAATAATAAACGGAGACTTCCATTCCGTCGATGATTACTCATTCAATTTAATTATCGTTCGGATGTTTGAAAGATTAAATTGGTACGATCTGATAGAAATATTAGGTCTGAATAAAATTAGACAATTGCTCACAGTAGATACAATTGCCAAATTACATTTTACCGAGTTAAGAGATAAATATGAATTCCTACGGAAAGTATTATCGGGAGAAGATGTATCCTTTACAGGATGGGGTGATGCGTATTATCAACAAATTAAACACACCCTTTTTTCTAACCGGTGGTACAGCCCTCAGCAGGCATTATTTTAATCATCGCTACTCCGACGATCTCGATCTATTCGTTAACGCCTGTGATAAATATCAGGAACTGCTCGATATTGTCTTAATAATGCTGAGCGATGCAAAACATGAAATTAATTTTCAAATAGAAAAAGAGAGTCTAAAAAAGTATGAAAACTATACACAATTATTTATTATCAATCCGTCATTGCCGGAACTTAGATTGAAAATAGATTTTGTGAACGATATTGCTGAACATTATGGAGATTTTGAGTATCACAAACAATTAGGAAGAATAGATGGCTGGCAGAACATTCTGTCAAATAAAATAACTGCAATTTTCCGATTTGAACCAAAAGATATTGCCGATATATGGGTCATAGCGAAAAACAAAAATTTCGACTGGAAAATAATCATCAAAGAAGCCAAGACAAAAGAGGCGGGAGTCGAACCGGAAGTCATTTTTAACATTCTCAAATCATTCCCCATAGAACAATTAAACTTAGTTAAGTGGGTACTGATGCCAAACTTTAATTCGGTCCAGGACGATATTGGCAGAATGGCCGATGACATTTTGTACGGAAGGGAAAATTCAATCAGAAGCGGGACTCGTAGTTAAAAAACTACTAATTACCACCGCCACGGCGGGAAGAGGTCTAAACGAAGGGTAAGATTAACGGTCAGATTAAGATCAAGGTTTAGATTAAATGAAGAATGAATAATGAAAAATGAAAAATGAAGAAACCGAAAAATGAAAAATGAATAGAAGTAACTTAATCTTAGAAAAAACGTATGACTTCTCTATGGAAGTGATAAAAGTCTATCAGCTTCTAACAGAAGAGAAAAAAGAATATGTCATGTCAAAACAGCTGCTCCGATCTGCAACAAGCATTGGGGCTAATTGTGAAGAGGCAGATTCCGCGCAAAGCCATAAAGATTTTATTGCTAAAATGTCCATTTCTTTGAAAGAATCCAAAGAATGCAGGTACTGGATTCGTCTCTTGTATGAATCAAAATATCTTGAAAACCCAATAATTCTTGAAAAATGTGAAGAAATAATTAAAATCCTTACAAAAATACTTAAGTCAGCAAAAGAAAACGAAAACAAATAAATCATTCATTTCATTCTCCATTTTTAACCCGTTAAATGCGTAGCATATTTAACTGGGTCTTCATTATTCATTATTCATTATTCATTATTCATTATTCATTTTCCCTCTTGTTCAAACGAGTTGACCAACTGTTCATTTGATTTGAACGTTTATTCAAACGATCTGCATAAATGTCCAAATGAGTTTTATAAGTATTCAAATGACCGGGACGATTGTCCAAATGATCTGGACAAGTATTCAAACCAATTGAAGAAGTATCCAAATGAGTTAACCATTTATCCAAACGATTTGCATAAATGGAAAAATGACTTGAATACTTTCACAAATGACACAAATATTTATCCGAAAGACAGAACCAACAGGCCTATCGGCATGATTATCATAAAAAATGTTCATAAAATGTACAAAAACCGTACAAATTCCTATTGACAAATTACCGGAATAGATATAGATTCATGATGGATAGCGTATTTGATTTATTTAGTTCTTTTAAAAAGCAAAACCCCCCGGAAGGGCAGTTCCAGGGGGCTTCGCAGCTAAGAAATGACTTGGTTAACCTTCCGTTGATGGGGTGGTTGCTGAGTCATTTCCGTTTTTGGTTGAACGACGAGCTTTCAGCGTGTCGAGCCCAAACTCGACAATCCGCGGATCGCTCTTACCGAAATGCGCATAAACAGCATCTCTCATACGCCGTAACAAATCTATCGACTTATCACGTGACGCATAAAGATCCTGCGTCGCTTTTTCGGCCGCTCCGGCCATCTGCGCTTGATTTTGCAAAGCGCTCGACAACTCTGTTGCACTTACTTCCAATTCCGCTACAGTTGGCGATACCGGAGTGTAACTCGCGGTGTATTTCGCTAAAGCGGCCAGCATTGTCTGAATTTGTGCAATTAGAATTGCCGGTTTTAAAACAATGGATTTCGACATATCGCCTATCCTTCCTAAGGTCTTCCATCCATGAGAAAGCCTGAAAACTCATTGGACAACCAGTTAATAATATCCGTCCGGGCTTTTTTCTGTTGTGAATATTCACAATGTCAAAGACCGTATTAAATTTAAATAACACAGAATACTATATGCAAGAACTATTTGTGCGATTAACATACAAATATCAATTATTTTTAGATTTTATTGTGAATTCGTTGACATTTCCTTCTACATGTTGTAAATTTGTGCGTGAAAAAGGAGGAGTTGATAAATGGAGAACTTGAGAGAGGCGCTCAAACAATTGCGTATCGAGCGGCATCTGACACAGGCGGATCTCGGACAAAACCTTGGGGTTTCCCGGGATGTTATCGCCCGCATCGAGAATAACTCTCAAAATATCACCTTTGATGTCGTTTCAAAGTACGCCGGCTATTTCAAACTTTCAACAGACGCCATCGGTAACTTAGCCAGAAAATTCGATCAGCCCTTTCAGTATATGCTCCGCGCACATCATTACAATAAATTAACGCCTGACATGTGTAATCGGTTCGAGCGATGGTACGATCGGATGGAAATATTGACGACATATACTCCGCTGACACCGATCCTGGAAATACCCGAATTGCCAAAAGCGGACGATCCGGATATGAATTACCAAACCCTTAGTCATCAAATCGTCAGCAAACTCAGAGAAACATGGGGATTGGGTAAAGCGCCGATTTCCGATCCTGTCAACCTGATCGAAGCGCTTGGATATTTTATCAACGGCGAAGATCTCGGTGATTCCCCCGTTTTTGCCATTACCGGTAAACGCGGTCACAATGGACGACCGGGGATTTTTATCAATACCAATAAAGAGATTCCCATCGAGCGTCAGCGTTTTTCGATCTTTCATGAGCTGTGTCATATTCTTTACCATCCGGACGCGTATCAAGAAACTCCTACAGCGATCGGATATGGCGAAAAGAAAGATGACAAAGAGAAATTGGCAGATTGTTTTTCGGGTAATTTTCAGGCGCCGAATGAGGAAGTCAACAGGATCATTGAGGTGGTTGAAGAAAATAACGCCGAAGATTATCTGATCCTGCTCCTGAAATCTTATTTTAAAGTCAGTTACCAGACTATTCTCTACCGCCTGCGCGACACGGATTATATCACAGGCGATGAATTCAGAACGTTATTCGATCAGTATCAAACTAAATTTGGAATCAAAGAACCTTCACCGCTGACAGATCCTCTCCATTTCAATCAGGAAAATAAGATCGAACAGAGAAGAAACGAAAACCTGGCGATGGCATAATGTCCGGTCATCTCTATCGGTTCCATAACAGAAGATATCTCGCAACGTCCGCAACGAGCGCAAAGTATATAAATAAATGAATTAAACTTTGCGTAACTCTGAGTTCTCTGCCCCGTAGGGTATCCTTTGGATCGGGAGATAATTACGAAGGAATAAGATATGAAAGTAACCAAAGATTATATAATCCACTTTATTAATACTCAAAAACCTGAGTTGAGTAGTAAATACGGTGTCAAACGGATCGGTCTGTTTGGAAGCTATGCCAGGGGCTATGCAAATCAGGATAGTGACATAGATATTGTAGTTGAGCTCGAAAAACCAGACCTGTTTATATTGATTGGAATTAAACAATTTTTTGAGGATGCTCTTGGGATTCCAGTTGATATTGTCAGATTAAGAAATCGAATGAATCCAGCCCTTAAGACTAGAATTGATCGGGATGCAATCTATGTATGATTTTGAACTGGTAAAAGACATTCTGAAAAATATCCTTTGGTCAATCGATCAAATCGGGAAAAGGTTTATGGGGATAAAAAATAGCGACGATTTTCTTAATAACGACGAGGGACTTCAAAAACTCGATAGTATTTGTATGCAGCTGATCAACATCGGGGAAGCGTTAAAACAAATTGATAAATTGACCGATAATAAATTGTTGACAAGCTACCCTCAGGTAAATTGGAAACACGCAAAAGGGATGAGAGATATTATTACTCATCATTATTTCGACATTGACGCAGAAACGGTCTATACAGTTTGCAATGAACATATTCCTGATATGAAGAATACAATTGAAAAGATTATCTCAGAAATAACAGATAAATAAGTAACTTCTCGCGGCACCCGATCCAAAGGTCACTTAGAACTCCGCCTTAGCGGAGATATCCCTTGGAGCAACGTATTAGTAAAATTAAGAAAAAACTTTGCGAACTCTGCGCTCTTTGCGAGAAGCAAAATAAAAAGAACTTTGTGTTCTTTGCCTGCCCCGTAGCGAAGCGTACTGGGGCGTACTTAGCGAGAGGAAAGAATTTCTCGCAACGCTCGCAACGAGCGCAATGATAAAAATATATTAAAGAACCTTTGCGATCTTAGCGTACTCTGCGAGAGGAAAGAATTTCTCGCAGAGTAGAGTTTACCCCGTTAAATAATGATGATATATTCTATACAAAGTGAAAAACATACAGAATATTTAACAGGGTTTACCCCGATCCTTCGGGGCAACGAGCGAAAAGGGAATGAATATATAAAGAAACATAGCGTACTTGGCGTACTTTGCGAGAGGTAAAATGGGAATCATCTACGGAAAATTGAAAAAAACATTCGGAACCAAGGAACCTCAGTCAATTACAACACCGCTGGAATTTCGAAATCAGATTCCATTGGTAGCCGATATTGTCTTTAAGATGGCGGGATAGATGGATGAAGGAAGATTGTTAAGTAAGTATTCCAATAAAATTATTCAAATAGAGAAATATCAATAAAAAGGAATAAGTAATGTTAAATAATAAAACGATTCTTGTTACGGGAGGTACAGGTTCCTTTGGAAAAAAATTTATTAAGACCGTACTAGATAAATATAATCCTAAAAAGATTATTATCTACAGTCGTGATGAGCTCAAACAGTTCGAAATGCAAAATACAAAAGAATTCCATGATTTTGATGATATACTACGATATTTTATCGGTGATGTTAGAGATGAACCGAGACTGAAAAGAGCAATGGAGGGTGTGAATATTGTGATTCATGCCGCGGCTTTGAAACAAGTACCAGCAGCCGAGTATAATCCTTTCGAAGCTGTAAAAACAAATGTGATTGGTGGGCAAAATGTAATTAATTGTGCAATGGATTCTGGAGTAGAAAGGGTAGTTGCTTTAAGTACGGATAAAGCCGCTGGGCCGATTAATTTATACGGAGCAACAAAACTTGTATCCGATAAGTTATTTGTTGCGGCAAATAATTATAGAGGACATCATAATATCAAGTTTTCGGTAGTCAGGTATGGAAACGTCATGGGCTCACGAGGTTCAGTTATTCCCTTTTTCATCAAGAAAAATGGAGATGGAATAATACCGATTACAGATGAACGCATGACCAGATTTAACATAACTCTACAACAAGGGGTTGATTTTGTCATTCAATGTCTCGAAAGAATGTGGGGCGGAGAATTGTTCGTTCCAAAGATTCCTTCATACAGAATTCTCGATCTAGCAAAAGCTGTAGCGCCAGAATGTAAAATTGAAGTTGTCGGAATCAGACCGGGTGAAAAAATCCATGAAGAAATGATTACAGAAACTGATGCGATTAATACGATTGAGTTTGATGATTACTTCGTAATTCTGCCTTCAATGCAATTATGGGATATTGAAAAATTCAGAATAGAGAGTAATGGGAAACCCGGTAAATATTGTGAATATGGTTTTAAGTACAACAGCGGGACAAATCAAAATTTTCTTACTATCGAAGAATTGAAGGAACTGATTAAGAATAATGTCTGATAAATTCTATTCTTATGGTAAACAGTCTATTGAGGATGATGATATTCAGGCGGTTGTCAAAGTTCTAAAATCAGATTGGCTGACACAAGGACCTAAAATAGAAGCATTCGAAAAGACACTTTGCGACAAATTTAGCGCAAAATATGCCAGTGTGGTTAGTAATGGTACCGCTAGCCTGCATCTTATCGGATTATCACTTGGGTGGAGTAAAAACGATGTGGTAATCACTTCTCCAATCACATTTTTAGCAAGCGCTAACTGTGTTATATATGCCAGCGCTACACCCGATTTTGTCGATATCGACGCCAAGACATATACCATTGATGTAAATAAACTTGAAGACAAAATTAAGTTTTTTCAAAAGAAAAAGAAAAATGTCAAGGCGGTTGTAGCAGTTGATTATGCTGGCCATCCCTGTGATTGGGACGGTTTAAAGTATATATCAGAAAAATATGATTTACAACTTGTTAATGATGCTTGTCATGCGATGGGAGCAGAATATAAAGGTGACTTCGGATATGCTGTCAAATATGCTGATGCTGTTAATCTAAGTTTCCATCCGGTTAAACATATAACAACTGGCGAAGGGGGCGCGGTTTTAACTAATAATGCTCAATTAGATGAAAAAATTAAAATACTTAGAACGCATGGAATCGTAAAGGACAGTTCAAAATTCATAATTCAAGATTCAGAATTAACTGGACCCTGGTACTATGAAATGCAGCTGTTAGGTTACAACTATAGAATTACGGATTTTCAATGTGCTCTGGGTATAAGTCAATTAAAGAAGCTTGATCAATTTGTTGCCAGAAGAAATGAGATAGCTGATTTCTATAACATAAAAATTTCTAATGATGATAGATTTATTATTCCATCGGTGCATAAAAATGTAAAACACTCTTATCATTTATATCCTTTACAAATAAAGTTCGAAAATTTAAAAATATCCAAAAGGGAATATTTTGAAAAAATGAGAGAGAATAATATTGGTTTACAAGTACATTATATTCCTGTTCATCTACAGCCATATTATAAAAAGAACTTTGGATTCAAAGAGGGAGATTTTCCATTTGCTGAATCGTTTTATAAAAGAGAAGTCTCAATACCGATCTATCCTGCGTTACAGAAAGAAGATCTTGAATACATAGTAAATAAAATTAAAGAGTTATCTGTTTGAAAGTTTTTATCGTTACCGAAGGTTTTCAAAGTACTGGCTATGGCCATTTAACAAGATGTTTGGCTCTGTATCAGGCATTCGAGGAAATAGACATACAACCTACATTAATTGCAAACTGTGATGAAGATGGGAAAAAGTACATTGACAATATAAATTTAGATGTGTATAATTGGCTTGAAGATAGCAATAAATTTATCAAACAGATTAATGGATCAGATATAACCATTATTGACTCTTACATTGCTTCCAAAGACATTTATATACAGGTTTCTGAGAGTGTTAAAAAGGCCGTTTATATTGATGATTTTCTAAGAATTGAATATCCCAAAGGAATTATTGTTAACGGTACGATAGGCGCTGAAAATCTTTCATATAAAAGAAAACCTAACCAAAGATATTTATTAGGAATTGATTATATACCTTTGAGAAAAGAGTTTTGGGATTTACCAGATATTAAAAGAAATGATAAGATTCAAAATGTACTAATTACTTTTGGCGGACAAGATATAAGAAATCTGACATTTTCAGTTCTTGATTCAGTTTTGGAGAATTATAGTTCCTTAAATTACCACATAGTATTGGGAAGTGATAATGCCACTAAAGATTTATGCAAATACAGAAAATATAATGTTAAGTTCTATATATCATTAAACGCAGAACAAATGCTTGATGTTATGTTAAAATGTGATTTGGCGGTTTCTGCAGCTGGACAAACTACTTATGAGTTGGCGAGAGTTGGTTTATATACTATCGCAATTGGTGTTGTCGAAAACCAGGAATATAATCTTAAAGGTTGGATTGGAAATGGTTTTCTAAAAAAGGAACTCTGGTATAACCAGAACGATTTATTTAAACAACTAGCTAATTCTGTCAAAAAGAATATTGAACATAGCGAAAAGGTCAATGTCACTTATTGCGATGGACAAGGTGCTCGAAGAATAATAAAGACTTTGTTATGAAGATTCTATTCTTAACAAACAATAGCAACTCAGAACCAGTTTATTCATTCTTGAAAGATCAAAAAGATTTGTTTGTTACTAAATATGAACAAAAATTGACAAAGGAAGTTGTCGTTGAATTTAATCCAGATTTCATTATAAGTTATGGTTACAGATTTATAATTAAGAATGATATTATAGTTTTATTTAGAAACCGAATTATTAATCTACACATTTCCTTATTACCATGGAATAAAGGCGCAGACCCCAATCTTTGGAGTTTTCTTGAGGATACGCCGAAGGGGGTGACAATACATTATATAGATGAAGGTATCGATACTGGTGATATTATCCTTCAAAAAGAAGTATACTTAACTGAAAATAGTCATACTTTAGTTTCGTCTTATGATATTTTACATAAAACTATTCAAGACTTATTTATAAATAACTGGGATTATATAAAAATTAATAATATTCGTCCTCACAAACAGGAATCGAAAGGGAGTACGCATTATTTAAAAGAATTACAGAGTTTAAGAAGTATTATTGCTGAAAAAGGATGGAACATTAAAATAAAAGAAATGAAAAAAATCTATGAGAATTTGAAAAATGATAATTAGAAAATTTGATCTTAAACAAACAAGTACTTTTATTATAGCAGAACTATCTGCTAATCATAACCAGGATTTTGAAATAGCTGTAAAAACTATTAAAGAAGTAAAGAAATCTGGGGCAGATGCAATTAAACTCCAAACTTATACACCGGATACGATTACAATTGACTGTAATAATGAATACTTCCAGATTAAAAGTGGAACTCTTTGGGATGGTAAAACACTCTATGAGCTTTATAAAGAAGCATACACCCCATGGGAATGGCAGCCAAAATTAAAAAAGATTGCTGAAGAAGAAGGATTAATCTGCTTTTCGACACCGTTCGATAAAACTGCGGTTGACTTTCTTGAAAAAATGAGTGTCGCGGCATACAAAGTTGCTTCTTTTGAAATAACAGATATTCCTCTTATTGAATATATTGCTTCAAAAGGAAAACCAGTTATAATTTCGACTGGAATTGCAACTCTTGCAGATATTGAAGACGCCGTAAATGCATGCAGAAGAGTTGGTAATAACGATATTGCTCTTCTTAAATGTACATCATCTTATCCGGCGCCAATTGACGAAGCAAATCTGTTAACTATTCCTCATTTAAGAGATACATTTAAGGTGGTTTCTGGTTTATCAGATCATACATTGGGAAGCGATGTTGCAATTGCGGCAGTTGCTCTTGGTGCAAAGATCATCGAAAAACATTTTATACTAGATAGAAAAATCGGCGGTCCCGATGCGGAATTTTCCATGGAACCGGAAGAATTTAAAAAAATGGTCATTTCAATCAGAAATGTTGAAAAAGCATTAGGTTCTATAAATTATCAATTATCACCCAAAGTTGAAAAAAGCAGGGTATTTGCTCGTTCATTATTTATTGTCAAAGACGTTATAAAGGGAGAATCAATTACCGAGGAAAATGTCCGATCGATCAGACCGGGTAATGGATTACCTCCTAAATATTATAAGCAGATAAGCGGGAAAAAGTTTAGGAAAGATTTTCAATTGGGTACACCTATAAATTGGGAGATGTTTGAATAGGATGAAAAGTTTAGCGATTATTACTGCGCGAGGTGGAAGTAAAAGAATACCGAGAAAAAATATAAGAGATTTTCTTGGCGTACCGATTATAAAATATTCAATTGAAGCTGCGGTCAATGCATATTGCTTTGATGAAATTATGGTCTCCACAGATGACAGAGAGATCGCAGCAATAGCAGAAAAATTTGGGGCTGTAATTCCTTTCTACAGATCAGAAGCGACTTCTAATGATCTCGCGACAACATCTGATGTCATCGAAGAAGTAATCTTTGAGTATAAAAAAAGAGGTAAAATTTTTCAATATTGCTGCTGTATATATCCAACAGTACCTTTTATAACTGTTGAACATTTGAAGCAGGGTTTTGATATTCTGAAAAGTACTGGATCCGATTCCGCCATACCCGTTGTGCGTTTTAGTTATCCTATCCAAAGGGCTTTAAAAACTGAAGATGGACGTCTGTCCATGATATGGCCGGAGAACTTGAACGCCAGATCTCAAGATTTAATGCCGGCTTATCATGATGTCGGGCAATTTTACTGGTTTAGAATTGAAAGCTTTATGAAACAAAAAAGACTATTCATGGATTATTCTGTTCCTATTGAGATTCCTGAATCCCAAGTTCAGGATATTGATAATGAGGAAGATTGGAAAATAGCTGAAATAAAATATAAAATCCTCAATAATATTAAATAAGTAATGACTTACAAACCAATCTTTAATGCTCTAATAATTGGTGCCGGTAATATAGGTGCATTTTTCGATAATCCTGATTCTATTAATATTTTAACGCATGCCCATGCATATAAAAGGTGTGCTGGCTTTAAACTTCTGGGATTTGTCGATACTGATGTGGAAAAATCTAAAAAGGCCGTTTCTTTGTGGGGCAGCAGTATATTTCATTCCTTGGAAGATGCACTTAATCAGAGCAATAGCGTGGACGTGGTTAGCGTTACCGTTCCTGATCAACATCATTATGAAATTCTGAAAGAAATATCTGAATTTCCCGTGAAATGCGTATTTGCAGAAAAACCACTTACAAAAACACTCGAAGAAGCGGAGGAGATTACTCGTATTTATAAAGAGAAAAATATTGCTCTGGTCATTAATTACAGCCGCCGTTTTGTTCCTGAATTCGAAAGGATTAGAGATGACATTCATAGTGGTACTTATGGCGGTTATGTGTCAGGAACAGGCTTATATGGGAAAGGGATCGTTCATAATGGCTCTCACCTTATAGATTTGCTTAGATACTTTTTAGGAGAAATTCAAGATAGCCATATAACGGATTATTCGTTTGATTTTTATGATGACGACCCCTCACTATCCGGCATTTTAACTCTTGATAATGAAAAAAAGTTTTACCTTCAGCATATTGATTGCAATTTGTTTTCCATTTTCGAGCTTGATATTTTTTTTGAAAAGAAAAGAATCAGGATAAAAGAGTCAGGTTTTGCCATAGAGGAATATGAAGTGGCAGAAAGTGAAGTTTTCGCGGGCTATAAAAACATGGTCAAGACAGGAGAAAATCGAACAGCCCTTGGAATGGCAATGTACTATGCCGTCGAAAACATATATGATTTTCTTACCAAGGGTGCAAACATAAAATGCTCAGGCTTCGATGGTTACAAAGCGGTTGAAGTGTGCACTGATATAGTTAAAAAAGCGAAAATATGAAAAAGAAAATCTTCATGTTTTCTCGTGATCCCGGGGGAACAAACACAATAATTCCTCTTTTTAGACCTCTCCAAGAAAGGGGATATGAGGTAATTTTGTATGGCAAAGATGTAGCACTAAAAATTTATCGCCAAAGTGGATTAGATGCGAATGACATAGCAGAATATGTAAGTGAATTCGGAAAGGCAGAAATCCAAGAATTCATTGAGAAGATAAATCCTGATTGCATCATAACAGGGACAAGCATCGAAGATTTTACCGAAAGATATTTGTGGAAGGCATCAGAAAAACTAAATATTCCATCATTTGCAATACTTGATCAATGGATAAATTACGGGATTAGGTTTTCAAAATATGGGGCGTATAACTCGGACATTTACAAAGATGATAGAGTTCATCCCTTTCTGCCGATGAAAATCCTCGTTATGGATGAAATTGCAAGGCGTGAAGCTATTAAGGACGGATTAGAACCAAAAAGGATTGAAATTACAGGACAACCCTATTTTGAAACTTTAATGCAAAAAGTCGATCAGATTACTCAAAGTGCGATCCAAGACATCAGAAAAAAATTAAATGTTGAGGAAGATGATTTTGTAATAACCTTTGCCTCTGAACCGGTCTCCGTTGATTACAGGGGCAATATTGACGGACAAGATTATTGGGGTTATAATGAAAAAACAATTTTTAAAGAACTGATAAAGGCCATTGTGCATATTGTGCCTGAATTTAAGAGAGGAATTTCGATAGTCATTAAACTGCATCCACGGGAAGGTAAAAAAAACTACTGTGAAGTTATTAAGAATTTAAAAAGTAATAATGTAAAAGTTACCATTGTTGAAAGCTTTGATTCTTATAGTTTGATTACCGCATCTGATCTTGTCTGCGGGATGTCGTCAATGTTTTTAATCGAAGCAGTTGTTATTGGTAAACCTGTAATAAGTATTGCCATAGGGTTGAATAGAGAAAATCCTTTTGTTCTGGACAGAATAGGCGTTCTTAAGAGTGAACTTAGCAACGAGGAGCTTCAAGATAAACTAAGACTATTTATGATCGAAAATACATTCGTTAGACCAAAATTAAATCTTATAAAAAATCCGGTCAAGCATACGATTGAATTATTGGAGAGTTATTTATGAAAACCTTGGCTTTATTGGGTGGCGAAAAAGTTAGGAAAGAGAAATTTCCAGCATATAGGCCTATTGGAAAAGAGGAAGAAGATGCCGTTTTGAGGGTGATCAGATCAGGTGTTCTCTCAAAATTTCTCGGAAGTTGGCATGAAGATTTTTATGGTGGTCCCGAAGTTAGAGCACTTGAGTCAGAATGGGCTGCCTATTTTAATATTAAGCATGCGATAGCCGTAAATTCAGCAACATCAGGTCTCTATGCGGCAGTAGGAGCCGCGGGAATTGGACCAGGTGACGAAGTTATTGTCTCACCATATACAATGACAGCATCAGCAACGGCGGCACTTATTTACGGAGCTATACCGGTATTTGCTGACATTGATCCGGAAATATTCTGTATCTCTCCAAAAAATATAATGAAGTGCATTACCCCATACACAAAAGCAATAATCGTTGTCGATATATTCGGCCATCCGGCAGATATGTACGAGATCATGAAGATTGCCCATGAACATAATCTGGTGGTGATTGAAGATGCTGCGCAGGCTCCTGGTGCTAAATATTATGGGCATTATGCAGGTACATTGGCTGATATTGGCGTCTTCAGTCTGAACTATCATAAGACTATACATTGTGGCGAAGGCGGAATAATCGTCACAAATGATAATGATATGGCTGATCGTTTAAGTCTTATACGAAATCATGCTGAAGTTGTGGTTAAGAATAAGGGTATAGAAAACATTGTTAATATGATAGGTTTTAATTATCGTATGACGGAGATTGAAGCGGCTATTGCTAGAGAGCAACTGAAAAAGCTAGAAAAACTGATTCTTCCAAGAATTGAGGCTGCCGATTATTTAACGGAAAGATTCGGTAAATTACCTGCTATTACCCCACCCGTTGCCCGTCCCTCTGTGCGACACGGATATTATGTCTATGCAATAAAGTATGATGCAAAGGTATTTGGTATATCGAGAGATAAGTTTGTGGCTGCGTTAAATGCGGAAGGCATTCCTATAAGTGCGGGTTATGTCGAGCCAATATATTTGGAGCCTGTCTACCAAAAACGCATTGCTTTTGGTAGAGGGGGATTTCCATTCACATATCCTGGTTATAAAGGACATATAAGCTATGAACGAGGAATTTGTCCAGTTACTGAAAAAATGTATTATGATGAACTGATTACCACAAATATATGTCATTCAAATATCAAGATACAAGATTTGGATGATACTGTCACTGCATTTGAAAAGGTATTCGAGAACATGGCAGATTTGGGGCGATAAAGTATGATCATTCAAAACAAGTAATTATATAAACTACGTGATTTTATTAAAGTAAAGCACAGAGGTAAAAGGAGGCAAATATAGTGTCGGTGGACAAATATTCAGGTTCAAAAAAATGGCCTTAAGTCAGAAAATCGAGAAAATGAAAAAATATAATATTGTCAATTCGAGTATTCCTCAATATTCGCATCGAAATAGTTTGATAAAAAGGACTAGAAATAATAAAAAATAGGGAGTTCTTATTTAATGAATGCACTATATTGTTGTTGCGTTTTAGACCCATGGATAGATGTCGCAAAAATATTGATTGATAAATTCAATATCGAGCCGGTCTATTGGATTGGATGGAATGAGAACAATGAGAGTAATCAATGTCATGAATTCTTTCCTAATATAATCTATCATGATATAAGCGACGCGTGGAAAGGTATATTTCCTGATAATGTTGAAATAAATAATAGTAATATTGATTTAATAGATATTTTAGAACAAAATTTTTTTCATGAATTAGTAACTATTAAAATGATTGATCGGTTAGATCCTGATCAAAGAAGTTTCAATTTTACAGAGAGACAAAGATTTTACAGGTCACTGCTTGAAAAATGGTATAAAATAATAGATAATTATAAAATTGATTTAATCATTGCTCCAGCAATACCTCATAGAGTATTTGATTATGTTATTTACATAATTAGTAAATATTTAAAACTCAAGTTTATGACAATTATTATGACAAGTATACCGGATTTGATCTTAATTACTGAAGATGTGTACCATCTTCCACCAAAATTGATAACACGATATAATTCATTAATAAGTAAAAATGACAGAATATATTTAACCAATAATATTAGAAAATATTTAACAAACTTAAAAAATGAATATAAACATGCTGAACCAGAATATATGAAAAGATTAAGGGATACAATTGTACTGAAGAGAAAATTTCCGCCAATTTATTTAATACCAATAAGAATAATTAATCGCTTTATCAACAATCATAAATTGGTAAAGACCTATATAAAAGATAAGAAAAAATCTCTTGAAGAAAGTAGTTTTACTATAAAACAAATGAAAAATATAAAAAAAGATGGAATAAAGTATAAAATATTTTTAAAAAATTACTATGAAGATATTTGTATTCAGTACAATAAAAATATCGATTATGCTTTTGTTGCCTTACATTACCAACCAGAAGAAACCAGTTGTCCGCTTGGCGGTATATTTGCTGATCAACTTATAATAGTAAAATTATTAAAAAAAATTATTCCATCAAATTGGACGATCTATATAAAAGAACACGTTTCGCAATTTCATCCTGAATTGGAGGGTGAAACCGGGAGGGATATTCATTTTTATAATGAATTAAAAAAAATACGTGGAGTCCAGTTTATTTCTACTAATGTGAATCCCTTTGAAGTAATTGATAACGCGCGATTTGTGGCTACAATTACTGGAACAATTGGCTGGGAAGCAATTAATAGAAATAAGCCTGTTCTAGTATTTGGAAATGCCTGGTATAAGCATTGTAATGGTGCTTTTATAATCCAGAATGAAGAAGATATAATCGAGGCAGTTAATAAAATTGTAAAAGGATTTTCTGTAAATGATGAGCTTGTTGAAAAATATGTACAAGCCTGTGTAGAGGTTGGACAGTTTGCTTACCATTATAAAGGACTGAAAGAATCATCAGGCATCACCCATGACGAAAGTGTAAAAGCGTTGGTTGATGGTCTGGCTGAATACTTTGTTTAGTTAAATATGATTGAAAAAAGTATTAAGAGAAATATATCTGCAAGTATTCTGTTGCAGGTCATATTTGTTGTGATTTCCGGTGTCATAGGTATTGCGATTGTCCCGGTTATTATCAGGCATGTAGGAAAAATTACTTTTGGAATTTTGGAACTGATTTTAACATTAGAGTTGATAAATGCATTTTTCGAATTTGGATTCGGATCGACGGTGGTTAAATATACACTGGAATTCATCAGAAAAGACAAAAATGAGTTCAATACTTTTATATGGACCTTTATTTATATTAAAATAATATTGTCAGTGATTGTGGTATTTATTGTTCTGCTGCTTGGACTTAACTTTGAGCATATTTTTAAAGATATTCCGGATCAGCAGGTCAACTCAATCAGAATATCGATTGTTATTTATTGCGCCGGATTGTTGCTTAAAAATTTTGTTGATGTATTTGATAATATTTTGAGAGGAATAATTAGGTATGATTTATCCATAATTGCTAATTTATCAAGTCGGATACTTTATTTTTTCATAGTGTTTTTACTTTTTCGAATAAAAATCGATGCCGGAATAATTGAGCTGTCTTTTTTATCTTTTATTATCACACCATTGTCGAAAGGTGTATTAATAGGATTATTTTTTAAAAAATTAAAAACTGGATTTAATATAATTCCACAAAAGTTCTCAAAAATAATTTTAAGTAAGACCTTTCATTTTATGGGAGGAATTTCTCTTATATCCATCATTGCTCAAGTTTATAATCAGGGAATTAAATTTGTCTTAGGCATGATTTCTAATCCTTTAGCGGTTGCCTATTTTGGAATTGCCAACAGAATCAGAAGCCCGATACTGCAGATCGATGATTCAATTCTTCGGCCGCTTATACCAGCAGGGACGGTGATATGGAATACTGAATCAAGATCCAGTGAAATTGTTTTTAAATATACAAGGCTTCAGGCATCCATTATAATTGGATTATCAGTATTCATTCTGGCATTTATCACGAAATTTATTCATTTATGGCTTGGAGAAGGATATAAAGAAGTAAGCACAATAATTACTATTTTTGTAATACCATTTGTTTTACCCAGCTTCGGTGTCCTCTTAATGTTTTATTACGCTACTGGGAAAACAAAATTAAGTATGTATTTAAATACTTTAAATACAATTTGTGCATTGTTCTTGTCGATAATTCTTCAAAAATATTTTGGGTTAATAGGATTTGTGATAGGTATTTCCATTACTCAGATCATCATAAGTATTATGGGGATGGTTGTTTATTGCCGGGAGTACCGGATTAGTATTATTGATTATTTGAAATACGGGTATGGAAAGATATATTTAATTCTAATATTTTTGTCATTATTTCTTTTCATTTTATTAAAATACATTGAAATAGACAATTGGTTTAAATTCTTATTTATCTCAGGAATTACAGGGATTCTATATCTATTTCTGCTTGTGATTTTTATATACCAAAGCGAATATACTAAATTTAAGAAGTATCTTATTTTATCATTTAAGCGGAGATAGAAGTTGGTAATAGGCATTCATAATGATCGATTTGATGGAACAATGACCCCATTCTGTCAAAAGTACGAAGAAATTTTAAAATTAAATGGAATTGAATATCTGCGATTGGATATTAATGATTTGAATTTCTGGGAAAAAGTCAGGAAGTGTGATTATTTCATCTATCGTTGGCCGCACTATGACAATGAAAGACAGATTGCCCATACGATTCTTCCTGTTATTGAGTATGGATTAGGCATAAAATGTTTTCCAGACCAAAATACATGCTGGCATTTTGATGATAAGATCAGGCAGTACTATCTGCTAAAGGAGAATGGTTTTCCAATTCTCGACAGCTGGATATTTTGGCGGAAAGAGGATGCTATGACATGGCTGAGAACAGCAGACTATCCACTGGTTTTTAAATTGAAAGCCGGAGCCGGATCGACCAATGTAATCTTGATTAGATCCAAACACCAGGCTGAAAAGCTGGTAAAAATTATGTTTGGGAAAGGTGCTAAATCCGGAAATGTGGGAGGTTTTTCTAATGTAAGGTTTGATAACGTTGTGAAGGAACTGCATCGGATTGGCTGGCAAACCAGGGATAAAATTAAAGGAATATTTGAAAATCCTATTTGGCAACGTGAAAAAGGATATATTCTATTTCAAAAGTTTTTACCTGATAACGATTTTGATACAAGAATTACGGTGATAGGAAACAGAGCGTTTTGCTTCCGAAGATTTGTTCGGAAAAAGGATTTTCGTGCTTCCGGGTCTGGAATGATATCTTATGATCAAAATGAAATTAACAAAGAATGTATTAAAATAGCATTTTCTATTTCAAAAAAACTAAATTTTCAATCAATGGCCTACGATTTTATCTTTGATGGAGAAAATGCACCGCACATATGTGAGATTTCATATACATACCAGGATAAGGCGGTATATGACTGTCCCGGATACTGGGATTCAGATTTGCAATGGCATGATGGTCATTTTTGGCCTCAATATTTACATTTAAAAGATTTGCTTGATTTTAAAAAGTTAATAACAATCGAACGATGAACATTTATTCGTTTGGTATTGTAAAAAGATGGAACAGGTACATCTTACCTGCAGGAGTATTGATTTTTATTATTTATATTGTTTTTATAGCATTTCCAAATTTAATGACGAGTAAAGTATCTTTGGCTTTATCTTTATTGTTCGTATTATTAGCAGTAAACAATCCCCTGGTATTCAGTTATTTTTTCATAATATATCTGATGACTTTTAAAACCCTGAGCTATCTATTTTATGTCCCTACGTTTATCGATTATACTGTTGTAGTAACCCCCTTCCTTTTATTTATCTATCAAATAATCAGTCATAAAAATAACGAATGGCATAAGTCTATATTTATCATATATCTATTTCTGTTTTATATTATATTAAATGGTTTATTGCTTGACAAAGGTGCAATGGTTATAATAAGAGAAATTTTATTCATAGGGAATGTATTTTTTATTTTTTTCTATTACTATTTTGAGAAAAAATTTACAATAGAACATTATATTTCTATTGTACGATTAATTATCTCACTTGTATTAATTCAATTTGTGTTTCAATTTCTTGAATTATATGGAATTCCAAGAACATTACCAAACCATCCGGATAGTTATTCAGGGACTTTAGGTTTTACTGGAACGGGAATTCTTGGTAACTTTTGTTTGGTGGGTTCCATATATTTTTTGATACGTATAATAAACAAGCGGGAAAAATTATCGATCGGTTTAATAGCGATTGGAATATTAACAATACAGGCATTTATTGGGGAATCGAAATTCTATATGTACGGATTTATTTCTTCATTAATATTTATTATCGTTTTATTGATGAGTGGGTATTTAAAAATAAAGATGAAAAAACTTATATTATTTAGCTTTACTACTGTATTTGCTCTGATATTAATGATTAACCTTTATCAAATTGCTATAAATCGATATTCTTTTTCTATTAGTTTAAATACCCTGTTTGATAAAAGATTTATTGAAAATATTGCTTTCAAAGAACAATACTATGCTGGTAGCAGATTATATATCAGCAGGGGAGCTGGATTATTATTAGCATATCAAACCATTGGAACAGATTTTTATACTAGTCTTTTAGGTAAAGGGATTGGAACTGGTAAAACAAACGAATCAAGGACCTTTGGTGCAAAGAATGAAACAACAAATAATCAGTTAGCGGATGTATTTTATGGATTAGATTTATTCCTCATCGAATTAGGTTTTATAGGTCTCATTATCTTTATAATAATATTATATCTTTTATATCGTACCTTTAAGAGAGTATCATATTGTAACAATCATCCGGTTATTGGAAAGTACTTAGATTTTTATATCTCTTTTCTATTTGTTTACATATTGTCATTCCAATATTCTGGGGGGTGGCTTAATATACAAGCATTTAACGCTTTTTTCTGGATACTAAGTGCTGGATTATTTGTCATCTATAAAGCATCAAATATCAATCAGATCAATCAATATTGAAATCGATACAAAGAAAGAATAGTATTTGTTTTATTACAGTATCTCATCCTATATATGGATTAGGAGGTGCTGAAATTCAGTCGTATATTTATGCCAAAGAATTTTCAAGACAGGGTTGGGAAGTATTTTTTTTATCACAGGAAGGTGAAAAAAAAGGAGAATTTGACAATATCGGAATTAAATTAATCAAATATTGTAAACCTAAAAATGCAATTAGCCATAATTTTAAACTTATTATACTATTATTTAAAATTAGACCTAACGTTATTTTTTATAGATTTCACCGATATCAAATATTTACAATTGTGATAATAGCAAAATTAATAGGGGCGAGAGTAATATGGTCTATAATGAGCGATAATAGATGTGGTAGAGTCGCTTCGACAATTGAATCCCGAGAGAACATGAAAATAAAAATTAGAAGACGATTATCAGCTTATTATTTGTGTAAATATTACTTACAGGATTTATTATTTTATGTAGGCATTAAGAATGTATTATTTATTATCGCACAAAACAAGTACCAGCAAAATGTGGTCGAGAAGGCTTTTAAAAAAAAGTCCTCCATTTTATATAGTGGGGTTCCAATTCCAGAGTATAATGCTACTAGAAAGAACCAAGTTGTATTTATTGCTACAATGAAATATATGAAGAATCCAGAAATATTTTGTGAAATATCTAAAAAATTTAATCGTAAAGATATTCAGTTTATTTTAATAGGAGAAAATTATTCTGAACCTAAATTAGCGAAAAGACTAGAGAATCTAATAAAAGAATCGGACGTTATATATCTTGGTAAACAAAATTATCCGTTTGTAGGGAAAATATTATCAGAGTCAAAAGTTTTGGTGAATTGCAGTGATTTTGAAGGATTTCCAAATACTTTTATATTATCTTGGGTACACGGGACTCCTGTTGTTTCCCTGAAGGTTGACCCGGACAATTTAATTAAAAATGAAAAGTTAGGGTGTATATGTGAGGGTAATATTGATCAAATGATTAAATATATAAATGATATAACAAGTAATTTGTCATTATGGCAAAATTGCTCAACACACATCTATAATTATTCTAAACATAAATTTAATATAACAAATAGTGTAAAAAACTTGATCTCCATAATAAGATCTAATTATTGTTAATGAAAATATTGTTTTTTACTGGTCAATTTCCAAATATTAATCAACCCCTTGAGGGAATTTTTAATGTGCCTAGAGCAAAAGGTCTGCTTCATAAAGGACATGAAGTAAAAGCAATAGTACCGATTGGAATGACTCCTCCTGAACATTTATTTTTTCCATTTCCTAAAATAAATAGAATAAGACATTTTTTTATTAATCAGAATAAAATCCCACTTTTTGAAATTATTAAAGGAATAGAAGTATATTATCCTCGCTGGTGGTGGTTACCCCGTCGATTTTGTTGGTATTCGGAGTTGCTATTCGTTAAATATTTTGCGGGTAAACAGATTTTTTCATTGATTGATTCTTATCAACCCGATGTTATAATCACTTCGTGGCTGCATCCATGGGGAAGCTTTGCTAAGTATATCAAACAACGTTTTGACATTCCTATTATATCGATTCTTGAAGGATCTGATATTCTAGTTCTGCCCCAAAAATATAAAGGAATCCAAAATATTGAGCGTATTTATTCTAAGTATGTTGATATGGTAATATTCGTTTCTGCAAATATGAAAGAAAACTCAGCAAGGTATTTTAAAGTAAATAAATATAAAATAATTCATAATGGTTTTGATTCAACGATATTTAATTTTAAAAATGTATTGTCAAAAAATAAAAATAGAAAAAATATAGTGGCTGTTGGAAGTCTCGAGGTAGTAAAAGGTTTTGACATTTTATTGAAAGCGATTCAAAACATCGGTGCTGCATATAACCTAATTATTATTGGTGATGGTAGTGAAAGATATAAATATCAAGACTTTATTAATAAAAATAATTTACATGAAAGAATTCAGTTATTAGGCTATATTAAACACAATAATATTATTAATTATCTTAGAGTATGTGATATATTTTGTAATCCAAGTCGTTCTGAAGGACTTCCTACTGCCCCACTTGAAGCAATGGCTTGTGGTTTACCAGTCGTCGCAACAAGAGTTGGAGGTTTACCTGAAATTATTCAGGATGGATTTAATGGATACCTATGTGAAAAAGAAGATTTATATTCTCTAGAAAGCGCATTGATAAAAGCAGGAGAAACCAAATGGCAAAACGAAAAAATAGCTTCTTGGGCTAAAGAAAATTATAGTTGGTTAATATGGGCTGAAAAAATGAATTTTGTTATTAATGAATTAGTTAAAAGTAACTTGAAAAAGAAAAATAATGAGAGACTAAGTATTTTGTAAAATATGTATCCCTGGCTCGACAAAACTAGATATTGAGTTTTACAAACCAGATGAATATAATTATTTTAAGTCGTATGACGAATTAGACAATGAAGATCCACTTAATGAAATTAAATAAGACGTTTAGATTTGATTCAAATATAAAATGATAGATTAACTTCGCTCAATTAATCGCATAAAAAATGGTATAGATGAATGATTTGCATAATAAATTACGGCTTGGGCAATTTAGGCTCAATGCTAAATATGATAAGTAAAGTTGGTGCAGATGTCATTATATCGGATGATAATGAGACTATTGCAAAAGCCGACAAGTTGATTCTACCTGGCGTTGGATCGTTTGATGCCGGTATGGAGAGATTAAATGAGAAAGGATTGATTCCGATACTTGAAAGGCGGATTTTAACCGAAAAAATACCCATCTTGGGCGTTTGTCTGGGAATGCAATTACTGAGTAAGAAAAGCGAGGAAGGAAAACTGCGCGGTCTGGGGTGGTTGGAGGCAGAGACGATCCGTTTCAAGTTTGATGGTGATAATGCTCACTTGAAGATTCCTCACATGGGATGGAACCAGATTGCTGTCAATCAAGCACACCCGCTCTTTGCTGGCTTGGAGTATGTCAATCGTTTCTATTTCGTTCATTCATATCATGTTGTCTGTGCAAACCAAAATAACATCTTGGCAACGACATCGTATGGATTTAATTTTACCGCGGCGGTTATAAAAGAAAACATCATAGGAGTGCAGTTCCATCCGGAAAAGAGCCATAAGTTTGGCATGAGGTTGCTGAAGAATTTTGTGTGGGTGGTATGATGCTTGTTCCGCGTGTAATTCCCTGCCTGCTGTTGCGTAATACTGGCCTGGTCAAGACGGTTAAGTTCAAGGATCCTAAATATCTGGGTGATCCTATCAATATTGTCAAGATATTCAATGATAAAGAAGTTGATGAATTGGTGTTCTTGGATATTACAGCGACGGTCGAAAACAAACGCCCTCCTGTTGAACTGCTGAGAAAAGTAGCAAGTGAGGCCTTTATGCCTTTGGGATACGGTGGTGGCATTCGTAATTTGGATGATGTCAAGACGATTCTCAGTCTGGGTATTGAAAAGGTTATTATAAATACATCGGCCATCGAAAATCCATTATTCATCCGTGAGATTGCCAAATTTGCGGGCAGCCAGAGCACCGTTGTATCAATCGATGTCAAAAAAAGTATTTTGGGTAGATATGAAGTGTATTCGCACAGTGGTACAAAAGCAACGGGTTTAGACCCTGTTGATTTTGCATTAACTATGGAAAAAGAAGGCGCTGGTGAATTGATGCTTTGTTCGATCGACCAAGACGGTACTATGAAGGGTTATGACGTTGATTTGATATCACGCGTGGTTGGTGCTGTAAAAGTTCCGATAGTAGCCTGCGGAGGCGCGCGCACCGTACAAGATTTGAGCACAGCAATCAAACAATGCGGCGCATCGGCTGCAGGTGCAGGAAGTATGTTTGTTTTTCAGGGACCTCATCATGCTGTGTTGATTAGCTATCCTGAATATTCAGAATTGGAGAACATTTTTAGGGAGTGTATATGAACCGAATAGTTAATACAAGAAAATATCAAATGTGCACACGTTGTGTAATGGATACGACAGACCCTGATATAATCTTTGACAAAAAAGGGGTATGCAATCACTGTTATACACGTGATGAAAAAATAAAGCGAAGTGTAATCTCTGGAACGGCAGGTATGGATAAACTAAATAAGGTAATAGACAAAATAAGAAAAGACAACAAGAATAAAGAATACGACTGCATAATTGGTGTTAGTGGGGGAGTTGATAGTACGTTTGTAGCGTACAAAGCAATAGAGTATGGCTTGCGTCCTTTAGCGGTTCATCTCGATAACGGCTGGGATTCTGAGCTGTCAATTAAAAACATTGAAAATATTTGTCGTAAACTTAAGATTGATTTACATACTATTGTGCTAGACTGGGATGAATTCAAGGATTTACAGTTGGCATTTCTGAGGGCCTCTACACCTGATTCTGAGATCCCTAGTGATCACGCAATTGTGGCGTCAATGCTAAATACAGCAAGGATGGTTAAGGTTAAACATATCATCACCGGCTACAATGCGCGAACGGAATCGCATCTCCCGTCTGCTTGGTCCCAGGGTCACTTTGACTGGGGATATATCAAAAATGTCCAAAAACGTTTTGGATCTGTTCATCTGGAAACATTTCCCCATTTGAGCTTTAGCAATTTTTTATTTAACTCATACGGTTTCATCGATATCCTAAACTACCTTGACTACTCAAAAAAAGATGTTATGCCTATTTTAGAACGGGAACTAGGGTGGCAGTACTACGGCGGCAAGCATTGTGAGTCAATATATACTCGCTGGTATCAAGGGTACTGGTTACCTAAGAAGTTTGGCTACGACAAGCGAAAAGGCCACCTGTCGAGCCTTATTTGCTCTGGCGAAACGACAAGGGCTGAAGCGCTGGAAGAGCTTGCAAAACCAACATACCCTTTGGAACTGCAGAAAGAAGACACAATCTACGTGATCAAAAAGTTTGATTTAACATGTGATCAATTGGATGCTATTCTGCATTTGCCGAAGAAGTCGTACTGGGACTATGCATCTTATGGTAAGATATATAAGATTCCTATATATAACGGTTTACAAACAGTCTATCGTGCCATAAAAAGTAAATCGGCATCAAATTAAACTCTGAGCTGTACCCCAAGAACTGGACAGAGAGTTAAGGTGGAAAAAACGTAACTTACCAACCGAAAGGGGATTCAATGAAATGAGTTATCCTATCCCGAATTCCTGCATAATCTGGTCGAAGATGAACTCTCGGTTCGGCGAGACCGCCTGTTAAACCGACTGCTGAAACAAGCTAAATTCCCCTATCTGAAAACCATTGATGACTTCGATTTTGGCTTTAACTCGTCCATCAACAGGGCCCAGATCAAACAATTGGCTTGTGCATCTTTTATTAACAACCATGAAAATGTGCTCCTGATTGGACCTCCCGGAGTTGGTAAAACCCACCTGGCAGTGGCTATGGGAATGGCAGCTGTTCAGACAGGATTTAATGTTCTCTACCGATCGATTTTTAATATTGCGACAGATATTGTCAATCACCAGGAACGGGTGATGGATTACTTTGTCAAACCGCAATTATTGATCCTGGATGAATTGGGCATGAAAAACCTCGACCGGGCAACCAATGAAATCCTGCTGGAGATCATTCATCGCAGGTACCATGCCGCATCAACAATCATTGCAACTAACCGTCCATTGGAAGACTGGGGTGTAATCTTTGGTGATAACGCCACGGCATCGGCTATCCTGGATCGGTTCCTGGAAAAAGTCCATCTGATTAAAATTACAGGCAACAGTTATCGTTTAAAAAACCTCACCAATAATGAAAATAAAAATTGATTTGTTGGAAATCTTTATGCAGATTATTGAAGAAATGAAGAACTCAGCCTGGCACACTTTGAAGTGCCCACAAGTGGTACATTTTCAAGTGCCCCATGACAGGATGCCAAATATTTCGAATAACATTTATAAAATAAGATTCCGCTTGAATACGCTAAAGTGTCTTAATACTTTCCGGAACTGGTGTCCGAATGCCTCTGGAATTAATGTCCGAATCAAATCGGAATCGGTGTCCAAATAGTGTCGGATTTTCCACCTGTCCAAATATCATTGGAAACCACAAAATGCTACGGTTATATAAAATTTACGCAAAATAGATTAGGATTTATAAATGCTTACTGATAGAAATATTGTTTGTCTAAGTATAACCGATTATGGTGCGGACTTACCTGTTGGTAAGGATCATCTAATGGAAATATTTAAAAAAAATGGAAATAAAGTTTTAATGATAAATCTAGTTGGAATAAGAACTCCACAGATTACAAACTATGATTTTAAAAAAATAAGAAGAAAATCAAAAGAGTGGTTTTCAGGATGCAAAATAATAAATGGAATATATGTAATAAATCCATTAAGGATTCCATATATAAAATCTGAAATTATCAATAAAATCAATCAAATAATATTGCATTTATATATAATATATTATTTTAAAAAATTAAATGTAATAAGGCCAATAATTTGGACATTGAATGTCTTTTATTCGGAATTGATAAAGAAAATAGATAATGAAGCAATAATATATTATGTCAGTGATGATTACGCATATTTCACCGGTAATGAGACGGATATTATTAATAAATATGAAAATAAGACATTGTTAAACTCCGATGGAGTTATTACGGTAAGTCAAAGAATATTTAATAGAATATCAAAATCTCATGAAAATGTAATTAATATACCGAATTCAACAAATTATAATCATTTTTCTAAAATTAATTATAGGAATGTTCCTGAGGATTTGAAAATATTAAATAAGCCGATAATTGGATTTTCAGGGAAAATCGAAGATTGGGTAGATATAGAATTAATTAAAGATTGTGCATTACATTATCCAGACTATTCATTTGTGCTTATTGGCCCGCAGAAAATAAATGTCGATATATTAAAAAATATACCGAATGTGTTTTTATTAGGGAGAAAAACATACAATGAGTTGCCGAGTTACTTAAATAATATTGATGTATGTTTAATTCCTTTTGTAAAAAATAATGTAACTGAAGCCGTTGAATTGCCGTTAAAATTACTAGAGTATTTTGCTGTAGGTAAACCGACAGTATCAATAAATATACATCCACCTGAAAAATATTCAGAATGTTTATACATATGTCGTACAAAAGAAGAATTTATTAAGAATATCGAAAAAGCAATTACAGATGACAATGAATATATAAGAAAGAGAAGATATCAAGTAGCTATTGAGAATTCATGGGCTAAAAGAGCAGAAGAGATTTCGGATTGGATTACAATAACTATATTAAATAATTAAGATAAATAGAAAGTAAATGATATGTATGATTAACCTTATGCTGGAACATTTTTCAAATATTCATTAATGCGATCAATAGGGCATTTGCCCATAATACGATAGCTTCGCTGCGTTCTTTTTTCGTTGTAATCAGATATTTATCGAGGTGTTTGATTAAAGTATGATTTATTTATGAGGCAATACGTTCAAGGAATTATAAATTTCGCCAATCAGTGTTTTTTATAAGACAAATGATAGAAGAATTCATTAATAAAATAAAGCCTAAAAATATTCTTGATTTTGGTTGTGGTAATGGGAGTTTTGATTATAAAAAATTCCAAAGCATATCCATTACTGCGATAGATAAAAGAGTTCCACAAGGAGTGAACGAATTTCCTTCAAATGTTAATTTTATTAAAATGGATGAAACGAGTAATGAGAATACGATGTCATCAGTATTTGAAAATAACTTTGATTTGGTGATAATGAATTTTGTTTTAGAGCACATAAAAAATCCCATTCTATTTGTATCAGAATCTGAAAGGGTTTTAAAGAACAATGGCTATTTGTATATCGCCATTCCCAATTATAAATCTTTACAAGATAGATTGTTTCGTTTAGCGACGACTATTGTAGGAAGCAGACAGGGACCGCATATACAGAAGTTTACATTTAAAAAATTTCTTGATATAATATATTCTAAAACCAACTTGAAATTAGAAAATTACCTCGTATCAGAATCGGGATATACATTTATGCTTAATAACTCATTTCTAAAATTATTACATCGCCCCTGGATGGGATTTATGTTTTTTTTTAAAAAGATGGGAATCAATCTGCTTTCGAATTCTGATTATGTTTTTATTTTGAAAAAATGGTAATGATTTCTATAATTATCCCTACATATAATGCTTCAAAACAGATTTCAAGATTACTTGAAGTATTAATAAATCAGACTATTAAAGATTTTGAGATAATAGTTATCGATTCTTCATCTACAGATAGTACTTCTAATATTGCTAGATCATTTGGAACTAATGTTATTTCAATATTAAAAAAGGAGTTTGATCACGGTGGAACCAGAACTTTGGCCGGGAAAATGGCAAAAGGTGAATATTTAGTTTATTTATCACAAGATGCTTTACCGTTCAATAAATTTTCAATAGAAAAATTGGTAATTCCACTATATCAGAATTTAGAAATTTCGGCCACATATGGCAGACAGATCTCTAGGAATAATTCAAGTACTTTTGCTAAATTTCTAAGAATCCAAAATTATCCTGAAAATTCAATAATTAAAGAACTATCTGATAAAGAAATATTTGGATTTAAAACTATTTTTTTTTCCGATGCATTTGCAGCATATCGAAAATCTGTACTCGAAAAATTAGGGTGGTTTAAAGAAAAATTGATTTTTGGAGAAGATACTTATATGTGTGCAAAAATGATGCTTTCTGGGTATAAGATCAGTTATGTATCTGATGCAAAAGTATTTCATTCACATGACTATAGCTTATCTGATGAGTTTAAGAGATATTTTGACATCGGAGTATTTCATAAAAATGAAGATTGGTTAAAAAAGGAATTTGGCAATTTAAATGGTGAAGGTATTCGTTATGTTTTATCTGAATTAAGATATATTTTTTACAGAGGTGAGATGTATTTAATAATGGAATTCTTTTTAAGGAATATTCTAAAATTAATTGGTTACAATATGGGAAACCATTATCAAAATATTAACATTTCTTTATGTAAAACTATTAGTATGAATTCATCTTGGTGGGATCGGAATAGGATTAAATAATATGTCAGTTATTATTTTTGGAGGATCAGGATTTATTGGAACTCATTTGATAGAATATTTATCATCAATTTCTAATGATATTCTCATTAATTTCGATTTAGTTGATAACAATATGTCGACAAAATATTATTATATTCAAGGGGATATTCGTGAGAAAATAAAATATTTTAATCATACGAAGTCCCTTTCCGCAATTTATAATCTTGCTGCTATTCACAAAACTCCTGATCATAAAGATTATGAATATTTTGAAACTAATATGCTTGGAGCAGAAAATGTATGTAATTTTGCTCGAAAAAAAGGTATTAATACTATAGTATTCACAAGTTCTATTGCTCCTTATGGTTCATCAGAAGAAGTGAAATATGAGAATACGTTGCCAACTCCTAATACACCCTATGGTATATCAAAATTAGTAGCAGAGGAAATCCATAAACGTTGGCAGTCTGAGGATTCAAAGAACAGAAAATTAATTATTGTCAGGCCTGGTGTTGTCTTTGGGATTGGCGAAAGAGGCAATTTCACCCGACTTTATAAATCATTAAAAAAGAATTTCTTCTTTTATCCTGGTCGTAAAGATACATATAAGGCCTCTATTTATGTAAAGGACCTTATTCGATTAATGTTTGAGATGGTTGAAAAAGAATCATCTGGTGTTCATATTTATAATATGTGCTATTCCAATCCATACACTATAAAGGAGATAGTAAAAGTCATTTCAGGTATAACAGGTGTATCAGATAAAGTGCCATTGGTCCCTGGCTGGTTGTTAAAATCTTCAGCTTCACTTCTTTATGGCTTAGGCCGCATTGTTGGTAAAAAGATATTAAATATTCATCCCGATAGAGTTCAAAAGCTCATGATTTCAACTAATATTTCGGGAGAAAATTTATTAAAATCTGGTTATCAATTGAAATATTCGCTAAAGGATGCTATTAATGATTGGTATAAAGACTGTAATTATGAAGGATTATACTAATCTATGAAATTCTTTAAATATTATATCGTAGAGATTTAATCCATTAATTATGATTAATCGTTATAATCGACTTCTATTACCAATATTTTATTTAATTGATTATGTAATAGTATTAGTGGCATTTTCTATTGCCTATCATTGGCGGTTTGATCAAGTGTTAGCACAATCCAGACAGTATCTAAGCCTATTTTGGATATACAGTTTATTTTGGCTGATTAGTTCACTGATCGGTAAAACCTATCTTGAACAGCAGGCACATAATCTGAGATGGCATCTGCGGCGATTAGGAATTGTTGAAGGACTGTTCATTGGCGCCGTCTTTATTTTTCTCGTTGCTTCCAAGAGCCAGTATATTTCCCGTCACTTTTTATTGATTTTTTTTCCGCTGGAAATTATTCTTTTAATTATCTGGCATGTTTTTCGACGCCAGATTATGGTTACTTATCGTTCTAGAGGTAAAAATTATAAAAGCGTGATCATCGTTGGGGATATAGATAGAGTGACCGACTTCTCGGCCTGGTCGGAGGAAAATCCGGCTTATGGTTATCGCGTTGATAAATCTCTTTGTTACGATGGAACAGAATCGGATTATGCTCTGCGCCTGAAAGAAGAATTGAAGATTTCCCGTTATGATGAATTGATCGTATTAACCGGCGGTTCGTTCGGTGTCCTATTAGAGAATCAAATCCAGAATATTATCGATCAGGCAGAGAACTATGGATTACGGGTAATGATTGCTCCTTCCTATATGCGATCGTATTCCCGACGAATAGAGATAGACAATCTCAATGGTCAAACGGTTCTTAGCGTCAGGAGCGAGCCGCTTCAGTATCTTCACAATCGTCTTCTTAAGCGCCTCTTTGACTTCCTACTCTCTAATATTATCTTCTTACTATTCTATTGGTGGTTTTACCTGATCGTAGGTATTCTGATTAAACTGTCCTCAAGTGGCCCGGTTTTATTTAGACAAAAGCGGATTGGCATCAATGACAAAGCGTTTACGTGTTATAAATTCCGTACTATGCGACAAACTCCTGTCAGTGAAAAAGATGCTGAAAATGGTTTTGGAGAGATTACCAGCGCCAATGACGGTCGTGTAACCTGGATTGGAAAATTGCTCCGCAAAACTAACTTAGATGAATTACCGCAGTTCCTGAATGTATTTATCGGTAATATGTCGGTAGTTGGACCTCGCCCGCATATGTTGGAAGAAGATTTGAGCGTACGTAAAAAAGTACCAAAGTATCGCTTACGTCAATTCGTTAAACCCGGCATTACCGGATGGGCGGCCATGAATGGATTACGGGGTGGTACGGAAAATCTTGAATTAATGAAAAAGCGTACTGAATACGATATATGGTATGTGGAGAACTGGACGTTCGGCCTTGACCTGAAGATAGTCCTTAAGACGATCTGGCAGATGGTGACGTTTAGGATACCGAATGCGTACTAGTAGGGAGTAGGAAGTCCCGAAAAGTCGGGATTACCGTTTCACTTCAATATGGAGTATCAAGGTTTTAGGGATTTAAAGGCTTACATTTTGCAGCTGCGAATCGGTGCAGAGGAGAAATTGTGAAAGCGCCGATTAAAAGTCAGTTTGAACTTGATGTTTACAAAATTGCGTTTGATGCATCAATGAGTATTTTTGAGATGACAAAGTCATATCCGATTGAGGAGCGATATTCATTAACAGACCAAATAAGAAGATCTTCCCGGTCAGTTTGTGCCAATTTAAGTGAAGCATGGCGTAAAAGGCGTTATCCGGCAGCCTTTATTTGTAAATTAAATGATTCAGAATCTGAGGCGTCTGAAACTCAGACTTGGATTCAGTTTTCTGTGAAATGCGGTTACATTCCTAAAAAAGAAGGTACTGAATTATTCCAGTTATACGATCAAATCATTGGAAAACTTGTAAATATGATCACAAATCCAAAACCCTGGATTTTACCAATTAGAAAATAACTTTTCCGTTTTCACCAGTGCTCCGTTTCTCCCGTGCACCGCTGCATAATATAGCCCTGAAAAATTCTGTCACTGATTACTCCTTACTCCTTACTACCTACTACCTACTAAAAAACATATGGAGGAATCATTCAACATTAAAAATTGCGCATTCAAAATTCAATGTCTGATTAACGTCAACTATTATTTCTTGTTGGCGACAATTATTTTTCCCTGTCTTACGCACTGATTTTTTCCTTTGACTTTTCCAACCGATAACTTTCAACATTCAGTTCTAAGATGACACTATGATGC
>Ga0247841_10002980_pt1 | contig 32363 bp, 24 predicted proteins | sample LaCruzMarch2015__2_FD_192410 | JGI IMG/M metagenome (GOLD analysis project Ga0247841, IMG submission 192410) | Freshwater microbial communities from meromictic Lake La Cruz, Castile-La Mancha, Spain - LaCruzMarch2015_18m | ecosystem: Environmental > Aquatic > Freshwater > Lake | place: Spain...
TGCGCAGATGCGCCTTGTCCAAGCAATGCACCCTGTTGCCCTTGTTGTTGCACAGATGCGCCTTGTCCAAGCAATGCAGCCGGTCGTGCTTGTTGTTGCACAGATGCGCCTTGTCCAAGCAATGCACCCTGTAGTCCTTGTTGTTGCGCAGATGCACCTTGTCCAAGTAATGCACCCTGTTGCCCTTGTTGTTGCACAGATGCGCCTTGTCCAAGTAATGCAGCCGGTTGTGCTTGTTGTTGCACAGATGCGCCTTGTCCAAGCAATGCACCCTGTTGCCCTTGTTGTTGCACAGATGCGCCTTGTCCAAGCAATGCACCCTGTTGCCCTTGTTGTTGTTGCGCAGATGCGCCTTGTCCAAGCAATACACCCTGTAGTCCTTGTTGTTGTCCGGCTACACCAGATAAAATTGGTGTTGATGGTCGCGATACAGACGGTGGTTGTGATTCTGCAGTCGCGAATGACAATGGTGTAGATGAACGTGATGGTTGTTGCGATTCTGCACTCCTAAATGACAATGGTGTAGATGAACGTGATGGTTGTTGCGATTCTGCAGTCGCGAATGACAATGGTGTAGATGAACGTGATGGTTGTTGCGATTCAGCACTCCTAAATGATAATGGTGTAGATGAACGTGATGATGGCTGTTGCTGTTGCTGTTGCTGTTGCTGTTGTTCTCGTGTTATATCTTCTTGATAATTTGCAATTTCGCGTTCTAACTGTTCGGGTGAAATTTCAGGCTGTCGAGCTTTAAATAAAGATGACAACGATGTAGTAAATGCTTGTTGTTGTTCAAGTTGTTCGTTTAACGCCTGTTGTTGAGCTGCCAATGCTTGCTCGTCTTGTTGTAATTTAGCTTCTGCCAATGCTCTCCTTTCTTTAAGTGGCAATGCTCGTATTCTTCTTTCTTCTGCTCTCAACGCTTCTCTTTCTTGTGTATTTCGCCTATTTTCTTCTTGGATTTTTTGCATTTTTGCTATTTGTTCTTGCATTGCCGTTTTTTGAGGTCCGGGCGGTAATGTTTTTTCGAGTGCTATTAATTGTTTAAATTCTTCTATTGTTTTTTGAACTGCCGTTTGAGGTCTTCTTCCAACAACGATACCTCCACGATCTTGACTGGAAGGGATTGCTGCCGATGCTGCCGATGCTGGTCCAGCGACCGCTCCCCGAGCCTTATCATCTTCTTTACCACCTCCCATTTGTTGTGTGTTGTCGGTTAATCCGTCGATGTATTTTTCAAAATATGCGCTTCCAAAATTGATAATTGTATCATTTTCGTCATTGTTTGTAAAAGGTAATGCAAATCGTAATGTATGATGTAATGTTTTTAAATCAATAACGAGCACATCAACATAATCTAAATTAAAATCGAAAATATTTTTATAAACATACCGTAAAACACGAAAACAAATATATAATATTGTTCTGGTATCAAATAATTTATTACCATAAATATTATAAAGCGCATCTTCGTCAACAAAATCAAAAATTTGCCGAATTAGACCGTTTGTATTATAAATTCCAATTAAAATGTCTCCAATTTTTAGTCCAGAAATAGATGCAACACTTTCAGGCTCAATACCTGTTATGATCTGATATTCTTTAGATGAATCAATTTCGAATTTCACACATTCTTCATAAGTCAGTTTTCTGATTGTAAATCCAAATATTTCACTACACTTTGCTGGTTTATCTCTATTCTCTTTATCTCTCAACATTGCATCAAATAAAATGGGATCTGAAATTGTATCAATATAATCAGTTGCATCTTTTGACAAATCATTAACTTGATTCGGAAGTGTGACCATTTCAAGCGTTATGGGCAATGATGATGCCATTATAAATATAACTATAATTTATATTATATATACTTTTTATTATTATATGTATGTATATAATTAAAATATGTGTATTAAAATTAAATTATATACAAGGTTAAAAGAATACGGTTTATCTAAACACCAACTACTAATAATCACAATAAATAAATATTATATAATATAATAAAAATTAAAAGAATCGTTTGGATGCTCGAATCTTCGATTGCGCGCCACTGTTCACATTTCCGCCAAAACTGCTATCATTGTAGTTACGATTAGATGCCTGAAGTTTTCTAAACTGCGTATAATCGGAACTGTCATACACATATCTTACATTGCATGTGGAAGAGGGGACGCCGCTACCATCAGGATGCGGTTGAACGGCGCCTGCCATTGTTTTCCACCCAGTTAGGCCTCCTCGAAGAGAACTAATTTGTGATGGACCGCCAGAAGTGTAATACTGACGATTCAAAAAATCGCCGGCATTGTTGACAGCGCGAAACGGAGTTGCAGCAACCGTTACATTATTCACACTGCCACTAGCAGCTTGACCGTTCCATGCTTCCCTCAGTGTAACACGAGTCATTTCGCGCTCGCTGCTGCCATCCGGTCCACCGCTTCCGCTTTTACCGGAACCGCCTCCAAGCAATTTTGCGGAAAATCCATTGTATAAACCTCCTAAAACTAGTTTCATTTGACTATTGTATAAACCGAGTTTGAAATAATTAATAATATATAATAATATAATAATATTTTAATTTACAATTTTATTTTTTTCTATAATTATTTATATCGGAAAATAATTATAAAGATAAAAGGTTAACTAAAAATGGTTTGCATGAAAAGTTGTATCATCGCGACAATGTTTATTGTTGCAATGATTTTCACAATGTATAAAACAGACAGCGCGTCGTCCATTCAGCAATTTACTCAAGTTCTCTCTGCAAAACAAAATGCAATCTATAAAAAAATTGCAGATGAACGGCGCAGAATTTATTTCACGGGATTCGGTTTAGGACTTGTTTTATCTTTCTTGTTCTTATTTTGGAAAAGCGCGACAAAGAATTCGTATAAAATCAACCGGTTTTCAACCATTTGCGTTGTTGGCGCAATTACATTCATGACCAATTATTTTTATTACATTTTATCACCTAAAAGCGACTGGATGATTCTTCATATTGACGGCGATAAACAGAAACGGGCGTGGTTGAACGTCTATCGAATCATGCAATACAATTACCATTTGGGCGCGCTGCTCGGACTCGTGGGTGCATTTTTTATCGCCAACACGTTTTGCGATTAACATTTATAAAAAGAGTTTCATTCCCAAATTGTAGAGAGATTTGAGAGAAAAATGATATTTTATTTTAATTAAAATAAAATAAAATATTGGTATAATTGTATATTGTATATTTTATATTAATAAAATACAAAAATGTGTGATTATAAATGCGCCTGTGAAAATGATTCGTGTAGTTGCATAACTAGTAAGTGCACCTATTACAATTATCCGTCTTATTTGAATTCGAAAGCATGTGTTCCAAAAGAAAATTATTTCACATATAAATCATATTCCGGAATCGGATACAAGGGAAAGTATCAAAATCCGATTTCATATTTTAGCTCATTTTCATATCGGTATTGTAAACCGAATACAATTGTCGATTCTTCCGGTTATCCAAACGGCAAATATAATTCATGCTGCTGCAAATTCGCATCATGCGGTAAATAATTGTTCAATATTTTATTTTTTTTGAATATTGATTTGAAAAAAAAAATAAAAAAATATATTTTTTTATTTTTTTATAACATTTTATTTAATCTATTATTTGTTTTTTATTCTACTTACCTTGATTACCTTTAAACCAATAATAATATATTATATTATTATATTATTCCGTCATAATTCGCGGGACTACATTCATCGTTTGCAGCTCTTGAAACAGGAGTTTGCACGAATACGGGATCTCGACATACGCGAAATCGGTGCGGTTGTCGCACATTTTGCAGCAGTGAATTCCGAGCGCGTCGTTATACGCCGCAACCATTCCGCATTTCGAGCAGACGTGCACCTGGAATTTATCGGAAACGTCGTAGAGTCGCTCTCTTGTGAATCGTGCAGCTCCGTGCGATACCATGCAATTGTGTGCAACAATGCCATTTGCAAGGAAGGAATGTGTATCTTCTACGCTAATGTCATACACGTGCTTCGGTCCGACGCTGATGCGTGAGACAACCTCAAGATTCATCGTTGGGAGAGCATTGCTTCCGCGGTGAACGCCATACGCCGAACTTGATTCATCTTCATCTTCGCATTTTTCTTCGTCATTTCCCCACTTATCTGCCATAATTATCGCATCAACATCAACTTTGCAGTTGTCGTTTGTTTCCGCCTCATTTAGAAACCAGGTGAGCGCTCCAATTTTTTCCATGAATTGTTCCGCAGTGGGAAATGACTTGGATGTGAATTTACCAAACTCTGTGCCTTTAATAAGGTGATCCGTAATATCGTGTGTGCTTGGAATAGCATAGTCGTGAAGCAATCCTTCCGTTTTTTTGAGCTCTTCTACTGCCTTGATAATGGCACTCTTTGTGGGCACAATCTTGTCCGGATACTTGGATTTGATTTCCTTGAAATGTGTAATTTCATCAACACGATTCACCAGCCAATTGTGTTGACGGCAAACTTCTTCACGCAAACGGCGATAGGAAACTCCGGCTTCAAGACGCTGCGATTTATGGCAGCAATAACGAAATCCGATTTTTTCGGAGAATGGAATAAGTTGTTCGATGGGAAGATGAAGTGTCAATTGAAAACTTCGATTCGATGCATCGCTTTTATTTTGTAGTTGAAATTTATTTTTAGAGGTTGTTGTTTCCCTAAAATTTTGAATTGTTGTATTATGAATACCACATTTGGCAAGCAACTTCTGTAAATCTTCAAACATTATTTGTAATGATTCGCGATGTTCATATGTTTTTGATTTTGAGAATGAAACAGATGTCATAACGTCGCGTTTTCCTCTATGCATACCGAGAACACACGTGTGCCCGTCTCCACCAAACATTCCAGCAAGAAATTCGCGAATAATGGGACGAGGGCATTTCTCATCCAATATAAATTCGGGAAGTGTTGCTGGTTGGTTTATTTTTCTTCCACGCAATATTCCACCAAGTTGAAGAATATCAGCAAGAAATTCATTCGGAATACGAACATTATAACAATTTTTAGTTTTAAATGTCTTTTGATAAATATCGCAAAACATAGTTATATCTATTAATATTGAATGCACATCAATCATATGTCCAAGAGATACTGACGCGTTTTCTGAACCACAACTAATACTTCCATCGGTAATCAAAAGTCCGATTATGCGCGCAAATGCAAGAGTTTTCATATACTCTTTATAATTATCTGTTCTGAGCGTTCGTGTTCCAAATGAAAGCGTCCAGCCGTCACATTCCGCAATTTCATCTTTAAGTTTCATTACTGGATAAGTAACACCGGTTTTTACTTTTGATTTATGAAGTTCGAGATCCTTCACTTTAACCCATTCATTATTAGATGTTAATACAGGGTGGTCTTCAGTGCATATAATTTTTCTACCGTCTTCAAATGTTAACTCGACACAGTCGCGTGTTCCCTTGTCCATAAACGCACACGGCTTTGAAGGAACCATTCCATTCTTGCTCTCACTCCAACCAAGAACATATTCTCCAACGTGTTCCATTTCATCAATCATAACAGATAATCCACAGTTCAGAGATATGGGACAAGAGTGAAGGCAATCACGTTCCATTTCTCCGAACCGTAATCCTCCATCTCGTGATCTACCTTCGGCCGGCTGACGCGTTAAGTTTACCATGGGTCCGATGGATCTGCTGTGTTGTTTGTCGTTTACCATGTGTTTTAGGCGCTGGTAGAATGCGGGTCCCATGAAAATTTCTGATTCGATTTGTTCGCCGGATAGGCCGTTATACAGGAGTTCATTTCCGTTGTTTTCGTAGCCGAGTTTTAGGAGTTCGTTGCGGATGGTGTAGACGTCGAGTTCTCCGAAGGAGGTTCCGTCGCCGAAGAGGCCGAGTTCGAGGAGGACTTTTCCGAGGAGGGTTTCTTTGAGTTGTGCGATGGTCATACGGGAGGGGATGGCGTGGGGATTGATGATGATGTCGGGACGCTGGCCATTTTTGGTGAATGGCATATCCATTTCTGGAATGATGTTTCCGATGGTGCCCTTTTGACCGTGACGACTGCTGAGTTTATCTCCGATGACTGGTTTACGGAAGGTGCGAATGCGGACTTTGCAAATGACGTATCCGTCGCCGTTGCGTTCCATGTAGTTTCTGTCGACGTAGGAATCTTCGGTAGTGCGGTGCATTTTGCTGACATCTTCATATTTGACGAGTTTGGTGTGATCGTTGCGGTTTTCCTTGATGGGAATGACTTTTCCCATGATGATGTCGCGGTTTTCGATGATGGAGTTTTCGGGAATGACGCCCTTACTATTGAGTTTACCGTAGTTTCCGAATTTCATTCCTTTTGTTTTCGTGGAATCGGGTTGGCACCGAATTTCCTCGTCGCCGTTGAGTTTCTTGTCCTCGTCCTTTTCGGTGTGGTAGATGGTTGCGCTGAATAAGCCGCGGTCAATTGCACCTTTATTAATGAGAATACTGTCTTCTTGATTGTAACCGGTGTAGCTCATGATTGCGACGATGACGGGGGCGCCAGATGGGATTTCGTCTAGTTTAATCATGCGCATGACGCGGGTATCTACGAGGGGGCGCATGGGATTGGATAGGACGTATGCCGTCTTGTCCATGCGGTTATAAAAGTTGGTAACGTACATGCCCATGGCTTGCTTACCCATAGCGCAATTTGAACTTGCAAAATTGTCTCCAGCAATAAACGAATGATTGTCGTGTTCAACTTCAATGTCAGAAATCATACAATCTTCCTGTCTTGTTATAGATTCAATCGGTATAAATGCCAAGTTATTAACAACTTGAATATCCTTCATCCATTTTTCGATGCTAGAATACGCGAGTTTATTATTTTGTTTTGTTTTGAGAAATTCAACAACTTTAAATGATTCAATGTTCTTAGAACAACAGTATGCATAACCGACAGTGTCGTAATATTTTATAATATTTTCTAATTTGCTTGAAATAGTAAACGATATTTTAATTCTTGAATCACTTATTTCATGTTCTTTTACGTGTAATACACTTATTTGTAGATTATTTAATATTAAAGCGCATTGATTCATAAATGTAACTAATGATTTTTTAAGAGTTGGATTGATCTGTTGTGATGTTTCTTGAATTTTTATTAAATACGATTCCTTCTTTACAGGCAATCTTTTATCTATAACTTTATCCCATCTTATTTTACACCCATCTCCACCTTGAAATCCTCTAATAAATTGAAGACCATAAATATTATTTTTAACAATCCAATCAGGAATGCTATTTCGGAATGTTTCTGTTTTTTTTCCATATCCAACTCCAATGCTTATTAAAAATGCAGGAAAGTAGCCGTTGTATATTATAGTATATGTATGATGAGTTTGTAACCTCTCGCTTTCGCCGCTTGAAAATGTTCTTGTTCCTTCCATTATTTTAACGTTATAGTCGAAACCAATCGATTTCACGTCATTTGAAAATTCAACTGCGTCACAATATTGTCCAAAGTCAAATGAACATTGAAATTCTTTGTATTTATATTCTTCATTATTAGAGTTCACTCTGTTTCTGATGTAGATATTTATAGAACCATCTGCATACAAGTAACCAATTATTCGTGATAAAGCTGAAAGCTTTGGATTATTTTCATGTAATGGGAGTAAGCCAATATGCTTTAATTTCTCAATATATTTTTGCATTTTATTCAATTTTCTATTTTTTGTTTCATCAATTTCAAGTTCTCTCATTTTTGTAATAAATTCATTTTCATCGATGATGCAAGCGTGATTTGGTTTTTCTTCATAACTATATTTTGGGAAGTGAGTTATTCCAATTCTCAACTTGTCATCCTGTATCAATTCAGCCACAGTTTTCCAACCACAATTCGTCATAAATTTGTGATCTTCTGTTGCTACGATTTCTCTTCCGCTAATAGTTTTGACCTTATAAACAGGATGATCATTTTTACGAATAAAGTGATTTATAATATTGGTTGTAGTCATTTCAAATGTTTTAGGATTAAATGACACAACACGATCACCGATGGCAACATCCTTTATTTGTCTTCGTGAACCGTCTTCCATTAGGACATTTTCGCAAATTCCAACGCATTGGTAAGTATTTCTGGGTGACTGGTTGTGCTCGGGAAACGGGATACAGGACGCGAGAATTCCGAAAATGGTGCTGGGGTGAAGTTCGCAGTGGGTGTAATTATAGTTCTGCGACCCCCGCTGTAAAAGCGAATTTCGGAGATCGGTGCGCTTCATGGCAATCATACTGAAATTCTGTTCTTCGGGGTCAATGTATTCGATGATTGCATCGCCGATTTTGCAGTCGGTTACAAGGTCATCCCAACTCAATTCTTTGCGGTCCAATTTACGAAGGAGGTCGGCACTAATAAACGACTTGTTATCTTTTACGCGCAAAACGGGGCGGGTGATTCTGCCGGCGTCGCTGCAGACACGAATTTCCTTGTTTCGAATGTCGAATACGATGGAGGTGTAAACGTTGATCATACCCCTACATTTCTTCTCCTTTAGAATGTTGTATAGCTCAATAGGATCTCTGCTGATTCCGACCCATGCGCCATTTACAAACACTTTGACCTTATCATATAAATCTTTGCAATCGGCGAATTTATCCAGTGTATCAACATGGGACTCAATCTGACTATTAAGCGACTCGGGATTGCTTGGAATGGTAATGTGACTCATGTAGCTGATATTTTTGACGACACCGACGCTCGCGCCTTCAGGAGATTCTGCTAGGCAGAGAAATCCCCACGTGGTGTTGTGTAATTTGCGCGGCGGAATGAGTTTACCGCTCTTGTCGATAGGTGTATTGACTCTGCGCAGGTGGCTCAAACTGGAAACGTATGTCAAGCGATTCAGGACTTGAGCAACGCCGACCTTATTTGTGTTGACATTTTTGATTCCGAAATCGCCGGTGGAAAGTGCGCGTTTGATTCCATTTTCAATGGTTGTTGATTTGATGATCTTATAAACATTGGTCTTGTTGACTATGCTGATATAGTCTTCAGTAGACCGCCAAGAGCCCGTATTTATTTCTCGAATCACTTGTTTCGTCATGTCTTTCACCACCTTGTTGAAATAGTTTCGGAACAGGTTATTTAGTAGTGCTCCGGTCAAATCGATGCGTTTGTTCATATAAGAGTCGCGATCATCTTGTTTCAAGATTCCCAAACTGCATTTAATGAGACGCAGAGCCATGTATCCCAAAAAGTATATTTTCTGTGTTGCAGATTTGCAGTGGGGGAATAAATCAGAGTTGAGTATATCAATTGCGAAATCGCGTTTCTTTTTTGCTCCAGTTTCTTTGTCCATGTACATTGGTGTATACATTACGGTCGATGTGAGATGGCGCATTGCGTCTTCGTGTGTGAGAACGGTATTGGCATCAATAATAGATGCTTGGAGTGACGCAAGAATGGCTTCATTATTAATTCCACCCCCGATGTCCAGCATTATTTTTTCGCAAATGTCTTTATCGGGAAGAACAGAGAGTGCGCGAAACAGAACAAATAGGGGAAGTGGATGTTTTACACGCGGGATCTGGATATAAATGGGAAATCCGAAACCATTATTTTTTGAAGCGATCATCATATTGATTTGTTTTGGTGAAATACACTTGTTGTCGGGTACAGATTTTACTTCTGCGAGCCAGTCCCATTTCGTGTTTCCTTTCGAAATATTGAAACAGTAAACTTTATTTTCGGCTGCTCGTTCTTGGCCAAGAACTGTTTTTTCGCTTCCGTTGATAATGAAATAGCCGCCAGCATCATATGCACATTCTCCCGTCTCGGCATGACTTGTGTGTGTGTATTGATTGAGAATGCAAATTGATGATTTCAACATGATTGGCATTTTTCCAATATTAATTCCTGGAATGGATTTATACAATGTTTGAATATTTTCAAGGTTTTCGCCGGTGCGAATAGTATATTTTATATTTGCATCTACTGTCATTGAAGATGCATATGTAAAATTTCTGAGACGTGCTTCGTGAGGAAACATCAGCTTGGTTGCTCCATTATTTTCATGAATTTGAGCACGGTACAAGTGAAAGTCGCTGAATGTAATTTCAACATCGAGTTTATGTTTTTTCGTCTTTTTATCAAAATCTTGTTCTGATGCGATAGTTACTGGGTTGAACATTTGAACGGTTCTCTCCAGCTGATTATTTATAAAATCATTGTATGACTCAATTTGGTGTCGAACCAATCGTTTCAAATGTTGGCCTTCAAAATAGGAGCCGATAATTTTCCATGGCGCCTCTTCGTAATCGACATTATTGTCGTCATCATAGTCATTTTTTTTATGTGTTTCTATTTTATTCATGCAAACCAAAGCACCACTGTCACGGTCATCGTTAATATCCATATCCATAGTAAACCTTCTATATTCAGCAAACAATGAAGATGAAGAAGCGGCAGCACAAAACTCCATGTATGTATTGTTCGTGGTCTTGTGAAAATGGATCCTATTCATTTAATAATCAATTTATTTTTAAATATTTTTATTATATATATAAAAAATGAAAATGAAAATAAATCATTTTATCAAATTAGATTAAAATAATATAATAAAATAATCAATATATTTAATATGAAGTATAAATAATATTCATTTATATAAAAAATATTGTATAAAAAATAAAGTAGAGAGATAGATAGGAAAATAAAACAATAAAAGATAAAAACAATAAAAGATAAAAACAATAAAAGATAAAAACAATAAAAGATAATAAATTAAATATATGAGCGAAGTAAAGAAAAAGATTATTATAAATCATGAACATTTAAATCTGAGTTCGCAAAAAAAGGGTAAAAATGGTTCTAATAATTCTAGTTCTCGTGGAAGAACATTAAAAAAGATGCCTGGATTTGTTAGACCAAGTGAATTAAAAAACAATTTAATTAAATTATTAAAACAAAAACGCGAAGAAAAAATACAACAGCAAAAGCAACAAGAACAAGAGTTGCAGCAAGAAAGGAAGCAAAAGCAAACAGATATTTCACCTAATGTTATTGTTGAGACTTTTGATAAAAAGAAATATGAAAATATATTTTCAAAAGACTTTGAAGAATCTTTAAATTATTTGAAATCATTTAAACAAAATAATCATCACCATTCTACAAGAAGGAGACAAAATCAAAATCATACTGCTGGTTCTAAAGATGCAGTCACAGAAGTTAAAGTTACAGCTCCTGTAGTAGACGTTCCAAGTGATTTCACAACACCAATATCTTTAGAAATGCCATCCTTTATTCCTTCTTCACCAGCTCCAGCTCCTGTGAAAAATCTTTCAAATACGCTTTCCGATTTACAACAACAAATTCAACAAATTCAACAACAGCAACAACAGCAACAATATGGTGAAAATCCACCGCTAAAAATTATAATGAACACATCGACGCCGCCACCGCCACCACCACCACCACCGCCACCACCGCCACCACCGCCACCACCGCCGCCACCGCCACCACCGCGTTCTGCAATAAAATATGAAGAGTTTCGAGAGGGTGAATATGAGAGTGAATCGCATGATATGATTCACGGCGGTAGTAGTAATAATAATAATAATAATAATATTGAGTCATCGTTTCATTATGACATTCCCAAAGATAAACCTTATGGCGCTTTAAAAGGGGGGACGAAACCATCGTATCGTCAATTTTTTAATAAAACATTGAAACGACATATAGGAGGAGGTACAATTTTTCAAAATAATATAAATGATGGTATTTCATCATCTAAAAATAATAAAAAAAAATCGAGTAAGCCAAAACATGTGCCGAGAAAAATAAAACAAATAAAACGAAGAACTACTGTAAAGAAATATAGACTTGGTAAATATGGGAAAAAAATAAGTATTTTGATCAAGAATAATAAAACAATTAAAAAAATTCAAAATGCTCAACGCGAATTAAAAAATACTCCAATACATGATGTGAAAAATGAACTAATTAAAAATAATTTACTAAAATTAGGTTCAATGGCTCCATCGAATTTGTTGCGGAAGATATATGAGGATGCAAATATGGCGGGAAAAGTTGTAAATGTGGGAGGTGATACATTTATGCATAATTTTATGAAAGATGGCGCCAATAATAAATTTTAAATAAAAATTAATAATAAAAATAATAAATTTTAAATAATAATAATCGGATTATTTTATTATATTTATTTTATATATATGTTCATTACAAGTAATTGTAAAGTGTTATGACAATTTTAGGAAATCGAGTGCCATATGAATATTTTATAACACAAGGAAAAGGTGAATCGGATGCCGGTTCTAAAGGTCTTCCTTACGAAACGGGCTCTTATGATGCCGCGTTATTTAATGCGGGGATCCAAAATGCCAACGTGATAGAATATACCAGCGTAATGCCGACAGAATCGAAAGAAATTCCGAGGGATGAAGGGCTTAAGCGACTGCAGTGGGGTGAAGTGTTGGAATGCATAAAAGCGCAAGCAAATGGAAAACGAGGATCAAAAATTAGCGCGGCAGTGATAACTACTTCAGTAACGGATCCAAAAGGCAAGTATTTAGGCGGTTTCGCCTGTGAGTATTCGGGATCAGGAACAAAAGAAGAAGCCGGTAAATCGCTACTAGAGTCAATTGTTGGAATGATTGAGAGGAGGGGGTATGGTAAGATAAAAAATCCTGCGCTGTATAAAGATAATGTAACAGACAATGGGTATAAAGTGCATCCAGGTAAGCATTTCGTTTATCAGGATTTACATGTTACAAAGGAGCATGGTTCAGTGTTTACCGCAATTTGTTTTATAAGTTATATGTTTCCGGTATTAAAAGGTCGAAGCAAAACAAGTTCGCATTCAAGTGACCGAAAAAAGAAAACGATGCGCCGTCGTCGAAAATAAAACTGCTAATAATTTTAAATTATTATACCATTAAAAATTTACATTTACAAATTATTAATTTACAAATTATTATTATTATTATTATTGTTATTTATAAAATATATTTTATTTATAGATAATAATAATAATAATAATAAATATTTTACCAATTATATAGTTAACATTTAATCTCTCTGTCTCTCTATAAACTCGATATAAAAAGCATTTTAAAAATGGAGTCAATAGATTCGTCGCCATCCTTTTCTGTTGGTTCATCATCATCATCGTCTTCGCCTTTCAGGTCTGTACTTGAATTTGTATACGAGAATTTTACATATATGCTCGGAATAATGATTGTTATTTTTGGAGTACTTATTTATATTCATATGGCGGATGTATCATTTGACGCACCCATGACGAGAACAAAACGATTAATTATAGAGACAATGGAGCATAATAGGGGTGGGAAAAATGACAGCAATGAAGAAGAAGATACTAATAATAGAAATGGAGGCAGCAATGGTGTTAACATTAACAATGGTAATATTGGTATTGGCCTTGCTCTTGCTCCTCCTCCTGAAAATACATTGTTGACACCACCGATTGATCTTGAAAAGAAACTAAAATCGGGTTTCTGTAATATGCATACGACCAAAGGCAGCACTATGACCGATATTGATAATGAATGCAAAGTATTTGGAAAGGCGTCTTGTTTAAATACGGATTGTTGTGGATGGGTGGTTAGCGCTGAAAAGCCAGACGGCATGTGTCGCTCCGGAAGTAAAAACGGTATGACATTCGGTTATGATGATAACGGTAAAAAAATAGACGTAGACTGTTATTATTATAAGGATGCCAAGAGCGGACCGCGTTGTTCTTAAAATAAATATGTTATGTTATAAATATATTTTTTAAGTGAATTAATGTGTTGTTAAAATTATTATCGTTCGTTTCGTTTCTTTTTAAATTTATGAAAAGTGTAAAAAAGAATTAAAATAAAAATTGATATAAAATAATATAGTTGTATAATTTATATAAACACCCAGACACAGACACATACATTTTAGTAGAGTCGAGAATCAAATGATTATTCCGGTGAAATGTTATACATGTGGCAAGGTAATTGCGGACAAGTATCGTTATTATCTGAACAAGGTGCGAGAGAAGAAGCTTGAAGAACAAGGAGGCGGAGATGTCGCGGTTGACAAGGTGCTTTATTTGACAAAGCATAATATTAAAAAAACAGCAGAAGGGCAAGTTCTAGACGACATTGGATTCACGAAGATGTGTTGCAGGCGTCACTTTCTGACACATGTGGACATTCAATAAATGATGAATAAATATTAATAATAATAAATATTTTACGTTTTACGTATATTGATTGTAAAAATTGAAATTATATTTTTTTTAACTTAAACAAAATATAATAAAAATTGAATTAAAGATATTTACATATATTATTGTTAAAAGTACGAATAGGAATCGAAGCAACAAACAAGAACAAACAAGAGTAAAAAAAAGTAAAATAAAATGTCATCCAATGCAAGCAAAACAATTGCGCGACTGTATAATGCGAGAAAAAACTTATTGGAATTAATGACGGCGCAGGGATATGATGTGGAGGGTTATACGAATTTCGGTGTGAATGAAGTGAATGCCATGTATGCGCATAAACAGCTTGACATGTTGGTGGAAACAAAATCGTCATCGTCGGACAAGAGTAAAGAGAATGAAGGTAAATCTAAATCTAAACCAAAGAAAAAGGCGTATATAAAGTTTCACCTTGAGAAAATGTTGAGCACGGGACACATTAACGATTTGGTTGAAGATTTATATGTGCTGGGTTCTGGCGGTGAAATTGGAGGACTGGGAATATCGACCAACGCGAATGACACCGTTTTGACGGAAAATGATGCGCTGATTATTGTCACGAAACAGGAAGTCAAAACTATGAATCAGTATTTGAATCAGCTCTTTTTACAGGGAAGGTTCATTGTTCTACTTTCATTGGACCGGCTTCAGTTTAACATTTTGAATCACCAGTATGTTCCGCCGCACACGATTTTAACCAAGGAAGAATTGGACGAGACGATGAAAAAGTACAATCTTGCCGATAAATCGCAGTTGCCGGATATTTCAAGGTATGATCCAGTTGCTTTGGCGATAGGAATGCGACCAGGCGACGTATGTAAGATTGATCGGCCCAGTAAATCGGCGATTCATTCAACGTATTATCGAGTTTGCGTTCAGTAAAAAAAATATAAAATATAAATCTTAAAAAGGTTATAAAAAAGGTTATAAAAAAGATAAATTGATTTTTTTTACATTAAAAAATTAATTTATAGCGTTCCAGCGTTCCAATACATTCGATGAAATCTTGGGCTTCAATTATTAAATCTACCCCCCCTTCCGCACAGACAGCAGCAGCAGCAACGCCTAGAGAAGATGACATATTCACTTTGAAAACAACAAAACCAACAAAAACAACAAAAGGTCAAGTTGGTGGAGGACATGCACCCGCCGAACAACCCATTTCAGAAAAACAACAATCAACCGCATCAACCGCACCCGCACCCATTTCATATCAATGCATCACGCCTTCTGAAGATTCTCGTCCATCTCACAAAACCCTCATTCGACCGGGTGCTCCAACTGTCGCTCCCATCTTCAAAAACGAAACTGAAAAAAGAGAATGGGAAGACAAGGAATATCAGGAAAATTGCAAATATTCGTATGAAATACATCATCAAGAAATGGAGAAATGGCGCACAGAAAAGCGCTGGCACGTTGTTCCAAACATGACTTCCATGACAAAAGAGGAAGAAGCCGCGGGATTTATAAAAGTTTACAAATCGTACATCACTTTAGAACAAGAGCAGCGCATGGTAGAACGATGTCCTCACTTTATTCTCCCATCGGATTACGGATACCTGGTTCCATGGAATTCGACAAAAAAATCTGAGACATTTTGGGATTTCATGGGGATGCTGTTTTATAATCGAGCCGATGAATTGTGCAGATGCAAAACCGTCGAAGATTTTGAAAAGGTTTACAATCAAGCGGCCGAGATACAATGGCTTGACTGGAAATGGAAAATTCTTCAAGAGTTTCCTGCAGAAGATGCGCTTTGGACCATGTCCACAAAAGCAAACATGTGGCCAGGCAAAACATTTGCACCACGCCCCGACGTCTGTCGCGGTCTGTCGGGTTCTGCCTCCGCGTTAGCTCATTATGGCATCAAAAAAACGCCGAAATATGAAGTTCATGGAGTCGAACGTGGCGAAACTGGCATCTGCAATGTGAAAGACTTTAAAACACTCGGAAAAAAAGCTCCGATTCGTTGGTATGTTTCACCAACATACTTGAAAAACATGAAAAGATTTCAATTCATCTATGAAGAAAATCCGAAAGCATATTATTTTGATAGTGACGATGAATGTTTCTATGAGCAACGACCAGTGTTCTCGGATGATGATTAGATGATGTGCGTGCGCGCATGTTTCATGCAGAGGCGGCTGCATATATTTTTTTTGCTTGAGAATAATAAATTTAAAATGTAAAAATGTAAAAATAACAATATTTTTTTATTATATAGATAAATATCAATAATAATAAATAACAATAAATAAATAATATAAGGATAAAAAATATAAAAAATAAAAATGTCGAATTTTTTTTCAGATGTACTGACGGATATGAAGGGAATGGAGCAGAATTTGTTGGGTCCCGATTATTTGTATTGGAAACGCATATTAAAGCCGTCAGATATGGGCATGTCTGCCGACGGCAATTTTGGCGCACTAACGAACGACGTGACTGGACTTATAAATTATGTAGAAGTCCTGGTTTCAGGAAATGCTGGGTCGACTACCGGCGGCCCGCTCGGCGATAAATTCTTTCTGAAAACGGGTGGACAGTGCACCGATGTTGCATCTGGAAAAAAAGTGGACCGCTACATTTACATTGATAATGTACCGAATGGCAATATTCCATTTATTTCGTCTGGACTTGGAGGTACCGATTTTACGGAATTTGAGGGACTTATTCCCGGACTTTTGGGTGATTTAGGTAAATTGAATCCACTGAATTTATTTAAATCGTTCATGATGGGCGATAGTCCAGATTGCATGTCGGTAACGCTTCAAACTATTGTGCCTGTCGCAGACGCCGATTTGAATGATACGGGAAAAGACAATGTTGGAAATGAAACACAATACGTGGCTGTAGCAGATGTAAAAAATATGGATCCGTGTATTTTTAATGATAAGAAAAATCCGACCGACCCGTCATTAACGTGCACGGAAACATTTACGAGTCGAATGGATGCTAAAAATCGCGACTCGAGTTCAAGTGACGATGAAAACGATGGTAATACTGGCGCTAATGGGAATATGTTTTCAACTCATTCAACTCATAATAGGAAAAAGAATGGATGCAAGCTATCGAATTATAAAAGGGTGGATTGCAATAAAAATGGCAATGAAAAACGTCGAAACAAAGCCAAAGCGTCAATGAAAGCTTTAAACATGATGGATGATTTTTCAAAGTTGCCGGACGACATGTATGTGAGAGCATTTTATATTTTTATGACAGCTTTTTCTCTCTATGTCTTTTATCGATTCATGAAACGAGTTTCGAAAACTCGTTAATTTAATTAATAGTTATAGATATATATATTGTAATCTTCATATTTTTTAATAATTATTAAAAATTAATTAAAAAATATTATTTATAAAACAGATATAAAATGACACCATGAATAAATATAACAACGCGCGCTCAAAAATAAATTATGACAACATCATTAACGGATGAGTATTTTCGTCTTTCTAAAGAGTATTCGAACAAGTATGGAAATAAAACAATATTGTTGATGCAAGTGGGTTCATTTTTCGAGTGTTATTCAAAAACAGACGCTACTGGAAATATCGCGGATGGAAACATGAGGGAATTTTGTACGGTTTGTGATTTAAATACTTCGATTACAAACGGTAGATGCATGGCGGGCTTTCCATTTACGTGTAATTTTAGGGATTATAGTTTGGAGCGATATGTAAAAAAAATGCAAGAATGTGGGTATACAATTGTGGTGTACGTGCAAGATGGACAAGGCGCAAACACGACGCGAAGTTTGTATTGTATTTATTCACCAGGAACATTTTTTTCGAGCGATTCCGTGGTTCTCTCGAATAACACGTCATGTTTTTGGATTCAGCGTGTAAAAGTGGGGTTAACGAATAAAAAAATCATTATAGGAATGTCGAATATTGATATTTATACAGGAAAAAGTGTATGTTTTGAAATTGAGTCCGAATTGAATCCGCGCCATGTTCAGACGACGTATGATGAGCTGGAGAGATTTGTTTCATCATTCCGTCCGAGTGAAGTTATTATTATTTCAAATCTCTCTATAAATGAAATCGAAGACATAAAAAAATATGCCAACATTACTTCCGCGACGAATGCAATTCATTGGATTGATTTAAATGAACCGAGCGGCGAGAGAGTAGAAGAACACCGACAACAACAACAACAGCATCCCTTTTTGGTCCAGGCAAAAAATGCGGAAAAGCAAACGTATCGAAAAGAGGTGTTGGGAAAGTTTTTCTCATTTCATGTGTGCAATGCATTTTTTCAAAATTATTCAGTATATGAATTCGCGGTTCAGGCATACACGTTTTTGCTTCATTTCGTGTATGAACACAACCCGAATCTGACGTCGAAGATAGAAGAGCCAGAATTTGAAAATCGATCGGATAGAATGGTTCTAGCGAATCACACGCTTGAGCAATTAAATATTATTGATTCAAAGGGATTGAATGAAGGAGGCGCCGGGTCAAACTCGTCCGTGTTTCGATTGTTGAATAAATGCAAGACGCCGATGGGTTCGAGGCGGTTTTATTATCGGCTGTTGCATCCGTCGTTTCGTGTTGACACGTTACAGAGAGAATACGACATTACAGAGTATGTTTTAACAAATGAATCAATAAATGCCACATCACCTATGTATATGAATTGGAGAAGTGCGCTTGAAAATATAAAAGATATTGAAAAACTGCATCGTAAAATACAAATGGGAAAGATTTATCCAAATTCTCTCTACGTTTTATATACCAATCTTAAAATAATTTTGCAAATGTATGAAGGCATCAAGTACGACGAAACCTTATTGAAATATTTTCACGCAGACGCAGATCCAGAGAGAATTACGAAAATGTGCAACGAATTAATTAAAAAAATGGAATCCCGTTTTTATATTGAAAGATGTAAGTCTGTTGATTCTCTCGATTTCGATTTAAGTTATAAAGATTGTTTTGTTCGAGCGGGTATTAGCAAGGATCTTGATTCCACGTATATTATGAATGAAGACGGGTGCAGTATTTTAGAAGCGATTCGCTCGCACTGTAACGAGATGATTGTGATTGGAGAGAAAAAAGGCGATAAAAAAGGTGACAATAAAGAGAAAGAATTTGTAAAAAGGCACGAAACAGAAAAGTCGGGATATAGTATTCAGACAACGGAGCGGCGCAGTAAGTTGTTATTGGAACAAATTGCCAAAAAAGTTAAGACAAACGCAAAAGAACACGTTTCCAAACTGGAATATGAGTCAATTGGTCAAGGCGATGGTTGTAAAAAGACAGTAAAAACATTTGAATTTGATTTATCGACGTTGCAATTCTTGAAAGCGGGAAGCAATGCAGTTACATTCGCGCATGAAGCACTATCCAGTGTTTGTGCATCGATTAGCGATACGAGAAATAAAATTCGCGATGAAATCGGACTAGTGTTTCATAAATTCGTATGCGAACTAAAAGAGTGCCAAGAATCGTTTCAGACCATTGTTTCTTTTATTACAGATATCGATTTGATTCAGAATCAAGCGTATGTTGCTCGCAAGTATAAGTATTGCAAGCCGTTAATAGATAAAGATTCAGATAAATGTTCAAATGGATCATATGTCGATGCGAAAGACATTCGGCATTGTTTAATTGAACGAATGAATGAAGACGAGCTTTATGTGACGAACGACATTTCACTTGGACTCAATGAGTGCGGCATGCTTCTATATGGAACGAATGCAGTCGGAAAGACGAGCATGATTCGTGCACTCGGAATTTGTATTATTATGGCACAGGCAGGACTTTATGTTCCGTGTTCGGCATTCACGTATCGGCCGTACACAAATATTATGACACGGATTTTGGGGAATGATAATTTGTTTAAAGGGATGTCAACGTTTGCGGTTGAAATGTCGGAGCTGCGAATTATACTGAAATGTGCGGATCAAAACAGTTTGATTTTGGGAGACGAATTGTGTTCCGGAACAGAAATTGATTCTGCAATCAGTATTTTTGTTGCTGGGCTACAGAAGCTGCATGCACTAAAAAGTTGTTTTGTGTTTGCGACACATATGCACGAGATTGTGGAGTATGAAGAAATCGCGCAATTACACAAACTTTGTACGAAACACATGGCAGTAACATATGATCGTGCGCGCGACATGCTGATTTATGACCGGAAATTGCGCGATGGCGCGGGGCCGAGCATGTACGGACTTGAGGTATGCAAGTCGCTGCATTTACCGGATGATTTTTTGAAAATGGCGAATTCTATTCGATTAAAGTATCGCGATAAGAAACAAATGGGCGATTTGAATTACAAGCCGAGTCATTTTAATGCGCATAAAGTGAAGGGGCTGTGTGAACTTTGCAAAAAAGATATTGGTGAAGAAGTGCATCATTTGCAGCATCAGAGAGAAGCGGATGTAAACGATTACATTCAACATTTTCATAAAAATCATCGGGCAAATTTACTAACAGTGTGTGAATCTTGTCATTTGAAAATGCATGAATCGGGACAGCAATATAAACGCGTTTTAACGACGGGAGAAAATGGATACGTGCTTTCGAAGCTATGAAAGATAGAATGAAAGATAGAATGAAAGATAGAATGAAAGATAGAATGAAAGATAGAATGAAAGATAGAATGAAAGATAGAATGAAAGATAGAATGAAGGAATGAATGGATATATATAAAATTTTTATATATTTTTCATTTTAAATGGACCAATAAAATAAAAAATATAAACAAATAATAAAATGGATAATAAGTTCATTATTTGTTTCAATGCATTTTTACTCTTGTTTATATTTTTAGCGGGTGGTATAAATAAAATAATGTCATTTCAAGGCACGGTTGAGTTTCTTAAGACGAAAATAAATGCAATTCAATTAAATCCCATATTTATTGCCGCCATTGCTTCTGCGATTCTATATTTTTATGTTATTCTCATTCTAATACCAAATGGGAAAACAAACCAAACAAGCCAATTAAATGTATATTTGTTTCTTCTAATTGGCATAGTATTCGTCGGTATTCCGGCTTTAGCGTATTTTAAAAAATTATTGAATAAAAGCGAAGCACTCGTTTCATTTGTATATAATACAGCAATTACAGGAGTCATTGGATTACTCACAATTGGAAGTTTACTAATATTGTATTCGTTATATACGAGCAAGTATGAAGAGTATGCATATGTCGCGACGATTGGTTTAGCGGTGTTTACTGCGATGACCATTTTAATTTTTCATTTTCCGACGAATCCGGATGAACTGATTTCATTTACAAAGAATCTCTCTATTTTCGGCGGACTAATGTTATTGTCGCAGCGCTTTTCACGCTTATAGAAAGTCGGCCCCGCCCGACTATAGAAAGTCGGCCCCGCCCGACTATAGAAAGTCGGCCCTGCCCGACTATAGAAAGTCATACGTATTTATTTCTTTATTGTTTTCAATGAAACCGAAGCGAATCTTATAGGACAATAAATTTTCCAAAATGCTACCATATTGTCCTTGGTTAAAGATATTGAGAACGTCTTGTGGTGAACATCCGTTTTTAATGAATACGGCGTTGGATATTGTTCCATCCACCAATGTAATCGACTCATCATCGCCAATGACGATTTGATTTCCATTGGTTGTAACGTAATTCATTGAAGCGTCCATGTATGTAATGTATGGTGGTGAATCGGGATCCGCTTTTGAATTTGTGAGCGTGTCGACGGAAATTGTATTATTCAAGAGTCCGTTGATATAGACGTCGAGTGCGCGTTTACTGCCATTATAAAAAGTGTTTGCGTCGGGATTGTAAATCGGTATATTTTGATTCGTTGTTGGATCGTACACGGTTTCGCTTTTATCGGGATCGAAGTCGTCGTCGCCATTATAATTTAAAACGACGTTTACTGGTTCTTCTATTGGAAACAGCATAATTGTTGTATTTGTAGTAGTTGTTGAAACGACGAGATTGCCGCCGGCATCGAGAGCCAATGTTAAAGGCGAAGATGAAGTTCCATTTTTTTTTGTTACACGTAGTAGATTGAACAACGATGATGACGATGAAAGCTGAATGGCAGAATTAAGTTTTATCCAGAGAGAAAGTGCAAATGCACCATTTTTTAAATATGTTTGTTCAGGGATTGAAACGGTGATTGGAGTTGTCGCGGAATGTGAAGTAACGATGATTGGAACAGCTTGTTTTTGCTGTTGGTAATAAGAGAATAGGATATAGATGGCTAAAATGAAAACAACAATGAACACGATGTATGTAAAGTCAATTTCTTTTCCGTAAAATAACATTTTTTAGTCTTGAAAAAAATGTACTATACTTATTATTGAATTAATAATAATATTAATATTAATACTACTAATATTAATGGATATAATATAATTATCAACGAAATAATTATAACATAATATTTGTTATGAAAAAATTTAATTATTTCGTTGATAGCGAGCGATAGCGAATAAAAATAAAATCTAAATGTCGAGACGAGACAGTTCAACATTATCTTTTACAAAAGCGAAGCGGACCTTGTACTTGTTGAAGAAATCGACAGCTGAACTTGACCCACTGGCTCCATACCCGCTGGAATACGTGTCCCATGCATCTTGGGGACCAAGTGGTGCTTTATGAAATGTTGCCATGGTAATGTATCCATCAAAACCGTCTTTAGATCCGACATACAGCGATCCAGCACTTAAACTCCACGGGCCTTGTAAAGCGCTTGTTTGCACAAGTTTTCCGTTGATGTAAATGTCGACGGAACTTCCATTATTGACGTTTAATATAATGGATACCCAGGTTTGAAGTGGAATGTTTGGAACAGGAGGAATGACCGTGTTTCCGCTATTTCCAAGGGTAATGCTTAATGCATTATTATCTTTTCCTAAACTTACAAGAAGGTTCGGAGTAGTTTTTGATCCGTCAGATTCGGAACTAATAATTACTTTATCTCCAGAAGTGGTTTCCCAATCGGTTACATAAATCCAAGCGGAAATTGCAAAACTGTAGCTGTTGTCGGGTATAGAAACGGATGATTGAGTTTTTGCGTCCTGAGAACCGCTAATTACGGTGCTTGAAGACGACGAAGACAGCATTGACCATAGAAAATAAATGATAATAATGATGAGTATAACGATGATGAGGGTTGACCAAGAAAATTCCATATTATATATATTTAAACTGAATAATTTATTATTATTTTATACTTATATATTTATGTATAAAATAATTGTAAAATAATTGCAAATATTTATTAATAACTTGTGTAATATTTTTCTATTAAATTTGAAACTGGTTTTTTATTAAATTCATAATTAAATCTAAAGTATTTCTAAAAGTTGGGTTCGAGCGGCGGGTTTAATAATTTATGGGTATTATAAATCCAAGAAACGCCTTGACTTCCAACGACATCTTTGTAATACACCACATTGCAAGCTTGGCCATATATTCCTCCTGGATTTGAACCAACAATTAATGTTTTGGGTAACTTCGGAATGACATTTGGCGTTGAACTTTCTAAATGATTGTTTAAAAACACATCCATGATGCCATTATTGTTAAAGTTGATGAACAAGTGGTTCCATCGTTGTAGCAAAATTTGATTTGGAAGGGTGACACTCGCATTGTTATTTGTTTCAGTTTGAACGCTTATTACAAGTTGGTTCGTTTTTGGATTGAAAAAAACTTGCGGTGCTCCGCCATTCGAATCGGTTGCAAAATTCAGAATACCGATTCCGTTATTTGCAGCGGAGGACGAATAACTGTTTTTTGGAGGTTCGGGATGAATATAAAACCATGCAGAAATGCCGTAACTGTAGTGTGGCGTATTTGTTTTCACATTTTCTGCGAGAGACGGCGTTAAAGAAACGATGTTGCTATTGTTATCGGAATTTTGTGTTGTAATATCGAATGGCTCGCTTTGCACATTGAGTGGCAACACTTTATCTAGAATGACTTCGCCGTTGTGATTTACGACTGCGTTGAATACTTTTGGAAGCAGGAACAGCAACGCGACGAATGCGATTTCAAAGAATAGAAGAATGACATATGTCCATTGTCGCTGAGCCAATTTCAGCTCGCCTCGAAAATAATCGGCCAGATTCAGACACATACAAGGAAGATAAATTGCGATTTTAAACAGTAAACTTGACCATGTGGGCGGACCGGAAATATAATTGGGCGATTCTGCACCTATGAACCTAACAATCATGGCTAAAATGCCGATGAGGATGGCAATATTCAGGATGAATAAAACCGTGTTTGCGATGATGGGAACATTGGTATACACGTGTAAAACTGCAAGAATAAGACCAATCACAATGCCAATAATGATTGTATACTTTACGAATGATGTGATAAAGGGTACGAATGCTTCCAAGCCCATGACGAGTAATGACAGGAGCGCAAAACCAATGAAGAGAAATAGAAACAGGAAGATGGATTTATTATCTGAAATCACTTGATAAGGTTGTTTTGTGTAAATATAAACTACCAGTCCTAAATACATGAGGAAAATAATGAGCATTGAGTTTTTTACAAGTTGAACTAGAATGCCCTTCAAGAAGTAATTACAAACAAATGTTACCATTTTAGTCAACGTGTATATGGGGTCGGAAAATGACATGTCGCTAAAAAAGGCGTTTACGGATGCGTTTACATTTTCACCTCGAACGAGCGTAAGATAGAGAATGTACAAGACGAGTGAACCTACGATCGAAGACATGACGATTCCTGCGAAACGATTGACAAGGAACGTTAGTTCAGACATTGCAATAAGAATAAATAGGATGATATAAAGGGTTGAAATGTTCAAAATGAATTTTAAGAACAAAGAGAACATGCATACGATGACTACCGCAATAGAAAACCACCATTGATTTTTAATAAAATTATGACTTAACCCGTATGCTGAAACGGACAAAAATACAAGAATGACGAATAATATAAAATATTTAAAGGACGCTCCAACATCAACAACTGCATCCTTTAGTTGAATTGCTTTCATTTTAATTGCATCTGAATTCATTTATGTTCGATTTACTCAATTCAGATTTACTGTAACCTACACTAACTACACTTATTATAACAGAATAAAAAAATCGATAAAAATAAATGAATAAATAGGTTGAAAAAACGTTTTAATAAAATTAAATTTAATTTCTGTAATATAATATGCCTATATAAAATATAATTAAAACAAGAATAGAAATAAATATAGCCAAAATGGAAGGATTGTTTGTCCATCCTGTTTTATCTAATGATGTTGTCGTAATGTTGATGGAGAATATGAACAAGAAAATGATTGCGGCATGAATTAAAATAGACCACGGGTTAAATTCGGTGCTTATAAAGTATTGAATGAGTCGGGTAATGAGTCTGGATGCAAATTCAAATTGTTTTAAAAACAGTATCATTAGAGAAAGGATCGCGATAATTGTAAATGATACGTTGATAGGGTCGCTTTCTTCATCTCCGAATGTTTCGTTGTGGCGAAAAAACACAATGATGCTAGATACCCAAACGATTAAATATATGATGATGGAAAAAATGTTGATGGGTGCAGTTAGATTTTGGAAAAGGTTTTTCGGAAAGATTTGAAACATTCTAAAAATTGGATTAGTAAAAAATGTGGGTAGCAGCCACGTAAAAAATGCGGTTGTCAAAATGAATGCTAAAAATGTTGACCATCCAGCGTAAGCCCAACAATCTGAACCGTTGACACACCTTGTTCTTAACATATTTATATAATAGCATAACAATGCGAAAAGGAATACAGCCATGCTTATGCCGATTGCCTCGGGAACAAGATGAACGGTATTTGTCTTATACATTATAGTTACAACTATTGCTAAAAATGGGATTGCTGCAGTAAAAATTGCTGCAATATTTCTTGAAACTTGACTGTCGCTCGGATTTTCGGCCAAGTCGGCATTTCCAGTTACTAACCAGTAAATTGATATGATCCAAAATATGTATACTAGAATTGGAGCAAGATAACTGTTAAAAAAGTTTGACAAGCTGTATGAAGTTACATTCATGTTGAAAAAGTAATTGTAAAGAAACAATAAAACCGCCGCACCCACCCATGCACCTGTGAAGAGTCCGGCGATCCATTTTTCATCCATAAAGTATAGCGGAATGTTGATAATGATGCATACAAGTGCGATGAAAATGAATTTTGTCAATGTTGTTATGCTGCTTCCATTGGTACCATTATTTATTGACTGCATTTTTGGTTGTTTTTTTTATTTTTTTTATTTTTTGAGGATTGAGTGAGGATATATTTATCATACAAAATTATTTATTTATAAATATGTAAACACTACTAAATAAATTTATAATTATAATTTTTATAATTTTTATAATTTTTATAATTTTTATAATTTTTATAATTTTTATAATTTTTATAATTTTTATAATTTTTATAATTTTTATAATTTTTATAATTTTATATGTATTATTCTCTCTATCTCTCTAATTATATTCTCTACTTATCTTTCTAAAAATTTTCGAATGCCGTCTTCTTCCCGTGACAGTCTCTGCACAACGCCACCAAGTTATCGACTGCATTGGAACCGCCATGTTCAAGGCGGATTTTATGATCGACTTCAAACCATCCTGGAAGTTGGCGTTTACAGTCGCCGCATTTCCATCCCTGTTGCGCCGCTACAAATTTCTTTTTAGATTCACTGACGCTGCGTTTTGTGGGTCCAGTGCCGACACCCGTTTTGCCGGATGTCATGATCTTGTTTATGCTGTTTTGTTGTCGTCGAGTTGTCCAGCCACCGTCATCATTATCATTACCGGATTCGCCAGCATTACCGGAATCGGCGTCTCCTTGTCCAAAAAATGAGCGCTGGTTTGTCATATCGAAAAACGGGGTCAGCATGTCTGCAGATTGGCGACTAATTGGCATGTATTTAATAAATTCATTGGCATGCTGCATAATATTGTGCGTATTTTCCGGATTTTTTTTCATAAACAAATACATGGACAGTCCAAAAAATCCAATGGTTGCCATTTTTATGTATTTTCTCGCATTTACAGATTCCACCAGTTTAAAATATTTACCATCATAATATGTATTTAAAATGAGTCCCGCAGTAATGATGAAAATAATAAATTCAAATTTAAATTTCATTTTTATTTTATTATTATTTTATTATTATTTTATTTTTTACGTTAAAAGAAATACACTCACTTACTTATAAATTAACTATAAAATAATAATAAATATTTTTACTAAATACTTACTTAATTACAAAGACATATAAAATAAACTATAAAAATGTTGATAAACGTTGCTGTTGCAATCACTGAAAACGGAGGAATTGGACTAAAAGGTGGGTTACCGTGGCCTCATTTAAAGGATGATATGGCTCTATTTTCCATACGAACAACAGGTGCAGGAAATAATGCGGTGCTCATGGGAAAAAATACGTGGCAAAGTATTCCAGAGAGAAGAAGACCGTTGAAAAATAGAACAAATATTATTATTTCTAGTTCTTTGCCAACAACATCATCTTATTGTCACATATTTTCTTCGATACATGATTCTCTCACGCATTGCGAAGCTGCAAACTATGATGAGGTATGGATCATCGGCGGAAGTAGAATATATAATGAGTTTTTAAACGCGCACCATGATAAAGTGCATCGTGTATACATTACATATGTTTATACAAAGAGTGAGAGAGAAAACTATGAGTGCGACACATTTATAAACATTCCGCGCGAAAGCTACTTGATTGAAGAAAAAACATACAATCCGAATGAAAATTGTTATTATTTGACATGTGTACACAAAATACATGTAAGAGATAGTAGCGGAATGGAACTATTAGAAGATTTTATAAATGACTCTTCTCACCACAAGGAACACCGGGAACATGATAGTAATAGTCTTCATAACGACAGTTGAGACAATGATTTGAAATAATGTCGCGCAGCATTTCAAAAGTAATCATTCGGGGATAAGGTCTTGGATTCGGACTAAAAGCGGATAAAAGCAGCGTCATAAGCTTCTTGTCTGGATAAATATTCGTGGGATTCATAACATCTTGAAGGTGTTTTTTTTGAATGTATGCATCGATTTTGCGCGTGACTTCAGTGCGCGACATTTTTTTCCGACCCGGTTCTCTAAGAAATTCGGCAAGTTGAGGTGTTATATCGCAGACAAGTTTTTTACTTTTTATCATCATGATTATTGTTAATGGACTGATTGGATTATAAAAATAAAATAAATGTAGTATCGATTTTCAATTTTATGAATTATTTAATTTATTATTTCATTTTAATAACTCGTCTCGTTTGGCGTTTACGTTTTTTATTTTTATTTTTTTTATTGTTGTTATATTTTTTACTATTTTTTTTTGTTTGTTTATTCTTATATCCTCAATTTGACGGCAACGCGGGCAAATTATTTCGTATAAATGGACATTTGTGGTTGTTCACACTGTAACCGTAGTTGGACGGGATTTACTCTGCCGTTATTTGTCACACCCACTACCCTTAGCGTACTGTCGGGGCGCTGGATTAATCCGGCTAATTCAGCATCTGGAGCGTTAAAATCCATTTCTTAATAATTATAAATTTTATAAAAAAATATATATATTTTAACTGATATTATAATTTTATTTCTTACTTTTTTTTACAACTGGGACCCACTTGTAAACTCCATTTTTATCTGCAACAGATTTAAAAAACTTTCCATTATTTCCTTTTTTGGTTTTATTTTTGCAATCGTTTGCAGCGAATGCAGGAGATGGACGCGATGCATACTTTTTCTGCGTCTTTTTATTCTTATTATCGCATTTGGATACTCTGGGCATGTTATAAAATTGATATTAATATTTTATTATTATATGATTATATTATTAGTAAATAAAATATTATAATAAAATTAATATAATAAAATTAATATAATAAAATTAATATAATAAAATTATTATAATAAAATTAATATAATTCCTAAATTTACAAATTCATTTTAAATGTATTAAAATAAATTATTTTTATAATAGTCTAGCATCTCATTTGCTAAATTTTTATTTTTAATGAGAACGCACATTTCTATATCTCCGCCATATGTTTGCAACGACTTGTTCATGATATTCATAGATCCCATGAGTATATATTTTTTATCGAATATGAATAATTTATTATGAGTATATTTACTTTCAAGTGGTGTTTTGACGACAATAATTTCATTTTTTAATTTTTCCATATTATTTTTGTTTAAAATATTCAAAATCATTGATATGACTTTTCTTTGTTTGTTGTTAAAAACATTATTTTCAAATTTATCATTTGAAAATACTTCAATTTTAATATTTGGATTATTCTTTTTTTTTTCAATAAGTTTATTTGTAAATGTATTGCTGAAAAAATATTGGTTATCTATAAATATATGTTGTTTTGAACTGTCAATCAATTCATTCACTTTTGTATACGGATCTACTTTTGAAATATTATAGCTATTTTTATATTCAGTAAAATCATACAAAATATTTTTGTCACTTATCGTTTTACTTATAAAAACATTATTTTGAATAGGTATAAATAATGTAAATTGTATATAAGTTTTTATCAAGTTTAACTTTCTAATATCAATACCTCCAACTGCAAAAATAGATTCAGTAGAAAATAAACGAATATGGTAAGTATTTATCATTCTCATAGGAATAAATCTTAAATGTATTTTTTTATTTAAATTATATTCATTGATATTCGATTTATCAAACGGATTCAATCCAATGTTGATACGAATTTCAATATCTGGATGTTCTTTTACTTTATGATTTAATAGTTCTATAAAATTAAGCGGTAAATCTTTATCATTGAAAAACATGGTTGTAATGTGAATATATTTTGAAGATTTTTTAATTTCATTATAAATAATTTGATTTGTTTCTTTTTGAGTATATGAAATGAACACGGGTTATGAAGTTAAAATGTTATTTTATAATGAATTAGATTAGATTAGATATTTTATGTTTTTTGTTTATATATTAATTAAATAAAAAAATATGTTTTTATTTTTTATATTTTTTTATATTTTTTAATACCCATTAATACCATTAAAATCATAGTTGTATTTTTCTAAATGTCTGCGTTTTTTCAATATGTATGTATGCATATGGTTCAACAATTTGAACACAAGGTGAAATGACAGGTTGAAGGTATACGCGCATGTTTCCTCCACCATCGTTCACAAATGTAACAAGATCGTTGGCCAAGTATTTTCCGAAATCGTCAGACACATTCTTTTCCACATGTTTGAATTTGTCCATATGGTCGGTATACGTGTCGCGCGTAATAATCGAGATGCGAGAACCATTCTTCCGTTCTTCTTTTTGAATTCGCATCAAGTACGCCAAGAGAATAAACAAGTCGTCGTTTTGCCCAATCGGTGTAATAATGTGAGGCACATCACGTAGTATGACATTGATTCGCGGAGCGTAGGATGGGTTGCGTCGTTCGTCGGTGTGTGATTTGTGAATAACAACAAGCGGATTGCATTCATTTCGACGAACAAGTTGAATCATGGCATTCAAATCGTCAGGATTCGGACTGCCGTTGTATGAATGCAGAACATTTCCGCCATCAATGATTGCATTGTAATTGGGCGCTGCTGCTTCGCCAAGCTTTTCGCCAATTTTTTTCAAAACGGGAACATGTTGTTGCGATTTATTTTTGGGGTCTTTTTCGATTTGAGAAATAATCTTTTGGATGTAATATTCGCATCCTTGAAGCGTGTACCTGGATAAGCTTGATTCAGATTCGACCAACTCACCACCGCGATCGCGATCGACCGATTGAGAATCGTGCAAAAACTTGCCGTCCAAGTAACGAAACAGGTACGTCAGGCGGTTTTCAATCATGAATCGAATGTCTTTGGAATCGAGGAGTGCGGCGTCAATGTATCGCGTGAACAAGTGTGCACAGTATTCGGGTTCAGGATTGTAAACCATGAGCGCAAAATAGTCGCGTTTCATGGAAAGTCGGTCAAATACGGAAGCGATTCGTGAATCGTCATTATTCAAAATTGCAAATCGCAGCACCATGGTAATAATGCCCTTTTCTCGCGTCATTTGAATCAACTCCGAATTCTGATCGAGCAACAAACGAAACTCGTCCATTTTTCCGCTTTGAAGTAGTTCATTCATGGTTCGTTGAAGTCGTCCCAATTCTTTTGTCGTAATGGTTGTGGTTGTGGTTGTGGTTGTGGTTGTGGTTGTGGTCATTGTAGATTGTAGATTTTCTCGAAATAATGGAATAATGGAAACAATAGGAACTAGAAACGGAACACTGTAAAAACACTGTAAAATGAAAACAAACAAATTATTTTTTCAATTTATTTTATCTCGCATACATGAGACCGCAATTTCCGCCAACAAATGTCAACATATTGAAGCGTTCCTCAAAAACAGTCAAGTTGTAATTATAGTCGTAAATTCTCCAGGTTGGTTTATTCACACCCACAGGAACGTTGGTTTCCGGGTCACAAATGGTTAAGAATTGCGCTTCTGGGTCCAGCGGCGGATAGAATGTAGTAAATTCCAGCTCAATCGTTGAAAACTTGCTGGCATTAATTGCTCCGGAAGGTTGAAAATCGCTGGGTTCAGTATTCAGACAAAAATTATAACAATAAAGGCCATCGGGTGCTGAACCGCGGCTGCTGGTATATTTTTCCAAATAATTGTAGATGCCGGCATCGAGTAAATTCTCTCTGTATTTGCCATCCAATAAAATTCCTAGATTCAAAAGAATGTCTTTTTGATTTTGAACGCTGAATGGTGGTGTAATAAAATAGCCGGTGTTTTCATCCAAATATGCATTATAACCAGGTCCAAGATTTATAGGATACGCAGGACTGCAACTAGGTGGACTCCATGTAATTGGAACTGTTGTTGGAGCTGGTAACAATCCGTCCGGTTTATACCTGTAAGGCCAATTCGTATAATTTCCCCACTCGTTTCGCAAGTATGCGTCGCTCCTTTGAAAATAAAACATCCAGCTTGCCACCATACCGAGCGTGCTTTGCAGCCACACGCGACGACTGCCGGTCACATTTTCGAAATCCCATTGATAAACGGATTTAAACAAGTACTGTTGCGGCACGGTTGCA
>Ga0247841_10002981_pt1 | contig 32342 bp, 34 predicted proteins | sample LaCruzMarch2015__2_FD_192410 | JGI IMG/M metagenome (GOLD analysis project Ga0247841, IMG submission 192410) | Freshwater microbial communities from meromictic Lake La Cruz, Castile-La Mancha, Spain - LaCruzMarch2015_18m | ecosystem: Environmental > Aquatic > Freshwater > Lake | place: Spain...
TTCCTTCCCTGTTGGTTTTTACATTTGAAACAAAACCAAACACGCGGGGTTTTCCATACATTAGGTTTACATAATCGGACAAATAATCAAGCAGTACAAGGTCGTGCTCTACCACAATTACCGCAGCAGTTTCAGCAATTTTTCTAATAAATTTTGCGCTTCGTAGTCTTTCTTTTATATCCAAAAAGGAGCTTGGCTCATCAAAGAAATATAGTTCAGCATCCTTAAGTCCAGCTGCAGCGATTGCGACTTTTTGAAACTCCCCGCCTGAGAGTTGTGCGGCGTTTCTATCAAGTATTCCTTCAATGTTTAGTTCTTTTGCAACAGTTTCGAGTTGTTTTTTGTCATCCACTTTCTCAAGCAGTTCTCGCACGGTTCCGTGCGGTTTTAGTAGTTCAATATTTTGTGGTTTTACGGAAACTCTTTCTGTTCCAGAGTAGAGTTTTTTAAAATAATCAAAAGCTTCTTTTCCTCTGTAATATTCAAGTACTTTTTCCTTTTCCCCTTTTTTTTCATTAAAGTTTGGGATAATGTTTCCTGAGAGTATTTTTACTATTGTGGTTTTTCCTATCCCGTTTCTTCCTACAAGCCCAAGCACTGAGCTTTTTTTTGGGACTGAGAGTCCGTGGAGACGAAAACTGTTTTTCCCAAACGAATGAATTGGTTCGTCCAGATTGAATGAAATATTAACGATGCTTATCGCTTTGAAGGGGCAACGGTTTTGGCATATTTCGCAACCAATGCATTGTTCTTCGGAAATGATTGGTTTTGCGAGAGGTTCGTGCACTATGCACTTTTTTCCTGTTCGATTAACCGGGCATACTTTCTCGCAGAGGTAGTTTCCGCAATTGTCATAGTTGCAGTTGTCATAATCAATAACTGCGATTCTTTTTTTTGCATTCATAACGAACTTCCCTTTAGAAAGAAATAAAAACTTCGTTTTGGGGCTTTACGAAACTTTTTGAGAGTTGTAAAGCGCGAGCATTTCTGCTGCAGAAAGGTTTCTGTCCCAAATTGCTACTTCATCAAGACTTCCTGTAAAATTACATGCCTCTCCCGGATTGCACGTTGAGGGTCTTTTTCCAATATAAAAGTCATAACTTGTTTGTGGGATAAATATTTCTGTCGCACTTGTCACAAGCAGGTTACCGTTTTTATATAATTTATAATTTTTCCCGTCGTAAGTTACTCCCACTTGTTGCCAACTACCAATCGTTATTTGTCCTGTTGCGGTTAATGAATGGTATGTTCTGCTCGTGTCATTTAGGTTAGTGAATAATGAGTTATAAGGGTTAAATTGCCACAAGTGTACTCCATAAGCGGTTCCGTTGTTGTATTCAAGTATTGGCTGTTGTAATGTTCCAGCAGGTTTTATCCATGCTGTCATAGTGAGTTTGTTTTTTAAATTAAGACTTTGAGAAGCGTTCATTTTGATAAAAGAAGTTGTTCCATTAAAGTAGTACGCTGAGTTTAGGTTTCCAAATCTGTCTGCTGCTGCGGGCACAAGCATTGCAGAGGCATTATTTCCTTTACCGCTTGAATCAGTTCCTTCATTGTTCAAGTGCCAAAGACCCACAAGGTTAGCATCAAACAAGGCGTCTGATGTTGAGAGTTCTTTTCTCATAAAGCTTGTTGAGGAAATGTTTTGTGAATTGTAAAGTCCGGCTATTTCAGTACTTGTTAGTGCACGGTTCCATATTGATAGTTCTTCTATTTGTCCCGAAAAGGGGTATGTTCCACACTGTGTTCCTCTGCAGTCACTTATGCTTGCGCTTGTTGTGGCACTTCTTGTCACAACAGGAGAGGTTGGGGGCACACAGTCGCTAATGGTTTGTTTTATTCCGTTAATGTAAAGCTCATTTTGTGTTGAGCTTGAAACTCCATTATAGAATATTGCAACAACGTGCACCCATTTGTTTTCAAGTCCGACAGAAGATACTCCTAATACATTTGCTTGGAATGTGTTGAATCCGAAACAATTGTTGTATATGAATAAGTCATAATCCGTCCACCCAAAAGGCATTAATCCATTAGGGAGATTTGTTCCGTCCCATTTCATCCAAAAGGCTACAGTATTCTTTGCATAGTCAGCAGTGTTTACTCCTAGCCCGTCAAGATTAACTTTAGTTGATCCGCTAAATGTTCTTGCGTTAGTGTCCCATAGTCCGGTAGATTTTGTTGGGCAGGAGGTGCATGTTCCGGTTATGTTTTTTCCGGAGGAGTCGCTTAAGTCGTTATTTAGGTGCCATAACCCTACAAGATTTGCGTTAAACAGGGCATCTCCCGCACTTAGTTCGTGCGCCCAGGAAGTTCCTATTTTAATAATTTTTGAAGCGTTTATTGTTAAGTAAACTTTTTTCCCTTCCGCTTTTGTTATGCAGTTGAGATCAATTGTAAAGTTTTTTCCAGAGGAAGTAAAATTATTTCTTGTACAAATAGTTGAGGACAGGGTCAAGTTTATTTTATTTAGCAGGGTGGTTGAGTTTTGATCTACACAGTTTCTTAATTCAGCTTCGCTTTTTTCCCAGTTGCAGTCTTTTGTCATTTGTAGTAAGTTGAGTTCATAATTATTTATTACAAGTTTTGATTCTGTTATCATTTCCTTGTGGGAGGGTTGATTGAGGGTGGTGTTATTTACTCCAAGAAGCATTATTGTCACAATAAATACAGCTAGGACGAACAGCACCCCCGCAAAGCCTTTTTCACTCATTTTTCCCACCTGCAGGTTTTTTTTTCAAGTAATGCTTTTGATGGACTGTTATAGTCAATTGTTTTTTCGCAGTATTGTGTAATTGTGTTTGTGCCGGCTATTTTTTCGGGCAAGTTGAAGTAGAGGGTCATTGCGCGGTCTGTTTGGTTTTGTATTTGGAGAGTGTTTGTTTCTTTTTGGGCGAGCGAACTTGTGTACCAGAAGAGGGATGAAGCTAATATTATTACTACCAAAGTAATTAGTGCTTCTGTTGAAAAAAGGTATCCTTTCATTCTCCCACGCTCATTCTGATTGTTTTTGTTTTAAAATTAGTGTTGTTGCAAAGGGCGGGGGAATTCATGCAGGAATTAATGTCTGTGTAGGTTGTAAGGTTTGTGCACACAACAACATTCAGGTCAATTGTCACCACATTTTTTGCTAGCATTAAATCATTAACATAATAAGTTTCTGGAATTCCCAGCATTACAATTTGAACATTGTTGTCTTGCAGTGCGAGTCTTTTTTTTATTTCTAGCGGGGTTGATATAAGTGAATCAAGGCTTATTTGGTTAATTGAGTAAGCTAGGGGGATTTCGTTTATTTTGCAGCTACTCCAAGGCGCGTTTGTTAGTGTAATGGCCGCTGTTTCGCTTTTTTCTTTTAGTGAAGAAAAAATAGTTTTTTGTTTTGTGTTGTAATTGTTAAATTCTGCTATCCCCGCAAGCGCTCCGAGCGCGAGTATTATTAGAACCATTGCGAAGAGTAAATCTGTTGAAAATATTTGTCCTTTACCCATTTCTTATCACTATTTTCCCGGCTGTTTTTACTTCATCAAGCAAAACTGTAAGGGTTGGAGCGAGGTAAATAGTTCTGTTTGAATCAATTACTTGTTCCCCGTACGGGGTGGAGATTGTTATGCTTGAGGATAATGTATTGTTATCTATTATTTGCATTTTGGGGTAGGCGGATTTGTTATTCCCGTTAGCATCAGCATAATTGATTTTGTTTACTTCGTAAGTTATGTTAAATTTTAAATCCATGATTGATTGGGAGGCGGTGATGAAGCTGGCAGTTTTTTGCGTCATTTCATCAAGTTGGGTTTGTACATTAATTTTTTCTTGAGTTGTTCTAAAGTTATTAACAATCCCCCACATGGCCACAACAATCATCAGGGCGATTATTAGGGTTAGTATCAAATCAATACTTATTTGGCCTTTTTTCATACTAGTTTAATGTTTTTAGTGCTTTTTAATTTTGTGCGTCTAATCCTCAATTATCTCAACTTGGGGTATTTTTGCGTTTTCATCATAGAATGATGCATTAGTCAGGTCATAAGGGTAGCCGAGTATAATATTCAGGGTGTATTTTCTAAAGAATTTTTTGTCCGCATTGCTTGGTGTGTTGTTTTCATTAGGGTGAGAGTGGAGGGTCCCCACTATTGTTTCATCAAACGGGATAGTTAATTCATTTATACTTGCAGAGTTTTTAGTATTCTCTGTGGGAACTAAAACAATTTCATTTATTGTTTTGGTTTTCCTATCTCCCCCAAGGAAACACATGAATTCGTCAGGGTAATAGTTTTTGGCCGCGCTCATCGCGTTAATTAAAACACTTTTTTTTATTTGCCACATGAGTTAAAGTAGGATGAATAGGTAAAAAAACAGCACTGGTACTATTAATGAGGCCATGCAGAGGCTTCGTTTTATTTGGTTTGTTAAAACAAATAATCCGAGCGCGGTTGAGAAGAATAACGCGATTAAACCAATTGGTCCGCCAAATAGTGCGACAAGGAGTATCATAAAAATTATTGCCCCTATTGAGAGTTTTTTTGTTATTTTTTCTTCAATTAACTTAACCGCTATTTTGGAAAGGCTTATTGTTGCAATCCCCCCTATTCCTGCCGAGAGTAGCATTATGATTGTTCCGCTCGTAAGCATTTCAGGGGTTTGAAAAATTTTGTCTGAAAGCGCGAGCATTGTTCCGTTTCGGCTTTTTCCAAGCGTAAAGAGCATTGTGTAGGAGAAGAAAAAGTTGGAAGCGTTAATTGCTCCAAGCATTGCCAGGTATTGTTCCGAGTTTTTCGTTTTTCTAAACGCGTTTATTATTCCTCCTGCGGTGTTGCTCCCAATTCCAGGCATTATAGAAACAATTGCGCCCCCGATTATTCCTACAAGGGCATCAAGAATTATTTTGGGGTTAATGGTTGCTTCAGTTTCTTGTTTTATACTAAAAGTTTTTTCCTTTAGTGAGTAGAGGGTTCCGGCTACTCCGAAGTATCCTGTGATTAGCGGGAATATTTGGTCTTTGAAAAGAAATCCTTGCGTTGCCGCAGCTATGACGACAAAAAGGGCGAGGAGTTTCTTTTTTGTGTTTCCTTCACTATTAATTAGAACTACTAAAGAGAGTATTAATACAAACGGAGTGGAGTAGAGTATTTGTTCGGAGTATTGTTCAAGGAAAACGAAAAAGATTGGGGTTAGGGCGGATCCTATAATTACCGCAGTGAGTGCTCCGGTAGTGGTGAGGCAAATAACTTGGAGTGCTTTTCCTTCTAGGAGCATTTTGTGCGCGGGCAAGATACTCTCAAAAGTATTTTCGCTTGGTGCTCCAAGAAAAGTGGATGGAATAAATTCAGTAAAGCATTGAGTGATGCACATGCTTAGCATGAAGGTAGTTATTTCTATCCCAAATAGCGGACTTGCGGCAACAAGAATTGCAATATTGTTTGAGTGAAGTCCGGGGATTAGTCCAGCAATTATTCCTGCAACACAGCCAAGCAGGCACCAAAGAAGGATTATTCTTTCACCACCTTGTGTGCAAATAATTTTTTTTCATTATTTTTTTTGTTAAAATTTTCTTCTAGTTGATTTTCAGCATATACTTTTACAAAATCCTCATTTGTGAGAGTGGTTGGTTTTGGGTAATATACAAGTGCTTTGTTTCCGTCATTAATTTGAAGGAGGGTGTAGGGGTAATTGTTTATTACGTATTCCACTTTTCCAAAAATAATTCCTTTCTCGCCGGGAGAATTTATTAGTTCGCCAACGCTTATCTCTTTGAACTCTTCTTTGTAAGTAAAAATTAGTAAAACAATTCCTAAAATGGAGATTAATAGGCATATTTTGGAGATTGTTTTATCGTTCATCATGATTTTTTTTGAAATTCAAATAAAAAGGCTCTGCATCTTTTCGTTGAATGTCGAAAGCAAATCAAAAATTGCTTAAATTAATTAGCGCTTTGTTTTATTTCTATTGAAGTTTCATTGAAGTATTACTTTTATGTTTTTGAACGTGGTTTGAGAATAAATTTTTTGCTTAACTAAGTCAACATTTAGCGCGGTTTGGGGGCTTGTTTTTATTAGGAGGTTTGTGTCCGTTTGGCTTTTTTCTATTTTTATAAAATCTATTGTAACTAGAGTATTTTTCTCGCTTAATTGGCTAAGCACTTCATTTCTTGCTGCGCTAATTGCCAGAGTGTCCTCGTGGGTTTGGAGGTAAATTGAGGAAATGGCTGCCGCGCCCGTTACGACGACTAGTAGTATTACGAGGCTTTCAAAGGCTACTTGTCCTCTCATTTAATCAGCTTCCTTTAGTAAAAATTATTTTGTCAGCGCTCTTCTCAATTATTACGCTTGTTTTTCCCCCGCTAATATTTGGTGCTCGGCAATCAAGGGTGGCAGTTGAAGGAATTTTGAAAGTTTTTTTACAAACTCCGTTTTGGCATTGTGCAGGGTAGGGGGCTTGTTTTAGTTTTACTTCAAAAGAAATATTTTTGTCCTTGCAGTAAATTGCTGAATCAATTGGGAGGAAGGTTATTACTGTTTGTCTTGAGCCTTCTCCAAGCGAGGACACCTCATTTATTGCGTTAACCACTTTTTGTGTTTCATTATTCGCTCTTGATACCCCGTCAACATCGCTTATCACGTTTTGAGCGTCTCGGCTTAATGGGATTACAACTGTTGTAATATAAACGATTACAATTAGCACAAGGAAAATAAATTCTATTGCCGCCTGTCCTCTTCTCATATCAATCCGCCCATTAATAATAGTATAAAATAATCCCCGAGTATTAAGCAAAGAACGTATCCAATCAGCATTGTTGGAACAAACGGCATGCTCTCCTTTATTAGCATCTTTTTTGGTATTAATCCTTTCGTTGCAAGTTTTCTTACCTCTTTTAGCTCTTCTTCACTTAACCCTCTTGCTTTCCTTCCCGAGATTATTTCATGTTTGGGATTTAGTGCATCAAATATTTTTTGCGTGTTTTTTTCTTTAATGCATTTTAGGATTAGTTTCAAATTAATTGTCTCAACCTCAATAACCTTTTTTCCTTTCCAAGCAAGGCTTTTTGCGGGGATCATTCCTTCTTGCAACTCTTTAACTTTAATTTCGGTGGAAAGAACTTTTCGTGTGGAGAATAAAAGTTTTATTAGGGTGTATAACCCCACGCTGAAAATCATTGCGGCGAGTATTGCTTGGAGTAAGAGTTGAGCATTAATTATTGTTGCGCAAATTAGTCCGAGCGCAGTAAAATATTTTTTGTTTTTTCCCAAAAACCCCCAAACGATTAGAACAAGTATTGTGAATAAGGGGTTTAGTTTTAGAAAAATTAGTATAACATAAGTTGCTGATGCGAATAGTGAGGCGTGTATTGCTGAAATGACTTTTGGTTTCATTTCTGAGTAAAGTTCTTTTTGGAATTTTTTATTTTTTAGCACTCTCCAGCCCACGAGGAATAGTCCGTAGGGTAAAAATGAAATTAGCGCGTGGAGGAAGAGGGTTAGGGGGAAGAGGGGAAAATTCGCGCTTGAAAGGAGTCCGAGTTTTAGTAGTGCGGGAGTGAAAGGGTTGAGCGCGCCAAGTCCCATAAATAATTTAACATCTCCTCCAGCAAAAACCCCTATTTTCCACATTATCCACCCGAAGAAGAACCCGATGCACATTCCTAAGAAGGAGTAAATTAGTGGGGTTGGGTTTGTTTCGAAGTAGGATTGGGTCCCGTAAACTATTAATCCAAGAATTGCGAGCGCGTAGTTGAGTTTGTTTGGCACTATTCGTTCCTTTAAATCAGTGTAGGTTGCAACGATTAGCCCGAGGAGGGAGATTATTACCGCTGAGTAAAATATTGTTGTAATCATTTTTAGAATTAGTGTTTTTGTATTTATAAAACTTGGTTTAGTGTTTGGGGGAGTAATTAGTTTGTCATAATGTTTTCAATTACTCGCGCTCTTGTGGATAGTATTTCTGCTTGGGCTTGGAGAGCGAGTGTTCTTAGGCTTTCAACAATTATTGCTGCGCCCACCGCGAGCATTATTGCAAACACTGCGGTTAGTAGGTATTCAAAAGACACTTGGGCGCGTTCTTCCATTTTACATTACCTTTTACTTTTTATGGAGTAGTCCATCCGCAATTTGTAACAGCGTCAAGGAGCGAATCATTTTTTTCGACTGATAGTGCTGTGCAGTTTGTTGCGTTAGCCATTTTTCCTCTATCTCCTTTTGATTTGTCGCATTCGTAGCATCCGCACACAAGGCTGTTTGAGTCAAGTCCGCTTGGTTTGTCTAAGCATATATAATTGTAAGTTTCTCTGCTCCCTGTGTCTTGCACGGGCCCTATTGTTCCTATCATGAATGAGATTACTACGGCTACAACAACTACCGCTGCGGCTAAAAGTAATAAATATTCTATTGCTCCCTGTCCTTTCATTTGCATAGCATCACGGCAAGATTAAGCGTTAAGAGGTATTTAAACTTGATTATTTGGGCAGGCATTATTTTTTCTAATAAAAAAAGATTTTAGGAAAGGACCTTCATCCTTTCCCAAAAAAGAGTGTTTAGTTGCAACTTGTTACTTTGCTTGCATCTACTGTGGCTAATGTTTTGCTGCAACAACTGCAGGCAACTTTAGGGCTCGCTACTGTGCATCCGCCCATAGCGTTAATATCAGATTGGCATTTTAGCGTATTTGATTGTTTTTCTTGCGCTAATTTTGCATCATTATTGTCTCCTTGCCCTGCTTGCATTACGCTTGTAATTGCAATGATAACTATCGCTACTACTAGGATTGCTGCACCTATGATTAGTAGGTATTCTATTGCTCCTTGTGCTTTTTGTTCCATTTTGTTCCCTCCTTTTTGGTGGTTAAATATTATATCAAGCTAACGCTTTTCGTCTTTTTAAGGTTTAGCTTTTCGTTTGCCGAAGCGAGTTTTTAGGGGTTTTTGGTTTGGTTGTTTGCGCTGTCCACCGCAATAATCGCTGTTGTTTTAATGTATAATGAGACAATGGTCACGACAACAACAGCCCCTACTATTATTAGTAGATATTCTAAGTTCACTTGTGCTCGTTCTTCCATCTTTATGCGCCTGCGATCATAAACTTTATTGCTATTGTTGAAGCGTAGTATGCAATAAAGGATACTAATAGTAAGAGTGGGATGTATATAATGCTTTTGTTAATTTTTCCTTCCCTAATTATTGACATCATTACTCCGCACCCAATCACTTCTATTATGATGTAGAGTTGGATTAGCATTATCATGAAGTTGTTCATTTGTTCTCCTGCCAATAGTTCTGCAGGGGTGAGGTTTTGTGCGCTAATGCTTGAGAATGCTCCGATTACCGCGTTTATTTCTCCAAAGATTGCGGGCGCAATGAATCCCCCGGCAGCCACCATGAAGTAGAATTGCATTGTGGTGTTTGCTTTTCTGTCCTCTTTTAATCTTTGAAAGTCGTGCACATCATCAGCTATCTCATCAAGTATTTCTGCGAGGCTTGCTCCTGTTCTTATTGAGTCAAGTATTATTAGTATTGTTCTTTTTACTAGTCTTGAATCCACTCTTTCAGCGAACCCGTTGAGCGCGTTCTCGAGGTTTTCTCCGTCTTCAAGTCTTCTTAGTGCGATTTGCATTTCTTCGGAGAGTCTTCCATAATCTGATTCCACCACTTCCCTTAAAGCGCTTTCGTAAGTGTCCCCTGCTTTTAGTGTGTCCGCCATTTGTTTTAGTGCGTCACTAAAATTTCTTTCAATGGAATCAATTACGGCTTCTTTCTTCATGTAAGGGTAACCGAGTATTAGTACGAGTGCCGCTAGTGAGAAAGCGAGCGGGAGGAGAGTGAATTCTCGCAGGATTAAATTGCTCGCAAAGAAACTTATTATTCCAATAATTATTGTTGCGCAAACTGAAATTATTACCCACATTTGGGCAGGGTATTTCATTTTACTAAACTCTACCCAGTAAATGTACTTGTCAATGCGTTTTTGTACAATATTTTCTTCATCCATAATTAATCACAATTTTGGTTGGGTTACGTAAACGTAATAGTTTAGCACGATGAAAACTATTGGCATAAACACTAAATATATTAGTAACATTATTGGGGGGGTTAGGGGCACTGCGTTGAATAATTGTTGCCCTGAGGACCCGATTGGAGAATTTCTTATCGCGCCAAGAATCATTATTGCTACTGGGAGTACGATGCAGAGGAAAATGAATATTACTGCAAAGAAGTTCATTTTTTGAGAGAAGGTCATTATCTTGTTTTTCATATCTTCAGAAACTTCGTCCGCAATTTCGCTCATGATGGTTGAAAGGTTTCCTCCAATTTTCATTGCTCGTATTATGTGGTTGAGGGTTGTTTTTAGCGGTCGGCTTTGTGTTCTCATTGCCATGTGTTTTAGTGCAACGCTTGTATCCGTTCCTTCTTCTATTTCTGATATTGTTCTTGCAAACTCTTCGCTTAGGGCTCCGTAGTTGGTTGCGGTTATTGCTTGGATTGTTTTGTACAAACCAATTCCCGCTCTTAGTTCAGTAGCCATGTGTCTTAGAGCAAATGGTAGTTCTACTGAGCAGGCTTCCCCTTTAGCTATCGCTCGTTGTCTTGGAATATTTAGTACTACTATTAGTGTAACTGCGCCGATAATTAGTGCGAGGATTGGAGGGGTTAGGGTTGCAAATAGGATGGCCATTTGCACATTTTTTGTTGTTGTTGCAAGCATTGTTCCTAAAAATAATCCTGCGATTAATCCAAACAATGCGCCAATTACTCCCGCAGCGCTTGTTAGTGCGAGGTATTGGTTTGCGGAGTAGGGCATGTTTGCGGAGTACAAAAAGTAACCTACCTCGTCGCTGAACGGAACTTTTTTTAGAGCTTCTTGGAGTGGTTTTAGTAAGGATTTTGTTTTCAAGTAGAAGGTTCCTACTTGTTGAGCAATTTTTGAGTCAAACGTTTCAAGATCTTCCTTGTTTTCAATATCAGCTTTTGAGTAAGTGTCTTCGGCAATTATTCCCCTGAGTTCTTTTAAGGATCCGCTCGTTTCTCCAAATTCCATTCCTTCTTCGCGGTACTTTCGTTTCATCGTTTCAACAATCTTTTCCACTTCGTCCTGATCAATGCTTGAAGCGAATTCTGTCATTTGTCTTCACCAAAACTTTTCGTTTGTTCAATAAAACTTTTTGCTTTTTCTGACACGTCCGCTAAGCTTCTAATATTTTGTGCAACTAGGTAATCTAAAAAGTTTTTTCTTGCGGCAAGGTCACCTTCTATTTTTGTTCTTGAGGAGCCAGTAAAGTTTTGGAGCATTTTTAGATACTTGCTGTCAACTAGTGTTCTTTCAAGCGTGTCGCGTGCGGGGTCTCTTTGAAATATTGTTTGTGTTCTCGGGTTTCCGTCAAGCGCTCCGTAAACTTCTGATATTTCACTTATTCTTCTAATGGTTCCTTTTTTTCTATCATAATATCTATGCTCTACCACTATCATGTCAAGCCCCGAAAGCATTATGCTTGGCACACTCATTGGGGGGCTTGTTAGTCTAATAATTGTTTCGTCGGGACTGTTAGCGTGCACGGTTCCTAAACAGCCATCATGCCCTGTGTTCATTGCGGTGAATAGGGTGAATGCTTCTTCGTGACGAATTTCTCCCACAATTATTCTGTCCGGTCTCATTCTTAGGGAGTTTTTTGTGAGTATGTCCATTTTTAGTTCTCCTGTTCCTTCTAGTCCGGGAGGGCGGGATTCGAGTCTTATCCAGTGTTTTATTGGCAAATTTAATTCCGCAGTGTCTTCAATTGTTATTATTCTTTCTCGCTCTGGAACAAAAGAGGCTAACACGTTTAAGAGGGTTGTTTTTCCTGAGCCTGTTCCTCCTGAGATTAGAATATTTGCCGGTTTTGTTCCCATCCCGTCAATGCACATCCAGAGGAATGCGGCAGCGTCTGAGTTAATGGTGTTCATTCTGATTAAGTCAATCATCGAGTAAGGGTCTGCCCTGAATTTTCTTATGGTTAGTGTTCCTCCGCTTATTGATGCTGGGGGGATTGTTGCGTTTACACGGCTTCCGTCAGTTAGTCTTGCGTCAAGTAGGGGGGAAGCAACGTCCACTCTTCTTCCAACCTCTCTTGCAATTTTGTTAACTAGGTCTTCTATTTCTTGTTCGGAGAAGAACTCAATGTTTGTCATCATCATTTCGTATTTTCTGTGAAAAACATAAACTGGTTTTTTTGGCCCCACAACCATTATTTCTTCAAGTTGGTCGTCTTTAATCAAATCATCAATTATTCCATACCCTACCATTTCTCTTACAACCGCATCCGCGTAAAAGTTTGTTCGTGTTTCGGGAATTTTTAAATTTGGGTTGCTCTTAATTATCTCCATTATTTTTTGTTTGTAAATTATTCTCCTCTCGTCAGCGTTCCTTATTTTGTAAGGGGCTATTGAGATGAGTCTTGTTGTTGCTTCCTTTAGAGTGTTGATTATTTTTCGATCAGCCGCGGTGGGTCTTGTTGTGGGAACGAAGTAATACGCGAGGGGCTTGTTTGGAACTTTAAATATTTTTACTTTCCCGTAAGAATCAAGCTCTGTTTTTTTGCTTTCTTCGAGTTCTTTTTCAATAAGGGTTTTTTCGTTGGGCCCAGCTTCAGGCTCGTCTGTCATTGCTTGTTTGAATTCTTGCATGTCTTTTTGTTGAACGGTTTGTGCGAGCGCTTCTTCTTTATCTTCCGGTTTTACCGCTTCCTTTGGTTGAATTGGCTGTTCTTCAGGAGGGGCGGGGCTCGCGGCTTTTGCGTTGCCGATAATCTCATCAAGGTAATCCGTTGGCATGCTTATGATAAGTTTTTTGTTGTTTTTAAGGTTTGCTTGAGCGTGCTTGTAAAGTAATTTTGAGTCTTACTTTCAAGCTTTTTCTTTGATTTCTTTCAACGCTTTTTCAATAAACGCATCAACAGGCATTACTTCTTGGTTTCCTACGCGTGGTCTTACTGCGACTGCTTTTGCTTCGACTTCTTTTGCTCCAAGTACGAGTATGTATGGCACTTTTTCTTTTTGTGCTTCTCTTATTCTGTACCCGAGGGTTTCGTTTCTGTCGTCAAGTTTTACTCTTACTTCCGAATCGAGCAGTTTTGCCTGAACTTCTTTAGCATAATCAATAAATTTGTCCGAGAGGGGGATGATTCTCGCTTGTTCTGGAGATAGCCATAGCGGGAATGCTCCTCCGAAGTGTTCTATAACAATTCCTGTAAATCTTTCAAATGAACCGAATGGTGCTCGGTGTATCATTACTGGTTGGTGTTTTGCCCCGTCTGCTCCTGTGTATTCCAGGTTGAATCGTTCTGGCAAGTTGTAATCGAGTTGGATTGTTCCTGTTTGCCATTCTCTTCCAAGAGCGTCTTTTACTATAATGTCCGCTTTTGGTCCGTAGAATGCAGCATCCCCGGGGTTTACTTCGAATGAAATATTTTTTTCTTTTAACACTTCAATTATTTCTTGAGTGGCTTTTTCCCAGACTTCCGGAGTTCCAACGTATTTGTTACTGCCCGCCTCTCGTGCGCCCACCCTTACTCTGAATTCTTTCATTTTTAGTATTCCCATTACTTTTATTACTAAATCAAACACTCCGTTGAATTCTGATTTTACTTGTTCGGGTGTGCAGAAGATGTGTGCGTCGTCTTGAGTGAATCCGCGTACTCGCAAGAGTCCGCTTAGTTCCCCGCTTTTCTCGTAACGGTAAACGGTTCCCATTTCGCTTAGTCGCATTGGCAATTCCCTGTAACTGTGTTGTCCTTTCATATAGTATTGTATATGGAAGGGGCAATTCATCGGTTTCAAATAGTATTCTTCTTCATCAATTTTTATTGGGGCGTACATCATCTCTTTGTAGTGCTCAAGGTGCCCGCTTGTTTTGAATAATTCTGTTCTCCCTATGTGTGGGGTTACAACAAAACCGTATCCTCTTTTGATTTGTTCTTTAATAAGCAGTTCTTGTAATTGCATTCGTAGCATTGTGCCGTTCGGGCACCAAATTGGTAATCCTCTTCCGACAGCATCGCTTATCATGTAAAGATCAAGTTCTTTTCCGAGTTTTATGTTAGAGTTGTCCTCCGCTTTTTTGCGCATGTCAACCCAATCATCGAGTTCTTTTTGTGTTTTAAAAGAAATTCCATAAACGCGCTGGAGTTGTTTGTTTTTTTCGTTTCCTTTCCAGTACGCCGCGCTTATTTTCAATAATTTTATTGCACCAATGTCTGCTGTGCTTTCAAGGTGGGGCCCTTTGCACATGTCAAAAAATTTTCCTGTAGAGTAAGTGCTTATTTTTGTCTCGCCTTCGCTTGCAAGGTCATTAATCATTTCTATTTTGTAAGCATTTTCCTTAAACAATTCAAGAGCCTCTTTTACAGGGACATCTTTTTGAACCATTGTGTCTTTTCTTTTCAAAACTTCTCGCATTTTTTCCTCGATTTTTTCAAGGTCTTTTGCGTCAATATTTTTTTCAAGTTCAAAATCATAATGGAATCCTGCGTCTATTGGCGGTCCGATAGCGAGTTTTGCTTTTGGGAATATTTCAGTTAGCGCGCTTGCGAACACGTGTGCGGTAGTGTGCCAGAACTTCTCGTTGTATTCTTTCTCATTTGTGCTCATGCTTTATGCGCCTCACAGAAGTCTTTAGGGATATAATTTAAATGCTTATTGAATAGGTCTAGCCGCGAGTCTAAGTGGAGGTTTAGAAGAAATCTATAGACTGGTGACAAACTGTTGCATTACTTACTTGCATCATTTATGTATTTAAAGAGTTTTTCTTTTTAGGTGTAACTTTTTGGCTAGCCAGATAAAGGGGTTTAGGGCGGGTAAAGGAATTAGAGTTTTTTTTTGTTTAGAATTGTGGTCTTGCGCACTTTTCTTTTGCGCACCAACCAAGGTATTCTCTGCAAAATGCTCGCTCGCCTTGGGCTTTGTAGTGCTTGCATCTTTCCCATCTGGGAGCTGAAAAAGACTTTTGATTAATTTCGCCAGCAGTCTCTCTTTTTGCTTCGATAATTATTGCGTCGTCTCCGATTATTGGGGCTGGTTCCTTTTGAGATTCTGTTGCTTGTGTTTGCTCTTCTATCTCCTTAACCATTTCAGAATTATTTTCCTTAGCCCTAATTATTTGTGAATCTTCTGATTTTGTCTCAGAGTCAAATGTTCTTGGTTTAAAGTTTTTAGGGTAAAGCATTTTTTCAAGCTCGCTCCCCTCGGGTGTAAAAGTCATTCTTTGTGCGGCGGCTTGAGCACTTGGTTTTGGTCTTGGCATTTTTTGAATATCAACGCTTTGTCCCATCGCAATCATTTTTGCGTTCATTCTTCTTGAATCATCAACAATTGAACTGAAAGCCATTCTTTTAGTCACCTTTTTGTAATTTTTTATTTAATAAAAATAATTTAATTCAATTTACCTTGTTGCTCTTCTGCACCCGTCTTTCGCGCACAGGGAATGGAACTCTGAGCAGTAGTCTTTTCCTGAGTTTTGCTTTCTGTGTTTGCATTCTTCCCAAGTAGCGTTTTTGCCCATTTGTGAGCTTGAGTTTGACTGGCTTGCAATGTTCCTAATTATGCTTCCGTGCTTTGGATCATTTGTTTGTCTAGCTCCAAAAGATCTTTGCTGTGGGGCAAATCCAGAAATATCAGAATCCCTGTAAGAAACGTCCTTCTTTTCTGGAGCTGGTTTGGGGTTTTCCATTAGTGCGTCGCTAATATCGTTCTGTGCGATGCTTGGCGTCCTCTGAGGGGGAGTGTTCTTTCTGGCAGCTCTTGCAAAATCACTAAAACCCATTTTTATTACCTGCAACTATTGAATAGCGCACTGAAATATAAAGCTTTCTAGAAAGGAAAAAACTTTCAGGAGTGAATGATTTTGATTTATTTTAGGGGGGCAAACTTATTAATTTCAAAAGCGTAGTGTTTCTGATAAAACAGTCATTAATTGTTCAGTGATTTTATGATTTCTCCAGAACTTTGTATTAAGTGTAAAGGAAAACTTCTTTGTGGTCTTAGTAAGTGTCCTGTCTTAGAGAGGCAAAGTAGTGGCACAAAGATTATTTCCTCAATGATTGGGACTAATTTTATTGGGGCGTCCCCGCCGGGCTTTTTTGTTTCCTGGCAGAATTACCCCAAAGTTGCAGTAGCTCCTCTCTCCGCTCTTCCAAGCGAAGTTAGTGAAATGAGTGATTTGCCTGAGAAATGGTACGGGTTGTCTCAAGAGAAAATTATTTCTTTTAGAGAGTCTCTTCTTCGCTCTTACAAAACAATGCCTGTCTCTCTTGCCGCCGAGCCTAATTATGAGCTCTTGGGCTTTCAGGAGATTGCAATGTCCTCAAGCCTTTTTGAGCTTGAAGTTAGTTTAGTTGAGAAACCAAGAAGCGAAACTAGTTTTGATTCTTTCTCCGCCCCCCTTGGCCCAAGCGCGAAACTTGATAAAGTAAATTTGATTGAGAATCCGAAAGTTCCAAAAGAGCTTGATTATTACGTTTCGGATACTGCTGTTAAATCAAACACTGCGCTTATTGATTTATTCAAAAAAGGTTTTCCTGTTTCTACTCTTGCGAAAGTTCTTTCAAGCGGAGCGCTTGGGGTGAAGAAGAATCGAAAAATTGTTCCGACACGTTGGAGCATTACTGCGGTTGATTCTAATTTATCAAAATATTTTATTGAAGAACAGCTCCCTCAAAATAAAATTATTGATTCTTTCCAATTATTTCACTCAAAGTATTTGGATAATGATTTTTGGGTAATGCTTCTCCCTTTCCCTTGGAGTTTTGAACAAATTGAGGTTTGGCTTCCGGGGGGAGTGTGGACAAAAGATGCAACCAACTTTAACATTATGTCTGATTATGAGCTTAACACCGGACTCAAAGGGTACCCTGAAGAAACTGAAGGAGCATATTTCGCTTCCCGTCTTGCGATTAGCGAGTACTTGTATGAAAAAAAATTAAATTCGGCAGCGATTGTTTTTAGAGAGGTGGGAAAAGATTATGCGGTTCCTCTCGGGGTTTGGCAAATTAGAGAAAACGTGAGAGCGGCATTAAAAGAAAAACCTCTTGAGTTTACAAATATGGATATTGCGCTTGATTTTTTATCAAAAAAACTTTCTGTTCCGATAGATTTGTACAAAAAGAAATCCAACCTAATTCAGCACTTTAAAACACAGACAAGATTGAGTCAGTGGTTTTGAGTTTCTAAAGTCTATAATAATTTCTCAAGAATTCTTTTTAGTTCAGTATAGTTCTCAGCTTTCGACAAATTCGGTTCCTGCTTTTTTAGTGCGCTGCATGCTCTGAACAATATTCCTGTGTTTGCGCCTTTAAGCATTTTAACATCGTTAAGAGAATCGCCTACTGCGATTACTTCAAAGCCTAATTCTTTGAACCTGTTAACTTGTTCTATTTTCCCGTCTTTTCCTCTTAATTTATAATTTGTAATTGTTCCGTCTGGAGTTATTTCAAGCGAGCTTGCAATCATAAAGGGGGAGCCGAGTTTTTCAACAACCGGAGTAATATATTCATAGTAGGAGCTTGTGATTATGCACACTTGCGCTTTTGTTTTTACCCAGTCAATAAATTCTCTTGCCCCTGGGTAGGGTTCCATTTTTGAGGCGAGTTTTTGTACATCTTGTATTTTTAGCTTTTGTTCTTTAAGTATTTTTATTCTCATTTTCATTAGTTTGTCATAATCCGGTTCATCTTTTGTGGTAAGCATTAGCTCTTTGATGCCGGTGGCTTTTGACAATTCTTCCCAGAATTCTGGAACAAGGGTTCCTTCAAGATCAAAACAAACGATTTTCATTAGTGTCACATTCCTTAATGCATAATTATTTTTTGAATTTCATGAATTGTGCCATGAGCGCTTCGAGTTGTATTCTTTCGTTTGCCCCTTCAACTATTCTAAAATCGTATTCGCCTATAATGTCTACGAGTGCTATTTTGTCTTTGTCCGGCAAATCTTTTTCAGGCATGTTCATGGTTTCTCTAAACACTTGAACAAGAACATCTTCTCCGCTCATTCCCTGTTCGTACATTAGTTCTTCAAGTTTTTTTCTCGCTTCAAGAAACTTTCCGCCTAGCGCTAGGAGTATCATTTCTTGAACTTGTTCGGGCCTTGCTTTGCTTGAAACGTTATAAACCACTTCTTCAGAAATTTTTTTGTCAAGGGAGGCTGCTGCTTGTAAAACATTTGTGGCTTTTCGCAAGTCTCCCGTTGAAACATAATTAATTGCGTTTTTTGCTTTGGCATCAATGTGAAGCTTTTCTTTTTCAGCGATAATATCAATTTGTTTCTCAATGTCTTTTGCCCCAAGCGGCTTGAATCGATAAATTACGCATCGTGATTGGATTGGTTCAAGGATTTTTGAAGAATAATTGCAAGAAAGAATAAATCTGCAGGTTTTTGTATATTTCTCCATGGTTCTTCTAAGCGCCTGTTGTGCGTCTTGGGTTAGCGCGTCGCACTCGTCAAGGAAAATTATTTTAAAATTAGAATCAAAAGCGAGTGTTCTTGCAAAATCCTTAATAGTGTTTCTTACTACATCAATTCCTCTATCATCTGAAGCGTTTAATTCCAAAAAGTTTTGTTCAAAATTTCCGCCGAAGAGTTCGCGCGCGAGTGCGATGCTTGAAGAGGTTTTTCCTACTCCTGCAGGTCCTGAGAAAAGCATGTTTGGCATGTTTCTTTTTTCAACGTAACTCTTTAGTCTGTGAGTAATGTCATCGTGCCCAATAACATCCTTTAGCAAATGCGGCCGGTACTTTTCTACCCACGGGAGTTCTATTTCTGTCATGTTTTCACTTCTAAAATAAAGGGGCTCAATAAAGGTTAAAAACTCATCACTGGCTATTTGATTAAAACGAAGCGGGTGTTGTTTTGGATCAAATTAAGAGTCAGAGAAATTTTTTAATTTTAGTGGCTGTTTGGTTTGTTGTTTCTTATTTAATTTTGTGGTTTATTGGCGGAGCGTGCACTAACCCGATAAAGGGGACTAATTGTCTTGCTCCTAATGCTCTTGATGCGTTAAGGAACGTTCCTTTGGTCGGATTATTGTTTCCTTATGATGCTTGGAGTTCTATAATGTATTTCCTTGCCCCTATTTGCGGGTTTATTTTTGCTTTTATTACAATAAAATGGTGGAATTATTATTTTGATACAAAAGAAGCGAGCGGAATTCTTTTCTTGATTTTTATTTTAATCGCGCTTTTTATTGGTTATTACATTAACTTGTCATTTTATGTTGGGGAAGCGGCTAGTTTGAATTCAAGAACAACATATGTGAATAATCAGGCGGTTAAGTTAAATTATTCGCTTTATTTTTGTGTTTGGGAATCAAATTCAACTGATTGTCAGAATATTGTTTCAAAATTGAATAATGAAACAATTACTCAGTTCCAATCAAAGGGCGGTTCGAGTGTTAATCAACTAATTCCGGTTCAGTATTGGCCTGAGTTGCGGAGAAGTATGTATCTTTCATTTATTTTGGGTGCAATAGCTGCGTGGGGCGCATTGTTTGGAAAAGACTTGTATGAGAAGTTTGTGAAAAAAGAATAATTATTTTATAAGCTCAAGACATAGTGTTAGTAATTTTACTTTTTTTTAACAGAGGTTTTTTTGGGTGAAGCGTTTCTTTATTGAGGGCTATGGTTGCTCGCTTAATATTTCTGAGACTGAGCAAATAGCAGGCGTGCTTAAGGAAAACGGTTTTGTTTCAGTTAATGATTTTAAGCACGCGAATTTTATAATTATCAATACCTGTTCTGTTAAGCAAGTTACTGAGCAGAGGATGCTTTCAAGAATTAATTTTCTTCTTGAGAATAAAAAGCCTGAATCAAAATTAATTGTATCCGGTTGTCTTGCCTCGGCTCAAGCGGAAAGTATTAGTGACATTTCAAAAGAAATAATTGTGCTTAACAATTCTCTTTCGTCGCTTTGCCGCGCCTTGGGGCTTAGGGAAAAAGAATTTTCTCCAGAAATTACTCCGGTGAAATCAAAAGAACTAATTTCAATAATTCCTATTTCTACCGGTTGTCTTGGTTCTTGCGCGTATTGCTCTGCGCGACTTGCAAGAAAGCAGCTTCATTCGTACCCTGTGGAAAGCATTAATGCGGGTTTTAAGCGTGCGATTTCTTCAGGCTCTAAAGAGGTTTGGCTGACTTCGCAGGATCTTGGGTGTTATGGGTTTGATATTAATTCCTCTCTCCCAGTGCTTGTAAAAAAACTTTTAGAAAACAAGGGGCATTTTAGGATAAGGCTTGGTATGATGAACCCGAATCACTTTTTGAAAATAAAAAAAGAATTAATGCCGTTGTTTAGCGATGAGCGGTTGTACAAGTTTTTGCACTTGCCTCTTCAAAGCGGGAGTGATTTTGTCCTTAAATCAATGAATCGAAAATATTTAATTAAGGATTACCTTTCGTGCATTAAATTTGCAAGGAAGAGTGTTCCAAAAATTTCTATTTCAACGGATATTATTGTAGGATTCCCGAATGAAAGTGAAAAAGATTTTAAAAAAACTCTTGCAATGATTAAAAAAATCAGGTTTGATGTGGTGAACATTTCAAGGTTTGGTAAAAGGAAAGGGACTATTGCTGAAAGTATGACTGGGCAGCTCACTGAGGAAGAAAAAAAGCGGAGGAGTACTCTACTTAATGCGTTTTGTGATTTTGGTTTTTTTGAAAAGAACAAAAAGTTAGTCGGGAAGGAAGTTACTTGTCTTGTTTCAGAAAAAGTGAATGATGGGTTTAATGGAAGAACTAACGAGTACAAACCGGTTTTTTTGGAGAAGGGGTATGGAAGTTTTGTTAAGGTAAAAATTATTGCTGCAAAACCCCACTTTTTGAGGGGGAAAGTTCTTCGAACCCTCTAATGAGTGAAATTTAGTCAAATTCGCTTTTTTTGACGGTTTTTTGTGTTGTGGGTGTTTTTTTAAACTTTTTTAATCAGCATTTGTGCGAGTGGTGGGTTTAATGATTGATGTTGTTTTGAAGAGAGCTATAGAAGAGTATATTTCAAATTTTAAAGTAATGCTCAGCTTCGGGGTATTATTCTTATTCTTGCCCCTCTTACTCGCCTTTTCCCAGTTTTTCCTAAACTCAGGAACAGTTTTTTTATCTTTTGATACTAGCTTGTTTGCGGTTATCGGGCTAATTATTGCGCTAGTATTTTTGTACGTGTTTTCATTCTTTGTTTCATTAACCGTTTACTCGGTGCATAGGGATGTTCAGCAAATAAATTTTGATACTTATTGGAATACTCTTTTCAAAGATGCTGCGTTAAAGATTTTTTTCCTTTACTTAGTTTTAGCCATCGTGTTTTACGCAATAAGCGCGCTTGGATTCATGTTCGGTTACGTTTATGTTGCGCTAATTGTTAATTTGCTTTTGGCTCTTGCAGTAATGTTCGCTCCACAAAGTATAGTGCTTGACAAGTCCACCGTTGGCGAGTCTATTCAGAAGAGCATCGAGTTCTGGTTTGAGAGCCCGCAAATAAGTTTTGTTATTTTCCTCTTAGCGTCAGTAATTTTGTTCATAATAATGTTTGTTGAACTGTTGCTTGATTTGTACGGTTTGCCGGGAAGCATATTATCTTTCCTTTTAGTTCTAATATTCTTAGTTCCTTTCATCGAGCAAACAAAATCCTACGCTTACCTTTTGAGGGTTGCCCTCTTGAAGAGTAACGAGGTTTCTCATGCTCGTGCTCCTCACGTTGAGAGAGCAAAACCAATTTACGGAACAAGGCTGAGAGAAAGACCAAGAATGGGCTCAAAGATTTGAATGGTTTTGTTGTATTTTGAATTTTTCAAAGCCCGACATATTCCACTTGTTTTATTTTTTTCTCAATTAGTTCGTTGAGTTCTTTTATTGATGCGGCTTTTCCTGTAAAGCAGCATTTTTTTGAGGAGAGGCATTCTTCAAACTCAAGGGTTTCTTGGGAGAAGATTTCTTTTCCGCTTGTCTCTGAAAATCTTTCCTTCGCTTTTTGGCTAGCGAGACCAAAGAGCAAGTCTTCGGGGAAGAGTTTTGAGATCTCTTTAAATGTCCTGCTTGAGAATTCAATAGGCTTCGAGTTAGGGAAGTTTTCGCTTAGTTTATAAAAGTTGGTTAATCCTATTGCGCTTTTCATTTCTTCGACCTTGAAGTCCTTCAAATAGGTTCTTTGCGCGAGGAGTTCTTTTTTCTTGGTTTTTAGTTTCTTTATTTCATCAGAAACAAGGGAAAGTTTTCTGAAAAACTCGTCCTCATCGCAAGCGTCAGCAATTTTTTCTAAATTAATATTGATAAATAAATCAATTCCAAGCGTTGGAGAAAACAAATTCTTGCTTAATGGAAAGTACTCCTCGACAGAATTGTTGAGTATCATGAAGTGTCTGCCGTTTGGTTCGATTAGTTTGAGTGAGTATTTTGAGTCAACTCCAATAACGGTGTTTCCCCCTAAGAGTTCGTTTGAGATTTTTGCGGCAGTAACTTTGTCTGAGCCCATACTCTCAAGTGCGCTTGGGGTGAAGAGTTCAAGCGAGAGGGTTGGTTTTTCTTCAAATATTTCTATGGAGTCATTAATTAGTTCCGCGCATTTTTTTATTTGTGATTTGTTTTTAACAAACGGCGCGCAGGCGAAAGTTAAACCAAAAATGCTCGGGGTTAAGCAGAAATATTTTTTGTTTTTGGAAACTTGTTTTAGTGCGGAGCAGATTGTTTTTTCAAGATTTATTTCTTTTTTTGCAATTAACGCGTAGGCAAAAGGCCGGTGCGAGAACCCTTCAATATCTTCAATATGGATTGTTCCGTTGAAGTGCAACTCTCTTGCTGCCGGAGGTAATTCGAGGAGGATGTTGTATTCTCTTACTGCTTCTCCTGAGTAGGGTGCGTTTTCAAGCTTTTTTTTCACCTCATAAACTGGTTCTCCCACGCGCGCGTAATTATCTCGTGCGCTTTCAAACCCATACATTAAGAGTTTAGCATTTACAAGTTCTCGTATCAAACTAGGGGTTAGAAAAGTTATTTTCGAATCCTTTATTTGGTTTTCCACTTCAAGAGTAATTTTTTCCGCAACGCTTCTTGAGAGAGTAGTTTCTTTTAGGAGTGAGGTAATAATGTTTCCTCTGTTAAACCCCCTTATTGTTTCTTGGGAGGTATAAACTTTCATTTTGCTGAATCGTTCATAAACAAGCGCCGCAGATGGATCAAGGTCTTTTAATAATTCAAGCGCTTTTTCACGGAGTTTTTTTTCGCTTCCTGTGTTGAGCTCTGTTAGGGACTTTATTATTTTTGTTATAGTCCATTGACTCGCCCCCGCTTCAAGAATTTCTTTTGCGATGATTTGAATCTTTTCCTCGATTAGTTCCATCATTATCAGTTCTCATTGATATTTTCAATAGGTTGGTTAATTAAGCTTAATTTTTTTCCTAAAAAGGGGTCTTTTTCGTAGTCTAAAACCCGCTTAGAACAAAAAGCTAACTTTATAATCCTTTTTTGGTTTAGTTTCCTAAGAGGGCGCTTTGCTTTCTTAACTATTTTGGGGTTGAATGGTTTGATTTCTCTTGATAAGGTGGATCACTTAATTCTTCAAGCACTGCTTGCGGATGGGAGAGCTTCTTTTTCAGCAATCGCTCGTGACACTGGTCTTACTGATGTTGCGATAAAGAAACGGTTTGAATCACTAAAAAAGAGAGGAATTCTTAATTCAATTTCTATTGATCTTAATTACAAGGTTTTGGGTTATGAGAATCCGATTTATGTTCAGCTTCGCTGCGAGGTTTCAAAGCAGAAGGACATCATAAAAAAATTGCAGGGGATGGATTTTGTTCTTGAGCTCTACCAGGTGCTCGGAGAGTATAATTTGCACGCAAAACTTATTGTGCCTAATCTTGATAGCGCGGAGAAGTTCATTAACCAGCTCGGACTTATTGACGGAGTAATTGATCTTAAGACAATGGTTGTTTTGTCAGAATTAAAGAGAACAAAAACTCTTCCAAGTTCAACACTGCAGAACAAGATTTGAAACGGCTCTTGCCGGTATTGTCAGCTATTTTTTCTTTTCCTATTTTGTCGTAATCCTCACACCCCTTTATAATTTTTTTCCCTCAAAGTCAATTCAGAATGGATCTAATTATTTCAGAGAAGTCAATTGCGGGAGAAAATATTGCTGCTCTTCTTGCGGACGGTAGTGTAAAAAATAAAACCGTTTCAGGCGCGCGTGTTTTTGAGTTTAATTGGAAGGGTAAAGAGATTCAGCTTGTTCCCTTGCGCGGGCACATTAGCGATGTTGAGTACCCGAAAAAGTTTGCGAATTGGAGGGGGGTTGATGTTAGGGAATTAATTAATCCCGCGGAGATTTTGTACTCGGAGAAAGAGTTTGCTATTATTAATGCGCTTAAGGATCTTGCCCCTGGTGCGGAGAATTTGATTATTGCGACTGATGCGGATAGGGAGGGGGAAGCGATTGGGCTTGAAGCAATTACTTACGCACAGAGCACTAATCCTAAACTAAAAGTTCAAAGAGCCTACTTCTCGGCGATTGCGAAAGAGGATATAGACAAATCGTTTGATAATTTGGAAAAGTTTGATTACAATTTTGCTCACTCCGCAAACGCTAGGAGAGAGCTTGATTTGGTTTGGGGGGCGGTGCTTACTCGGTTTCTCTCAATTGTTTCTGGGCAAATTGGGAAAGATTTTTTGAGCGTGGGCAGAGTTCAGACTCCTACGCTTGCACTTATTGTGGATAGAGAGAAAGAGCGTCTCGCATTTGAAAAAAAACCCTATTGGGAGATTGTAGCTTTTTGCGAGAAGGATAAAAAAGAATTTACTGCGATGCATCAGGAGGAAAAGTTTTGGGATAAAGAAAAAGCGCTCGCGGTTTTTAATAAGCAACCAAAGAAAGCGATTGTGAAAAAAATTGATAAGAAGGTAAGGGTTCTAAAAAAGCCCGTTCCTTTTAACACTACTGAGTTTATTCGAGCGGCGACCGCGATTGGTTTTGCGGCGGGCAAAGCGATGGATGTTGCGGAAACTCTTTACCAGAAAGGATACACTTCTTATCCAAGAACTGATAACTGCACTTACCCTGAGAGTCTTAATTTAAGGGATATTCTAAACAAGCTCGCAAGCGTGAAGGCGATAATGGATGATGTGATGAAGGTATTAGCGCAAAAGGAAATAGTTCCTTCTGCAGGGAAGTTAGCAAAGGACCATCCTCCAATTTACCCTGTTGTTGCTGTTCAGAAGGAAGCGCTTTATCCTGACGAATGGAAAATTTATGAACTAATTTGTAGAAGATTTTTAGCAACCCTTTCAGAGGATGCAAAAACAGAGAATACTAGTGTGCTTCTTGATGCGGAAGGAGAGGGATACATTGCGAAGGGGCAGGTTATTTTGCATGCGGGGTGGAAAGAGGTTTATCCTTACAGTGAATTAAATGAAACTTTCTTGCCAAAGCTTTTTGAAGGGGACGAGGTTAAGATTAACAAACTTGAAATGACTTCTAAAGAAACCCAGCCTCCAGGGAGGTACAGTCAGGGTTCTCTAATAAAATTAATGGAAGAAAATAATTTGGGAACAAAATCTACTCGTCCGGCAATTATTCAGAAGCTTTATTCAAGGCGGTATATTTCTGGGAACAAAAGTATTGAGCCGAGCAAAGTGGCTTTCGCGGTTATTGATACTCTCGAAAAGCACGCGAGTACTGTTACAAAACCGCAAATGACTGCGGACCTTGAGAAGGAGATGGACGAAATTGCTGCGGGGAAGAAAGAGCAGCGCGAGGTTGTGGATAAATCCTGTAAGGATTTAAGAGGGGTAACTGATTTGCTTTTCACTCACAAGGAGAGCGTTGCGCTCGGATTAAGAATGGCGTTAAAATTTAGTGCGGTTATGGGGAAGTGTACTTGCGGGGGGAATCTTATTGAGAGGAAAGGAAAAACTGGGAAGCGTTTTGTTGGGTGCGCTACTTATCCTAAATGCACAAATACTTTCCCGCTTCCTCAGAAAGGATTTATTACTCCGCTTAACGAGTACTGCCCTGAATGTAAAGCCCCTATTATTCAAGTGAAGAACGGGCGGTTCAATTACAAGATGTGTTTGACAATGACTTGTGTTACAAAAAAAGATTGGGTGAAGAAAGAAGATAAGGAAAAGAAAGCGGCTGAGGATAAAGCGAAAAAAGCTGAAGCTGACAAAACTAAGGGTGCTTCTGTAGTGCAAGACAAAAACGTAGCTCAATCTTCTGCCGAACCTAAAGCTACTGATGTGGTTAAAGAAACTAAAGTAAAAAAGCCAAGAAAAATGGCAACTGAAGTAAAACCTTGATTGGAAAATTGGTGAAAAAATGGTTAAACCCAAAATATTGGACACATTTTCGACCATAAAGGCTTCAATTTTTTTGTTAATAAAAAACCCCAAACTTTTTTTGCCAAAATTAATAGTTGCGGTACTCTACGGGGTTGGAATTCTATTAAGTGTTAATTTAGTGAACCGAGCAGTGGGATTTACCCAAATTCCCCGCGAGCAGTTAGTGTTTGACGAGTTGCAGTCATTTTTGGTTTCTGCTTTGCTGCTTTTTGTTTTAACAGTTTTAACTTATTTTGTTGATTTGTTTTTCTCAGGGCTCTATCCGTTTCTTGTCGAGCAATCAAAAAACGGGAAAGTTTCTTTCTTCAAAGCGTTTGTTCAAACAAAACCTAAACTTTATGCACTTTTTGTTTCAGGAATTCTTGTTTGGCTGCTACTGATGCTTGTTTCTTTTATTGAAGCGGGAATAATTCTTTTCTTTAATCTGTCTTGGGAAGGGGCAGTAATTTCTTTTGTAATTACTTTTGCATTTATCTTTCTTTTTTATTTTTTGTTCCCAATAATCGTTTTCAAAAAAGAGAATTTGGGCGAAATTTTCAAGAAAACATTCATTTCATCCTTTTCAAATAAGAAAACTGTCTTTATTTACTCCTTAATCTCTTTCTCAGTTTCAATAATTAAATATAGCGTGGCTTTTTACTCGAGCAGTCCGCAAATGCTTGTTTTGTTTTGGGGACTTGTTTTGCTTACTGCGATAGTTTACTCAATTCACGCCGTAGTCAATCAATTGCTTTACGTTTCAGTTTCTAAAAAAGGGAAATAATCTCTCAAAAGTCCTCAAGCGATAGAACCAAAACAACTCTTTCTTAAAATCAGATTAATTATTATTAGAAATTATGGGGTTGGAATAGAATTAGAATTCATCCATTAAAGCCTGGTGAGCCTACCCCATAACTTCTTCCAAAAACTTTGTTTTTTCACAACTCTCTATCACATCCCCCCTTAAACTTTACATTACTATTGGTGCCTCTGCAGTTATTAAGTATTAATTAGCTGTTAGTGTGACAAAATATACACTTATAAAGTTTTTGATGTAAAGAATTTATGTTTATGGCGGGTATTAGTACAATCGTCGTAAAGGTGGTATTATGGCTCAGAAGATGCGCGTTGATGATGAGATTCGTTTAAATATTCTCAAAACTCTTTTAGATAAGAATTGCACTCAGCCAAACTTGCGAAGAATTAAATCAAAATCAGGTTACCACCTAGCAACAATAAAAAGTTCGCTTGATTTCTTGAATAAGGAAGGAATTCTTTCAGGGTACGGGCCAAAACTAGCTTTTTGGAAGCTTGGCTACAAGCTTGAGTGCGTTGAACTTTTGCAACTTGATTTCTCAAAACGTGATGCGGTTGAGCGGTATTTAGAGGTTGCAAAAAAAGACCCTCACGTGTTCGCACTAAACTCAGTAATGGGTTCGGGAAACTTTAATGTTATTAGCATGCAATTCTATGAGGATGTTGAATCCTACCACAAGAACTTGCAGGAGAATTACGTGAAGAAAATCACAAATTATTATGAAGTTGTAAAAGATAGGCAAGTATTTTACTTGACTGAGCCTACATTTAAGCGCGGCTCAAGAACGGATTCAATAATTGAAATCATGAGGAAGAAAGCAGGGCTTGACTAAATGCCTTGCAAATATTTTTTCTAACTTTTTGCGGTGAGGAAATGGAAATAGAAATTGATTTATCAAAAACTATTGAAGAGAACGCCGCAAAGTATTTTGATAAAGCTAAAGAGGCACGCAAAAAAATTGCCGGAAACAAAAAAGCTCTTGCGATCGGGCTACTGAAAGCAAAAGAGAAAGAAGCGCAAACAGAACAAAAAGCTCTCGCTAAAGAAATGCAGAAACAAAAATCTTTGCGGAAGAAAAAATGGTTTGAAGCATTCAGATGGTTTTTCACCACAGACCATTTGCTTGTTGTGGGCGGGCGGGATGCTGTGAGTAACGAGCAGATAGTAAAAAACAGAATGAAGAAGAACGATATTTATTTTCACGCGGAAGTTTTCGGGGCTCCGCATTGCATTATTGTTGCGCCTGAGGAATTAAAGGGGCAGGAGTTCGTTGCTCCTGAAAACTCAATGAGAGAAGCGGCGCAATTTGCGGTAACTTTTTCAAAAGCTTGGGAAGAGGCTCGCCCGCAGGCGGACGCTTATTCAGTAAAGCCTGAACAGGTTTCAAAATCAACAAAGAGTGGGGAATCAATGGGCACTGGGGCGTTTATGATTTATGGGGAGAGGAATTGGTTTAGAAAATCCGCCCTCTCTTGCGCGATTGGTTTCTTTCATCGCGAAAAAATACTGATGTGCGCTCCGCTTAGTGCAGTAAAAAAGCACTGCAATTTTGTATTTGAATTAAAGCAAGGAAAGAACTCAAAAGAGCAAATTGCAAAACAACTAAAAGAGCTGTTTGAGAAAAAAGGTTACGTGTTTTCAATTGACGAGTTTGTTTCAGTCCTCCCTAACGGCGGGTTTGAAATAGTTTTGAAATAAAAATGATTTTTTTCGCTTTCTCACTACTGTGTCCTTTAATTCTTGATAAACAGCGTATTTGGGGGCCTCTTTTCGATTACCTTTTTAACCCTTTTTGGATGGAATCCTACTTAGAGAGTCGAAGTAAAGTGTTTTTGGTGTGGTAGTATGCCCTTGATGACTGAGAGACCGGAGGATAAGAAGAACGAGATTGTTCTTCAAGTTCAGGACCCTGATCCAACTCATGTTGGGCGAAACATTGTTACTCTTGATAAGGAAACCAAAACTCTTCTTAATATTACTTCAGGGGACATTGTTCAAATTGAGGGTACAAAGAAAACCGCTGCTATTGTTTGGCCCGCAAGGACCGAGGATGAGGGTAAAAAAATTATTCGAATGGATTCTTTCATTAGGCATAATTCAGGCGTTGGGTTGAATGAGAGGGTGAAGGTTTCAAAAGTTGTTCCGCAAGAAGCAAAGAAAGTAATTCTTGCTCCGATTGAGGAAGTAAGAATTATTGCTTCGGGGTATGACAGAATTTTAAAGAAAAGTTTTTTGGGAAGACCGCTTAACGTTGGGGATAATGTTTGGATTAGCGTTTTTGGCTCAGGATTTATTTATCGTGTTGTGGATTCCAATCCAAGAGGAATTGTAAAAGTAACTGATAATACGCAATTTTCACTAAAAGAAAAACCAGTAAAGGATGCGCTCTCAAATGTTCCCAAAGTTGCTTACGAGGATATTGGGGGACTTGGCGAACAAGTAAAGAAAGTTCGAGAGATGGTTGAGCTTCCAATGAAGCACCCTGAATTATTTCAAAAGTTGGGAATTGTTCCGCCTAAAGGAATTCTTTTGTACGGTCCTCCCGGGACTGGGAAAACTTTACTTGCAAAAGCTGTTGCTAATGAGGCGCAGGTTCATTTCATTTCTATTTCTGCTCCTGAAATAATGGGGAAGTTTGTGGGAGAGGCAGAAGAGAGGGTAAGAAATATTTTCAAGGATGCGCAAGAAAATGCCCCCTCAATTATTTTTATTGACGAGATTGATTCAATCGCTCCTAAGAGGGATGAGGTTGTTGGAGAGGTTGAGAGAAGAGTAGTTGCCCAGCTCCTGTCCTTAATGGATGGTCTTGAGGGTAGAGGGGAAGTAATAGTAATGGCGGCAACAAACAGAGTGAACTCAATTGATGAAGCGCTACGAAGACCCGGAAGATTTGATAGAGAAATTGAATTTACAATTCCCGATAAGAAATCAAGGGAGCAAATACTAAATATTCACACAAGAGGAATGCCGCTTGTAGAAGAAGGAAAAGAAAAAGTGGATTTAGCATATTTTGCCTCTCTTACACACGGTTTTGTTGGGGCGGATTTGCAAGCGCTTTCAAAAGAAGCTGCGATGAAAGCGCTACGAAGATATTTGCCAAAGATTGATCTTGAAGAGGAAACAATTCCTCCTGAAGTTTTAGAGAACTTAAAAATTACTCAAGCTGATTTTTCTGAAGGATTGAAGGATGTTCAACCAAGCGCGCTAAGGGAAGTTTCTATTGAAATCCCAAACATTAAGTGGGATCAAATAGGGGCACTTGAAGGGGTGAAGCAGGAACTCAAGCAGGCTGTTGAGTGGCCAATAAAGAATCCGCTCGCATTTAAAGAAATGGGTATTACTCCTCCAAAGGGGGTTTTGCTTTATGGCCCTCCTGGGACAGGAAAAACCTTGCTTGCGAAAGCAGTTGCTACTGAGAGTGAAGCAAATTTTATTTCAATTAAGGGGCCGGAGCTTTTGAGTATGTGGGTTGGGGAGGCAGAAAGGGGGGTAAGAAAAATTTTTAGAAAAGCAAGACAGGTTGCTCCTTGCATTATTTTCTTTGATGAGCTTGATGCAATTGCGCCAAAAAGAGGAATGGAGCACGGAAATGGAGTGACTGAGCGAATGGTTAACCAGTTGCTTACTGAACTTGATGGGGTAGAAGCACTTAATGATGTTGTGTTTATTGCGGCAACCAACAGGCCCGATTTAATTGATTCTGCGTTGCTTCGCCCCGGAAGGATTGATAAATTAATTATGGTGCCCTCTCCTGATGAGGAAGCAAGGGAAGCTATACTAAATGTTCACACAAAGAATGTAAAACTTGACAAGAGCGTTTCAATTAAGGAGCTTGCAGCAAAAACGAAAGGATTTTCAGGAGCCGATCTTGAGGGGCTTGTGAGAGAGGCCGCTCTTCTTGTTTTGAGCGAAAACAAATTAAAACCCGGGTTAATTACAATGCGTCACTTCGAGGACGTTCTAAAAAGAATGAATCCTTCAATTGATGATGCTTCTGAAAAAGCTTACGGCGAATTCAAAGAGAAAGCATTAGACTTCAGACCAAGCTACGTTGGGTAAAATTTATACTAGTTTTCTAAAAAGTTTTAATTGTTTTTTTTCTCTCTCAAAGCGCTATTCCAATTAGTCCGAGTATTAGGTTTGGGGCGAATACTAGTATTCCTGAAATAAGAATGAAGAATACCCAAACGCCTGGTTTCCAACTTATGACTTTTGCCCCGTCAAGCGGGAAGATTGGCAGTAAATTAAACAAAGCGAACCAGAAGTTTATGGTTCCTGCGTAAACAAATATTAGTTGAATGAATTTGTCCGCAAATTGCGCACCGATAATTAATAACAAAATTCCTAGCACAATATTCGTGAAAGGCCCAGCGAGGGAAATTAATCCGTTTTGTTTTCTTGAAACATTTTCTCCTAAAAAATAAGTTGCTCCGGGCGCAGCGAAGATGAATTGTCCCATTGTTGCGATAGCAAGACCGAGCGCTATTAATAATCCTGGGTACCATGCGCGAAATTCCGATTTGAATCCGAAGTATTTAGCCGCTTCTCTGTGCGCTAGCTCGTGGAAAACAAATCCTGTTCCAACAGCTAGGAGCGCTATTGGGAGGGAGTAAAACAAGTTTGAGATGTTAAAAAAAGCAGGGTTTATTACAACCGCAAATGCCAAGCTCAACGTGAGCCAGGAAATAATGAGGTCTTTACTCTCTTGTGGGGAGAAGTGGAATATTGATTGTTTTTGGGGCATAACAGAACTAGGACAATCAGGTTTAAATATTTCACACTCGCAGGATATCTATGGTCCTTAGAAAATCCTTTCAAATAAAAGTTGCGCCAAATAATTCTCGGAATTTGGGTATTAGGATAAGAAATAAGCCAAAGAAATCGGTTGTTGATGCTGTTAGAAGATTTGATCGGCTTGTAGATGCGGGGGCAATAAGTAATCTTGAAATAACACGCGAAGGGGTTATTTCAGGGGGAAAGATTTCCCCAAGTCTTTCAAAAGAGGATTATGCCGCAATCCGCAGAGTAATTACTTTGTCGCATGAGCATATTGGTCGCGCGAGGAGTAAAGTTAGTGCGAGTGGGGACGTTGATTTGTTTCATAGGCGGCAGGAAGCCAAGATGGCAACTTGGGAATCAAAGGGAGGGTTTGATTGGGTGCATCCCGCACTTGAGGGGGATATTTTGAAAGGGAGAAATCCTCTTTTTACTTTGACTCTTG
>Ga0247841_10002985_pt1 | contig 32310 bp, 34 predicted proteins | sample LaCruzMarch2015__2_FD_192410 | JGI IMG/M metagenome (GOLD analysis project Ga0247841, IMG submission 192410) | Freshwater microbial communities from meromictic Lake La Cruz, Castile-La Mancha, Spain - LaCruzMarch2015_18m | ecosystem: Environmental > Aquatic > Freshwater > Lake | place: Spain...
ACGCGGTTGATCGAGGCCGCCTATAATATGCAAAAGGGTGCTTTTTCCCGAGCCGCTGGCGCCGACAATCGAAATGACCTCGCCCGCGCGCACGGCCAGGGAAACATCCCGCAGAACGGGAATCGCGGAGCGGCCGAGCATATAGGTCTTGCTCAGGCGTTCAACCTGCAGGATGTTCTCGGCCAGCCCACGCCCGGTGAGGGCACCGGGCCTTCCAGCCAAAGGCGGATCCGCCTCTCTGGCGGAACAATTTTGGTTATTTTCTGTAGGCCGTGTGCCCTCACACGGCGTTCGTGGGGAAGAATGACACAGCCCTGAGGGCAAGCCGGATGACGGTGTCGGATTATTCATAGCGCAAGGCCTCCGCGGGATTCAACCGCGCGGCGCGCCAGGCCGGCAACAAACCGGCCAGGGTGCAAATGACCAGCGACAAGATCGCGATCAGCGCGATGTCGAAGGGCGCCGTATGGGACGGAATTTCGCTCAGGTGATACAACTCCTTGGGAAAAATCTCCATGCGGCAGACCGCCGCCATGCCGCGCATAAGGTCGTTACGGTAATGCAACGTCACAAGACCCAGGGCAATTCCCAGCACGGTGCCGAAGAATCCCTGGATCCAGCCCTGCCAGAAGAAGATCCGCATGATACTGCCGGAAGAAAAGCCCAAAGCCTTGAGCAACCCGATTTCCTTGGTCTTCTGCACAACGACGATGATCAGCGTGTTGGTAATGCCGAAAGCCGCCACCAGGACGATAAAAATCAACAGAAAAAACATCATGTTTTTTTCAACCCGCAAGGCGTCGAAAAGCTGGCGGTTCAGATCCATCCAGGTCTGGGCGCGCAGGTCCGGATATTCCCCATGCAAACGCTCGGTGATTCGCAGGGCCACGGCATGGGCCTGGAACGGGTCGGTCGTCATGACTCGCAGGGCATGGACACCGCTGTTGAGACCGTAAAATTCCTGGGCAACCGCCAGGGGCATCAGGATGAACCCGACATCGTATTCCCACATACCGACCTCGAAAATCCCGGCCACGTTCATTTCCACCGGCAGGCGGATTTCGTCCTTGCCGGCAATGAAACTCTGCGGCGAATAGACAAGCAGTTTGTCGCCCACGACGACGTTCAGGCGCCGGGCGAGCTCCCGGCCGATGATAACGTCGTCATCGCCCATTTCAAACCGACCGGCCACCATGTGCCGGGGCAACTGACTGACTTGCTGTTCGCGCTCGATATCAACACCGCGCATGACCGGGGTATGCACAATACCGCCATGCTGGACGAAAACCAGGCCCTGGACATAAGGCGCCACTCCCGCCACGCCCGGGATGGTGTTGATCGCCTCGGCCAAGCGATCCTCGTCGTCGATAATCCCCGACCGTGTGATGGTCACATCCGCGTCAAATCCCAGGATCTTGTCGCGCCACATGTCATCGAACCCGCTCATGACGGAGAGCACGATCACCAGCACGGCCACGCCCAGCATGACGCCGATGACCGAAATGATGGAAATCACCGAAAGCCAAGTCCGCTTGGGCTTCATATACTTGAGCGCCATGAATAGGGAGAAGGGAAGCATGGTGTAAGCAGGAAAGTAATCAGTGATTAGTGATAAGTGAGATTAAGCCTTCGACAACGGTTTCATGTAGCTGCGGGCGTGAGCCCGTGGCCACCGGAGGAATCCACGCCCTCACGGGCGCGGCTACCCGGATTGAAATCCCTGTTCCTTGATTTTTTTGGTTCCACAATTATGTCGTCACTCAAACCGGTCACTTTCGGCCGGAGTTGCGGGAACAGGATGACGTCGCGGATGGCTTCCGCGCCGGTCAGGATCATCATCAGGCGGTCAATCCCGAGACCTAAGCCGCCGGAGGGCGGCATGCCGTGTTCAAGGGCCAGCAAAAATTCCTCGTCCACTTTCTGGGCCTCGGCGCCCGACTGCGCTTCCAGCCGTTTGCGCTGTTCGAGGGGATCGTTCAGTTCCGAATAGCCGGGGGCGATTTCCTTGCCGCCGATGACCAGCTCGAACACGTCCACGACACTATCGTCATCCGCGCAAACTTTGGCCAGCGGCACAAGGTCCCGCGGCAGACGCGTCACAAAGGTTGGATTCTGAAGCGAGCGCTCAATGAGTTTTTCGTAAATTTCGTGCGTGATTTGGGTCATGGGCCAGGCCGGGTCAATGACCAGGCCCAGACTTGTCGCGCGCGCCCGGGCCTCAGCCGGCACGAGGCCATACCAATCGGCGCCGGCATGCGCCAGGATCAGGTCGCGATAGGGGACTTCCCGCCAGGGCGGCGTGAGGTCAATCCGGTTTTTGTCCCCGCCCACCTGCAGGGCGCCGATCACCTTCTGCGCCACGGTGGTGATCAATTCCTGCACGAGCTCCTGCATGCCCTGCCGATCCGACCACGCCTGGTACACTTCCAGCATGGTAAATTCGGGGTTATGCGTTTTGGAGAGACCTTCATTGCGGAAATTGCGGTTAAGCTCGAACAGCTTGTCGAATCCGCCGACCAAGAGGCGTTTCAGATACAGCTCCGGCGCAATGCGCAAAAACATATCCGCGTTCAGGGCCGTGTAGTGGGTCTTGAACGGCCGCGCCGCCGCGCCGCCGGCCTGCGCCTGCATCATCGGCGTTTCCACTTCGCGGAAGCCCCTGGCCCACAGGAACTCGCGGATTTCGCGCACCGCTTGTGAACGCTGGTCAAACAGCCGGCGCACTTCGGGATTAGCAATCAGGTCGAGGTAGCGCTGGCGATAGCGGATTTCAACGTCCTTAAGCCCATGCCATTTTTCCGGCAACGGGCGCAGGGCCTTGGCCAGGAGTGTCCATTTCAGGATGCGGATCGTCGGCTCGCCCATGCGGGTGGTAAACAGCTCGCCTTCCACACCGATCAGGTCCCCCGCATCGAGCAGGTGCTTGAAGGCGTCGAATTCGGCGGTATGTGATTTGCCCGCGTAGAGCTGGAAGCGGTCGCTCCCGTCGCGCAGATCGGCAAAAATGCTTTTGCCCATGTCGCGGATGGTCACCAGCCGGCCGGCCGCGCGCAGGCCCAAGCCTTCTTGAAAATTTTTACGCAGGTCCGCCAGCAACCGGGTATCGGGAAAGGCCCGACCGAACGGCGGGAAGCCGGCCGCCGCCAACCGCTGGAGCTTGGCCAACCGTTGCTCGCCATCGCCGCTGTCCGGGCAAGGGGCCTCCACGGGCTGTGCAGGGGATTCCGTCATGAGGGTCAGGTTTCCACAATGGCTTCCGAGGGGCACTCATCAACGCATTGCCCGCAACTCACGCAGGTTTCCGCATCGATGGTATATTTCTTCTCACCCTTGGCAATCGCTTCCACCGGACAAACTTCTTTGCATTTACCGCAGGCAGTGCACTTGTCTGTGATGGTATAGGCCATGGTAATTTACCTTTCTATTATCTAACGATTCATGGCTAACAATTCAATATTCATGTCAAAAACACCGTCATTCTTCAATCGCTAAATCACTCAATCACTGAATCATTCGATTGCTTCTCATCTTCCGATCGCCAGGCGCGCGGCCAGCCGTTCGGGCAAGCCCGCTTTCCGGATTTTTTCCTGGGCCGAAGCGATGTCATAGGGCACGCGCCGCAATCGGATTTCCTTGTTTTCCATATCGTAAATCGCGTAAGCGGCGCGCGCATCGCCATCACGCGGTTGGCCAATACTGCCAACGTTAACCAGATATTTCTTTTCCAGGCTGATTTTCAGGCGTTCATAAACACCGCCGATGACTCCGCCTGATTTTTCAAAGGCCAGCGGCACATGGGTATGGCCATAGAAGCAGACGGTGGTCATCTGGTAATTGAAACTGGCCTCCGCCTCCAGGCTTTCGAACACGTAGCCCCACATTTCCGGCATGTCGAGCGTGCTGTGCACAATCGTGAAATTTTCAACCCGCTGGATCATGGGGAGATCAGCCAGAAATTTCTGCTGGTCCGCCGAAAGCTGGCGGCGGGTCCAGTCCACGGCATCTGCCGCCAGGGGATGAAAACCAGTCAGGTCGTCGTCGAACGAACAATAGTGATCGTGGTTGCCGCTAACCGTGACACAGCCAAGTTCGCGGATTCGCTCCAGGCATTCGGTCGGGTTGGCATTGTAGCCGACCATGTCGCCCAGACAGACATACCGGGTGACATGCTGTTCGGCGGCATCCTTGAGGACCGCCGTCAAGCCTTCCAAATTGCCGTGAATATCGCTGAGTATCGCGCAAATCGGGCCGCTCATAATGACGTCTTTCCCCTCGCCGGTAATTTTTAAGCCGATATTACCCGCCGACAAAACTGCCGGCCCGCAGGCGCTGCGGGCCGGCGGGCATGCTCGCCCATGGCCGGCGGTAACAGATAGCGTCGCGAAGGTTCCACGCGATGGGGAAAACCAAACGCCTACAGGCGCATCAACGCCGCCGCCAGCACCAGGTCATCGGGCGATGTAATCTTGATATTGGACGAACTGGATTGCACTAACCGCACATTGTCGCAGATCAATTCGACGGACGAAGCTTCATCCGTAATCTTAATTTTCTTTTTCGCCACCATCTCAAAGGCTTTGCGGAGCAGGGCAACTTTGAACGCCTGGGGGGTTTGCACGCGCCACAGTTTGGTACGGTCAATGGTTTGGGAAATGGTCATGCCCTTCTCGACTTCCTTGACCGTGTCCGTGATCTTGACGGCGGCCACGCCGGAGCCATATTGGCGGGCCGATTTGATGGTTTCGGCGATCAAGTCGGGCGTCACGCAGGGACGGGCGCCATCGTGCACGGCGACCACCTCGGCCTCGGCGTTGATTTCGGCCAGGCCGTTGGCCACGGACTGCTGGCGCTGATTGCCGCCGGCGATGATTTTGACCACTTTCTTGCACCCGAACATTTGTACGGCACAGCGCGCGGACTCGACGCGCTCTTTCCGGACCACCAGGATCACCTCATCCACGTCCGGGCATTTTTCAAAGGCCAGCAGGGAATACACCAGCACGGGCTTGGCCCCCAAGCTAAGAAAGGCCTTGTCCACATCCGGCCCCATGCGCTCGCCCTTTCCGCCCGCGACAATAATTCCACTGTTCATAATGCATTAAAAACAATACTGCGCTTAAAATCTTATCACCCCTCAGAAGCATTAATGCTAATGGCCGCAGTTTAAAAGTCAATCTCAAACTCCGGTTCCCCAAAAAAAATAATTTTTACATTGAAACTGAACGTTCGTTCAGTTATAATAGGAGCAAAAAAAGGTAGCCCCTCAGTTATGAGGGCTGATTGTCATTCCCGACCTGATCGGGAATCCAGAATTATTCAATACTGACGCTGGATTCCCGCTTTCGCGGGAATGACAGCGCTAAAGTCGTACCCTCAAGACTGAGGGGTACAAAAAAGGAGGATTATGCCCAGAACCATTAACCTGCAACAGAAAGCGGCGCTCCTGCGGCGGTTTTTCCGACTGGAAGGACGCACGCCCAGTTACGCCGAAATGCTGGCGCTCTTTGGCTACCGTTCCAAGAACGCCGTGCATGGCCTGCTCGCCCGGCTCCAGCAGGCCGGCTATATCCGCAAGAACCGGGGCAAACTCGCGTTGACCGCCCGGCTCACCGGCGCGGTCAAACTGCTCGGCGCGGTGCAGGCCGGATTTCCCTCCCCCGCCGAGGAGGAGTTGGTAGACACGATCAACCTGGAGGAATTTCTCATCCAGCGGCCGGAGGCCACTTACATGCTCACGGTTTCCGGCGACTCCATGGTGGATGCCGGCATTCATCCTGGGGACATTATCCTCATTGAAAAAGGGGTAACGCCCAAGCCCCACGACATTGTCGTGGCCCAGGTGGATGACGAATGGACGATCAAGTATTTCGACCCGGACAACCAAGGCATACGCCTGATGCCAGCCAACGCCAAGTACAAGGCCATCCGCCCCAAGCGCTCCCTGACGATCGGCGGCATCGTCCGCGCCGTGATCCGGAAATACTAAACCAGAGGTCAGAGGGCGGAGGTCAGAGGTCAGCCGACCCCGATATTCGGTGTCTGACGTCTGTCGTCCGTCATCCGTCTTATGAACGTCCCTTTCATGCTGGAATCGTTTCCGCGGGCCATCCTGCACGTGGATGGCGACGCCTTTTTCGCCTCGGTTGAGCAGGCAATCCATCCGGAACTCAGGGGCCGGCCAGTAGTTACGGGCCAGGAGCGCGGGATCATCGCCTGCGCCAGCTATGAAGCCAAGGCGCTGGGCATCAAGCGCGGGGTTCCCCTGTTCGAGGCCCAACGCCGGTACCCGGAGCTAATCGTCCTGCCCAGCGATTACGAAACCTACAGCCTGTATTCCAAGCGAATGTTCGCCATCATGCGCCGCTACACGCCAAGCGTGGAGGAATACTCGATTGATGAGGGTTTTGCCGATATTTCCGGCCTGCGACGGGTGTTCCGCGCCTCGTACCAGGATATTGCCAGACGGATTCAGGCCGATATTTGGAAGGAACTCGACATCACCGTCTCGGCAGGGCTGAGTCTCTCCAAGAGCCTGGCCAAGCTGGCCTCCAAGTTCCGCAAACCGGCCGGGTTCACCGCCATCCGGGGCCGGCACATTCATCTCTTTCTCCAACGCAATTCCCTGGAGAAAGTCTGTGGATTTGGTCCCAACACTGTACACCTGCTGAACCGGTACGGGCTGAAAACCGCATACGATTTCGCGGTCCGGCCCGAGGCCTGGGCACGCCGCCTGCTCGGTAAAATCGGCGCCGAACTGTGGCACGAATTGCGTGGCGAAGCGATCTACCCGATCGGCACGGAAGAAAAAACCACCTATGCCACCATCAGCAAGTGCAAAACTTTCACGGCCCCATCGGCTGACCGCGAGTTCGTCTATGCCATGCTGATCCGCAACCTGGAATCGGTCTTTATCAAGCTCCGGCGCCATCGGCTTCGGGCGCGCCTGATCATGGTGATCCTACGCCATCGGGATTTCAGTCAGACCGGCCTGGAAGCGGCCTTAAGCCGACCCACAGCCGCCACCCAGGAGGCGGTGCCGCTGGTAAAAACGCTGTTCGAGCGCCTGTTTCAGGACGGGAAGCAATACCGCACAACGACCGTGGTTATTGGCAAGTTGGAGCCGGACGAACTGGAACAGCCGGAGCTATTTGAAGACCGGTTGCGCATAGACAAGCTGGCCGACATTTCCCGGGCAGTTGACACGCTCAACGAGCGGTTCGGCAAGCATACCCTGAGCCTGGGTCCCAGCCTGTTCCTGGGCCAACACCGCAAGACCGCGCGGGACGAGCGCCCCGTGCGCAAGTCGGCGCTCCTGCCCGGCGAAACCCGCCGCCAGCGCCTCGCCTTCCCCCGGTTGTTCATTAAGGTGTAATGGAATTTGGCGGCAAGCTCGTTTTCTGGGGCCGCAGGTGCGACACCCAGGGCGTTCTTGCAACGGCAACGCCTGAGAAAATCTGCGAACACATCAGCGAGCGGCTGGCCATATTAAAGCCAGGCGGCGGATACGTCTAAATTCCGAATAAATGGATTTGAACAAGTAGGTCGCATTGTTGTACCGTTCGCTCGTTGATGTTACCTTGATTTTGCATTGCGTCCGTTTGGCGTCCGCTGCAGCGGATTTTGCGTGGGTATGCGGAGTAAAGCGGTCCAAGCATACTGCGCATTGGGACTAAGGGTGATAATTATGTTGAAGGGCATACCAGTAGTTTTAGGCACCGCTACATTCGGCACATCAATCTCTCAGGAAGAGTCATACAGGGTTCTGGACAAGTATGCATCCCTGGGGGGCCGGATTATCGATACGGCTAACAGCTATGCTTATTGGAATAACGGCAAAGGCGGAGACAGCGAACGTGTAATTGGAAATTGGCTTGAGCGCGGAAATCGCTCCGCCTTTACAATTATGACCAAGATCGGCTCCCAGCCAATTGATGTGAATAAAGATCGCAACAATTTAGAGGGGCTTTCTCCAAAAGCTGTGCATAACGCCGTAAACAAGTCATTGGCTCGACTCAAAACCGACTATATTGATATATTGCTGGCTCATCACGATGACAGGAATACACCGCTTTTAGATACTTGGAAATGTTTTAGCGATTTAGTAGCATCGGGCAAAGTCAAAACGGTCGGGGTCTCAAACTATTCTCCGCAACGGATGGCGGAGCTGGCCCGTATCGTCCTTGAATATTCCCTGGCCCCCATTGACTTTGTACAGATGAAATACTCTGTCATTGATCCATTTAAAAACATAGATTCAGGCAAACTGGCGCTGCTTAATCCTGAGATGCGCGCAACATTGGAGCGTCTTATTCCCAAGGCCGTGCTATTTGCGTACTCTCCCTTGTTGGGCGGCGGGGTATTTGAGAAAACCGCAGGGGATAAATGGCCTTCAGAATATGACTCGATCCAGAACCGTAAAAAAGTCCGGGCGATTCAACTTAAGGCCAAGGAATTGAATGTTTCGCCATCGGCCTATGTGCTGAAGCAGATTGTCGATCAAGGTATCTGGCCGATAACAGCGACTGGAAACGCAGAGCGTCTGGAAGCCAACCTGAAGCTTTTGAAACAAACATGACCAACGCCCCCATTGCCAGTCTGCAGAACCCGCGCGTGAAAGAGGTGGTCAAGCTCCGCCAGCGCTCACACCGCGATGCGCAGGATCTGTTCATTGTGGAAGGCTATCGGGAACTAAGACGCGCCCTGGATAATGGCCGCCGGCCGGCAACCCTGTTCGTTTGCGAGGCGCTCTTCCTCGGCAAGAATGAGCCGGCCCTTATCGAGCAATGCCGACAGGCCGGCGCTGAAATTGTGCCGTGCACGCCGCCGGTCTTTGAAAAAATAGCCTACCGCGAGCGGCCGGAGGGTCTGCTGGCCCTGCTCCCGCAGGTCCACCTGGCCTTGGCGGACCTGGAACTTCCTGAGCGACCGCTCATCATCGTGGCCGAAGCCATTGAAAAACCGGGCAATCTTGGCACCATCCTGCGCTCGGCGGATGCCGCCGGCGCCGCGGCCGTGATCGTCTGCGACCAGTGCACGGACATCCATAACCCCAACGTTGTACGGTCAAGTACCGGCACCCTTTTTTCCCTGCCCATTGTGGAAACCTCATCCGCGGAGGCGCTGGCCTGGTTGCGTCTTAATAAAATTCTGATCCTGGCGGCCAGTCCACATGCCGAAAAAGATTATACGGATGTGGATTTGCGGCCCGGGACGGCAATTGTTGTTGGCGCTGAACAATATGGACTCAGCAGTTTATGGATGAAAGAGGCTGACACGAAAGTGCGCATCCCCATGCACGGGCAGGCCGATTCACTCAACGTGGCCACGGCCACAACGATCCTCATGTTTGAAGCGGTGCGGCAACGCCGGAGGGAGGAGGCCGGACACCTGAAGCCGGACATCAGACGACAGACGACGGACGCCAGACCGGAAAAGAAGGAAGATAGATGACGGAACCAGACATCAGACGACAAACATTATCTTCTCCAGTCCGTCGTCGGCCATCTGTCCTCTGTTCTCTGATGTCTGTCTTGTTACTTACTGGCCGGCGGCATATTTGAGACAACTCCAACGGCATTGGTCCCGGTCGCGTTGGTTGCGGAGGCTTTGGCCGCGGCGACCTTCGCGGCGGCCTCCTTCTTAGCAGCCTCGGCGGTCGCTTTTTTGAGGGCATTGGAACGCGCTACTTCCTGCGCCGCCAGCATGGGGAGCTCGTAGCGGTAGCGCGTGCCGGCCGAGAGACGCTTCCAGGGCACGGGGTATTTACCTCTTTCCCCTTGGATCACCAGGCCATCCGGCGTCGCTGCCTGCATCGTCCCCTCGATAACCGTGCCGTTCGCCATTCGTAACGGGACATCCGAAGGATCCTCGGCGGCCAGCACATGCAGGCTCGCGACCGCTCCAACCAATATCACGATCAAATATGACTTGAGATAGGCAGGCATGACTATAATAAATCGTACATAACTGACGTTTTGTCAAGCAAATATCCGCGCTAACTCACGGCAGGATGTTAATATTGGCTTGCTTCCCAATCTTAATTAGGACTATGGTCCTGCGGTTGCGCTCACCTGACAGAACGGACATATCATGACCTTACATAAGACCGGATTTTCGCTCCTTGCAGTTTTGTTGCTGGCCGGCTGTTCCAGCATCATGACCTATCGCACCTTTGATCAGCCCCGGCCGCCGGACCAGATCGCCGTGCTCTGGATCCCCATCAACCTGGAACCGCTGGATGTGGACGGGCAAAAGACAGGTCCGCACTTTATTCCCGTTTGCGATCGCTACAAGATTGAATTGCTTCCGGGCGCGCATGTGTTCGTAGTGCGCTACTCCGGCGTGGCCGGGGGACCATCCAGCGAGCAGGAAGAAATGATAAATTCCCCGCCGGTCACGGTTGCCCTCGAAGCCGCCCAGGGCCATACTTATCGTTTGACCTATGCGCGGGCTGATATTGATCTCATGTTCGCCAGGCAATTAACCAACATCACTGTCCGCGTTGAGGACATCACGGCCAATCCGGCACTCGTCAAGCAGTTGAATCGCGGGTGGCAGACACGCAACGTGATAATTCATGCGCCGACCGGGAAAGCGGTTTCGGTTACAGCGCCCAAGCCCGTGACATCGCCGACACCCGCATCACCCACCGCCTCGCCTTTGCCCACCCAAGCATTGACGCCGACCGCGGTTAGCGATCCCGCGGTCCTTGAGCAATTAAAACACTGGTGGCGTCAAGCCGATGGGACTGAACGCGGCGAGTTTCTGAAATGGACCGTCCAGCAGAAATAGTGGCCCTTATGCTCCCAACCGCAGGCGCGCTTCCCGGATACCCACCCCGCGAATGGCCAGGAGCGCCCGCCGTGTCCGCGACCGGATCTTCAGGGTGCCGGAGCCATGTTCCCACTTCAATACCGTATATCCGCTTACCCCGACCAGTTTGCCGAACTGCGCCTGGGACAATTTAAGCTTTTTGCGCTGGGCGCGGATGCCCTTGGCGGTGATCCAGACTTTATTTCCCTCGGCCGCTTCCGGCGCCAGCGCCGTCATCTTGACCTGTTTTGTCGCCACCTGGAGGAGTTGGCGAATGGTGTAATTATGCGCCTTTATCTGGCGGCGCAAGGCGGCCACGGTCTTACGGAACGTGGTCTGGTCTTTTTTCATCCCGGCAGTCACCGCCAAGACTTCCTTGCGGGCCAAGCGACGGATTTCAGCTTTCATGACAGTCATGAGTTGCGACATGATTCTCGATCCTTCCTTATTAATGGTTCTACGGTTATTTCTGCACTGACAGTCTTCACTCAAGCTATGCCTTAAGCAAAGACTATACAGCCACGCAGCGTGTTAAGCCTTGCGAAACTCTGCTGCGGTAAATCTAAATCCATCTGGCGCCCTGCAGTAGAGCCTCGCTGACACGGCACACCCTGTAGCAGAGCCTCATTTTCGTCGGCACGCTACAGGGCAACGCTTCAGGGCAGCCACGCAGTGTGTTTCGCCCTGCGAAACTCTACTGCGTGGCGGAGGGAGAGGGATTTCCCGCCATAGGCGGGTCCGCCTCCGGCGGAGAATCCCCGCTGCCCTTGCGAGCACACATGATTTTCCCGTCGCCCCGATGCACTTCGCGAGCAACACACTTCAGGGCAGCCACGCAGCGTGTTCCGCCTTGCGGAACTCTGCTGCGTGGCGGAGGGAGAGGGATTTGAACCCCCGGACCCCGTAAGAGGTCACATGATTTCGAGTCACGCGCGTTAAACCAGGCTCCGCCATCCCTCCGGGATTGGTAATCAAGGACTTGCAATTATCAGGCAGATTTCGGCGTTTTGCCTTTTCCTACGCTTTTCCTACATTAATAATGAACAGCTAAATATGATTAAATATACGGGGAATACGGCAGAAAGTCAAGGCATGCGATGCGTCAAGAAATAAAAAACTTGTATAATCCGGAGAATAGGGTTTAATTGCTGAAAACAGACATTTAACATTTAGCGCTATATGGAGCGAAAACTTAAACCAATTTATGTTCAGCAGGCCCTTCAGGCAAAGGGCATCATGCTGTTCTCTCCGCCGGAATTCCAGCGTGTCTTTGACGTATCTTTACGGGCCGCCCAAGAATTCATCAAAGACCACGGCGACGATCTTTTTCTTAAGGTAAGAAACGGCCTGTATGTGTTGCGCGCTGGCCAACCGCAAGAGGAAGTTATTTCCAACCGGCTTTATATGCCCAGTTATATTTCTTTTGAGTATGCTTTGAATCGCTACGGCATTATTCCTGAGATCGTCTATGCTGTGACATCGGCAACAACGCGGATTACCCGGGAGTTTATTGTCAACAACAGATCTTTCACGTATTCCCATATTAAAAAACATGCCTATCGCGGCTACAAAACAGAAAAGATAGGAGGCGTAACCGTCCTTATTGCGGAGCCGGAAAAAGCCCTTGCGGACTATCTTTATTTTGTCGATCTTAAGCGAAAAACTCTCAATGAACGGCTTTATGTCCGCAAGCTGAAGAAAAAAACAATTATGGAATACGCCCGGCTTTTTGGTAGAGAGAGTCTGATAAAACTGGTCAAGGGAATTCTATGATTGAAACAAGGCAAGTTCAGAAATTGGCTCAAGCATGGCAGACCACGACAGAAAATGTCATCCGCGAATATTTTCAGCAGTTATTTCTTTCGCGGCTCTATCAGGAAAAGGGTTCCGAGAAACTGCTTTTTAAGGGCGGCACGGCTTTACGGATTATCTGGCAGAGCCCCCGATTTTCCGAGGACTTGGATTTTACCGGAGATATTATAAGCATTAAAGGCATTGAGACCTTGATGGCGGGCGCGCTGGCCAAGATAGAGATGGAAGGCATTCAGGCCGGGATTATTGAATCAAAAAACACATCCGGTGGATACCTTGCTGTGTTTCACTTTGAAACCAGCGAATACAAAAGCCGGATTCAAGTCGAAATTTCTTTGCGGAACGGCAAAAAGAGATCTGGAACAGCAGTGCTTATTCAGTCCGATCTGATTGTGCCGTATACGCTTATCCATCTTAAGGAGGAACTTCTTGTCGCCGAAAAGATCCGGACTTGTCTCACGCGCGGCAAGGCGCGTGATTTTTATGACCTTTATTTTATCCTGCGCAGCCGTCTGGCCTTCAAAGAGGTGTTTATTCAGGACAAACGGCTAAAGGCGAAGATTCTTGCGGTTATTAAATCCGGAAAGCTGAATTTCAAGCGTGAGTTGAAATTATTTCTCCCAATTAGCCAACATATGGTCATAAAGGGCTTTCCAGATATCCTGATCGCGGAAATTGAACGCAACCTTGCGTGACCTGGATCGGCCTTCCTCGAGGATTATGGATCAACAGCCCATAATGGATCAACATTCTGCGTCCGCAGATAAGATCGCCTTGTTTCGCGCTCTCTTTCGCGGCCGGGAGGATGTTTATCCCCGCCGTTTCGAGAGCCGAAAGACCGGCCGCTCCGGTTATAGTCCGGCCTGCGCCAACGAGTGGGTCAGAGACCTGTGCAACCTGCCTTCGCGCAATGCGCTACGGCAGGCAGGCAAGCGCAAAGTCCAATGCGCCGAATGCCCAAACCGCGGGTTTCTGCCTGTGACCGATGAAGTCGTTCGCTGTCATCTTTCCGGTCAGGACGCAACCGGTCGCGAATTCGTTATAGGCGTTTATCCGATGCTGTTGGACGAAACCTGCTTTTTCCTGGCTGTCGATTTCGATAAACAACACTGGCGCGAGGATGTGACCGTAGTTTTGGAAACCTGCCGCCAACTGGATCTGCCGGCCGCGGTGGAACGATCCCGTTCCGGTCAGGGCGGCCATCTCTGGCTGTTCTTCCAGGAAGCTATTCCCGCAGGATTGGCAAGAAATCTTGGGGCGCATATTCTGACCGAAACGATGGAACGTCGGCCGGATATCGGTTTGGATTCGTATGACCGTTTTTTTCCAAATCAGGATACGTTACCCAAAGGCGGCTTCGGGAACTTAATCGCCTTGCCGCTGCAAAAACGACCACGCGATTGCGGTGCCAGCGTTTTCCTGGACGAGAATGGTGTCCCATATACGGATCAATGGGCCTTCCTGTCGAACGTGCGGAAAATCAGCCGGCTGGATATCGAACAGATTGTGCGCGCCGCCGAAAAGCGGGACCGCGTCGTGGGCGTCTGCTTTGCCCTGAACGCGGAGGACGATGATGCGCCATGGATAATACCGCCGTCGCGCCGCAGGAGGCCCCCGCCCATAACCGGTCCTTTGCCAAAGCGCCTGGAACTGACGTTGGGCAACGAGATCTACATCGCGAAAGATGCGCTCTCGCCCGCGCTCCGTAATCGCTTGCTGCGGTTGGCAGCGTTCCAGAATCCGGAATTTTACAAGGCGCAAGCCATGCGCCTGCCAACCTGGGACAAACCGCGGGTCATTGCCTGCGCTGAGGACTATCCACAATACATCGGCTTGCCGCGGGGTTGTCTCGACGACGTGGTTAAGAGCCTGGCCGAACTGGGAATTGAAGCCGTAGTTCATGATGAGCGTTGTGCCGGCACTTCTTTGGATGTATCGTTTCACGGCACGTTGCGCCCGGAACAGAAGCCGGCGGCGCACGATACAGGGGTTTTAGCCGCCACCACGGCTTTCGGCAAGACCGTTATCGCAGCGTGGCTTATCGCGCACCGCGGCGTCAATGCCTTGATCGTCATCAACCGGCGACAGTTAATGGAACAGTGGATTGAACGCCTGTCGTCTTTCCTTGGTCTTTCGCCCGATGCCATCGGCCGTATCGGCGGCGGGAAAAAGAAGCCTACAGGATCGCTGGACGTGGCCCTGATGCAAAGCTTGGTTCGCAAGGGCGTAGTGGACGATCGCGTCGGCGTGTATGGCCATCTGATCGTGGACGAATGCCATCATATATCTGCGCCCAGTTGCGAACAAATAGCCCGGCGGGCAAAATCGAAATACGTTACGGGATTGTCCGCCACTATAACCCGCAAGGATGGCCATCATCCGATTATTTTTATGCAATGTGGGCCAGTGCGCTACCGCGTGGACGCCAAACATCAGGCAGCCACCCGGCCCTTCACGCACTCCGTGCTGGTTCGGCCAACCTCGTTTCGGCCGCTGGAAGCCGACGAACCGGATGCGCGAGTGCAGTTTCATGCTCTTTATGATGCTTTGATTGCCGACGAAAACCGCAACCGCCTGATCTGCGAGGACGTTCTGAAGGTCGTTCGGGAAGGACGTTCGCCGGTTGTGCTGACGGAACGAACCGACCATCTCCGAAGACTGGCCGAACAGTTGGCGCCCGCAATTCCGCATCTCATCGTTCTCCAGGGCAAGATGGGCAGGAAAAAATTAAGGGCGGCACTCGTTCAACTGGCTGGGGTGCCAGAGAATGAGGGACGCGTCTTGCTGGCCACGGGGCGTTACCTCGGCGAAGGATTTGACGACGCCCGGCTGGACTCCTTGTTCCTGACGTTGCCCGTATCCTGGCGTGGAACGATCGCCCAATATGCGGGCCGATTGCACCGGCTGCACGACCGCAAGCGGGAGGTGCGCGTGTACGATTATGCCGATCTCAACGTGCCGATGCTGGCGCGGATGTTTGACCGGCGCTGCCAGGGATACGAAGCGATCGGGTACTCCATCCTGCTGCCGGCCAGCGCCGTGCCGGGGTGGCCCGCCGAAGTGCCCCTGCCTATCGAACCGGAATGGAAAAGAGATTACGCCGCCAGCGTTCATCGCTTGATTCGCGATGGGGTGGACGCGCAGCTCGGCAACTTGTTTGTGCATGCGACTCGTGTTCTTCAGCGCGATGCCGAAGGCGTGGATCGGGCGCGGAGCGCCACGGAGGCGTTTCTATATCGGCGGCTGGAAACTCTGCCCGCTACGCGGGGCAAATTTCGCCTCAATGCCGACTTGCCAATCCCTTTCGACGGACGAGGACGAATGGAGGTGGATTTGCTCTTCGCGGAGAAGCATATTGTGATAGAACTTGACGGACCGCAGCATCTCTCCGATCCCGAGGCCTATCGCCGCGACCGGCGCAAGGACGCCTTGTTGCAGGAAAACGGCTACTTTGTGCTGCGGTTCCTGGCTGAGGATGTCGGCCGGCATCTTGATGCGATCCTCGACGCCATCCTGCGCACTCTGGTATATCAGACGGAAAAAACAACCGCCGGCGATAGTGCAACATAATCCGTATATAATCGCTCCCGGACAACCTGATTAACCAATGCGCTTGGCAGCGCCAAAGCGGTCTTTTTTGCTCCTGCGGCAAAACGTTCTTTTAACATCCGAATTCCAGCGTGTATATTTTCGAGTTGACTCTAATTTATGCATGCATTTATTAGAGCGGGAGTATCAGGTCCACATGGGATCAAAGGACTACGAAATCGCCGAATACAAAACGCGTATTCTGCCATTTATCGCCATGGCCGGCATCCCGGCCGTTTGATGCTGAGAATTTCAAACATGGGCTTGACACCGACCAGCAATGTTTGAAATTCTATCTTTGGAAAGAAGGCCATACCGAAAGCCATTCTCGAAGAACTGGAATAAAACAGACCACGGACTACTTGTTCAATGAAAATCAGCAGGAATGATCCCTGCCCCTGCGGCAGCGGCAAGAAATATAAACGGTGCTGTCTGAACAGCGGCATTGATTTTTCACAGGACTTTGACGCCGACAACGAATTTCCGGATTTCCCGCCGGAGGAACCATCTGATGAGCAAATATTCGGCGACCTCAAGGAACGTTTACCGCATGTTCCGGCAAAATTGAGGGCCAAAATAGAGCCGTTGTTGCGCGACTATGATCTGATAAACGAGTGCAAACAACGCGGAAAAGAAATTGAGGGGGCGTTAAAGGCACTGGAGCCTTATGATCGTGATTTTGCGGCCCGGCTGGATGATGATGAAAAGCTCATTTCTCAAACCGAGAAATTATTCGCTGAAAAAGAATTCATGGATTTGAGGTTCGGGATTGCCGATGTCCGCCGCGCGTTCGAAAAGGTCGGCTATCCGGCCACATATATCGTGGGCGAACGCGATCATGAAATAGTCAAGAACGCGATCCTCTTCCTGGCCGACGGAAACTATCGGCGGCGCGCAGTAGCGCTTCTTTATCTGAAACTGCCGGCCTATGTGAAAGCAGGTCGCCATCTTGACGCATGTCTCGTTCAGTTGTGCGCCTGCTTAACCGGCGAAGAGCCGAAGCAAAGCAATCCTTTCCTGATGGCCATGTTTATGCACGGGTTCGGTGAATGGGCAAATCAGCGCGACCGGGAAAACACAGCCCTTCTGGAAGGGCTGGGCATCAAGCTGGAGGATATGAAACAAATCGGCGAGAATGGCCTCGGCAAGTGGATGGAGGAACAGGAGCGCGATCCGGTAAAGAAACTTTGGCTGGAAAAGAAAATGGCGGCTGATCCCGAGATGGCGGCGGCAATGGATGCCAACTGCCGGGCCGGCGAATGCGCCGCGTTGTCATTGCTGAAGGGGGATGACGCCGTGATGTTCCTGCTTTCGCCGGATGAAACTGCGCCATGGCTTGAGGAGTATGCCAGACGTCTTCATGAAATGCCGGAAACATCCGCAATCATGCGGCATCCTGATCGACAGCCTCTAGAGGCCGCGAAAAAGAAAGCGAGCGAGCTGCTTTGGGACATGACTGGCAAAATGACACGCGCCATTTTCACGCCGGAGAGAATAACACAATTGCGGGAACGGCTGAATGAATATCGGCGGACAATAGCCGTCGAGGATTACGAAGCCATCAAAGCCGTTCAAGGCGCGCTGATATCCATATGCAGCGGCCGCCGTCCCGAAGACGTTATTTTCCTTCACGCCTTGTGTTTCCTTTCCTTGCGCCATGCCACGAAAGAAATGGACGAATCGCATCAGGCCTGATTTTGTTTCACACAGTCAGTGCTTCCAACCTGTCGCACAATATGTGATCCCGGATACCGGCGGCATTACGCTTATTCTGACATCGGATGGCATTATTAATGCCAGATTTGACAATTCTTGGAGAACGGCGTTAGCTCGTGTAAACACCAAAGACAAAATTAAAATTTGTGGAAAGATCGCGACCGGACAAAATGGCCAGCAATTGTATCTTGTCGAATGCGAGCTTGTTGATTAGAAAGAAATATGACCAGCAAAACTAAGAAACGGAAAACAATGTGATAATTGAATGCCATCAATGTAAAGCAAAAGTTGAACCAATTGAATGGCTAGAGTCAGTCTGTCCCCAATGTCATAAAAATAGGCACGAAACAGACCCGAAGCTGAGAGGTGAAAATTGGTTCTGCAAAAAGTGATTAAGGCGAGAATATTTTTCCTACACTTTTCCTACAAAAAACAGACGATTATGTGCTTGAGGGTGCTTCTTGCGCTGGCGTGTAAATGAAAAAACACCTGCTATGGCTGAAAAGGGAATTGAATGCCTGGGTTGCCGAGGGCATCATCGCGGCTGACCAGGCGGAGGCGATCCGCAAGCGCTATCCCGAAGAAACACCGGGTTTTGCCTGGGGGACAATCATCTTTGCCGGGCTGGGCAGTGTTATCCTCGGGCTCGGCGTAATCCTGCTGTTTGCCTACAACTGGGACCAGATTCCGCGCTTTTGGAAGCTGGCGCTGATTGCCGGCGCACTGGGGAGCGTGCATGCCGCCGCCATTTTGCTTCAGACCCGGAGCGAAAGATTCAAGGCGCTTGGCGAAGCGCTGGGCCTGCTCGGCACAATGATTTTTGGCGCCGGTATTTTTCTCGTCGCGCAGATTTATCATATTGAGGAACATTTTCCGAATGCGTTCATCATCTGGGCGCTTGGCGCGCTGGCGCTGGCCTGGGCCATGCCTTCCATCGCCCAGGGCATCGTGGCCGCCGTGCTTATTTCCATTTGGTGCGGATCCGAATCGTTGGCCTTTAACACCGCCATGCATTCAGGCCCGCTGTTGATTGTTGTGCTGCTTGGCCCGCTTGCTTACATTAAAGGGTCGCGTATTCTGCTTGCCGCGCTGATCCCGGCATTCCTGGCTTCCCTGCTTTTCGTGCAGGCGGGATTGTATTTCGAACCGGGACTGCTTTTCGGCACCGTGCTGAACATCGCGGCATTGCTGGTTGCGCTGGGTTTGCTTGCACGTCGTCATGGCGGATTTCCGGAATCCGCACCCATTTTCCTCTTCTTCGGGTGGGCCGCCTTTGTCTGCGTGCTTTACGTCCTGACGTTCCCGGAAGCCGCCAAACATTTGCTGAACTATCGCCAAGCCGAATCTCCGTCATTGCCGGTGTCCTATTGGATCGCATCCGGAGTTTTGGGTCTCGGCGCCTGGGCCTTCCTCGCTTATGCCTCCATGCTCAGGAAGCATAAGCTTGGGGTAACCGCGGTCGATTATCTGCTGCCGCTTACCGTAATCCTCGGTATTTTCCACATGCTTTCCAAGGGCTCCATGACCGGCTGGGCCCTGGCCGGCCCGTTTAACCTCGTGTTCCTGGCACTGGTGGTTGCGATGCTCGCCAGGGGCTGCCGGCTGGCAATGCTGAAACCGACGGTTATCGGGTCGATCCTGCTCCTGGTTTATGCGTTTTCACGGTATGGCGATTTGTTCCACAGCCTGCTTGAGCGCGGACTGGTATTCATCGTTGTCGGCGCGCTGATTTTCGGGCAGGGAATTCTCTATGCGCGGGCCAAGGCCCGCAAGGCGGAGATAAAACAATGAGGGTGCGTTTCATTGTTGCGGCGGTACTGTTCCAATTCCTTGTGCTGGCCTGGATGGCGGGCGAGCGGGAATTTGTTTACCGGACCGGCCGCACCGTTTACCTGCGCACCATGCCGGTTGATCCGCAAGATCGTTTTCGCGGCGATTACGTGCGCTTGAATTATGAGATTTCGACCATCGGCAAAGATTCCTGGCGTGACGACCTCAAGGACCGGAAACGGGATGAGGATGCATATCGCCGCCACAAGCAGGATATCCGGATTTATACCGCGCTCAAGGTTGGCGACAGCGGCATAGCTGAGCTTCAGTACGTAACCGACCGCAAGCCGGAGCGGGATTTGTTTATCCGCGGCCGGCTGCAAAATACGTGGGACACTTCACTGCAGGCGACATACGGCATTGAAGCTTATTTCGTTCAGCAGGATAAAGGCCTGGATCTGGAGAAGGGAATGAACCGGGACGGCATCAATGTGCCCATGGAAATGGAAGCGGCGGTTTCCGGGAGCGGCATTGCCGTACTGAAAGGATATCGCTGGAGCCCGATAGGAATCGGATTGACGGTGAATACGGAAACCAATCGTACGCCGAGGCCGGGAATTGCGGTCTCAGCCGACATTCGACTGCTGAATGCCTCGAAAACCGACATAGCCATCGTGGACCTGCCGGGCGCATCATCGTTTGCGCTTGAACCTGATTTCCGATGGGGCCGGTCACAGAACGAATGGCAATGGGTTGGCGCCAAGCCGCGCATGACGATTGCCAATGAACACGTAAAAGTGCTCAAGCCCGGAGAGATTCACAAGGTGCACATCGATTTCAACAATCCGGCCTGGTTTGTGGTCAAAGACGGTGCACAACCAAAGTCATTGTCGGATTTAGGGAATAACACCTGGAACACCAGGTTCCGGATAGTTTACCGTCCACCTTCGAAAGAAGAGTGCGCAAGCCTCAAGAATGCGCCGATCATCTGGCACGGTTCGATTGCCTCCCTTGCATTCAACGGCGGAATAATTGACTAATTGGCTTGATCATACGCAGGCCATCGCTTAGTGTACAAACGTAGCAACCGCAAACTAACGCCACAGATCAACGACAACCAAAGGAGAGCAATGACGAAACGGCGCTTGATTGCATTATTGGTCGCGAGCGCGGGGCTCTTATGGATGACTTCCACCGGCCAGGCGCAGGAACGGGAAAGAAATAACCAGCTCGGCGTCGGCGTACATTACTGGACAACCATTAAAAATATTGACGTGAATGATGTTGATAAGAACGGTTTTTCGTACTTGGCCATGTACCAGTACCACTACGGGTGGGTTGGCATAGAAGCCGACTTGGAATGGTTTCAAAAGGGATTCGGCGGCGCCAGCCAGGACGTCTATCAGCCGCAGGCCTATCTTATTCTCGGCAAGGTTATTTATGCGGCCGCAGGCATCGGCGGCTACTATACGGACGGCAAATTGGCCGACAAGCCCTTCTACGCGTGCCGCGTCGGCCTGGATATCCCGTTGTTGCCCATCCTGCACCTGGACATTAACGCCAATTACCGGTTTGAAAACTGGGCTGATCTCAGCACCGAGGGCAAGAGCGTTGATACCGACACCGTTACGCTCGGCGCCGCCGCACGGTTGGCGTTTTGATTTTTTCGTCAGGAAAAATTAATCAGGCCTTCGGCAACTTTGCCGTTCTCACGAACGGCCCCTACACCGAACTGGCCCGCCTGCAACGCTATGCGTAGCATGGCGGGCAGGTGCAGCCGCAGTTCGTTAGAACCGCTGTGTTTTGAAATTCCCAACATAAATGGAGGGTTCAAGCCAAACTATGCCAGCCAAATTGATCCAAGCATCCGTCAGCGTTCGCGCCGCGGGCAACAAGCCCAAAAGCATTGATGAATTCATCGGCCGCGTCAGTTCCAAAACCGAGGCGGTCAGCATCGCCCGCATGCACAGCCCCGGCGGCTGGAGCGAGCCGGGCCAGACCCCGGAGTTCGATGAATACTCGGTCGTCTTTAAAGGCCACCTGCGGGTCAAGACGCACGCGGGCGCCATTGACGTCAAGGCCGGCCAGGCCGTGATTGTGCCGAAAGGCGAGTGGGTTCAATACAGCACGCCGGCGCCGGAAGGCGCGGAATACATGGCCATATGCCTGCCGGCTTTCGGGCCGGATATTGTGCATCGGGACGCTGAAAGCCAGACGCTGGATAACAGAATGAAGCAAACGCCCAACATCCAACGCTCAACTCCGAATGTTCAATGAAAGCAGGAGAAGATGGATGCCCGACGGCGGATCAATGGCTGGCTGACCTCTGACTTCTGACCTCTGATCTCTGGCTTCCGGCATGCATTTCCCGGAGCCACTTGATCCACGCAGCCATCCCCCGACCGGTTTGAGCTGATACCTGGAATACCGGTGTGGCGGCATTGACCTGGTTAAGGTAAGCCAGGCAGGCCTTAAGATGAAACGGCAAGTGCGGGAGCAGATCCATTTTAGTCAGCGCCACGGCTTTGGCCTCCCGGAAGAGCGTCGGATATTTTACGGGCTTATCCTCACCCTCCGTCACGCTCAGCACGGCCACCTTGGCATGTTCGCCGATATCGAATTCCGCCGGACAGACCAGGTTGCCGACATTTTCAACCACCACCAGGTCAAGTTTCTTGAGCGGCAGATCGCGGAGCGCGTAATGCACCAGCTTGGCCTCCAGGTGGCAGGCACCGCCGGTCAGCAGTTGGCTGACCTGACAGCCCAGCCGCGCCAGGCGCTCGGCATCGTGCGTGGTTTCGACGTCGCCCTCCAGCACGGCAAACCGGCATGTTTTTGAGAGTAAGCGCACGGTTTTTTCCAGCAGACGGGTTTTCCCCGCGCCGGGGGACCCGATCAGGTTGAGCATGACCACGTGGTGTTTTTTCAGCAGGGCGCGCGTCCGAGCCGCCCACAGATCGTTGGCACCCATCAAGTTCCGGTAGATTTTAATGTTAAGTTTGGGCATTGTAACTACTCTGGTCCTTTTTTAAACTACGAAACACGGACATGGATTATACATCAAGAAGCTATGCTGTTGCATTTATCTCAATGTTGCCATGCCAGCGATAAGCTCTGCGGTATCCCAGTTTTTCAGCTTCAGCTACCGTCGACACATAACACTCGTTTTTCTCTTCCTCGATAAGGGTTTTATCATACTGCTGATCAAAGGGTAGATGATAAATATGCTCTCCCGTTCTTTTTGAGATGTTGCATTTTATTTGCGGATACAATTCAAGAGCCTTGTTTTCAACAACCTTTATATGAAGCGCTTCGGCAAACTGCTTGGCGGTTTCGGATAAAACCGTTGATGTGACCATAACGGCTACCATATGTTTTGAATTCATCAGACTTGGTAATAATAATTCCTTTGGATCTTGATTGTTCTCTATTAAATATTTGACGTACGTGCCGAACAGTTGATTAATAAATGCCTCGTGAATCTGCTTGTGCTTGGCCCAATACTTGCATTGGACAATCTCAACCTTCTCGCCTTTTTTGCAGATAAGGTCTCTGCCTAAATCTGCTATCCCATAACGTGCGCCATGATACAGAACATTAAAACCATCTCGCTCGTAGCAATACCCTATGAATCTTTCATAATCTAATCCAATTTGCCATGATGATTTTGGCCTATGGTTCCATCTATCAAGCGCTAGTTGATTTCTGTTCGCCGGGGCTAATTTCTCGTATTGGCCTTTAGGTATCCAACGCTTAACCGGATCATCGTCTTGTTCTTCAACCTTGTCGCGCAATTGTTGCGAGATTAACTCATCAATATCTTCAGCGACATACTCCTCTAACCATGGAAATAATGATTCGTAATATTCAACTCTATACTTGGCTATTCTAAACAGTTTTTCCACCGTTCGACGTTCTGCTTTTGCTTGACGAACTAGTTCGGCGGATTTTATTGCAGGATGCTTTTTTCCCTCAAGAATCTCTGAAACCTTTTCATCGCGAAGAGCCAGAAAATCCGTAACAGCGGATGCAAGCCAAGGAAATCCCGTTGCTTTTTCTCTCAATACTATTTCAACTGATTGTCGATCCTTTTGCCTTTGATTATCTATCTCTAACAAACGGCGTTCATAATCAGCCTTTAATTTTTCTCCATAAGCAATTAATTGCGCTGATTGTTGATCAAGATCGTTTTTTATCTTTAAGAGGCGTGCTTCTTCGGCGGGCTTATCTTGCCACCATTTATAAACAGTCTTTTCCCAGTCGTTTATTCCACGAAATCTATCATACAGACGATCCGATATGGTCCGATAAAAGCCAACAATGATAGGACCAACGATACATATAACAATAGCACCAAAGAATAATGTTAATATAATCGCTTGAGCATCTATATTAAGAGCAAAGGCGAGAAGTCCAATGGAATTTAAAAGCCAATTCATGTGATGACATCAAGAAGCGCTTGTTGGTAATGTAGCGGCTAACCGGTCTTTTTATCTATGATTCAAAGCCGTCAATATGTTCTGCAGCCGACCGTACAGGTCCTCGTTAATCCTCACGGAACCTCGCACTACACCAAAAGTAGGTATAAGGACAAATTCGTATGCGACATCATAATATTTGATTGTACTTGGTAGGGCTGGCAACATGACTCTCCAATGACCAAAGCCATAGGGACGCATTAAAACATCGGTTTGTTCAGCTGACAGTACGGTGCCGTCAGGACAGAATGCTACTTCCCAAGGCAATAAATTTCCCACGTGAGGACCAGCATCAAAGTAGATATTCGTAACAGTGAACGGATATGGAGTCTTGTTCCGTAGCGAGAGCCCAAAGTTTTCATTGTGTTTATACATGTGAGCTTCAGTTACGATCGTTTCTACAATTTGGGCTTTGTGTCTCCGTGTCTTTGCGATGAAGTACAAGTACAAAAGACCTGCCCACACTGCGGATACAATAAGACCAGATACGGCGTTGTCTATGACTCCGGTAAAGCGGAGGCCTAAATCATGAAAAAATAGATTGCATATCATATATGTTTCCTTGATTTCCCCGCTTCCCCCCTACTTGCAACGGATCGTATTCTTTCCTTCCCCTCCTGTCGAGCTTGAGCAAAACCCATTGTCACTTTCCCCGCTCCCATTTTGTCCCCATTATTCCCTTGATTAACCCCAACAAGTCCAATATAATCAACCTGTATGCAATCCATTAGTTATCAACAATATATACAATTGCAATGGCTCCAACTCAACAGGCTTCCAAACGGGCTATTCTTTACGCCCGCACCAGTGCCGACTCTGAAAATGAGGGATTAAAACTCTCCATCCTCCTTCGTCTTGATACCAGCATGAGCGGCATTATCAGGACTACGGAGGACAGGTCGAAGAGCAACTGGACGCCTGTAAAAACCTCGCTCAATCCCACGGATACAAAATTATCGGGGAATATTTTGACAGGAACCGTTCAGGCAGGACTTATCCGACTGGCTCACCTTGCTGTGGAGGCTGGGAAAGAAGGGGGCTTGTGAAGAAAACGCCTTTCGCGGCTTGTCGGCGAATGTCGCCAGTTAAACGAGTTCGAGACACCCTGCATCCGGGTCGTTCTCAAAATGATGAATCAATTTCAGTTGTTTGCGCAGGACTTTTTCGTATATGCGCGTCGGTTGGTTGCCAAAACGTAGCCAGATGACTTTCGGCGGGGGCCCATAATAACAACTCATATCATAAAAGTCTTGATCCAGTGTGACAATGACTAATCCATGTGTCTGAGCGTAGTCCCAGATGTTCCGATCCGATTGATCCTTGAGGCCAATTGTCCGGACGTGAGATGAACCAGAAAAAACATCTGCCAACGCCAGCGATAGTTTATGACTGAGATTAGCGTCAAACAACAGCTTCATATTTAGCCGGGCTTTGGATGAATCGGCGTTCGCGTTCGGCGGCATATTCGATGCAAGCGTGAATATCCTGTTCAGTCAGGTCGGGATAATCCGCAATAATTTCTGGAGCTGACATGCCTGCCGCCAGCCAGCCTAACACATCGCCGACCGTAATCCGCAAACCACGTACGCAGGGCTTGCCGCCGCGCTTGCCGGGCTCTATGGAAATAATATCGCGATATTTCATAAATAACCTCTTTTTAACTACATGAAATTCTACCATGCGTTACGATGTCCAGCAACTATTTTATTCGACGCATAGAATCCGGCAGGAATCATTTACCTTGTATTCCCATATCGCGCCCGGGGAGGCAAGGCGATGCTGAGACGGTTCCTTCGTCTCCAGGATAACATGACTGCCGACCTGATGAACTTGCTTGTAGCCCCAGCTCCGGCATAGCACCTTGATCAAATCACTGCCGCTAAGGTCTCGCGGGATTTTCATGCTGAAGCCAGGACTTCATCCCGAATCAGATGAAGTCTGATTACGGGTGGTTGAACTTTGTCGAAAAAGTATGCTTCCACCGCCTCTTTCACATTCCGGCGCAACTCGTCCCATGAATCGGTCTGAGTGAAAATGCTCTCGGTCAGACATTCGGCCACGAAACCGCCGTCTGCTTCCTGTATAACCTCAAAAACTATTTCATTCATGCTGTTACTCTAATCCATTGAATTACCCGGAACAAGAAGAATTTCAACCATAGCTTTTATTGATCATACCACCAGGGGGGCCGATCAGGTTGAGCATGATCACGTGGTGCTTTTCAAGCAGTGTCCGCGCGCGCTTGGCCCACCGATCGTTGGCGCCCATCAGGTTGCGATAGATTTTAATGTTCAGCTTGGGCATAGATTGACCTTCCCCATTTACTGGTCCATTGCCTATGAGAACGTCAGTTGTCGAAGCCCGAATCATATTCCCCTATAAGGGGAAGGAACAGGAGTAATTACCGATCAGGGGCGGGCCTCTTTAATTCACTATGGAATTTGCATTGGCAAGTTCGCGTTGCAACCGTTTTTTCCTTTTAAAGATGGTTGTGAAAGCAAGCCCAACCACAATATTTAATAGGGTTAGATCAAAATAAACCCAACCGGGAAAAGGTAACCAGGTGGTTCTCTTGAGGATCGAGATCAATGCCGCAAAGGTCATCAGGCCGGCCCATACCACGGTAATAAACCGGCAACCGCGGATGAAACTTTCATCATTCCAGTGTTCTTTCGGCAGCCCTCTCCGGGCGTATTGCAAAGCGAAGGGTTTACCGATTAAAACAGTAAACCACATAATGGCGGCAAGTGCCAGATTCGACACTAAATCCATTTCCATGGCCATCCATTTATTATTCAGGAAATTAATCATGATGAGACAAATTAAAAAAAAGATGCAGGTACCCCATGAAAGGATAAAGCCTCGTTTTAAATCGCCAAAACCAAGGGTAACCGAAGCAACCAGACTGATGACAACAGCAATCTTCAGGCTTAACATGGTGTGACCGGAAAGAAAGAGAAAAAGCATCCATGGGAGAAAACCCAGCATCAGAAGTCCAAGCTCTTTAAAATCAGGAATGAAACTTTCGGTATTCTTCATACTGGATATTGTCCGTGGTGTTGGTTGTTCCGTAGAATGTCATGCAGTTATGGAACATATTCTTACCTTGTATTTACAATAACGCCGGGCGAGCCGATCCGGTTGAGCATGATCACGTGGTGCTTTTTCAGCAGTGCCCGCGTTTTGGCCGCCCACTTGTCGTTGGCGCCCCTTTTTTACGAGCGCTAACCAGAAAGATCACTGTACCGGGATGGAACCCGGTCCACCCCACCCGCCTCCGTTGACAAGGATGCTCCTTTTCGCCAACGAGTAGATGTACCAACGGCCGGCATCGTACACCGCCAAGTCGGTTTTGCCATCGCCGTCGTAATCACCGGACAGCGGGATGGAATCCGGTCCACCCCACCGCTCAGCATAGAGGAGGGTGCTACTTTTCGCTAACGAATAGATGTACCAAAGGCCGGCATCGTACACCGCCAGGTCGGTCTTGCCATCACCGTCGTAGTCACCTGATACCGGGATGGAATTTGGTCCACCCCAGGCCCCGCCGTTAAGGAGGGTGGCGCTTCTCACCAACGAGTAGATGTACCAATAACCGTCCTTGTATACGGCCAGATCGGCGTGGCCGTCGCCGTCATAGTCCCCGGACAGCGGGATGGCATTCGCCAAGCCCCACTTCCCGCCGTAGAGGAGCGTGTTTGTCTTAGCCAGCGAGTAGATGTACCAAAGGCTGTTCTGATACACGGCTATGTCGGACTTGCCGTCCTCGTCATAGTCCCCGGACAGCGGGATGGAATCCGTGCCACCCCACCCGCCACCATAGGCCAGGGTGCTGCTTCGCGCCAGCGAGTAGATATACCAGCGACCGGAATTGTACACCGCCAGGTCGGACTTCCCGTCGCCATCGTAATCCCCTGACACCGGGATGGAATCCGCGCTACCCCACCCGCCACCATAGGCCAGGGTGCTGTTTCGCGCCAGCGAGTAGATATACCAGCGACCGGAATTATACACCGCCAGGTCGGACTTACCGTCGCCATCGTAATCGTTTAATACGCTGGCGGGGGCGGGCCCCAATCTGCCTCCCGTGCCAAACGCCTTAATACAGCAATTCATATAAAAGCCATTATCCCTGCTATAGGCTGCCTCCCAAACGGTGCCATTCGCGCTCATGTAGCTTTCACCGGCGTAAGCTGTTGCCGCACTGCTGTACCCAGCAACGCGCGATTCAACCGGGATCGGCCAGATAGTTCCGGGCGCCGTGAACTTGACAACCACGGAAAAACGCGTGTCATATGCCACGGGCGAATCCAGATCCACCGTGTAATACCCGCCATAGGTGACCGTGCCGGTCTTCGTGGCGCCCAGCGTGCCGCTGGTCGGACTCCCGGCGGTAACACCCGTATAGACGCGGACTTCGTAACTGGAGTCGGCGGCCAAGGCGTAAAAACTTATCGCCTTGACGATGCCGGATGTCCCGGAAAAAATATTAGCGCCCCAGGCCGTTGTGGTCCCATACCCATAAGCGGCGCACATGCCCAACGTGTCGTACTGGTAGATGGATTCATAATTTGTCGTGGAGGCCGCGTTGAAAAACAGGCAATTGTCCTTGCCAATGAGGGAGTCATAATATGAAATCCAGAAGTAGCCTGCATTGCCCCAGTCGGTGCCCCAGCTGTTCTTGATCAGGAAGGCGCCGTCACCGGGGGGCGTCGAATTGAAGTTGGTGCGGCTATATGCATCATCCCACCCGACAATGGTGATCGCATGATTGCCTTCCATAGATTTGGAACCGTTATAGTAATAAGCGCAATTGGCATCGTTGTAATAGGCGTCACCATAGTAAAATGCCGAATACATGCCGCCATAGTTCGTAATGGCCTGCTTGATCATATCATTATCGGTGGCCGAGGTGCGGTCGGGAATAAACTGCGCGCTTTGGATATGTTTTTGGACCGGTAATCCGGTGGGACTGTAGAATCCGTTGGAATACGGATCCGCGGATTCAAGCACCGGGCCGCTCCAGCGGCTCAGGTAGGCCAACGACATCCAGTGCTCGCCGCCATCGCCGTAGGGGTGGTCGAAGCCATGTTTGTTGGCCAGGTTGTTTTCAGAGAAGGCCCAGGTTTCGGCGGTCAGGAGGCAGGACTCCATGGAACCAAACGTGGCAAATGCCCAGCAATTACCGTAATTACCCTGATTTTTTACGGGCGATACTTTACTGTAATTGCGTAAATCATAATTGGCGGGTAATATTGCAGACATGCTTCGTTGGGCCGCCAAGAAAGATGGCGAAGGTTGGGGTGCTTTAAAGGGACCCGGTATATAGCCCAGTCCATGGCCATCCGCCGTGCGGGCGGTTAAAGTTTTGGCCTGCAGTTGCTGCTGGTATTGCAGGAAGGCGGGGTTAAGCGGCGCCATCTCAAGAGACCATGCCGGCATAATTCCCGCCAATGCCATCGCCAACACCACTAAACCGGCAGTTAAGAAACGATGCTTGTTCATACTTCAGTCCTCCATTATGTGGAATGTTATAACCTGAATGTTACACAAGTTTGTTGATTTCGCACTCCGAAGTCAATGTTTATTTGTAATACGTCAGAACAGAACGTGTGAAAGAGTAATTCGCACTCGGGTCGGCACCCGCACCGGGGGAACCGATCAGGTTGAGCATGACCACTTGGCGCTTTTTGAGCAGGGCACGGGTGCGCGCCACCCACAGATCGTTGGCGCCCATCAGGTTCCGATAGATTTTAATGTTCAGCTTGGGCATCGTGTTCCCCCTCAATGCTGTCCGGATACACAGTTCCTTTACCCCGTCCGTTGTTGGCAAGTTTTTTAGGTATTAGAACGTTGTTGAAATCAAAATGAGATGGCCGATATTTTGATATAGGTCTATCGCGATATGCGCCGGAAGTGATATTTTAAAAGGTTGACCATTACGGTGAAAATTCCGCTGCCGAGGCTGTGGTTTCAATACTTCGCACCAGGTTTATCGACGATTGACAATCACGGATGGATGACTATCGCTTGTATAGAGTATGGTCTGCTGATGTTTATTCCTTTGCACCTTGCTGTTTAAGAAATTTTACCGCATCCAAATGCTCCAAGTCCACAGCCCACCCCAGCGGCATCTTGCCGCTGTTATCCCTTGCGTTTACGTCCGCACCTGCGTCCACCAGGACTTTAACCACCTCAAGATGGCCCATTATCGCCGCGGCTACCAGTGGCGTATCGCCGGCAATGTCCCTTGCGTTCACCTCCGCACCCTTGTCCACAAGGAATTTGACCATATTTAGCCGGCCCTTGAACGCAGCCGCCATCAAAGGCATCCTGCCGCTATTATCCCTTGCGTTTACGTCCACACCTGCGTCTAACAGGACTTTAACCACCTCCGTATTGCCATAATTTGCAGCCCACATCATCGGCGTCCAGCCGTCATTTTCCCTTGTGTTCACGTCCGCACCTTTAGATATCAGGAAGTGGACTATATCCAGATGACCTTTGGACACAGCCCACACAAGCGGTGTCCTGCCGTCATTGTCTTTTGCGTTCACGTCTGTACCTTTTTGTAAATACCATTTTACTGCGGCAAGATCACCTTTTGCGGTGGCATTGTGTATGGCTTGCTGGCTGCACCCTATTGTGAACACCATAAGCAACCATATAAACACGAATGCCTTTTTTGTAATTTTCTTCATAGGGTTTTATTTTCTGGGTCTCGCAACTTAGTGCTTAACACGGCGCTTTACGCAACAAGGCCAGGTATGCACCCACGGCCAGGATCGTCATGATAAACATTCCAACATCGACATCCTGGCACCATGTTGTGTTGTGCCAAGGAACATACAGCTTGGAAAGCGGCACATAAAGGACGGCGAAGAACCCGATTTGCAACGCCAAAAGCACAATTCCAAACCAGCGCGAGAGCCAAAAACAAACTAAGGCCAGTCCAGCCGACAGGATGAGCGGATTAAACAGTGTACCCTTATGGATAACCGTGTCAGATAACATCATAAGACACCAAGCCGCCGTCGTAGCGCATCCTACAAGCAGACATTTAAACCCAGCCAACGAAACCGGTGTGCCGACACGGCGAGACACCGCTAAAAACACGAGTCCCGGCACTGTAAGAATGAGCGGCCCGAGCGATGGGATCAGATGGCCAAAAACCAAGGCCCGCATCCAAGAAACGACGTTGGTCGTGTTTATGGCGGATAATGGCGGTATGTAGGCGGGGAGATAGCCAAATATTATTGCAAGGTTTATCAGCTTCATTTTTACGATCTGTCCGAGCGACAGGCGCGAATACGAATCGATAATGGTCGCCAGTATGGAGCGATCGTCCCACCACGTCGTGGATCCACCTATATGCATTTTAATTAACGCATCGCCGGGCGGATCGTACGTTTTCTGAAATATCATCCACGACAGCATGACAACGGCAAATGGGATCAACGCGTAAAGAATGGTCCGGATGGAAGGCGTTCGGCGAAGCAGCAGCGTTGCCACCGCGATGCCAATCAAGCCGAAGAAACTACCCCCGTGGGCCAGCATGGCCAAGCCGGCGCTACTGCCGATAATCAGGCCGGTTATGCAGTCATCTTTCCGGTCATCACAACGGGCCCGAAACAATAGTTCCGCCGTCACGATAAACAAGAATAGAACCGCCAGTAATTTGGGCCAAACAAAGAAAGAGTGGATGATAAACGCGGGCGAAAAGACTACGAAAGACAGAATTCCAAAGACAATGAGCCTCCCCGCTTTTAATTGTTGGACAAGGATCCATAACCCGGCCAAGGCCAAGCACTGCAGGGGAACCGCCAGACACAAGTAATGCAGATAGATAATACTGCTTGCCTGCGATCCCATGAATAAAGGAGCCTGTAACAGGACAATGCCGGTCTGTAATGGCGGCCGATCACTAAAGCGCCATATGTACGGCCCGGGCCATTTTTCTACAATCGAACGACCGGCATATATCTTTTGCGCACCCCAAAGAGGTAAGTGCTGATCAACGGGCAATGCGTGCGTGAACCGGTTGGCGGAGGTTGTTAAGGGCTTTTCGGTTCCCCCATATAAAAACCCCAGCGCCAAGACGAAGATACTGACGCTGGCAATGATCGCGACGGGC
>Ga0247841_10002986_pt1 | contig 32276 bp, 28 predicted proteins | sample LaCruzMarch2015__2_FD_192410 | JGI IMG/M metagenome (GOLD analysis project Ga0247841, IMG submission 192410) | Freshwater microbial communities from meromictic Lake La Cruz, Castile-La Mancha, Spain - LaCruzMarch2015_18m | ecosystem: Environmental > Aquatic > Freshwater > Lake | place: Spain...
AGCCGCTGCCGCTGAGGGTCACGGTCTTGCCGCGTTTGGCGGAGGTCGGCTTGAGCCCGCTGACGGTGGGCGCCGCCGGCGACGGCGTGACGCTGAAGCTCGCGGCGCTGGTCGCGGCGCCGCCCGGGGTGGTGACGGCGATGAGGCCGCTGGTCGCGCCCGCCGGCACGGTGGCGGTGATCTGCGTGGCGTTGACCACGCTGAAGCTCGCGGCGACGCCGTTGAAGGCGACCGCGGTGACGCCGCTGAAGCCCGTGCCGATGAGGGTCACGGCGGCGCCCACAGGGCCCGCGGCCGGGGTGAAGAACGAGACGGTGGGCGCCGGTGCGGGAGTGGGCGACGGCGTGGGCGAGGGCGAAGGCGTGGGCGTGGGTGTGGGCGTAGGCGTAGGTGTGGGCGTGGGCGTCGGGACAACGGTGAAGCTCGTCGCGCTCGAGGCGGCGCCGCCTGGGGTGGTGACGACGATGAGGCCGGTGGTCGCGCCCGCCGGCACGGTGGCCGTGATCTGCGCGTCGGAGTCGACCGTGAAGGTCGCGGCGGCGCCGTTGAGGGCGACCGCGCCGGCGCCGCTGAAGCCCGTGCCTGTGATGATCACCGGAGTGCCCACCGGGCCCGCGGCCGGGAGGAAGCCCGTGACTGCGGGCGCCGTGGCGATGAGAAAGACGTAGGCGGCGCCGACGTTGGCCTGCCCCGCGGCGTCACGGTACGGCGCGCCGATCAGGGCCGTCCCGCCGGAGAGCGCGACCGAGAAGCCGAAGTCGTCACCGGCGGCGGCGTCGGCGGCGCTCGGCCTGGCCTGCTGCGTCCAGGCGCCGCCGGAGCGCGCGAACACGTAGGCGGCGCCGACGTCGGCCGCCCCCGCGGTGTCCCAGCCCGGGGCGCCGACCAGGGCCGTCTCGCCGGACAGAGCGACCTTGAAGCCGAACGAGTCGTTGGCGATACCGTCGGCGGCGCTCGGTTCGGCCTCCTGCGTCCAGGCGCCGCCGGAGCGCGTGAACACGTAGGCGGCGCCGGCGTCGGCGGCGGCGGTGTCGTGGTTCGGCGCCCCGACCAGGGCCGTGCCGCCGGAGAGAGCGACCGCCTGACCGAACCAGTCGCCGGCGACGCCGTCGGCGGCGATCGGCTTGGCCTGCTGCGTCCAGGCGCCGGCTGAGCGCGTGAAGACGTAGGCGGCGCCGGCGGCGGCCTTCCCCGCGGTGTCGTGGTACGGCGCGCCGACCAGGGCCGTGTCCCCCGAAAGCGCGACCGAGAAGCCGAACGCGTCGTCAGCGGCGCCGTCGGCGGCGATCGGCGTGGCCTGCTGCGTCCACATGCCGCCGGAGCGCGTGAAGACGTAGGCGGCGCCGGAGTCCACCGCCCCCGAGGTGGGGTGGTACGGCGCCCCGACCAGCGCCGTATCGCCGGACAGGGAGACGGAGAAGCCGAAGTCGTCGCCGGCGGCGGCGTCGCCGGCGGCCAGCAGGGCCTGCATGATCCAGGAGCCGCCGGAGCGCACGAAGACGTAGGCGGCGCCGGCGCTCGACTGCCCCGCGATGACCTTGAACGGCGCGCCGACCAGCGCCGTGTCCCCGGAGATGGCGACGGAGCTGCCCAAGTAGTCGCCGGCGGCGCTGTCGGTGGCGGTGAGCTCGGCCTCCGCGATCCAGGCGCCGCCGGAGCGCACGAAGACGTAGGCGGCGCCGGCGCTGGCCATCCCTGAGACCTCGTGGCGCGGCGCCCCGACCAGCGCCGTGTCGCCGAAGACGGCGACCGAGTAGCCGAACCAGTCGGTGGCGGCGCCGTCGGCGGCGGTGAGCTGCGCCTCCTGCAGCGCGAGCTGCGCCGGCAGGGCCGGCGCCGTGAAGTCCGGCGTGTCGCCAGGAGCGGCGGCCGCTGTGGCGGCGCCCAGAGCGGCGGCGGCGAACAGGCAGCAGAGCGCGAGCAGCGCCGGCAGCGCCGCGGCCAGCGGGCGGCGGCGGGCGCGAGGCGTTCGGCGCCCACCTTGCCCTTGAGTGGCGTCTTTGCCGTCACGTGAGTCCATGACCGCCCCTTTCGCAGGTCGCGAGCGACATACCCCTAGGGGGTCGCCGATGACCCATCATAGTGGCTCTCCCAAGCTTGGCAAGGCATGGCGGACCTTGCCGAGGGGGCGAGCATGACGCCGGGGGCGCCCAAGGGGCCGGCGCCCCCGGCATGAGGCCGGCGGCGTTGTCACCCGCGCCGTGCCCCTGAGGCGTTGCGGGAGAAGGCGACGCCCGGTACGGCGACGGCGGCCACCGGGGGCGGAGTGCCGCGGCGGAAGACAGCGGCCCCTACTGCGTCACCGTGAAGCTCAAGGCGTTGCTCCTACCCGCCGCGGTCGTCAGCGTGACCTTCACGGCGCCGTACATGACCTCCGCCGGAACCCTGCACTTGATGCGCGCCTCGCTCCAGGACACGTAGGTGGTGCAGGTCTTGAGGCCGAACCTTACGAGGCCCGTGCCCTGCGCCGCGCCGAAGTTCGTGCCGGTGATGGTGACGAGCGCGCCGCGCTTGCCGGAGGGTGGCTTGAGCGTGACGGCGACGGGCAGAGGCGTGGGAGTCGGCGTGGGCGTTGCAGTGGGCGTTGCAGTCGGCGTTGCAGTCGGCGTTGCAGTCGGCGTCGGCGTCGGGCCGCCGCCGGTGGTGGTGGCGAGGATGACGCCGCCGTCGCCCACCGCCCAGCCGTGGGTGGCGTCGGGGAAGGCGACGCCTTGGAGGTTCGCGCGGCTCCCCGGTCTCTGCGCGATCCAGGTGACGCCGCCGTCCGTGGTGGCAAGGATGCTGCTCACGTCCTTGTTCGGGTCGAAGCCCACCGCCCAGCCGTGGGTGGAGTCGGGGAAGGCGACTCCGGTCTGCAACACGAAGCTCCCCGAGCTCTGGCGACTCCAGGTGGCGCCGCCGTTCGTGGTGGCGAGGATGACGTTGATGCCCACCGCCCAGCCGTGGGTGGCGTCGGTGAAGGCGACGGCCTTGAGCCACGTGCCGCTCCCCGAGCGCTGCTTGCTCCAGGTGGCGCCGCCGTTCGTGGTGGCGAGGATGACGGTCTCGTCGCCCACGTCACCCGCCTTGACGTAGGCGCCGCCCACCGCCCAGCCGTGGGTGGCGTCGATGAAGCAGACGGCGTCGAGGTAGCTGGTGGTCCCCGAGCTCTGCTTCCTCCAGGTGACGCCGCCATCCGTGGTGGCGATGATGGCGCCGGCGCCGCCCACAGCCCAGCCGTGGGTGGCGTCGATGAAGTCCACGCCGTAGAGGATCTCGCCGCCAAACAACCTCTGCGCGCGCCAGGTGGCGCCGCCATTTGCGGTGGTGAGGATGCCGTTGCCCACCGCCCAGCCGTGGGTGGCGTTTATGAAGTGGACGGCTTCGAGATACCTCTGCTTCGCGCTCTGCTTCCTCCAGGTGGCGCCGCCGTTGGTGGTGGCAAGGATGACGCCGCCCTCGCCCACCACCCAGCCGTGGGTGGCGTCGACGAAGTCGACGCCGCAAAGGTCCGCGTCGCTCCCCGACCTCTGCTTGAACCAGCCGGCAGGTGTGGGCGTCGGCGTGGGCGTGGGCGTCGGCGTGGGCGTCGGCGTGGGCGTGGACGCATAGCCGAACCAGTCGATGCCGACGCCTGGGGTGGCGGCCGCTGTTGCGGCAGCGCCCAGAGCGGCGGCGGCGAACAGGCAGCAGAGCACGAGCAGCGCCGGCAGCGCCGCGGCCAGCGAGCGGCGGCGGGCGCGAGGCGTTCGGCGCCCACCTTGCCCTTGAGTGGCGTCCTTGCCGTCACGCGAGTCCATGACCGCCCCTTTCGCAGGTCGCGAGCGACATACCCCCACGGGGTCGCCGATGACCCATCATAGTGGCTCTCCCAAGCTTGGCAAGGCATGGCGGACCTTGCCGAGGGGGCGAGCATGACGCCGTGGGCGCCCAAGGCCGGCGGCGTTGTCACCCGCGCCGTGCCCCTGAGGCGTTTCGGGAGAAGGCGACGCCCGGTACGGCGACGGCGGCCACCGGGGGATCTTGGTGAGGGGGTAGTCGGCTCCTCCTGCGCTACGCCGGCTGCCGACCGGCGCATGTGGATGGGCTGGTGCACGGCAACCCGTGACGACCGCGGGGGCATGTCGCACGACCCCGCCGGGCGGCCGCGACGGCCGCGGGGGCATGTCGAGAATCGGTAGGAGAAGGAAGGGCCTTTCATGACCATCCCCTTCCGTCCGGTCGCGCGTTCAGCCTCCGGATCGACGAGCGGCGAGAAGGCGGACATGGCGCGCCGCGCGCGCCGCGGCCGGGGACTTCGCGCGCCGCGGCCGCCGGGGCCGTGGGATCCGCTGGGCGCACGCGAATCGGTAAGATAAGGAATGGCCCTTTCCTTATCTTACCGATTCGCGACATGCCGCCGGGGCGGGGGTAGTACTCTGAGGGAAGATAAGGAATGTCGGCGGATCCTTATCTTCCCCCTCACCAGCGAGCCTGCGGACGGCCGTCCGCGACCCGACAGTCAAGGAATCCTTATCTTCCCTTTTCGCACTACCCCGCGCCGGGGCCGCCGCGGTCGCCGCGGCCGCCCGCGGGCGGCTGTGCATCCGCCGGGTGCCCCATTCGCGGCTCACCGGCGCCTGAGCGACGGGGATGGTCATGAGGCCCTTTTCTTATCTTGCCGATTCGCCCTACCCCGCCGGGCGGCCGCGACGGCCGTGCCGCACGAAGTCCACGGGCACGGCGTGGATCTGGGCCACATCGACCGCCCGACCATCTCCATGTGCAGCGGGTGGAGGGGACCCGGGGGAGGAGAAGCTGACCGACTACCCCCCTCTTGGTGATTCCTTCCCGGTGGCCGCTACATGTGCTCGGCCCTACTTCGTGCCGGCTGCTTCACTTTGAAAGTCAGCCACAACGTGTCGGCGGCCACGGCCGTGGCGGAGCGCCGCGGCGGAAGACGGCGGCCCCTACCGCTTCACCGTGAAGCTCAAGGCGTTGCTCCTACCCGCCGCGGTCGTCAGCGTGACCTTCACAGCGCCGTACCTGGCCTTCGCCGGTACCCTGCACTTGATGCGCGCCTCGCTCCAGGAGACGTAGGTGGTGCAGGTCCTGCTGCCGAACTTCACGGCGCCCGTGCCCCGCGCCGCGCCGAAGCCCGTGCCGCTGATGGTGACGAGCGCGCCGCGCTTGCCGGAGGGTGGCGTGAGCGTGACGACGACGGGCGGAGGCGTGGGCGTCGGCGTCGGCGTTGCGGTCGGCGTGGGCGTCGGCGTGGGCGTCGGGCCGCCGCTGGCGGTGGCGAGGATGACGCCGTCCTTGCCCACCGCCCAGCCGTGGGTGACGTCGGGGAAGGCGACTCCGTTGAGGTCCGCGCCGCTCTCCGGGGTCTGCGCGCTCCAGGTAGCGCCCCCGTTGGTGGTCTCGAGGATGGCGCCGCCGCCCACCGCCCAGCCGTGAGTGGCGTCGATGAAGTCGACACCGCTGAGCCACGCGCCGCTCCCCGAGCTCTGCGCGCTCCAGGTGGCGCCGCCGTCGGTGGTGGCGAGGACGGCGCCGCCGAGGCCCACCGCCCAGCCGCGGGTGGCGTCGGTGAAGGCGACGCCACTCAGCCACGGGCCGCTCCCCGAGCGCTGCTTGCTCCAGGTGGCGCCGCCGTTCGTGGTGGCGAGGATGACGGTGGCGTCGCCCACGCCGCCCGCCGGAACGTAAGTGCCGCCCACCGCCCAGCCGCGGGTGGCGTCGATGAAGCACACGGATTGGAGGATGCTGGTGGTCCCCGAGCTCTGCTTGCTCCAGGTGGCGCCGCCGTTCGTGGTGGCGAGGATGGCTCCGCCGCTGCCCACAGCCCAGCCGTGGGTGGCGTCGATGAAGTCGACGCCGTAGAGGATCTCGCCGCCAAACGGCCTCTGCACGCTCCAGGTGGCGCCTCCATTTGTGGTGGTGAGGATGCTGCCGCCCACCACCCAGCCGCGGGTGGCATCGACGAAGTGGACGGCTTCGAGGAGCTTCTGCTCCGAGGTCTGCATGCTCCACGTGGCGCCGCCGTTCGTGGTGGCGAGGATGGCGCCGTCGAGGCCCACCGCCCAGCCGCGGGTGGCGTCGATGAAGGCGACGCCGGTGAGCTCCGCGGTGGTCCCCGAGCTCTGCCTGGACCAGCCGCCGGGCGTGGGCGTCGATGTGGGCGTCGGCGTAGGTGTAGGCGTAGGCGTCGGTGTAGGCGTGGGCGTGGGCGACGGGCTGACCCCGGCATAGATCCATTTGATGCCCGCGACGTCACCAGCGGCGAGCGTGCGTTTCTGCTGGTTCTCGTCGCCGTAGCCGTACATCACCTTGCCCGAGTCGCCGGGCATGTACTGGTCGAGGAGCGCGAGCCAGTGCCCGATCTCGTGCATCGCGATGGTCTGGATGTCCATGGCGCCCGAGCCGGGAGCGCCGTCGCTCCAGAGGAAGGCGTTGCTGAACTGGACGTCGGCCTCGAGCATGTTGCCGGAGGAGGTGTTCCAGTAGTAGGTGGCCAAGCCGATGACTCCCTCGGGGAGCCCGTCGGCCCAGGAGATCACGTTCTTGCCGTCCTTGGCTCTGCCGAGGGTCGTCGTGCCGCCGTCGGTGAACTGGAAGCCCGAGCCGGCGGCGTTCCACACGCTGCCGGCGGCGTCCACGAGGCTCTCGCGCAGGGCGTCGTCGATGCCCGACGGGTTGACCAGATACGTGGCCCCCGCGCTCGGCCACTTGGCCCCTCCGTAGCCGAACGGCACGGCGAAGTCGTAGGCGTTGGACTCCTGGCTCGCCGCGGTGGTGACCACGACCGGTCCCGAACCGGCGGAGGCGGTGTAGCCGTCGATGGTGGGCGTCGGGACGGCGCAGTCGATGCTGGTGTCCGTCCACGACGAGATGTCGCCGGCGCTGCAGCGCATGACATCGTCGCGCCCGTAGGAGAACTCTACCTTGCCGGTCGAGGAGCCGAAGCCGCTCCCGGAGATCGTCACGTGGCTGTTGGTGCCGGCGGACGCCTCGGCGGGCGAGATCGACGAGATCGTCGGCGCGCCGGACCGCGGCGCGGCGGCCGCGGGCGCCGCGGGCTGGGCGGGGCGCGGCGCCGCGGACCTGGCGGGGCGCAGCGCCGCCCCGATGCGGCGGCTCATGGCCCGCGTGCTGAGGCCGCTGCCGAGCACGCGGCCGGCGACGACGTCGAGCTTCCCCTGGAAGCCGGCCATCACCCAGCCGCGGGCATCGACGAAGACGTAGCACTGGTCGCCCGGCTGGAACGAGGCCATGGCGTCGATGACCACCCGGGAACCGTCGGGGAGCGCGCCGCCGGGCACGTACACGGTCTTGAACGCGGAGCGGACGCCCTTGAGGGAGTCCTTCACCCGGATGCGCACGGCCGTGCGCACGCCGGCGGGGGTCTGCCCGACGGCTGTGGAGACCACGGCGCCCTCGACGACCGTGGTGGCGCGCCGCGAGAGCTGTTCGATCGACATCCGTTCGAGGGTGGTCGCGCGGACCGGGGCCGGCCAGGCGAGCGCCAGGAGAAGCGCGAGCAACAGGCACGCGGCAGCGAGTGCGCGCCATGACCGGGCCGCGCTGTCGACAGCGAAGGCCCCCTTGGTAGTGGTAGCCATGATCATTCTCCGTTCGTCGGTGCGATCGATGCGGTTTCCCGGGGCGCGCCGCTGTGAGGCTCCGCGAGCGCTCGCAGCGGGCTGCGCGCCGGGTACGTGCTGGTCGTTGCGCGATGCTGGTGCACGTGGCCCCCGTTCTGTCAGGCTGCCGCTGGTCCCACAGACGGACGCCGGGCCTTCCCCGGCGACCGCCTTGCGGCGACGCTGGCGTGCCCGTGGCAGCGGCGCCGCGGGTCCTCCTCCCGAGGTTATCGGCAGTCAGGCCCGCGGACTGTAGTTGTGACGCCGCGGGCTGCCGCAGGTCGGGGCGCGGGCGGCCGCAGGCGAGCCCGCGCGCCTGGTGAACAGGGACGATGCTTGCTGGATGAGCGACGCCGCCGGTCTGTTCGTCGCCGCGTTCCCCGAGGAACACAAGGCGTTCGCGGCGCGCGCCCTCGGCCGCGGCAAGCAGGCGCGCGGCATGGTGGCCTGCGGCGTGCCCAAGGGCGGCGGCCCAGCCTTCACGGTCGGCTCCATGACCGAGTGCACGTCTCTGACGCACGGCGTCTGGACGACCAGCGCCAAGTCCGGCGGCAAGCTCGCGCTGCTCACGGTGACGGCGAGGGACCTGGGCCGCGCGCCGTCCTCCAGGGTCGACCCCCCGGCGGCGCCCGTCGTGGACGCCGAGGGCACGCGCTGGGGCGGCTTCGAGCGCAGCGCGCCCGGTTTCGCCGGCTCCGAGCAGCTCGCGCGCAAGCGCCTGCGCCTCGGCGCCAAGGCGAGCGGCAGGGCGAGCGGCAAGGTGGTCATCAGCGTGCCCAGACAGGCGAAACTGAGGACGACCCGCTACGAGGCGGGAGTGCCGGGGGCGCCGCTCGAGGTGCGGGCGACGCGGTAGGCGGCGCTGCCCCCGCGTCCTCACGGCGACCGGGTGAGCGACTCGCCCGTGGGCGGCGAGCTCGTCGTCACCGTGACCTTGACGGCGCCGCGCCTGGCGGAGGCGGGCTTGAGCCAGGCGATCTGGGGCGCGCCCCTCCCCGGGTCCGGCGCGCTCCAGGCGCCGGCAGCGGGCGGTCGTTGCCGACCCCGCCCGCCCGCGCCCATCCCGCCGGCCGGCGTCAGTGCGCGGTGAAGGTCCTATAGACCGAGGTCACGTCCCCGGCCTCGGCACGGACCCGCCACTTGCCAGGCTTGAACACCATTTTCACGCTGTACTTGGTGTACCCATGCCACACGCGGTATGAATCCGCGGGCTTCCGCGCCAGGACCATCTGCCACCGTCCTCCGATGTTGTGCTCCCAAAAGACCACGATGCGGTCCCCGGCCTTCAGCCGCGGCACGACCGTGCCCCAGCTCTCGATCCGCGCGCCGGCGCGGACGGGAGACGGGACGCGCGGCGGCGTCACCTCGTAGCGCGCCGGCACGCGGGGGCCGCCGCCATCGGTGGTGGCGAGGATGACGCCTTCGCGTGGGCCGCTCGCCCCATAGCCGTTGTCGCCCACCGCCCAGCCGTGGGTGGCGTCGGGGAAGGCGACGCCCATAAGCAGCTCCTCGGTCGTCCCCGCGCTCTGCGCGCCCCAGGTGGCGCCGCCGTCCGTGGTGGCGAGGATGGCGCCGCGAAGGTGGAAGCTGTCGTCGCCCACCGCCCAGCCGTGGAGGGCGTCGGTGAAGGCGACGGCTTTGAGGTGCGCGGTGCTCCCCGAGTACTGCTGGCGCCAGGTGACGCCGCCGTTCGTGGTGGCGAGGATAAAGCCGCCGAGGCCCACCGCCCAGCCGTGGGTGGCGTCGGTGAAGGCGACGCCACTGAGCCAGTCGCTCCCCGAGGTCTGCGCGCTCCAGGTGGCGCCGGCGTCCGTGGTGGCGAGGATGACGCCGGCCTCGCCCACCGCCCAGCCGTGGGTGGCGTCGGTGAAGGCGACGGCGTCGAGGCTCTTGCTGATCCCCGAGTCCTGCTCGCTCCAGGTGGCGCCGCCGTTCGTGGTGGCGAGGATGACGTTGATGCCCACCGCCCAGCCGTGGGTGGCGTCGGGGAAGGCGACGGCGTTGAGCCACGCGGTGGTGCCTGAGGCCTGCTTGCTCCAGGTGGCGCCGCCGTCCGTGGTGGCGAGGATGGTGCCTTCGCTTCCGACCGCCCAGCCGTGGGTGGCGTCGCTGAAGGCGACGGCGCGGAGCCCCTCGGTGGTCCCCGAGCTCTGCGAGCTCCACGTGGCGCCGCCGTCCGCGGTGGCGAGGATGCGGCCGCCGTAGCCCACCGCCCAGCCGTGGGTGGCGTCGGTGAAGGCGACGGCGTTGAGCGACGCGGTGGTCCCCGAGCTCTGCGTGAACCAGCCGTCGGCGGCTGCGGCGCCGGCGGGCAGCGCCAGGGCGAATGTGAGCAGGACGAGCGCCAGGCCGAGGAGCCTGGTGGCGCGCCGCCGGGCGGCCGGCTTGCCGGTGGGTGTCGCGGACTGCAGCATGTGGTACCTCCCCGTGAAGGCGCGACGGCGGGCGTCACGCCACTTGAGCTAGCCGCGCAAGGGCTGGCGTGACCCGCGGCGCGGCGTCCCCGCACGCGCATGGCGGGCGCCGCCGACTCGCGCCGCCCCCCTCTACGGGCGACAGCCCTCATCGACCTATCCTGCCGACGTGGGAGGGGACTGTCAACAGGATGGCGGACCTTGCGCGGCGGGCATCGTCCGGGAGCCGGTCGCCGGCGCGCCGTCGGGCAGCGGCGGCGCGATCCAGTCGGACTCGCGCGCGTGGGACAGAGGCGGTGCGGGGCATGCGTCTGCGCGCTTGCGCGCGCGTAGGTGCGGGTCGGCGCGCGCGCGGGCGCGCCGCAGGCGGGCACGAACGGGAGCAGGCCAAGCGCCAGAAGCGCGGTGATCCAGGGCGCCCCTGCGAACAGACTCACCGCGCGAGCAGGGCGCCGCGGGCCTTCAGCTCCACGAGGCCTCCCGGCGGTCGAGGGCGGGCGTGCCGGCGTGCGGTGGTTCCCAATCGCGCCGCCCTCGGCCATCCCGCCGGCCGGCGTCAGTACGCGGTGAAGACCCTGGAGGCCGAGATCACGTCCGCGGCCTCGGCACGGACCCGCCACTTGCCGGCGGCGAACACCATTCTCACGCTGTACTTGGTCGACCCAAATACGTTGCGGTACGAGTCCGCGGGCTGCCGTGCGCGGACCATCTGCCAGCGCCCTCCGATGTAGTGGTCCCAGAAGACCACGATGCGGCTCCCGGCCTTCAGCGCCGGCCTGACCCTGCCCCAGCTCTCGATCTGCGTGCCGGCGCGGACGCGGTGCGGGACAGCCGGCGGCGTCACCTTGTAGCGTGCCGGCACGCGGGGGCCGCCGCCATCGGTGGTGGCGAGGATGACGCCGCCGCTGCCCACCGCCCAGCCGTGGGTGGCGTCGGTGAAGGCGACGGCTTGGAGCCACGAGTCGCTCCCCGAGCGCTGCGCGCCCCAGGTGGCGCCGCCGTTCGTGGTGGCGAGAATGACGGTGGGGCCCTCGTCGCCGCCCACCGCCCAGCCGTGGGTGGCGTCGGTGAAGGCGACGGCTTGGAGGTACTTGCTGCTCCCCGAGTCCTGCTCGCGCCAGGTGGCGCCGCCGTTGGTGGTGGCGAGGACGGTGCCGACGTCGCCCACCGCCCAGCCGTGGGTGGCGTCGCTGAAGGCGACGCCCAGGAGCCACGGGTCGTCCCCCGAGTACTGCTCGCGCCAGGTGGCGCCGCCGTCCGTGGTGGCGAGGATGGCGCCGTAGCCCACCGCCCAGCCGTGGGTGGCGTCGGTGAAGGCCACGGCGTCGAGGTCCCTCCAGTTGCTCCCCGAGCTCTGCGCGCTCCAGGTGGCGCCGCCATTGGTGGTGGCGAGGATGACGCCGTCGTCGCCCACCACCCAGCCGTGGGTGGCGTCGGTGAAGGCCACGGCGTTGAGGTCCCCGGTGGTCCCCGAGGTCTGCGCGATCCAGGTGGCGCCGCCGTCCGTGGTGGCGAGGATGGCGCCGGTGCTGATCTGGGTCGCCTGATCGTAGGAGCCGCCCACCGCCCAGCCGTGGGTGGCGTCGCTGAAGGCGACGGCCTTGAGCTGCGCGGTGGCCCCCGAGCTCTGCGCGATCCAGGTGGCGCCGCCGTCCGTGGTCGCCAGGATGACGCCGTCGTCGCCCACTACCCAGCCGTGGGTGGCGTCGCTGAACGCGACGCCGCGGAGGGTCGCGTCGCTCCAGTACCCCGATCTCTGCGTGAACCAGCCGGCGGCGGCCGAGGCGCCGGCGGGCAACGCCAAAGCCAGGGTGAGCAGGATCAGCGCCAGGCCGAGGAGCCTGGTGGCGCGCCGCCGGGCGGCCGGCCTGCCGGTGGGTGTCGCGGACTGCAGCATGTGGTACCTCCCTGTGAAGGCGCGACATCGGGCGTCACGCCGCTTGAGCGAGCCGCGCAAGGGCTGCCGTGACCCGCGGCGCGGCGTCCCCGCGCGCGGAAGGCGGGCGCCGCCGACTCGCGCCGCCCCCCTCTACGGGCGACAGCCCTCATCGACCCATCCTGCCGACGTGGGAGGGGACTGTCAACAGGATCGCGGACCTTGAGCGGCGGGCATCGTCCCGGGGGCCAGCCGCCGGCGCGGCGTCGCGCGGCGGCGCGATCCAGCCGCACTCGCGCCCGCGAGGCAGACCGTGAGGCAGAGACGGCCGGGGCATGCGTCTACGCGCTTGCCCACGGGCACGTGCGGGTCGGCGCGCGCGGGCGCGCCGCAGGCAAGCCGGAGCGCGGGTGGATCACGTGGGCTCCACTCAGGATGCGCAGGCGCGTGCAGGCGCGTGCCCGCAGGCGCGCGCGCAGGCGCGCGACCCGCGCTCCGTCACGACCTCTGCGGAGATCAGCACCGCGGACGGCGACGTGCTCGCCACGGCGTCGCCCACGAACGTCTACGTGAGCGTCGATCTGACGATCCGCAACCTGCACGGCGCCGCCCTCGAGGCGCGCGCCCTGGGCCCCGGCGAGCAGGTGCGCGGCATGGCGGCCTGCGGCGTGGCCACGGGCACGGCGCTCAAGAGCGTCGTCTGCGCGGCCGACCCCATGGTCGCGATCGGCCGCGACGGCCTGACGGTCACGGCGCCGCGCGCCGGGCGCGGGCTGCGCCGGGCGCGGACGCCCGCCGAGGCCGTCGAGCGGCGCTCGCGTGAGGGCGCCGGGCGCGGTTCGCGCCGTGGGCCGCTACCGCTTCACCGTGAAGCTCCTGGCGTTGCTCACGCCGGCCGTGGTGGTCACCGTGACCTTGAGCGCGCCGTGCTTGGCCGCGGTGGGCACCTTGCACCCGATCTGGGTGGCGCTCCAGGAGACGTACTAGGTACACGTCTTGGCGCCGAACCTCACGGCGCCGGCGCCCTGCGCCGCGCCGAAGTCGGCGCCGCTGATGGTGACGAGCGCGCCGCGCTTGCCGGAGGGGGGCTTGAGCCTGGCGATCTGAGAGGGCCCGCTCCCCGGATCTTGCGCGCTCCAGGTGGCGCCGCCGTTGGTGGTGGCAAGGATGACGCCGTCGTCGCCCACCGCCCAGCCGTGGGCGGCGTCGGTGAAAGCGACGGCGCGGAGGTGCGCGCCGCTCCCCGAGCGCTGCTTGATCCAGGTGGCGCCGCCGCCGTCCGCGGTGGCGAGGATGGAGCCAGAGGACAACCTCCAGTCGTAGCCCACCGCCCAGCCGTGGGTCGCGTCCGTGAAGGCGATGCCACCGAGGTTCGCGGTGGTCCCCGAGGGCTGCGCGCTCCAGGTGGCGCCGCTGTCCGTGGTGGCGCGGATGGCGCCGCCCTCGCCCACCGCCCGGCCGTGGGCGGCGTCGCTGAAGGCGACGTCGTAGAGGCATGGGCCGCTCCCCCAGCTCTGCCTGACCCGGCCGTCGCCGCCGCTGGAGACGAAGGCCGAGGCGCCGGCCGGGAGCGCCAGGGCGAGGGTGAGCAGGATCAGCGCCAGGCCAAGGAGCCTGGAGGCGCGCCGCCGAGTGGCCGGCTTGCCGGTGGGTGTCGCGGACGCGGACTGCCGCACGTGGTACCTGCCCGTGAAGGCGCGGCGCCGGGCGTCACGCCGCTTGAGCGAGCCGCGCAGGGCGCCTGCGCCCCACCGCGCGGCGTCCCCGCACGCGGAAGGCATGTGCCGCGGACGCGCGCGGCCCTGCTTCGCGGGCACGGAGCCTGTCGTCTGCCTATCCTACTCGGCGGCGGGGACCGCTGACCTGACGCTGTGGCAGCCGGGGCGCGGAAGGCGGCCGGCCGGTCGTCTCCTGTCGTGCCCACCGCGCGGGAGGGGCGCCGCGGGCCTTCAGCTCCACATCGCCACCCGGCGGTCGCGCGCCGGCGGGCGGTCGCTCCCGATCCCGCCGCCCGCGTCCCGGCTTGCCGGCCGGCGTCAGTACACGGTGAACCTCCTGACGGCCGAGGTCACGGGTTCGTGATCCCCGGCCGTGGCACGGACCCGCCACTTGCCGGCGGCGAACACCATTCTCACGCTGTACCTGGTCGACGAGGCTGCGTTGCGGTACGAGTCCGCGGGCTTCAGCGCCAGGACCATGTCCCACCGCCCTCCGATGTAGTGCTCCCAGAAGACCACGATGCGGTCCCCGCCCGTTAGCGCCGGCTTGACCGTGCCCCAACTCTCGATCCGCGCGCCGGCGCGCACGCGAGGCGGGACGCGCGGCGGCGTCACCTTGTAGCGCGCCGGCACGGGGGGGCCACCGCCATCGGTGGTGGCGAGGATGACGCCGCCGAGGCCCACCGCCCAGCCGTGGGTGGCGTCGGTGAAGGCGACAGCCATAAGGAGCTGCTGGGTGGTCCCCCCGCGCTGCGCGCTCCAGGTGGCGCCGCCGTTGGTGGTGGCGAGGATGGCGCCTTCGGAGCCCACCGCCCAGCCGTGGGTGGCGTCGATGAACGTGATGGCAGCCAATTCAGCGGTGCTCCCCGAGCTCTGCTCGCGCCAGGTGGCGCCGCCGTTGGTGGTGGCGAGGATGGCTCCCCAGACGCCCACCGCCCAGCCGTGGGTGGCGTCGCTGAAGGTGACGTCGTTGAGGTCCTCGGTGGTCCCCGAGCTCTGCTTGCTCCAGGTGGCGCCGCCGTTGGTGGTGGCGAGGATGACGCCGCCCTCGCCCACCGCCCAGCCGTGCATGGCATCGACGAAGTCGACGGCCAGGAGGACCCCGAAGGTCCCCGAGTCCTGCAAGCTCCAGGTGGCGCCGCCGTTGATGGTGGCGATGATGATGCCCAGCTCGCCCACCGCCCAGCCGTGGGTGGCGTCGGGGAAGGCGACGCCCCAGAGCGTCACGTGGAACGGGGAGCTCTGCTTGCTCCAGGTGGCGCCGCCATCGGTGGTGGCGAGGATCGTGGCGCCGCCGCCCACCGCCCAGCCGTGGGTGGCGTCGGGGAAGGCGACGTCCGCGAGGAGCTGGGTGGTCCCCGGGCTCTGCGCGCTCCAGGTGGCGCCGCCGTCGGTGGTGGCGAGGATGGCGCCGAGGCCCACTGCCCAGCCGTGGGTGGCGTCGGTGAAGGCGACTGCGTCGAGGTACGCGGTGCTCCCCGAGGTCTGCGTGAACCAGCCGTCGCCGGTCGGTGTGGGCGTGGGAGGCGGCGTGGGCGTGGGCGACTCTCCGCCGCCGTTGGTGGTGGCGAGGATGGTACCGTTCTTGCCCACCGCCCAGCCACGGCCGGCGTCGATGAAGTCGACGCTGCCGAGCTGCGCGGTGGTCCCCGAGCTCTGCGGGAACCAGCCGTCGCCGAAGGCCGAGGCGCCGGCGGGCAGCGCCAGGGCGAGGGTGAGCAGGATCAGCGCCAGGCCGAGGAGCCGGGTGGCGCGCCGCCGGGCGGCCGGCTTGTCGGTGGGTGTCGCGGACTGCGGCATGTGGTACCCCCACGTGAAGGCGCGACGACGCTCGTCACGCCGCTTGAGCTGACTGCGCAGGCTGAAAGGCATGTGCCGCGGAAGCGCGCAGCCCCTTGTCTGCGGTCAGGAACCCGACTCTTCCTACCATTGTCGACAGCGGAGACGGCGGACTTGAATCGGCGGCCGTCCTCCCGGAGGGCCGCCCCGCCGATCCGCTCCGTTGGGCGGCGGTACGATCCAGTCGCACTCGCGCCCGTGAGGCGAACGTGAGGTAGAGCCAAGCCGGGCCACGCGTCTGCGCGCTTGCGCGCGAACGCGTATCGGTCGGCGCGCGGGCACGCCGCCGACACGCACGAACGGGAGCAGACCGAGCGCCCGCAGCGCCGTGGTCCAGGCCGCCCCTGCGAACCGACCCGCCGCGCGAGCGGGGCGCAGCGGGCCTTCGGCTTCAAGAGGCCTCGCGGCGGTCGAGGGCGGGCCGGCGGGCGGTCGTTGCCGACCCCGCTCGCCCGCGCCCATCCCGCCGGCCGGCGTCAGTACACGGTGAAGGTCCCATAGACCGAGGTCACGGGTTCGTGATCCCCGGCCGTGGCACGGACCCGCCATTTGCCGGGCTTGAACATCATTCTGACGCTGTACCTGGTGGACGAGGCCGTGTTGCGGTACGAGTCGGCGGGCTTTCGCGCCAAGACCATGTCCCAGCGCCCTCCGATGTAGTGCTCCCAGAAGACCACGATGCATTCCTTGGCCTTCAGCTGCGGCTTGACCGTGCCCCAACTCTCGATTCGCGCGCCGGCGCGCACGCGAGAGGGGACGGCCGGCGGCGTCACCTTGTAGCGCGCCTTCACGGCAGGGCCGCCGCCATCGGTGGTGGCGAGGATGACGCCGTTCTGGCCCACCACCCAGCCGTGGGCGGCGTCGGTGAAGGCGACGGCGTCGAGGCTCGCGATGTTCCCCGAGCTCGGCGCCCCCGAGCTCTGCGCGCTCCAGGTGGCGCCGCCGTTGGTGGTGGCGAGGATGACGCCGCCGTCGCCCACCACCCAGCCGTGGGTGGCGTCGCTGAAGGCGACGCCGTAGAGGCCCGCGGTGGTCCCCGAGCTCTGCGCGCTCCAGGTGGCGCCACCGTTGGTGGTGGCGAGGATGGCACCCCAGATACCCACCGCCCAGCCGTGAGTGGCGTCGCTGAAGGCGACGCCGAAGAGGTACCCGCTGGTCCCCGAGCTCTGCGCGCTCCAGGTGGCGCCGCCGTCCGTGGTGGCGTGGATGGTACCGTAGTCGTCCACCGCCCAGCCGTGGGTGGCGTCGGGGAAGGCGACGGCGTTGAGGCTCGCGGTTGTCCCCGGCGGCGTCACCTGCACGCTCCAGATGGCGCCGCCGTTGGCGGTGGCGAGGATGAGACCGCCAACGACGGGGCCCACCGCCCAGCCGTGGGTGGCGTCGGGGAAGGCGACGTCCGTGAGCGTCTCGGTGGTCCCGGAACTCTGCGCGCTCCACGTGGCGCCGCCGTTGGTGGTGGCGAGGATGACGCCGCCGGCGCCCACCACCCAGCCGTTGGTGGCGTCGCTGAAGGCGACGGCGTAGAGCACCTCGGTGGTCCCGGAACTCTGCGCGCTCCATGTGGCGCCGCCGTTGGTGGTGGCGAGGATGCGGCCTTCGGGGCCCACCGCCCAGCCGTGGGTGGCGTCGCTGAAGGCGACGCCGTAGAGGGGCGCGAGGGTCCCCGAGCTCTGCTTGAACCAGCCCCCGTGGCCTGAGGAGATGGATGCAGAGGCGCCGGCGGGCAGCGCCAGGGCGAGGGCGAGCAGGACGAGCGCCGGGCCGAGGAGCCTCAGAGGGCGCCGCCGAGCGGCCGGCTTGCTCGTGAGTGTCGCGAACTGCAGCATGAGATACCTTTCCTGTGAAGGCGCGACGCCGGGCGTCACGCCGTTGACCTGACCGCGCTCGGCCCCTGTGACCCGCTGCGCGGCGTCCCCGAGGAAGGCGGCTACTGCGAGCTCGCGCCGGCCCCCACTGCGGACGACAACTCTTGTCACGTCATCCTGCTGATTCGAGAGGGACGTGTCAACGGGACGGCGGACCTTGAGCGGCGGACATCGTCCGGGGGGCCGATCGCCGGCGCGCCGTCGGGCGGCGGCGGTACGATCCAGTCGCACTCGCGCCCGTGCGGCGGAGGCGATCCGGGCCGTGCGTCTGAGCGCTTGCCCACGGACGCCTGCCCGTCGGCGCGCGCGGGCACGCCACCGCCAGGCACGAACGGGAGCAGACCGAGCGCCCGCAGCGCCGTGGTCCAGGCCGCCGTTACGAACAGACTCACCTCGCGAGCAGGGCGCCGTGGGCCTTCGACTCCACATCGCCTCGCGGTGGTCGAGGGCGGGCGTGCGGTCGCTCCCGACCCCGCCCGCCCGCGCCCGTCCCGCCGGCCGGCGTCAGTACGCGGTGAAGGTCCTGACGGCCGAGGTCACGGGTTCGTGAGCCCCGGCCGTGGCACGGACCCGCCATTTGCCGGGCTTGAACACCATTCTCACGCTGTACCTGGTCGACAAGGCTGTGGTGCGGTACGAGTCGGCAGGCTTTCGCGCCAGGACCATGTCCCAGCGCCCTCCTATGTAGTGCTCCCAGAAGACCACGATGCGGTCCCCGGACTTGAGCGCCGGCTTGACCGCGCCCCAGCTCTCGACCCGCGCGCCGGCGCGAACGCGGGGCGGGACGGCCGGCGGCGTCACCTTGTAGCGCGCCTTCACGGGGGGGCCGCCGCCATCGGTGGTGGCGAGGATGACGCCGGTGCTGATCTGGGTCGCCTGATCGACAGCGCCGCCCACCGCCCAGCCGTGGGTGGCGTCGGTGAACGTGACGTCGTTGAGCGATGCGGTGGTCCTCGAACTCTGCGCACTCCAGGTCCAGCCGCCGTTGGTGGTGGCGCGGATGACGCCGTAGGGGCCCACCGCCCAGCCGTGGGTGGTGTCGTTGAAGGAGACGGCGTTGAGGTACTCTGTGGTCCTCGAGCTCTGCGCGCTCCAGGTGGCGCCGCCGTCGGTGGTGGCGAGGATGACGCCGGCGTAGCCCACCGCCCAGCCGTGGGCGGCGTCGGGGAAGGCGACGGCCATGAGGTGCGCGGTGGGCGAGCTCTGCTTGCTCCACGTGGCGCCGCCGTTGGTGGTGGCGAGGATGACGCCGCCGGTGCCCACCGCCCAGCCGTGGGCGGCGTCGGTGAAGGCGACGCCGAGGAGCCACTCGGTGGTCCCCGAGCTCTGCGAGCTCCAGGTGGCGCCGCCATCGGTGGTGGCGAAGATGGTACCGCCGTAGGACACCGCCCAGCCGCGGGCGGCGTCGGTGAAGGCGACGGCGGAGAGGGAACTGGTGGTTCCCAAGCTCTGCTTGACCCAGCCGTCGTCTCCCGAGGCGATGAAGGCGGAGGCTCGGGCAGGCAACGCCAAAGCCAGGGTGAGAAGGACGAGCGCCAGACAGAGGAGCCTGGTGGCGCGGCGCCGGGCGGCCGGCTTGCCGGTGGCTGTCGCGGACTGCGACATGTGGTACCTCCCCATGAAGGCGCGACGCCGGGCGTCGCGCCGCTTGAGCGAGCCGCGCAGGGCTGCGGCGCCCTGCGGCGCGGCGTCGCCGCACAAGAAGGCGTGTACGACAGACTCGCGCACCCCCTCGGATGCGGCAGTAGCCCTCGTCGAACTATGCTGCTGATACGGACGAGGCCTGTCAAGGGGTACTGCAGACCTGGATCGGCAGACATCCTCCCGGGGCCGGCCGCCGGCGCGGCGTCCCCGCTCGCGGAAGGCCTGCGCCGCGAAAGCGCGCAGCCCCTGCTTCGCGGGCACGGACCGTGTCGTCTGCCTGTCCTGCTCGGCGGCGGGCGCCGCTGACCTGACGCGGTGGCAGCCGGGGCGGCGGAACGCGGCCGGCTGGCCGGCCGCCTCTTGTCAGGCCCACCGCGCGAGCAGGGCGCCGCGGGCCTTCAGCTCCACGAGGCCTCACGGCGGTCGAGGGCCGGCGCGCGGTCGCTCCCGATCCCGCCGCCCGCGCCCGTCCCGCCGGCCGGCGTCAGTGCGCGGTGAAGCGCCCGACGGCCGAGGTCACGGATACACAGTGAACTTCTTGTAGGGCGACTTCACTTTGAAGGTCACCCAATCCGTGGCGGTGGCGCGGACCCGCCACTTGCCGGGCTTGAACTTCGCCCCCGCCCTGTAGTACCGGCCGAGGGTCGGGTCCACTCGGGTGCCCCCCCCTAGGGCCTCAGCCTCTGCCACCTCCCATCGAGGTAGTGCTCCCACAAGACCAGGAGTTCAACATCTACGTAAGCCCCTTCACGGGCGATCCCAACGGAACCCTCGGTCGTCAGCATCGACCTGCGCCAGCCAGTGACCCTGAGCCAGCCAGTGAACATGACGCCCACGCCGGCGTGGACCCTGGACGGGCCTTGCAGCGGCGTCAGCCACCAGTGGACCTCCCTGGGCGTCGGCGTCGGCGTGGGCGTCGGCGTGGGCGTCGGCGTGGGCGTGGGCGTGGGCGACGGGCCGCCGCCATCGGTGGTGGCGAGGATGGCGCCGTTGTCGCCGACCGCCCAGCCGTGGGTGGCGTCGCTGAAGGCGACGCCGAGGAGGGGCGCGGTGGTCCCCGAGATCTGCGCGCTCCAGGTGGCGCCGCCGTCCGTGGTGGCGAGGATGGCGCCGGCGTCGCCCACCGCCCAGCCGTGGGCGGCGTCGCTGAAGGCGACTCCGAGGAGCTTCGCGGTGGTCCCCGAGCTCTGCGTGAACCAGCCGTCGCCGCCGGCAGAGACGAAGGCCGAGGCGCCGGCGGGCAGCGCCAAAGCCAGGGTGAGCAGGACGAGCGCCAGGCCGAGGAGCCTGGTGGCGCGCCGCCGGGCGGCCGGCTTGTCGGTGCGTGTCGCGGGCTGCAGCATGTGGTACCTCCCTGTGAAGGCGCGACGGCGGGCGTCACGCCGCTTGAGTCAGTCCGGAGCATTTCATGCCGGTAGGCGCTGGTGTCCGCATTGCAGCCTCCGACGGCGCGACCCGCACGCACCACTCGAGTGGTGTGGTCCGTGTTCGCCCCCTCAGCGAGTCCATCGATGTTCACCTGGAGGGCGAGGATCTGACGAAGACGGGGCTGGCCCCTGATCCCCCGCTCATGGTCACGATGGAGCTGGAGCCGGTGCACGCCTGATCTGCGTCGTCTCTCAGGATCCGCGGTGATCCGTATCCTGGAGGGCTTCGGTTTCGTCGTCTGACGATTCCGCGCCACAAGGAGCTCGATACCGGATCAGGAGCCGAGACCTCACTTCTTCACCGAGTGATCGCGGTTCTACGTAGCCTTGAGGCAGGATCGACGTGTCCTCGGGGATGTCGCTGGCGGGGCAGACCGCGGGCATCGGCGCCGCGAGGACTTCGTCCGCGCCGCCTCCCCGATGCCCGCAAGGGCTTCACCCGCGAGGCTCGACGCCCCAGGCTTTCACGTGCTTGCGCCCGGCGGGTAGATGGGTTGGGGAGGCTGTCGGGACTCGGGACATCGATGCCCGGCGCGTTGAACGTGGGCAGGGTCGATCGATGCACCACAGGCAGCCCCCGTGCACGACCACTGCCTGCGCGAGCGGCTGACCTCTGACAAGGCATCGTGCCGTCTGGCGTCTGGCGAACGGCGTGAAGCGGCTCAGCCGGCGACAGCAGTCAAGACGCGCTGCGCGGCGCTCACCGGGGCGGCGTCGCGGCCGCCTTCTTCCGCAGCGGGATCCGCGCGAGGTCTTCCACGTCGTGGAGCAGTTACAGGCTGCCGGCGGCGAGCTTGCCCGCGTAGACAGACCAGGCCGGCGCGCCAGGAGGAACGTCGTGAGCGGCCTGCGGTGCGCCCGGCGGTAGAGCTCTTCGGAGCGGCCTCTCACCCACTCCCTGCCCTGCTGCCTGAGCGCCTCGCGCGCCGCAGCGGGTAGAGGGTTGGGGGAGGCTGTCGGGGGTCGAGATATCGATCAGCGGCGCGTTGAACGGCGGCGCGGTCGATAGATGCGCCACAGGCAGCCGCCGTGCACGATCATTGCCCGCGCGACAGGCCGACATCTGATGGAGGAGGGCGAGGCGGGCGACGAGCGCTCGCGCTCAGTCCGCCGGCGCCGCGCCTCGAGCGCCACCGTGACCGCCTGCGTCCTGGACGCGCCGGCTTCGTCTGGTATGCTTTTGTCATTCGTCCCCGCCGGCAGCGCCGCAAGGCCCCCAGCGGGGTTGTTCTTTTGCGGTTTCCGCAGTGACTGAGCCGCGACTTCCACGGGCGATCGCCTTCGTCGCACCGCATCAGCCCACAGTGGCATCGCTTCTGGAGCGCCGAGCCGCGGCGTTGGCAGGCGCAGGGCGTGCAGGTCTACTCGCGCCCGCTTCGTTGCCGCCGTCGCTCGGCGCCCGACGAGCTCGGCAGACCGCGGGTCACGGTCGTCGGCGAGGAGAAGGGCAGCGACGTGCGGATCAGCCTGGATGTCATCCAGATGGCCATCGACTGTGAGCTCGACGTGGCGCTGCTGCTCAGCCAGGATCAGGACTTCGTCGAGCTCGCTCGAGATGTACGGTCTGTCGCTCGTCGGCAAGGCCGCTGGATCAAGATGGCCAGCGCGTATCCGGCTCCGTCAGGAGCCACTGCCGAGCGTGGCGTGGACATGACCGACTGGATCCCCATCGATCGCGCGACCTACGAGGCGTGCCTCGTGCGCTCTGGGCGACGGTGACTACGCGCCGAGCGCGGCGAGATCGTGGCTGCCGGAGGGCAGCTCGAAGGCAGAAGGCTGAGGGATAGCCCGGCGGTAGACCTATTCGCAGCGGCCTCCTGCCGACATCGGCTCCGCTGACGGGAAGGGTTCGCGTGCGGGGCGCTCAAATCGCGTAAGTCTTGTACGAAAGTGCGGTTTCACACGCTGATTGAGGAGGTGGCGTCCTGCCTCAGGTCTGCGGTCGCGAGCGGCACCACCTCCCGGGGGACACGGTCATGAGCCGCGGGGACGCGGTCATGAGCCGCGGGGACGTGATCCTGCCCGCGTGGCGCGTGGCGGGTCGGCGGGAGCCCCTGACGCCCTTTCCAGCAGCCGGTCGGCCGCTGCTTCGCGTTCTTCCCGCAGCCACGCGGCGCTTTCACCGGCGAGCAGGCCGGCGTCCACCCCCGGAACGTCCAGAGGAGAGCGTTCCTGCGTCGCCGGCTGCAGGACGAACAACTGTCCATCCCGGCGACGGATCTGGACCCCTCCCGCGCGCCGCGCCTCGTCGAGCAGCGCGGCGAAGTGCTGTCGAGCCTCGGAGTAGGTGTAGGTCTTCATGGGCGAACCTCCAGGGTCGCGACTCCGGCTTGCTCCGCGGCTCGCGCGAGCCGCTTGTCCAGGGTCAGGAGCGACGCCCTGCGCACGAGCGCCGCCTCCAGCACGCAGGAGTCGCAGGCGTGCAGGCCGTGTTCCACCGCGAGCCTGAGCGCCCGCGGCACGTCCACCTCGACCAGGCGCAAAGGAACCGCCTGAAACGACGACCATGCCGCGGCCATCTGCGCGGGCGTCAGGCGCTGCCGCCGCCAACCAGCCACGAGGGCGTTCCCGATCTCCCATGGCGTCGAGCCGGGCGTCAGCAACGCCGCTGAGCTGGTGACGGCGATCAGTGCATCCCGCTGCGGCTCGCACAGCAGGACGGCCAGGATCGCCGATGCATCGATGACCAGGTCCATGGTTCCTCCAATGGACACGTACATTTGTACAATACCGTTCTGGGCCGACAAGGTCAAGCGCCCGGTCAAGCGCCCGGTCAAGCGTCCGGAGGGTTGACGTTGGAGTTGCCGTCTCACCCAGCCACGGCCCGGCGGTAGAGCTCTTCGTAGCGGCCTCTCACCCACTCCCTGCCCTGCTGCTTGAGCGCCTCGCGCGCCGCCTCGGGCCAGCGCTTCGAGCAGCATGGCGACGTCAGACGCGGTGGTTCGCCCAGCCGGCGATGACGGCCACGATACGTTTCGCGGCGTGGCCGTCCCACAGCTCGGGGCGATGGCCCGCGGCGGAGGGCATGGGCGCCGCGAGGGTTTCTTCCGCGGCGCCCACGATCGCGGCAGCGTCGTAGGGATCGATGAGCCGGTTCGTGCCTGCGGCAACGGTGACCGGCCGTTCGGTGGTGGTGCGCAGGGTGAGGCAGGGCACGCCGAGCACCGTGGTCTCCTCCTGGACGCCGCCCGAATCGGTGAGCACAAGGCGGGCGCCGTCCATGAGCTGCAGGAAGTCGAGGTAGCCGAGCGGCTCGGTGAGGAGGAGGCGCGGCACGGCGGGGGGCGCGGCCTGGCCGGGGGGCGCGGGCTGCGGCAGCTCGCCGAGCCGGGCCCGCGTGCGCGGGTGCACGGGCCAGACGAGCGGGACATGCGCGCAGATGCTGCGCAGCGCGCCCACGAGCGCCTCGAGCTGCGCCGCCTCATCGACGTTGCTGGGGCGGTGCAGGGTGACGAGGCCGTAGCCGCGCGCGGTGAGGCGGAGGCGCTGGAGCGCCTCTCCCCCGCGCGCCTGCGGCAGCAGCCTCTCGAGCGTGTCGATCATGGTGTTGCCGACGAAGTGGACCTTGGCGGCGTCGATGCCCTCGCGGGCGAGGTTCTCGGCGGCGGCGCGCTCGGTGGTGAAGAGCAGGTCCGCGAGGCGGTCGGTGAGCAGGCGGTTGAGCTCCTCGGGCATGTCGAGGTCGCCGCTGCGCAGGCCGGCCTCGACGTGCGCCACCGGGATGCGCAATGCGGTCGCGCACTGCGCCGCGGCCACGGTGGAGTTGACGTCCCCGACCACGACGACGAGGTCTGGGCGTTCCTCGCTGAGCACCGGCTCGAGTCGCTCGACGACGCGGGCGATCTGCTCGTCGCGCGAGCCCGAGCCGACGCCCAGGTGATGGTCGGGCTGCGGCAGGCCGAGCTGGGCGAAGAAGACGTCGCTGAGGGCGGCGTCGTAGTGCTGGCCCGTGTGCACGAGCGTCTGCGAGAAGCGCACGGGCGCGGCGGGCGCGCCGCCCGCGCCGCCCGCGCTTGCGGCCCCGGCGCTCCCCGCGTTCCACCCCTCGACGGCCGCCATGACCGGCGCGACCTTCATGAAGTTGGGGCGCGCGCCGCAGACGTGCAGCAGGTGGACTGTGCGGTCCTTCACGCTCGTGCCGGCAGGTCTTCGTCCAGCTTGAAGCGCCTCACGCCGATTCGCGAAGCGGCAGCAGCCGCTCGCGGGCAAGGTCCGCGGCGTAGGCGATGGCGGCCCTGATGTCGTCCGGCTGCAGGCCGGGGTGCTCGACGAGGATCTCCTCGCCGGACAGACCAGCCGCGAGGTTGTCGAGGACGACCGCAACGGGGATCCGCGTGCCGCCGATGCAGGCCTGGCCGTGGCAGACCGCCGGGTCGGTCGTGATGCGCTCACGCAAGTCCATGTGTGCCCCATCCTTCACGAGTCGCGTTTCGTGACTCCTCACGTGCAGAGTACCACCCTATCCGCTGAGCCAGAAGGTCCAATGGGTGACGAGAAACGTCCACTCGACGCCTGTGCGCCGAGGGGAACCACCTTGGTGAAGGCGGCGGGCGCCTGCGACCGGAGCGAGCGGAACACGCGGACCCGCCTGCCGCTCAGCGCCGCGGCGCCCCAGGGGGTGAAGGGTGAGGGAGGCTGTCAGGGGTCGGGACATCGATGTTCGGCGCGTTGAACGGCGGCGTGGTCGATGGATGCGCTACAGACAGGCGCCGCACATGATCACTGCCTGCGCGAGCGGCGCGGTCCGCTGCTCAACGGACGAGGCGGACGAGGCAGTACTGAACCGGCAGATTGCCGTTACGTTCAGGCTGGGGCGGGCACGCGCTGGTACGAGAGCTCGTCCATCCCGGCGGTCCGCTGGGCGTGCTCGACGGTCAGGCTGACGATGTGCCCGTCAGCGTCCAGGTCGAGGTAGATGTTCTCGTCGAGCTCGCGCGTTTCGACCGGCGGGCGGTCGGCGAGCTCGACCAGCGTCGTGTCGGTGTCGGAGAAGCACTTGACACGCATGGCTCCCTCCTCGGGAACACGCGCCCAGCGGCGTATCCGCCCGTCGTATTGACGTTCCTCTCGCAAGGGATGCTGGATGGCGCGCACGGTCTGGGCGACTACGCGTGTAGAGGAAGTGGCCGACTGTACTGCACTTGGCCGACCCAATCCATGGACGCACTGCACCGCGGCGGGTACTTGGGTGCGGGAGGCTGTCGGGGGTCGGGACATCGATGTTCGGCGCGTTGAACGGCGGCGCGGTCGATGGATGAGCTACAGACAGGCGCCGCACATGATCACTGCCTGCGCGACCGGGCGGCGGACCTACGCGCCGTCTATCGCCGCGCCAGGGCGAGGAGCCGGTCGATGAACTGCACCACGAGGGCGCGGTCCACGGCGGCGAGCCGGAGTGCCCAGCACGGCGGCCTCGCGGTTCGTGCCGCCGCCGGCGCTGACGACTGCGTCGGCGCCGGCCACGAGCCGGCGGCCGTCGAGCGCCTCGCCGCGCCACAGGAGTGCGCCGAAACCGGCGGCCTCCAGGTCGGCGGCCTGGGTCCCCCGTGCGCGCCAGAAGGATCGTCGTCACCGGCGCGCTTGCCAGTCGCTCCAGGAGCACAGGGAACAAGAGGCACCGAAACGGTGGTACAGCGCCAGGTCGGCGGGCGGCCTGACCACCAGGGCCGGGCGCGAGGCGTCGATGCCGGCGCGCCCCAGGTAGCCGGGGTCGGGCGTGAAGCCGGCCAGGGCGATGTGCTCCTTGAGGCCGGGGTAGCGCCAGGTCCTCCCCGGCCGCGCGCCTTGTGCAAGCAGGCGGTCCAGCGGAAACACCTCGGGCGCCGCCACCAGATCGGCGCAGCGGAAGGCCAGGTTGTTGGCCGGCTGGTGCTCGTAGTCCATGGCGGTCATCACCGGGAGGCGGAGCGAGCGCGCGGCCGCGGCCTGCGCGCTGGGGCTGTGGCTCACGGCCACGTCAGGGTGCGTGCGCCGGGCCAAGCGGCGGAGCCCTCACGGTCCGGATACTCGGCGGCGATGCGCTATACTGTACGTAATAGCGTATCGCAATGGAGGCCATCATGGCACTGCTTCGCCCCTCGGTCGACGTCCGTCCCGTGACGGAGCTCCGCGCGAACACCTCGGCGGTCCTCGCGCAGGTCCACGCCACCAAGCGGCCCGTGATCCTGACACAGCACGGCCGCAGCGCCGCGGTGCTCCTCGACGTGGGCGTGTATGAGAGCCTCATCGACGAGGTCGCGGTGATCCGTGACATCGGCGCCGCGGAGGCCCAGCTGGACGCGGGCATGGGCATCCCCCACGAGGTCGTGGAGAAGCGCCTGCGGGAGCGGTACCTGAAGTGAAGGTCACGTGGTCGCCCCTGGCGGACGTGTGGCCCCGGAGACTCAGCGGGAGGACGTCCGCGAGATCATCGTCAGCCCGTATCGGGTGATGTATCGCCGGAAGGACGACCGGGTGGAGATCGCCGCCGTCAGGCACGAGGCGCGCGCCTTCGACGAGAAGGAGGTCGCACCGTGAGGGGCGGGGTCCTCCATGAGCTCCAGTTCGACCTCAGCGCGGCCCATGTGCAGGCCGACGCACGGCGCGAGGCCGCCTAGCCGGCGATGACGGCCACGAGGCGCTCCGCGGCGTGGCCGTCCCACAGCTCCGGGCGGGGGCCGGCGGGTACATAGGTGAGGGAGGCTGTCGAGAGCCGCGGCATCGATGTCTGGGGCGTTGAACGCCGGCGTGGTCGATCGATGCACCACTGGCAGCCGCCGCGCATGACCGCTGCCTGTGCGGCTGGCTGACCCTTCGAGTGGGCTGCCTGTCGGCTACTTGTCCGCCGGCGCACGGCGAGAGGCCGCCCAGCCGGCGATGACGGCCACGATGCGCTCTGCGGCGTGGCCGTCCCACAGCTCGGGGCGGTGGCCGGGGCCAGCGGCGGCGGAGGGCAGGGGCGCCGAGAGGACTTCGTCCACGGCGCCCACGATGGCTGCCGCGTCATGCGGGTCGACCAGCCGGTTCGTGCCTGCGGTCACGGTGACCGGCCGCTCCGTGGTGGTGCGCAGCGTGAGGCAGGGCACGCCGAGCACCGTGGTCTCCTCCTGCACGCCGCCCGAGTCGGTGAGCACGAGGCGGGCGCCGTCCAGGAGCTGCAGGAAGTCGAGGTAGCCAAGGGGCTCGGTGAGCAGGAGGCGCGGCGCGGTCTGCAGCAGCTCGCCGAGCCGCGCCCGCGTGCGCGGGTGCACCGGCCAGACGAGCGGCAGGCGCGCGGAGATGCTGCGCAGCGCGCCCACCAGCGCCTCGAGCCGCCCCGCGTCGTCGACGTTGCTGGGGCGGTGCAGGGTGACGAGGCCGTAGGCGCGCGCGCTGAGGCGGAGGCGCTCGCGCGCCTCTCCCCCGCGCGCCTGCGGCAGGAGCCGCTCGAGGGTGTCGATCATGGTGTTGCCGACGAAGTGCACCTTGGCGGGGTCGATGCCCTCGCGGGCGAGGTTCTCGGCGGCGCTGCGCTCGGTGGTGAACAGCAGGTCCGCGAGCTGGTCGGTGAGCAGGCGGTTGAGCTCCTCGGGCATGGTGCGATCGCCGCTGCGCAGACCGGCCTCGACGTGCGCGACCGGGACGGCGAGCTTGGCCGCGCAGAGCGCGGCGGCGAGGGTGGAGTTGACGTCCCCGACGACGACCACGAGATCGGGGCGCTCCTGCAGGAGCACCGGCTCGAGGCGCTCCAGGACGTGCGCCGTCTGCGCCGCGTGCGAGCCCGAGCCGACGCCGAGGTGGTGGTCGGGCTCAGGCAGCCCGAGCTGCGCGAAGAAGACGTCGCTGAGGCCGGCGTCGTAGTGCTGCCCGGTGTGCACGAGGGTCTGCGAGAAGCGGACGGGCATGCCGCCTGGGCCGCCCACGCCGCCGGTGCCGCCCACGCCGCCTGGGCCTGCGGCCTCGGCGCTCGCTTCGTTCCACGCCTCGACGGCCGCCATGACCGGCGCGACCTTCATGAAGTTGGGGCGCGCGCCGCAGACGAGCAGCAGGTGGACTGTGTCGTCGCTCATCGCCGCGCCACCTCCATGGGCCGGTCGACGAACTCCAGCAGAAGAGCGTCGTCGATCCGCGGCTCTGAGCTACAGGGCCAGCGGCACAAGTGCGAGGTCGGTCTGCGCGAAGTCGCCGCCGATGCAGAGCAGCGGCAGGCCGGAGAGCTTGGCGACGGCGTAGGTGAGGCAGTCGCCGAAGTTGAGGCCGGCCGGGTGGCGGCCCTTGCCGTAGCGGAGAAAGGCGGCCCAAGCCATGAGCCAGTGATCCTGCCCGAAGGGGACCACGGTGACCTCGAAGCGCGTCATGACCAGCATGAGGTCGGAGGCGCCGCCGAGCGAAGCGGCAGCTCGGCGCCCGGCCAGGACCATGGCCGTTTCGACGAGCGTGGGCGCACCGACTGCCCGCACAGGGGCTTGCGCCAGTGCATCGAACACGGCACGTGCCGGACGTTCGGCCATCACAAGGGCGACGAGTGCTGAACTGTCGAGCAGCACCGTTACCCCGGCAGGCCGTCGGGGCCGTAGCCGAGGATCTCGTCGTCACGGGCCGAATCGTGCGGCTGCCCGCGCAGCTCGGCCGGCACGTGCGCCCAGATCTCTTGCTCCATGAACTCGAGGAGCGCCGCGGTACGCGCCGCCGGGTCGATGCCGCTCGCGAGGCGCAGGCGCCGCTCCTGGAGCGCGACCTTGATGGCCTGCGTCTTGGACTCGCCGGTGAGCTGCGCAACCTCGGTCGCCAGCCGCTCGACCTCGACGTTCTTGATGGTGAGTGCCACGTTCATCTCCCCATGAGTATGCCCGTGCTGCCATGCTACATTCAAGGCCGTATGCAGTACACAAGGGTGACGTTGGGCGACCGCGACAGTAGACGTTGGCCACCGCCTGCGTGGTCGACGTTCAGCGCCGCGCCACCTCCAGGAGTCGGTCGACGAACTGCACCACGAGGGCGTCGCTGATGTGTGCGGGCGCGGCGGCCGCCTTCTTGCGCAGCGGGATGCGCGCGAGGTCTTGCGCGTCGTGGAGCAGATGCAGGCTGCCGATGGCGACCAGGGCGCGGTCCACGGCGGCGAGCTTGCCGGCGTAGATGGACCAGGCGGGGGTGCCCAGCACGGCGGCCTCGCGGTTCATGCCGCCGCCGGCGCTGACGACGGCGTCGGCACCGGCCACGAGCTGGCGGCCGTCGAGGGCTTCGCCGCGCCACAGGAGAGCGCCGCAGCCGGCGGCCTCCAGGTCGGCGGGCGGCCTGACCACGACGACTGGGCGCGACGCGTCGATGCCGGCGCGCCCCAGGTAACCGGGGTCGGGCGTGAAACCGGCCAGGGGGATGTGCTCCTTGAGGCCGGGGTAGCGCCAGGTCCTCTCCGGCTTCGCGCCTTGTGCAAGCAGGCGGTCCAGGGGAAGCGCCTCGGGCACCGCCACGAGATCGGCGCAGCGGAAGGCGAGGTGGTTGGCCGGCTGGTACTCGTAGTCCATGGCCGTCATCACCGGGGGGCAGAGCGAGCGCCCGGCCACCGCTTGAGAGTAGGAGTTGTGGCTCACGGCGCGCCCACCAGCGCTTCGGGCCGCCCCGCACTATCGACGTTGCTCGGGCGCTGCCGACAGGTACATCCGTGAGGGAGGCTGTCGGGAGCCGAGACATCGATGTGCGGGGCGTTGAACGCCGGCATGGTCGACCGGCGTACCACAGGCAGCCACCGCACAGGGCCGCTGCCTGCGCGCCTGGCTGACGCCCCGAGCGGTCCACGCGCCGGCCGGCGGCGGGCAGCGGCGCCGCAGGGACTTCGTCCCGGTCGCCCACGAGCGCCGCGGTCGCGAATGACCAGATCGGCGCAGCGAAAAGTCAGGTGGTTGGCCGGCTGGTGCGGCTGGTGCGGCTGGTACTCGTCGTCCACGGCCGTCATCTTGACGCTCGTAGCGCTCAAGCACACGACGAGCGCGCGTCATCTCAACCCTGTGGGAAACAGCTCCGTTGGCTCACGCCTTAGTCTCGTGGCCGCCCGGTTGAGGAATGCTCAACCCGCGACAGATCCTGTCAGCGAGACGGTTGGGGAGTTCGGCATAGCGCGGCACAGCCTGAACCGCTCCAGTGGCCGGGTTGAGCCACAGCGAGTGAGCAGCGCCTTCCCTCTTCAGGACGCAGCCGTGTCGGCGCAGATGCCGCAACAGGCTGCCGCGCTTGATGCAGCGCGTACGTCGACGACGATCGTCTCTCGCTCGGCTTCATCCGGCACGCCTCGCAGCCCGTCCTCCCGCAGATCCAGGAGCAGCAGAGCGATGGCTTGCTGAAGGCTCTCTCGCGCCTCGTCTTTGGTGCGGCCTTGGCCGTTTGCGCCCGGCATCTCAGGGGAGTAGGAAATCACCCAGTCTTCGTCGCGTTCGAACACGGCTGTGAGCTCGTGGCGCATATCGTGGCCCTCGCATGGTCCTTGGGATGGAGATCACATTCTACGAGCGCGCGCGGTATCCGTCGAACCTCGCACCCCTCCTGCCTGGTGCCAAGCGAACCACTCGGCGATCCCGGCGAAGATCCTCTCCCCCATGCCGCCGGCAACCCCGACGGCGCCCAGGGCCAAAGCTGCGAGCACATGGCGGCGTCAGGCGCGGTGGTTCGCCCAGCCGGCGATGACGGCCACGATGCGCTCTGCGGCGTGGCCGTCCCACAGCTCGGGGCGGTGGCCGGGGCCAGCGGCGGCGGAGGGCAGGGGCGCCGAGAGGACTTCGTCCACGGCGCCCACGATGGCTGCCGCGTCATGCGGGTCGACCAGCCGGTTCGTGCCTGCGGTCACGGTGACCGGCCGCTCCGTGGTGGTGCGCAGCGTGAGGCAGGGCACGCCGAGCACCGTGGTCTCCTCCTGCACGCCGCCCGAGTCGGTGAGCACGAGGCGGGCGCCGTCCAGGAGCTGCAGGAAGTCGAGGTAGCCAAGGGGCTCGGTGAGCAGGAGGCGCGGCGCGGTCTGCAGCAGCTCGCCGAGCCGCGCCCGCGTGCGCGGGTGCACCGGCCAGACGAGCGGCAGGCGCGCGGAGATGCTGCGCAGCGCGCCCACCAGCGCCTCGAGCCGCCCCGCGTCGTCGACGTTGCTGGGGCGGTGCAGGGTGACGAGGCCGTAGGCGCGCGCGCTGAGGCGGAGGCGCTCGCGCGCCTCTCCCCCGCGCGCCTGCGGCAGGAGCCGCTCGAGGGTGTCGATCATGGTGTTGCCGACGAAGTGCACCTTGGCGGGGTCGATGCCCTCGCGGGCGAGGTTCTCGGCGGCGCTGCGCTCGGTGGTGAACAGCAGGTCCGCGAGCTGGTCGGTGAGCAGGCGGTTGAGCTCCTCGGGCATGGTGCGGTCGCCGCTGCGCAGGCCGGCCTCCACGTGCGCCACGGGGATGTGCAGCTTGGTGGCGCAGAGCGCGGCGGCGAGGGTGGAGTTGACGTCCCCGACGACGACCACGAGGTCGGGGCGTTCCTGGAGGAGCACCGGCTCGAGGCGCTCCAGCACGTGCGCCGTCTGGGCGGCGTGCGAGCCCGAGCCGACGCCGAGGTGGTGGTCGGGCTCAGGCAGCCCGAGCTGCGCGAAGAAGACGTCGCTGAGACCGGCGTCGTAGTGCTGCCCGGTGTGCACGAGTGTCTGCAAGAAGTGGACGGGCGCGCCGCCTGGGCCGCCCGCGCCGCCGGTGCCGCCCACGCCGCCTGGGCCTGCGGCCTCGGCGCGCCCCGCGTTCCACGCCTCGACCGCCGCCATGACCGGCGCGACCTTCATGAAGTTGGGGCGTGCGCCGCAGACGAGCAGGATGTGGACAGTCTCGTGGCTCACGTTCGCTCCGTCTCCATGCGCCGATCGACGGACTGTAGCAGAAGGGCGTCGCCCATCGGGGCTGTCTCGACGAAGCTCACGCCCCC